>Ga0075421_100002611_pt1 | contig 21523 bp, 18 predicted proteins | sample SoiMetdeltSBSDD5_FD_75292 | JGI IMG/M metagenome (GOLD analysis project Ga0075421, IMG submission 75292) | Bulk soil microbial communities from a Populus tree surrounding site in Tennessee, USA - Soil MetaG P. deltoides SBSDD5 | ecosystem: Environmental > Terrestrial > Soil > Tree plantation...
GCCGAAGCCTCGAGACCGATCATCCACCCAGGGTCGGCGTCGTCGGCCACGTAGGTCATCGCCCCCTCCGCGTCGAACGCTCCGAAGGCCGCGAGGAACCCGCGGACGACCATCTCGGCCGCATCGGTCTGGTCCACCGCCGGAGGCTCGGTGCCCGGCGTCTGCCGGCGATCGAGCGGCCCGCCGCTCGTCACGATCCAGACGGCCGCGACGAAAACGGCGATCCCGACGACCCCCGCCGCGATCCGCTGGCCCCGACGCTTGCGGTCCCGGCGGCGCAGGATGGTCTCGTGCTCGAGGTCGAGCGGCGGGAAGGTCGCTCCAGCCCGCTCGAGGAGGGATCGGTACTCACTCACGGGACATCGTCTCCTTGAGAGCCGCGTGTGCACGGGACGCGTGCATCCGAACCGTCGACGCTTTGATGCCGAGCATCCGAGCCGCCTGCTCTGAGGTGAATCCCAGCATGTCGGTCAGGACGACCGCGGCCCGTTGACGGGGCGAGAGGCCGGCCAGGGCGCGAAGGGTCGCATCACGCTCGTCGATCTCGGCGATCCGGTCGTCGGCGGGAGCGAGCCGCAGTGACCGCTTGGCGGTCCTCATCGCCCGGCCGTACCGGCGGCGGAACCCGTTCATCGCGGTCCGATACAGGTAGCCGTGAGGGTCTTCCAGCTCCGCGACCCGGTCCCAACGCTCGAGCACCCGGACGAAGGCCTCCTGCGTCAGGTCCTCTGCCTCGTACCGGTTCCTGGTCACGAGGCAGAGCGCCCGGTAGAGCTGATCCTTCTCGACCTGGAAGAACGCCTCGAAGTCGAGCGAAGGGGCGACGGCAAGGTCTGCCTCACGTCCCACGGCGCCGAACCGCACGATCTCGCTCATCGACGGGATCGATCCCCCAGGACCTCGAACTGCCTACGAACGCGCCCGATTCTTTCGCATGACCGGGCGGAAGGCCGGATGCGTCCAAGGGCTACGTCGTCAGGAACCCCACGCGCTCGACCGCCTCCCGGCAGAACGCGCCGAACCCATGCGGTTCGTCGAGGAACTGGGACGGCTTGATGCAGATCGTGGTGAACCCGCGCTCGAGCTGCCCGGGGATCGATGCGAGCGCCTCGTCGAGGTCGGCGACCGAGTCCGCGTCGGGGAACCGGCCTCGCGTCCCGCCCACCATCTCGAGCTCCGCCGGGTCGCGTCCCGCGGCGGTCATCGCCGCCCGCAGCCGCTCGAGGTCGTCGTCGCTCGGCCGTCCGAGCGGATTGAAGCCGCTCCCGTACTCAACCAGCCGCCGCAGCAGCCGGTCGTGCAGCCGCTGCCCGCCGAACCAGAGCGGCGGGCCCTCGGGCCGGGAGGGCTTCGGCTCGACGTAGACGTCGGTGAACCGGTAGTTCCGACTTTCGTACGACGCAGGCGACGGGCCCCAGAGAACCCGCCACGCCTCGAGGTGCTCGTCGAGGAGCGCCCCGCGCCGCTCGAACGGCACCCCCAGCGCCTCGTACTCCGAGCGCAACCACGACACGGTCGGCTGCACCACGAGCCGGCCGCCCGAGAGCCGATCGAGCGTCGCGAGCTGCTTGGCGAGCTGCACCGGGTGACGGAGCGGCGCGATCACCGAGGACGCGACGAGCCGGAGCCGCTCGGTCGCCGCAGCCACGGCGCCGAGCAGCACGAACGGGTCCGGCCACGGCATCGCGGGGTCCTGGTTGCCGGGGAGCGCGTAGTCGCGAGGGTTTTCGGGCTCCCCGTCCGCGTCCGCGCCGGGGCCGAGCGCGACGTGCTCGCTCACCATCACGGCGTCGAAGCCCTCATCTTCGGCATCGACCGCCATCTCGACGAGCGCGCGCAGGTCGCCGGGCGGGGTGAGCGTCCAGTTCTCGGACAGGATGAGGACGAGCCGGGGCGGCCCGGCCCGTCCCTCACCCATGCGCGACTACCCGCGCAGCTCCGCGAGCGCTTCGCTCGCCGGCGCGCGTCCGCGGACGGCGAGCATGTAGACGAGGCCGATGCCTCCCCAGATGAGCGCGTACAACGAGGCGAGCCAGAGCGGGCTGGGGACCTTGTAGAACGAGCCGAAGATCGCCCCGATGCTGATCGCGATCCCGACGATCGCCGCGAGCACGACGCCGCCGAAGCCCTGGTCCCCCCGCAGGCCGACGAGCCCGCCGACCGACAGCAGGAGGTAGACGACGATGAGGGCGAACGCGCCGAACGCCGCGCCCCAGGCGAAGATCGAGAAGTAGTGCGGGACGTCCGGGAGCGCGAAGATCGTGTCGTTGCCCTCCGCCAGCCAGATCCACCCCGCCTGGATGACGATCAGCAGCACGATCGCGGCGGTCGGCGTCCCGTACTTCGACACCGACGCGAGCCCCTTCGGCAGACGCCGGTCCCGCGCCAGGGCGAACACGCCTCGCGTGGAGGCCACCCCGGCCCCGATGTACACCGCGAGCATGTCGAGGAAGACCACGATGAGGAGCGTCTTCAGCCAGAACTCCGACCCGAACTCGGTGGCGCCGGGCGCGGCCAGGGCGAACAGCGGCGCCCCGGCGACCTCAGGCGAGAGGATCACCGCAAGATCGAACCCGAAGCCCGCGACCTCCACGTACGCCACGATCAGGTAGAAGACCCCGACGATCAGGACCGCTCCGAGCACGGCCCGTGGGATCGACCGCTTCGGATCGGCGGTTTCCTCGGCCAGGTTCGCCGCGGTCTCGAACCCGACGAAGGCCAGGACCCCGTAGAGCACCCCGAACAGGATCCCGGAGAACCCGCCTTCGGGCGTCGGGTCGAATACCTTCGCGAAGTCGTTGTCCGAGCCGAGGTCGACGATGACCGTGATGACGAAGATCAGGACCACGGCCATCGAGATCAGCGCGAGAGTCAGCTGGATCCGGGTCGAGATCTGCACACCGAAGTACAGGACGGCGAACAGGCCGAGCGCGAGGATCGCGTCCCACACCCAGACCGGGAAGAACGGCCCGATCTCGAACGCCGGCAGGAGGCTGTCGTGCACGTACCCGCCGAGCAGGACGCCGAGGGCCGTCGTGAGCACGATCGTGCCGCTGTAGTAGAGCCATCCGGCCGAAGCCCCGACGGTCTTGCCGAGACCCTGCGTCACGTAGTCGTAGAGCGCGCCCGCCGCGTGGATCTTCTTCGCGTACCGGGACACGATCCACGCGAGCGCGAAGACGCCGATCGCCGAGAGCAGGACGACCAGGCCCGACGAGGTGCCGGCCCCGCGGCCGGAGAACCCGAAGCCGAACATCAGCGGCAGGACGAACGCGCTCGCGAACACGGGCCCCATGAACCCGACCGACTGTGCAAGCACGTCGATCAGGGAGAGCTTCTTGCCCCCGAGGCGTTCGTACTCCTCGGTGACGACCAGCGGCTTGTCCTCCACGACCTACCCTCCTCCAGTCCGGAAACTCGAACGCTACCCCGGAACCGCCGACGTGGGCTAATCGGCCCCGGCCGCCTGCACTAGCATCGCGGGGTGCCGCCACTCGAAGGCCAGGTCGCGATCATCACCGGCGCCGCGCGCGGGATCGGCCGCGCGGCCGCCGCCCGGCTCGCCCGGGACGGGGCCCGGGTTGCGCTGTTCGACAAGGACGGCCCGGCGGCGGAAGCAGCCGCGGAGGCAATCTCGAGCGAGGGCCTCGCCGCCGAGCCGCACGAGGTCGACGTCACCGACGAGTCCGGGATCGCCGCCGCGGTCACGAAGGTCCTCGACACCCACGGCCGGATCGACGTGCTCGTGAACAACGCCGGGATCTACCCGCACACGCCGTTCGAGGAGCTCACGTTCTCGGAGTGGCGGCGGGTCCTGTCCACGAACCTCGACAGCGTGTTCCTCGTGACCCACGCCGTCTACCCATCGATGCGGGAGCGCGGCTACGGCCGGATCGTGAACATCTCGACGGCCGCCTTCCTGATCGGCTACCCGGAGCTCACGCCCTATCTCTCGAGCAAGGGCGGGATCATCGGGTTCACGCGCTCGCTCGCGGCCGAGGCCGGCCCGCTCGGCATCACGGTGAACGTGATCACGCCCGGCATGATCGAGACCGAGGGCTCGGCGGAGGAGGATCCCGAGGGCGAGCTGTTCGCGGAGATCGGCGCCGACCAGGCGATCAAGCGCCGCGGCAGCCCCGAGGACGTCGCGGAGGCGATCGCCTACCTCGCCAGCCCGGCGGCCGGGTTCATCACCGGCCAGACGGTCAACGTCGACGGCGGCCATCGGATGCACTGAGCGCCCGCCCGTGGACCGTTCCGGCGGGCCGATGGGAGGATGGGCCGCACACGCACACACACGGAGCCGGAGGAACCGCGATGGACGAGCCGACCACCGAGAACGGCAAGCAGCCCCGCAAGCCGGTCGCCCCGTACCTGGCCGTCGGGATCTCGACGGTGGTGCACGGCGTCGGCGAGCGCAAGGACATCGCCCAGAACCTCGACACGATCGAGGACGCGATCCACGCGGCGATGGGCATCATCTCGATCAACATGCCGGTAAAGCTGCTCGCGCTCGCCGAGGGCGCGCTCACCGGGTTCACCGACGAGGCGTTCGACGTCCCGCACGTGACGGCGGCGCGTGACCTGTTCATCGACATCCCGGGCGAGGAGTCCGAGCGGCTCGGCGAGCTTGCGAAGATGTACGAGACCTACCTCGTCGTCCAGTCGAAGGCCCGCTGGCCCGAGGTGATGGACGACCGCTACTTCAACACGCTGTTCGTGATCTCGCCGACGGGCGAGGTCGTCCACAAGGCCGCCAAGAACCACCTGTGGTGCCGCGAGCGCTCGTGCACGCCGCACGACGTGTACGACCGGTGGGTCGAGATGTTCGGCGACGACATCGACGCCTTCTACCCCGTGCTCAAGACCGACGACATCGGCAACCTCGGGACGATCTGCTGCTCGGACGGCGAGTACCCCGAGGCCGTCCGCGCGCTCGCGTTCAACGGCGCCGAGGTCGTCTACCGCCCGAGCGAGGCCGTCCCGATGACGAACGTCGGCTACCCGGGCGGCGGCACGTGGATGCTGCAGAACCGCGCGCACGCGCACTTCAACAACGTCTACATCCTCGCGCCGAACATCGGCCCGGTGTACCTGCATCCGAAGATGCGGCACCCGATGGACATCGCCGGCGGCCAGTCGCACATCGTGGACTACATGGGCAACGTCGTCTCCTACTCGACCTCCGGCTACAACACGTTCGTGAGCGGGATCGTCGACATCGAAGCGCTTCGCCAGTTCCGCGTCATGAACCTGAACTCGAACTGGATGAAGGACCTTCGGACCGAGGTGTTCCGCCGGATGTACGAGGAGCCGATCCACCCGAAGAACCTCTGGTTGCGCCAGGACCCGTGGTCGCACGAGGAGGTCGACGCGATCTACCGGCGGAACATCGGCCGGCTGATCCGGCGCGGCGCGTTCACGCCGCCGGCGAACGCGTTCGAGGGCGCCAAGTACTTCCCGATGGACGCCGACCTCTCGCCGGCGCAGGCGTGGAAGGAGGCGCAGCAGCTCTGGGCCGACGACGGTCCCGACGGCCCGAGCGGCCCCGACGGCGGTCCGGGCGGCCCGGATGCCTGAGGGGGGTTACGACGTCGTCATCGTCGGCGGCGGGCACAACGGGCTCACGTGCGGCTCGTACCTCGCCAAGGCGGGGCAACGGGTCCTGATGCTGGAGGCCCGGGACGTGGTCGGCGGCGGGTGCGCGACGAAGGAGGTCGCCGCGCCCGGCTTCCGGCACAACTTCCATTCGAACTTCCACGGGATCATCCACATGGGCCCCGTCTACCGGGATCTCGAGCTCGAGCGGTACGGCGCGACCTATCTCTGGCCCGAGAACCAGTTCGGCCACGTCTTCCCCGACGGCCGGGCACTCGTGTGCTCGCGCGACCTCGACACGACGGTCGAGCGGATCGCCCGGTTCTCGAAGCGCGACGCGGACACGTTCCGCGAGGTCGCGCACGTCTACCTCGATGTGCTGCGGGACGGGTTCATCCCGGCGATGTTCGCGCCGCCGGGGCCGCCCTCGGGCGACCTCGCGCCGCTCGAGGGCTCGGCTGACGGCCTCGGCCTGATCCGGCAGTTCCTCACCGCGCCGAACCACGTCGCGCGCGACCTGTTCGAGTCGCCCGAGGTCCAGACCTGGGTCGGGTTCTGGGTCGCGCAGCTCGCCGGCACCGGCGACGTGTTCGGCCTCGGCGCGAACTACCCCGTGATGGTCGCCGGCTCGATGGAGCCGTACGGCTGGGCGATCTGCGAGGGCGGCTCGAACAACCTCGCGCAGGCGATGGCGTCGTTCCTCGTCGAGCACGGCGGCGAGATCCGGCTGGACGCGCCGGTCGCGCGCATCGACGTCGACGGGGACGGCGCGCGCTCGGTGAAGCTCGAGGACGGGACGACGATCCCGGTCGAGGGCACCCTGATCTCGAACCTCGATCCGAAGCACACGTTCCTCGACCTCGTCGGCGAGGACTCGCTCGACGAGACGCTGCGGCGCGCCTGCCAGCGCTGGCGATACGACGTGATGTCGATGTTCTGCGTCTACCTCGCGCTCGACGCGCCGGTGCGGTGGAAGGCGGCCGAGTTCGAGCCGGCGGTGCAGCGGTGCTTCGCGGTCTCGCTCTGCGAATCGCTCGACGTGCTCGACGACAACGCGAGCGACTGCCGGCTCGGGGTGCCGCCGCGTCAGCCGGGGCTCTTCACCGTGCACCCGTCGGTGTTCGATCCGTCGCTCTGCCCGCCCGGCAAGGAGGCGACCTTCTGCGAGCAGATCGCGCCGTACGAGCTCTGCGACGGTGGCTCGGCGGCGTGGGAGGGGCTGAAAGAGGAGTACGCGGCCGTGGTGCTCGACCGCTGGCGCCCGTACCTCGAAAGCGGGCTCGAACCCGACGCGATCGTCGGCCGGTACATCTCGAGCCCGATCGACATCGAGCGGGTGATGCCGTCGATGCGCCACGGCGATTGGAACCACGGCGAGATGAGCCAGGACCAGCTCGGGGTGTTCCGGCCGTTCCACGAGTACCCGCCGTACCGCACCGGGTTCTCGAACGTCTACATGTGCGGCGCGTCGACCCATCCCGGCGGCTCGATCGGCGGCGCGTGCGGCCACAACGCGGCGACGGTCATCGCCGAGGACCTCGGGCTCGAGACCTGGTGGGGTGAGGGGGCGGGCGGGGGTGCAGGGTCCGTGGGATCTCCGCGAACCGCGTGATACGGGGATCGATATGAGGTCGGACGCTGGGATCCACTCGATGCGCCGGCGCCGGGCTAGAAGGACAGGGCCTGCTCGAGAGCAGCACGGTCCGTCGGCGCTCCGTGTGTCGGGAGCACGAACTCGACCGGCAGAGAAAGCAGCCGCCGAAGTCGTTCGACGACCTGCTCGCGGGTCACGCCTCCGCGCAACCGCTCGTTGACCCGGAACCCTCGCCCGAAGTCGACGAGCGTGTCCCCGGGAATCACCGCGCCGACCCGGTCCAGCCAGAGCACGAGGTCATTGTGTTCGCGCCCGAGGAGGGCCTCGACCCCGAGCGGAAGGCGGTCACCCGCCGCATACAGGTGCGCCTCGCCGCCGTGCTCGGCCAGGAGCCAGGCGAGGTCGGGGCTGCCGTCGCCCGCCTCCTCGCGTGTGATGCCGAACTTCTGCATCAGGTCCTCGGCCGTGTCGGGCGGCGGTGTGAACACGGGCCCGCCGAAGCGCGCGACCAGGTCGCGCGTGTCGCGTTCGTGCCAGGGCGCGGTGAGGACGACGATCGGCTCGCGCTCGGCCGCGAGGTCGAGAAGCTCCCGGGGCACGGCTAGTGGGTCGACGAGGAGGAGGCGGGCACCGTCGTCGATGCCGTACGACGACACCACCTCCGGCCACCACTCCTCCGGCGACCAGTCGGGGTGCGGCGCCTGCCAGTGCCACAGCCCGGCCCGGAGCTGGCGCACGAGTCCGCTACGCGGTCCAGCCCGCCTCGGGCCGCTCGAACCACACGTGGACCTGCCCGGTCCCGACCGAGGCCTCGTACTCGCTGAACCGCTCCCCCGGCGCGATCCACGTCCGCCCGCCGAGCGCGCCGGCCATCATGAGGTAGTGCCCGAAGTGCCCCTCCGGGTACGCCTTGCGGTACTCGGGCATGCCGTCGATCACCCCGGCGTGGTCGCCCTTCTCGAACTTCGCGAGCACCTCCATGTCGGCGTCGTAGTACTTGCGGTCGTAGATGTTGTCCGGCGCCTTCTGGCTCTCGCGCTCGCGGAGATCCTTGAAGTTGAAGAACCGGTGCGTCATCCCGCCCGACGCGAGCAGCACCACGCGCCGGTCGCTCTGCTCGATCGCCTTGCCGATCAGCTCGCCGAACAGCAGGAAGTCGTTCGTGTCGCAGCACTGGTTCAGCGCCACGCTCAGCCACGCGGTGTCCGGGGCGCCGAGGAACGTCCAGATGTTCACGGTGCCGTAGAACAGCGGCAGGTACGGATCGTCGTTCGCAAGGATCCAGCAGTCGTCGCGACCCTCGGCCTGCGCCTCGATCAGCTTCGCGAGCTCGGGGTCGCCGGGCATGTCGTACGGGATCTGCTTCATGCCGCGCGGCAGCTCGTGACTCGTGAACTTGCCCTGCCGCCGGTCGTGCGCGGTCACGATGTGCTCGAACGTCGACTCCCAGTGCGTGTCGAACACGATCACGGCGTCCGGCTTCAGCCGGTCGAGGTTCTCCTGCTTGATCCGGTGCAGGCCCGGGACGAGCGTGATCTCCTTGCCCTCGTTGATCTCGAGCCGCACCTCTTCCGGCAGCATGATCGTGGGGACGTGCGCCACGAGGGCCGCGCCGACGATCTCACCCATTCAGTCCTCCTGTCTCAATTGGCCTACCGCTTCGTTCCTTGAGGCCAGGGTGCCGTGCAGACGTTCTTCACGTCCGCGTAGAAGTCGAAGCTGTAGACGCCGCCCTCGCGCCCGACGCCCGAGGACTTCGCGCCGCCGAACGGCGCACGCAGGTCGCGCACGAAGAAGCAGTTCACCCAGACGGTGCCCGCGACGAGGCGCTCGGAGACGCGCTCGGCCCGCTCGCGGTCGCCGGTGTAGAGGATCGCGGCGAGCCCGTAGTCGGTCTCGTTCGCCAACGCGATCGCCTCGTCCTCGGTCTGGAACGTCTGGATCGTGAGGACGGGCCCGAACACCTCCTTGCGGAGCACCTCGGCGCCTTCGGGCACGTCGGAGAACAGCGTCGGCCGGTAGTAGAGGCCGCCGAGCTCCTCGTTCGGGCCGCCGCCGAGCAGGACGGTCGCGCCCTCGGCCTTCGCGCGCTGCACGAACCCGTCCACGCGCTCGAAGTGCTCGCGCGTGATCTGCGGGCCGATGTCGGTCGTCTCCTCGCGCGGATCGCCCTGGCGGATCGCGCCGGCGGCCTCGAGGAACCGCTCGAGGAAGGCATCGACTATCGAGCGCTCGACGATCAGTCTCGTCCCCGCGAGGCAGACCTGCCCCGCGTTGTCGAACTGGTTCACGGCCTGTTTCACGACCGCGTCGAGGTCCGCGTCGGCGAACGCGACGAACGGGGACTTCCCTCCGAGCTCGAGCGACACCGGCGTGAGGTTCGCGGCCGCGGACTGCGCGACGAGCTTCCCGGTCTCGATCGACCCGGTGAACGCGATCCGATCGACCTTCGGGTGCGCGGTGAGCGCGGCGCCGGCCTCCTCGCCGATCCCCTGCACGACGTTGAACGCGCCGTCCGGCAGACCCGCCTCGCGCGTGATCTCGGCCATCAGGGAGGCGGTGAGCGGCGCCCATTCCGGCGGCTTCGCCACGACGCTGTTGCCCGATGCGAGCGCCGGCGCGATCCGCCAGGTGGCGAGCATCAGCGGGGCGTTCCACGGCGTGATGACGACCGTGACCCCGGACGGGTCCCATTCGGTCCTGCTGACGAAGTCGTTCATCTCGAACGCCTCGTCGCCGAGCTCCATCAGCTGGTCGGCGAAGAACCGGAAGTTGCGCGCGACCCGCGGCATCACCGAGTTCAGATGCGAACGCAGGAGCGAGCCGTTGTCGCGGGTCTCGACCGGCGCGAGCTCGGGGACGCGCTCCTCGACGAGCTCCGCCACCCGATGGAGCACCTTCGCGCGATCCTGTGGCGAGGTCCGTCCCCACGTGTCGAACGCGGCCTGCGCCGCCTCGACCGCCCGGTCCGCCTCTGCGCCGCCGCCGCGGGCCATCTCGGCGATGACCTGCTCGTCGATCGGCGAGAGGTCCTCGAAGGCCTGAGTGGAGCCGACGCGCTCGCCGCCGATCCAGTGGTCGGTCGAGATCTCGACGCCGTCGATCGTGGCGTTCGCGCCCGTGGAACGGCTCCTTCCGGCAGGGATGGTTCGGTCCCGAACGTAGGGCGGGGCCGTTCGAAGTGTCAAACGAGCGTTAGGGTCTCTGCCCGTGACCCCCACCGTCGGGCCCGTGGAGATCGGCGCCGCGCACGAGCGGATCGGTGCGCGCGTGCGCCGGACGCCGGTGCTCGAGCTCGCGCCCGGGACGTTCGGCGTGCCCGGGCGGCTCACGCTGAAGCTCGAGCTCATGCAGCACACGGGCTCGTTCAAGCCGCGCGGCGCGTTCAACAAGATGCTCTCGTCCGAGGTGCCGGAGACCGGCGTGATCGCGGCCTCGGGGGGGAACTTCGGCCTCGCGGTCGCGTACGCGGCACACACGCTCGGCCACCGCGCCGAGATCTTCGTGCCGTCGAACTCCCCCAAGCTCAAGGCCGAACGGATCCGCGCGCTCGGCGCCGAGGTCACGGTCGCCGATGGCTACTACGACGAGGCGCTCGAGGCGAGCCGCGGCCGGGCCGGGAAGACCGGCGCGCTCGTGATGCACGCGTTCGACCAGCCCGAGATCGTCGCCGGCCAGGGGACGATCGGGCTCGAGCTCGCCGAGCAGGTTCCCGAAGCCGACACGGTGCTCGTCGCGATCGGCGGCGGCGGGCTGATCGGTGGCGTGGCCGCCTGGTACGAGGGCCGGACGCGCGTGATCGGCGTCGAGCCCGAGACGAGCACCTGCATGACCTCGGCGCTGGAGGCCGGCGAGCCGGTCGACGTCACCTACGGCGGCTACGCGAGCGACTCGCTCGGGTGCCGGCGTGCCGGCGAGATCTCGTTCGCCGTCGTGTCGAAGTTCGTCGAGCGCGTGGTCCTCGCCTCGGACGACGCGATCCGCGACGCGCAGCGTCGCCTGTGGGATTCGGTGCGCGTGTTCGCGGAGCCGGGCGGCGCGACCGCGGTCGCCGCGGTCCTCTCGGGTGCCTACGTGCCGGAACCCGACGAGCGCGTGGTCGCGATCGTCTGCGGGGCGAACGGCGACCTGGACGCGCTCTCCTAGCTCGCCGAGAGCTCGGCGCCGCTCGCGAACGCCGACATCAGCTCCGGCGTAGCGCGCGTACGGAACCCCGCGTTCACCGCCTGCCGCTCGAGCGCCTGCCGGAGGATGAGCGCCGACTGCGGGATCGGGTGCGCCTCGAAGAACGCCGCGGTGTCCTCGACGTCCTCGGGACGCGTGAGGAACCGGATCCCGTCCGCCACGTACACGAGCGTGGTGGGCGCCACCTTCGCCACGATCTCGTCCCAGTGGGCCTTCACGAAGGTCCACGCGAGCCCGCCGTGGTCGCGGTTCGCCATCGACCGCGCGAGCACCCCCGGGACGTTCTGCGCCCGGATGTCGGGGCCGAGCGCCATCGTCGTGGTTCGGTCCACGAGCACCTCGTCGCGGAAGTCCGGGAGCGCGTAGAGGTACCGGAGCTCCTCCTGCGGCGTCCGGGCGGACTTCGTCGCCTCGAGGAAGCGGTCGTAGTCCTCGGGCGTTCCGCCGGCCGCTACGATCCCGACCGACGCCGCGACGAGCGACGGATCCACCTGGCCGTCGCCGCGGGACTCTCGTTCGATCTCCATCGCGAGGCCGTACGCCTGCGGGTCGGCGCCGAGGACGCCGAGCGCCGACACCAGTGCCCCGCGCAGCGGCTTGTCGAGGTCCCGCTCGCCCTCGCGCGGCTCCCAGCCGATCCGCTCGATCACGGGCCAGAGCAGGCCGCGGATCCAGGAGCGGAAGTGCTCGCGCGGCCCGCCCGTGAGGAACCGCTCGCACCACGTCAGGCCCTGCAGGAGCGCCTGCCAGACCGGCAGCTCGGTCTCCTCCTTGAACGACTCGGCGAACCGGCAGAAGTCGACGGCCGAACGCGGGCCCGCCACGATCGACGCCCACGTGTCGTCGACGAGCTGCGTCCGCTCATCGGTCGAGAGCGACCGCAGCTCCTCGGTGAGGCGCCCGAGCAGCTCGTCGTCGTACGCGACTCGCACGAACGCGTGCACGCCGGCGTTCACGACGACCGAGCCGTCGTCGGGTGCGTCGATCGAGGCGCCGTCGGGCTCGATCAGCACCGGGTCGGTCCCGCGCGAGGTCCGCACGAGCAGGGGAACGTCCCAGACGGTGTCGTCCTCCTTGCCCGAGATCAGGTACCGGCGCTGCGTGAGGTGGACCGCGGCGTCGCCCAGCGTGGCCGAGACCATCGGATACCCGCCCTGCCAGATCCAGCCGTCCATGATCCGCCGGACCGGCTCGTCGGTCGCCTTCTCGATCGAGTCCCACAGGTCGTGCGTCTCGGTGTTCCCGAACCGGTGCTCGTCGAGGTAGCGGCGGATCCCGTCGCGGAACCGCTCGGCGCCGAGGTACTGCTCGAGCATCCGCAGGACCGCCGCCCCCTTCGTGTACGTGAGGATGTCGAACATCCCCGCGGCGTCGTCGGGCGAGCGCACGGGGTACTCGATCGAGCGCGTGCTCTCGAGCGCGTCCACCTCGAACGCGATCGCGCGCGAGCGCAGGAACTGGCTCCAGCGCTCCCAATCGGGCCGGTAGGCGTCGACCGCGAGCAGCTCCATCAGCGTCGCGAACGCCTCATTCAGCCAGATGCCGTTCCACCATCGCATCGTCACGAGGTCGCCGAACCACATGTGCGCGAGCTCGTGGGCGATCACGTCGGCGACGAGCGCGAGCTCGGGCTGGGTCGCCTTCTCGGGGTCGACGAGCAGCAGGCTCTCGCGGTACGTGACCAGTCCGAGGTTCTCCATCGCGCCCTGGGCGAAGTCCGGGAGCGCGACCATGTCCATCTTCTTGTCCGGGTACGGGATCCCGTAGTACTCGGCGAAGAACCGCAGGCTGAACGCCCCCACGTCGAGCGCGAACGCCGTGAGGTGGCCTTTCCCCGGCTGGTGCACGATCCGGAGCGGCACGCCGTCCACGTCGACCGGCTCGGTCGCCTCGAGCGGACCCACCACGAACGCGACGAGGTACGTCGACATCACCATCGTGTCGTCGAACCGGACCCGGACGCGGCCGTCGCCGTTCTCCTCGCGCCCGAGCTCCGGGCCGTTCGAGATCGCGAGCAGCTCGGGCTTCGTCACGATCGTGACGCCGAAGACCGCCTTCATGTCGGGCTCGTCCCAGCAGGGGAACGCCCTCCGCGCGTCGGTCGACTCGAACTGCGTGGTCGCGATCGTGTGGGCAACGCCGCCCTCGTCCGTGTAGGTCGACCGATAGAAGCCGTGGAGCTGCTCGGACAGGCGCCCTCGGAACTCGAGGTGCAGGACCCACTCCCCCGGCTCCGCGGTCCCCGAGAGCAGGAGGTGCGCCCGCTCGGTCTCGGGGTCGATCCGGACCGACGAGACCTCGAGCGTCCCGCCCGGGCCCTCGAGGCTACCGGGTCCGACCTCGAGGTCGAGCGCGTTCAGGACGATCTCGTCGACGCGCTCCTGGACCTCGACGGTCACCGACTCGCTTCCGGCGAACGTCAACGCGTCCAGGTCGGGTTCGAGCACGAGGTCGTACCGGCGGGGCACGACCGTGCGCGGGAGGCGGTACCTGGCTTCCTCGTCCATGAGGGGCGAGCCTACCCTCCAGGCGGGCGGGATGAACATCGGCCGGACCCTCGATGACCCCGGGTCACGGAACGGCCCACCAACGCCTCGAAGGTCTGGCATCCTCCTCGGCCGTGACGACGCGGGATCGCGGGAATGCGTTCCGCACGGCGGCCGCATCGGCCGTCCTGCTCGTCGCCGCGGCCTGCTCGTCCGGCGGCGGGGACGACCCGGCCGCGGCGGGGACGACGGATACGGGTGCGGCCGAGTCCTCGCCCCCCGCGTTCTACGTCCCGTCGACGTCGCCCGGTGGCGAGGCGAGGGAGCCCGGCCTCTACGTCCTCGGGCTCGCGACGGGCAAGGTCGAGCCCCTCGCCGGCGTGGACCCCGAGGCGCTGGCGCTGGCGCCCGCGGTCTCGCCCGACGGGTCGCGGATCGCATTCGACGCCGGGACCGACGGCTCCCGCCAGGTGTGGGTGATGAACGCGGACGGATCCGATCTCGAGCAGGTCACCGACGACGACGTCGAGGCGGTCGACCCCGAGTGGTCGCCCGACGGCCGGCGCCTCGCCTACGTCGGGTTCGACGGGGAGGCCACCCGCGGCGTGATGGTCCTCGATCTCCGCTCGGGGAAGACCGAGCGCGTGAGCTCGGAGCCCGGCGACGTGTTCGGTCCGGACTGGTCGCCCGACGGTTCGTCGATCGTGTACCAGACGCCGGCGGGCGACGGGTGGCAGCTGCACACGGTCGACCTGGAGTCCGGGAAGACGACGACCGTGTGCTGCCGTGGCGGTGACTCGATCGCCTCGGACGCCGACTGGTCCCCCGACGGCGAGCTGCTCCTGTTCGGGTACGCCACGCCCGAGGACAACTTCGCCCTCCACACGATCACACCGTCGGGCGGCGACGACACGCCGGTGCCGCCCCCCGACCCGACGCGGTACCACAGCCACCCGGTCTGGTCGCCCGACGGCTCGAAGATCGCCTACCAGGGCGCGCCGGGGATCTGGGTGCTCGACCTCGCGAGCGGCGAGGACACGATGCTCGACCCCGAGCTGTGGGGACCCGTGTGGCTCGACGACGACACGCTGATCGTCGCGATGCCGCCGCCCGAGTGACGCCGCGGCGTCAGTCGTTCATGTAGGTCAGCCAATCAGCGTACTTCTCGGTCTCGCCCTTGGTCGCCGCGAAGAACGCGCCCTGCAGCTCCTTCGTGATCGGCCCGCGCGTCCCCTCGCCGACCGGACGGTGGTCCACCTCGCGGACCGGCGTGATCTCGGCGGCCGTCCCGGTGAAGAAGCACTCGTCGGCGTTGTACAGGTCAGTGCGGACGAGGTTCTCCTCGGTCACCTCGTACCCGAGGTCGCGGGCGATCGTGATCACGCTGCTGCGGGTGATCCCGTCGAGGCACCCCGCCTGGATCGGCGGCGTCGTGACCGTTCGGTCGCGGACGATGAACAGGTTTTCCCCCGAGCCGTCGGTGATGTAGCCGTGGTCGTTGAGCAGCACGGCCTCGTCGTAGCCGGCCATGACGCTCTCCATCTTCGCGAGGACGCCGTTGATGTACTGGCCGGTGGCCTTGGCCGAGGACGGGAGCGCATTCTGCGAGTTCCGGCGCCACGAGGAGATCTTGATGCTCACGCCGTTCTCGAGCGCGTGCTCGCCGAGGTAGGCGCCCCACGGCCAGACCGCGATGAACACGTTGATCGGCGCGTCGAGCGGGTTCACCCCCATCTCGCCGTACCCGCGGTAGACGACCGGCCGGATGTAGCAGGCCTTGAGGTCGTTCGCGCGGATGACCTCCCTGATCGCGTCGCCGATCGCCTCGATCGAGTAGGGGATGTCCATGTGGTACAGCTTCGCCGAACGGAACAGGCGCTTGAGGTGCTCGTCGAGGTGCCAGACCGCCGCCCCGCGTTCGGTCTCGTAGGCCCTGATCCCCTCGAAGACGCCGCTGCCGTAGTGCAACGCATGGCTGAGCACGTGGATCTTGGCGTCGCGCCAGTCCACGAGCTCCCCGTCCATCCAGATCTTCTCGACCTCGGTGATCGGCATGAGCTCGGAGCCTCCTCGGGAGCGATGGCGGACCGGCTCGCCGGCCCGATGCCGACAGGATAGCCGCAGGTGGGTCCCTGCGTGCCTAGCCGGGCAGGTCGTAGGCGCGCCAGACCTGCGGGAGCGTCGACCGTCGCACCTCGTCGAGCGGGCCGAACCGCTCGGCCGCCCAGGGACGCAGTTCGGAGGTCACTCGGCGCCGAACGTCGTCCGGCACCTGCCACGTCCAGGAGTACCGGCCCTGCTCTATCCCGTCGAGGAAGTCCCTGAGCGCGTCCTCCCAGACCTCGTGGACCACCGGGAGGATCCGGAGAGTCGCCCCATGGCCGCCCATCTCGGCGTCGAGGGCCCCGTACTCCGCCCAGTTCAGGCCCACGGGATCGAGCGAGACCCCCACGATCTCGCCGAAGCGCCGTTGGACCGCGAACCGCTCCTCGTCGTACGCGCCGAGCTCCACGAGGAACACGCCGCCGGGGCGGACGACCCGAACGGTCTCGGCGAGGACGCGTTGCCAGTCCGGGATCAGGTGCAGCACCCACCGCAGGTACGCGCCGCCGAACGCCGCGTCCGCGAGCGGCATCCGCGTCGCGTCGCCGAGCACGAGCGGGAACGGCGGCTCCCCGCCGGACTTCTCCAGGAGCTTCCTCACCATCGCCTCGGTGAGGTCGAGCCCCGCGAGCGGGACGCCGGCATCATGCAGCGGCAGCGCGAGCAGCCCCGTGCCGACGCCGACCTCGAGCACGCGGCCCCGCCCGTCGAACTCGGACGCGAGCAGCTCGGTCGTCCGAGCCATGGCATCGGCCGAGATCGCGCGCGTCTGGTCGTAGAACTCGGCCGCGCGGTCGAACCGGACGCTCTCGCTCACGACTTCGGGATGTCCTTGCCGGGGTCGACGAACGGCAGCGCCGCGACCGTGATCGGCACCCGCCCCCGCGGCGTCTCGGCCTCGAGCGCGGACCCTGGCGCCTCGAACGCGATCGGCACCCACGCGTAGCCGACGTTCTTCTCCAGGCGCGGCGACCACGCGCCGGCGGTGATCCGCCCCACGCGCTCGTCGCCGTCGAGCACCGGCCAGAAGTCGTTCAGCGCGCCCTCGTCGCTCATCGGCGGTCCGCCGATCTCCACGCCGACGAGCTTGCGGTCGACGCCCTCGTCGCGCAAGCGGCGGAGCCAGTCCTTGCCGATGAAGTCGGCCTCCTGGTCGAGCTCGACGTACTTCTCGAGCCCGGTGACGTGCATCGGCGTGTCCGAGAACCGCATGTCCGAGCCGAAGTTGAAGATCCCGGCCTCGATCCGGCGCGCCTCCGACGGCGCGATGACCCGGATCCCGTGCGGTTCGCCGGCCTGGAACACCCGCTCGAACAGGTCGTCGCCGCGGCTCCCGTCGCGCAGGTAGATCTCGTACCCGACCTCGCCGGTCCACCCCGTGCGCGAGACCACGACCGGGATGCCATCGACCTCGGTCTCGTCGCAGAAGTAGTAGCGGAGCCCGGCGACCTCCTCGCCGAACAGGTCGGAGATCACGTGCCGGCTCTTCGGGCCCTGGACCTGGAGCGGCGAGACGTCCGGCTCGTCGAGGTCGACATCCATGCCGGCGAACGCAGCCACGCCCTTCGCGTACAGGAGCGCGTCGGAGTCGGCGAGCGCGAGCCAGAACCGGTCCTCCTCGAGCCGCAGGAGCACGGGATCGTTCACGAACCCGCCGTGCCGGGCGGTGAGGATCGCGTACTTGCACTGCCCCACCGCGCACGTCGAGAGGTCACGGCAGGTGAGCAGGTTCGTGAACTCGAACGCGTCGGGCCCGGTGATCTCGACGATCCGTTCGACCGAGACGTCCCACAGCGTCACGTCGTTCAGCAGCGCCCAGTACTCGGCGACGGGATCCTCGTACAGCGTCGGGAGAAGCATGTGGTTGTAGATGCCCCAGCTCTTGCACCCGTGGCGCTTCGTCGCCTCGAAGAACGGCGACTTGCGATACCAGGGTTGGATGTAGAACGTGAACGTCTCCGACGCCATCGGGCCTCCCGTCGCGAAGAGCGGCGTCGGAGCGTAGCCCGTTCTTCCTCGCCGGTCCGTTACTCCCTCGCCGGTCGGGTTCTTCACCCAACGTGACCGACCTCACAGACCGGCCCGTCGAACGGACTACGGTACGAACGTATGTTCGATTCGACGCTCATCGGTGCCGTGGATGTGGCTCACGCGAGTGTGGGGGCGGCGCACCGCGAGCTCTTGTCCTCGATCGTCGGCCTCGTGGGCTCGGAGGCGTGGCGCGAGCAGGGCGCGCGCGATCCCGCGCACCTCCTCTCGATCCGCTACGGGCTCTCGGACTGGAAGTCGCGCCGTTGGATCGCCGCCGCCTTCGCGCTGGAACACCTGCCCCGGCTCGCGCAGGCTCTCTCGAGCGGCGCGCTCGGCATCGACAAGGTGGTCGAGATTACGCGGTTCGCGACGCCGGGATCCGAAGAGCGGTTGATCGTGTGGGCTCGGCGCGTCTCGTGTGAGGCGATCCGCCGCAGGGGCGACCTCGAAGAGGAGGCCACGATGGATGATGTGGTCGGGCCCGCTCGCGCGCGGTCTGTGGGCTGGTGGTACTTCGACGAGGGACGCCGCTTCGCACTGGAGGCCGAGCTGCCTGCCGCCGAAGGCGCCGTTGTGGCCCGAGCGCTCGAGCGCGTGGCCCGAACCATCCCGGCCATGCCGGACGAGGATGGCACGAGCGGCGCGGACGCGCGGCGGGCCGACGCGCTCGTCGCGATGTGCTCGGCGCGCATCGCGGTCGATGGCGACCCGGACCGGGCAACGGTGGTGATCCACGCACAGGCCAAGGGCCGGGAAGAGGGCAGCGGTGGCTGCGAGGTCGAGGACGGTCCGGTGCTCCATCCGGCCTCGGTGCGTCGAGCACTCTGCACGCCAGAACGCAGATCGTGCTGGAAGACCGTCTGGGCAACGTGATCGGGGTTGGGGCGCGCCAGGCGAGAGCCTCCCGCGTGGATGCTCCGCCAGGTCCGTTATCGCGATCGCGAGTGTCGCTTCCCGGGCTGTGGGATGCGACGATTCACCGAGGCGCACCACGTCCGGTGGTGGCGCCACGGCGGTCGAACGGAGCTCGAGAACCTCGCCCTGATCTGCTCGTTCCACCATCGACTCGTCCATGAACACGGTTGGTCGATGCGGCGAAGACCCGACGGCGAGATGGACTGGCTGCGTCCCGACGGCACGCGCTATCGAGCGAGCCCGTCGTCCGATCGGGCGAGCCCTTCGCCCGGCGATCGGGACGAACAGCAGGACACGGTCGCTGCCGGTTCGGACCGGACGAGTGCCTAGTTCATCTCCGGATCAGGCGGCATCGTCGACAGCAGCCGGTACCGCGGGCCCTTGCGCCGCAGCACGCCGCTCCAGAGCTCGCCGGGCTCCTCCGTGAACACGTCGTCGGCGACCGCGGGCTCGGCGATCCACGAGCCCTCCTCCATCTCGGCCTCGAGCTGGCCGGCGCCCCAGCCCGCGTAGCCGGCGAACACCCGGGCGCGCCGCAGACCGCCGAGCTCGTCCGCATCGGTCTCCTCCGGCAGGAACCCGACCGACTCGAACGCCACCACGTTCGCCCGCTCTGGGTGCTCGAAATCCGCCACCACGACCGCCGCCTGCGTCTCGACCGGCCCGCCGAAGAACAGGCGGGCACCCGGCTCGACGAGGCCGGCGAGCGGCGGGACGGCCTCGGCCACCTCGACCTCGCTCTCGCGGTTCAGCACGACGCCGACCGCGCCCGCCTCGTCGTGGTGGCCGATCAGGACGACCGTTCGGTGGAAGTTCGGGTCGACGAGCGACGGCCCGGCGATCAGCAGGTTGCCGCGGAGGCTCAGCACGGACCCATCATGCCGCGACGAACCCCGCTACGACTTCGGGACGTCCTTGTTCGGGTCGAGGAACGGGAGCGCGGCCGTCACGGCCGGCACCGGACCGTCGGGCGAGACCACCTCGAGCGTCGTGCCGGGTTCGGCGAACCCGATCGGCACCCAGGCGTAGCCGATGTTCTTCTCGAGGCGGAACGAGCGCGAGGCGCTCACGAGCCGGCCCACGCGCTCGCCGTCGCGTTCGACGGGCCAGAAGTCCTCGAGCCACATCCGGAACGGCTCGCCGCCGAGCTCCACGCCGACGAGCTTGCGGTCCACGCCCGCATCCGCGAGCCGTTGCAAAGCGTCCCTGCCGACGAAGTCCGCGTCGAACTCCACCAGGCGCTCCATCCCGCTCACGTGCAGCGGCGTGTCCTCGATCGTCATGTCGTTGCCGTAGTTGAAGATCCCGGCCTCGAGCCGCCGCTGGTCGCTCGGCGCGATCGGACGGATCTCGAACGGCTCGCCCGCCTCCATCACCCGGTCCCAGAGCTCGGTCCCGCGCGCGCCGTCGCGCAGGTAGAGCTCGTAGCCGACCTCGCCGGTCCACCCGGTGCGCGAGACCACGAGCGGGATGTCGCCGAGCTCGCCCTCCCAGCACCGGTAGTAGCGCATGTCGGCCACCACGTCGCCGAACAGCGCCCGGATCACGTCCTTCGACTTCGGGCCCTGGACCTGGAGCGGCGAGACGTCGGGTTCACGGATCTCGACGTCGAGGCCCGCGAACGCCTGCACCCCAACGGCGTACAGCAGCGCGTCCGAGTCCGCGAGCGACAGCCAGAAGTGGTTCTCGCCGAGACGCAACAGGATCGGGTCGTTCACGATGCCGCCGCTCGGCGCGATGATCGGCGCGTACTTGCACTGCAGGACCTCGCACTTCGAGAGGTCGCGGCACGTGAGCAGCTGCGTGAACCGCGCGGCGTCCGGTCCCGTGATCTCGACTTGGCGCTCGACCGCGACGTCCCACAGGCCGACGTGCTCGACGAGGTGCCAGTACTCTGCCTCGTCGTCGTCGTACAGGGTCGGGATCAGCATGTGGTTGTAGAGGTCCCAGGACGTGCAGCCGGCCTCGACCGTGCGCCGCCAGTAGGGCGAGCGCCGGTACCACGACGCCGTGTAGAACGTGAACGAGTACGGCTCGTTCACCAGCTCGCGCCCTTGCGCCTCCGGGGACCGCGGCGGTCCTTGCGGATCTCGCGGACGCAGTTGTAGGCGGGGATGCCGGAGACTCCGCCGCCGCCGTGCGTCGCGCTCGAGCACTGGTACAGGCCGGCGATCGGCGTCCGGTAGTCCGCGTACCCTGGCACCGGCCGCATGTGGAACAGCTGGTCGGCCGAGAGCTCGCCGTGGAAGATGTTGCCGCCGATCAGCCCCCACTCGGTCTCCATGTCGTACGGCCCGAGCACCTGCCGGGCGACGATCGACTCGCGGAAGCCGGGCGCCGCGTCGTCGTAGGCCTGGATCACGCGGTCGGCGTACGCCTCGAGCTCGTCGCGGTGCGGCTCCCCCGACCACGTGTGCGGCACCCACTGCGTGAACAGCGATACGACGTGGGCGCCCTGGGGCGCGAGCGAAGGATCGAGCGTCGTCGGGATCACGCCGTCGGAGAACGGCAGCGTGGCCGGCCGCCCGGCCCGCGCCTCCTGGAACGCGTCCTCGAGCTGGTCGAGCGACGGCGCGATCTCGAACCCGCCGGAGAAGTCGGTCCAGTCGGG
>Ga0075421_100002614_pt1 | contig 21512 bp, 20 predicted proteins | sample SoiMetdeltSBSDD5_FD_75292 | JGI IMG/M metagenome (GOLD analysis project Ga0075421, IMG submission 75292) | Bulk soil microbial communities from a Populus tree surrounding site in Tennessee, USA - Soil MetaG P. deltoides SBSDD5 | ecosystem: Environmental > Terrestrial > Soil > Tree plantation...
CTGAATCGGCCCGTCCGGTAACCACGCGAATGTCCGGGAGACGAGCAGCTTGATTCGGTTCCCGGGAAGCAGTTCGATGAATTTCAACCGGTCGAGGCGCGCCAGCAGCTGGACGCACTCCGCCGGCGAGATGTCGTACGTCTCGACGATCTGATCGAACGTCACCTGGTTCAACGCACAGACGGCGACCAGAAAAAGCTTTCTGTCGGCGACGATCTCTTTTTCCTGCTGCAGCGTGAGATGAGAAATGAGCGTCTCGTCCCGCACCACGGCACGCGCAAGCTCGGAAAACTGGATCTGCGAGTGCCTGCAGATCTCGTCCAGGCGCTTCAACGTGAGATCGCGGCGCGAAAACATGCGTTTCACACTGGCTTCGCTCAACTGAAGTCGCGGAGCGAGATTTGCATAGGTGATCCCGCGGACTTTCAGCTCCCGCTTCAGTACATCGACCAGCGCTGCAGTGTGCGTCATCTTCCCCCCGAGAGAGCGGTCTCTCCTGTAGCGGGAGTAGCGCTCCGTGATACCGCCGGGCAAATCAGCGGCGACTTCGAGGATAAAGCTCCACTGCGCGGTCGATCACGCTCATTATGCCTCCCAGGCGTGTGACAAAAGTCTCAGCGCCCTCATCTCGGGAGGCTTTCATGCAACGACAGGATCTGGATCAAAAAAATGGGCGTCAACCCAACCGCTCCGTGCAACTCGTGCTCGTGCGCGCGAACGGTCCGCTTTTCTACAGCGTCACGGCGGCTTCGCTGCTCGAGGTCGAGGTTTCGCTCGCCGCGGAGCGCCTGCTGCACTTCTTCGGTGCCGACAAAGTCTTTGCGCAGTGGACCCGGACCGAATGGCTGCCGCGCAAGGTCGCGCGAACCAAACAGATTCGCGACTATGTCCAGTCGATCTGGCCTGAATACGATTGGCACGCCGGCCACGAGCAGTATCGCGCGTGGGCCGACGAGCGCGGCACGGGCGCGCATCGGCCTACAGCGGCGCACGAGGCGCTCGCGCGCTGCGTTGCGAGCGCGCAAAGCGGCGTGTTCTATCGAAGTCTCGCGCGCTGGGCGGAGGACCCGTGGCTGCGCAGCCTCGCACGCGCCATTGCGCAGGAGGAGGCATCGTCGTTCGCGCAGTTTCGCGGTCTTTACGATCGACAGCTTCGCTCCCAGGGTTTCGGCTGCACGGCTGCGTGGAGCACAGCGCTTGCATGCGTACGCACAGCACGAGATCACCAGGTGCCGAGGGCCTTCATGGCGATCAGCGCACAATGCGCCGCCCACGTCCCGTTCCCCGTACTGGGTTACCCCGAATTCGTCGCTCGCATGGGAGCGGTGATCGAGCGGCATGGGGATCTCGCGACGCCTGAGCGCGTGCTGCTGCGCACCTGGAAGCGAAGCGCACGCCGATCAGTGGAGCAACCAGGCCAGCGTACACCAGGCTGGTTCAGGCCCGTGCTACGCGCGGCCGCGTAGAATGGCCGAACGCGGCGCCAGCCGGATCCTGGGCCTTCGGCACCGACAAATCGGCTGAGAGGAGCGAATCGTGCAAACAAGCGGCAGCGCATCGACGCTTGAGATCGCTACGCTGGCGGGAGGCTGTTTCTGGTGCCTCGAGGCCGTGTTCGACGATATGAAAGGCGTGGAGTCCGTCGAATCCGGCTACATGGGCGGAAGTGTCGCGAACCCGACCTATGAGCAGGTTTGCGGGGGCGATACGGGACACGCGGAAGTGGTGCAGCTCGAGTTCGACCCTGCGGTCGTGTCCTTCTCGGAGATTCTCCAGGTCTTCTTCGTGATCCACGATCCGACTACCAAAGACCGGCAGGGGAACGACGTCGGCACACAATACAGGTCGGCCATTTTCTATCACTCGCCGGAGCAGAAAGCCGCTGCCGAGCGCGTCATTGCAGAGATTACGCGCGCTGGTCTCTACCGCGATCCCATCGTGACCGGGGTCGCGCCGGCCTCGACGTTCCACGTCGCCGAGCGCTACCACCAGGAGTATTTCGCTCGCAATCCAAATCAGCCGTACTGCCAGTATGTCGTGGCGCCGAAAGTCGCAAAGTTCCGTAAGCGCTTCCTCGACCGCCTGAAAGCGAGTGAGGGATCGAAACGCTAGCGGACCATGAGGACGTACCCGCACGGTGCTGCCGCACGCGCGTTGCGCCTCGTGGAACGGCTGAATTTGCCTCGGAAAATTCGAGCCGGGCACGCCCCTCGCAGTCATTGACAAGGGCGTGTTCCGTCGGCATCCTCTCGTCACCGTGCTGCCCGCGAGCGGCAAGGAGACGCCAGTCCAACCGACTATCAGATTACGGGAGAGAACCTAATGGCTGCAAAGAAAAAAGCGAGCAAGAAAGCACCGGCGAAAAAGAAGAGCGCGGCGAAGCGCAAACCCAATGCTGCGTTCATGAAGGCAATGCAGCCGAGCCCTCAGCTTTCCGCCGTCATCGGCAGCGGCGCGATGCCGCGTACGGAAGTCACGAAGAAAATCTGGGCCTACATCAAGAGGAACAGCCTCCAGGACAACAAGAACAGGCGCATGATCAACTCCGATGAGAAGCTGCGCGATGTATTCGGCGGCAAGAAGCAGGTCTCGATGTTCGAAATGACGAAGCTCGTCAACAAACATCTGAAGTAGTCCCACCCCGGATTCATGAACGGCCGGCGCCGCGCGAGCGGTGCCGGCCGTTTTGCTTTCAGCTGCCGCGGCGCGCGTACCAGCCGCCTGCTCCCAGCGCAAACGCCATGAATACGAACACCGGCGTCATGCCGAGTGCGGCGCCGAGCGCGCCGAACATCAGCGGAATGCCCGACTGACTGAAGTTGAGGAGCAACGTGCGCACGCCGACCGCTTCAGCGCCGCGTCCCGGCGGCGCTTTGTCGTACAGAAGCGCCATGATCATCGGTTGCGCTCCGCCGAGCCCCACGCCGAGAAGAAACGAAAGAACGACAAGCAGCACGACATCAGTGACGAGCGGGATCATCGCCATCACGGCTGCTGTCGCGAACATCGCTCCGATGAGCATTTTCCATTCGTCGAGGACATGCACGAGCAGCGGCAGCGCGAGACGAACGACGAACACTGCGGCGCCGAACGACGCGAGTATCAGACCGATGGTCGTCGCCGAAAGACCGAGACGCGATCCGTGGATCGGCATAACGAACGTGAAGAGATCCCACGCCATCGAAAGCATTCCGCTCATCACGAACACACGACGCAGATCGCGGTTGCGAACGAGATCCCACACGTGCCGCCGCTCGCCGGGCTTCAGCGGTGTCGCATGCCGCGCAATGTCGATCGGCCGCGTCGCCATGACTGCGACGTTTGCGATGAGCGCGACACCGAGTGCGAGAAAAGTATGACGATGCCCGATGCTGTCGATCGAGAAGCCGGCCAGCATCGGTCCGAGGACGCCGGAAGTCGAGAACGCGAGCGCAAGTACGCTGAAGTTTCGCGCGCGGTCCTGCGCCTCGCCGATCAGACCCGCCGCCTGGTGAACGGCGATATGAAAAATACTGAAGCCGCAACCCGCCAGGGCGCTCACGACGAAAAGCGCTTCGAGCTGCGGAAAGAGCCAGGCGATCACGAGTGCGGCGAGCAGCGCGACGACACCGATGTACATCGGCCCGCGAACGCCCACCCGATCGACGTAACGTCCCCATTTCACCGCGAAGAACATCGGCACGAGCGCGAGCAGCGCGACGAGCACGCCCACCGTGGCAGCGCTTGCACCTAGCTCGAGCGCGAAAAGCGACAGCGTCACGCGCGCGCCCGCGAAGGCAAGGTGCAGCAGCACCGTGAGCAGTGCGACGAGGTAGAGCGTCACCGGCGCGGGCGCCAGCCGACGAGGCCGACTCCGAGCAACGTCACGCCGATTCCGACCGCGCTCAAGCCTCGCGGAACGATGCCGAACATCGCGAGCTCGATCGCAACCGGGAAGAGCGGCGTCAGATAGATGAGACTGGCGACGCGTGCCGCCTGGCCGCGCCGCATCAGCATGTGCAGCGCGTTCACGCCCAGTATCGATGCGCCGATGACGAGGAAGACGATCGCGCCGACGAGGGGCCATGACCAGCGTACAGGTGCGCCTTCCACCACCCACGCGAGCGGCGCGAACACGGCGAGCGTGACGACGAACTGCACGAGCGCAGCGGTGCGCAGATCGACAAGCGGACAGTAGGCGCGCTGATAGAGCGTTCCCGCGGTCACGCCGGCAAGTGCGATCGTGATTGCCACGAGGCTTCCGGCGGTGGCTTCTCTCACGTCGATCTTGTGCCATACGACGAGTGCGACGCCCAGCAGGCCGAGCGCAATGCCCGTCCACTGGCGGAAGGTCAGCCGTTCGCCCAGCCAGCGCGCTGCGATGAGCGCCGTCAGCAGCGGCTGCACCGAAAGAATCACCGCCGTCACGCCTGCGGACATGCCGAGATATTGTGTGTAGTGGCTGCCGCCGAGATGTACCGCATGCATGAGCAGGCCCGCGACGACGACGTGACCGAGCTCACGCGAAGAGCCTGGCCACTGCGGCTGCGTTGCGATCACGATGACAACGAGGCACAGAATGCCGAACGCGAAGCGGAGCGTGAGAAACGTGAATGGCGGCGCGTGCTGAAGCCCGATTTTCGTCGCGATGAAACCGGATCCCCATACCGCGACGAAATACCAGGCGAGCGCCGTTTCGAAGGGGCTTTTCGAGCGAGTCTGCAAGATATGCGCGTAACGCGATAGAGCGCCTCGTGGTGTCAGGCGCTCTTATGCCGCAGGCGCGGTGCCTGCTCAAGAAAAGACCGGGAGTATACGTGAGCCCGGACGCCTCGTGACGCTCCCGGAAACCGATAGAATGGCGCCTTTACTCGATGGCGCGGCGGCCGCCGCGTGAATTCCGGGAGGTCAGTCATGTTCGGCCGACTCATGCCGCGCGAAGGCCGGTTCTTCGATCTGTTCAACGATCATGCGAACGAGCTTCTGCAGGCTGCACGCGAGCTCGCCGCTCTCATAACGAGCGGCGACGACGTCGAGCGCCGCGCTTACAACATCGAATCCGTCGAGAAGCGCGGAGACAAGATCGCGCTCGCCGCGATCGAATTGCTCCACAAGACGTTCATTACACCGCTCGATCGCGACGACATCCACCAGCTCATCAGCAAGATGGATGACATACTGGATGTCATGGAGGATACATCGCAGTCGATCTACGCTTACGACGTGCGCTCGATCACACCTGAAGCGGTGCGCCTGGCGGAGCTCTGTGTCGCGTGCGTGGAAAAGGTCAAAGCGGCCGTCGGCATGCTTTCGAACATGGAGAACGCCAAAGCGATCATGATCGTGTGCCAGGACATCGACCGCTTCGAGTCCGAAGCCGACCACGTGATGCGCGCCGCCCTGGCGAAGCTTTTCCGCGACGAGCCCGACGCGAAACAGGTGATGAAAATGCGCTCCGTGTACGAAATGCTCGAAACGGTTACCGATCGCTGCGAGGACGTGGCGAACGTGATCCAGGGTATCGTCCTGGAAAACTCCTGACCCGCTTACTCCGAAGAAAGCACGTATGACCTTCGAGGTCCTGGTAGTGCTGATCCTCGTCGCGCTCGCGTTCGACTTCATGAACGGGTTCCACGACGCGGCAAATTCCATTGCGACCGTTGTGTCCACAGGTGTGCTGAGACCGCTCTACGCCGTCGGGTGGGCGGCGGCCTTCAATTTCATCGCGTATTTCATTTTTGAAACCAAAGTCGCTGCCACCATCGGCAAAGGCATCATCGACCCGGGCGTCGTGGACCACTACGTGATCTTCGGTGCGCTTATCGGTGCGATCGCCTGGAATCTGATCACGTGGTACTACGGCATTCCGTCGAGCTCCTCGCACGCACTGATCGGTGGCCTCGTCGGCGCAGGCGTGGCGAAGGCAGGCACGCAGCCGCTCGTCCTCGCCGGGCTTGCCAAGATCATCGCGTTCATTTTCGTGGCGCCATTGATGGGCATGCTGCTATCGGCGATGTTGATGATCGCCGTGTCCTGGCTGTTCGTGCGAGCAACGCCCCAGCGGGTGGACGGCTGGTTCAGGCGGCTGCAGCTCGTGTCTGCGGGGCTCTACAGCCTTGGCCATGGCGGCAACGATGCGCAGAAAACAGCCGGCATCATCTGGCTGCTGCTGATCGCGGGGGGCTATTCGACGACCCAGGATGCGGTGCCGGGATGGGTCGTGATGGCGTGCTACATCACCATTGCGCTCGGCACGCTGTTCGGCGGCTGGCGTATCGTGAAAACGATGGGTCAGCGCATCACGAAGCTCAGGCCTGTCGGGGGGTTTTGCGCCGAAACCGGCGGCGCCGCGACGCTTTTTCTCGCGACGAATTTCGGCATTCCGGTCTCGACCACACACACGATTACCGGCTCGATCATCGGCGTTGGCGCCGCACGTAATACTTCAGCGGTGCGGTGGGGCGTCGCAGGCGGCATTGTCTGGGCTTGGGTGCTGACGATTCCGTGCTCGGCCGCGGTCGCCGCGCTTGCATGGTGGATCGGCAAGCTGTTTCTCTGAGGCAGCCCTACGGGGCGAGCCGCGCGATGCGCCATGTGCCGTCGCTCGCTTTCGTATAAAGCAGCCGGTCGTGCAGGCGATTCGCGCGCCCCTGCCAGAATTCGATTGTCTCGGGAAGAACGCGATATCCGCCCCAGCTCGCCGGGCGGGAAGCTTGTTCGCCATGGCGGCGCTCGACTTCGGCGTAACGGGTTTCCAGGGTCTGACGGTCGGCGACGACGCTGCTCTGGCGAGAGGCGTTCGCTGCGATACGGCTGCCGGCCGGCCGTGTCGCGAAATACTCGTCCGATTCGCGGACGGAGGTTTTCTCGGTCACGCCTTCGATACGTACTTCCCGCTCGAGCTCGATCCAGTAGAAAAGCAGGGCCGCACGCGCGTTCGCTGCGAGCTCGTGTCCTTTGCGGCTTGCGTAATCCGTATAGAAGACAAAGCCGCGCTGATCCACGCCTTTCAGCAGCACTATGCGCGCCGACGGTTGCAACTGCGGCGCAACGGTGGCGAGCGTCATTGCGTTCACCATCGGGAGTCGCGCCTGTACCGCCTCATCGAACCACTGCTGGAACTGCGCAATCGGATCCGGCTTGACGTCGGTTTCGTCGAGCCTCGCGCGCATGTATTCCTGGCGCAGCGCGGCGATGTCGATGGTGCTCATGGCACGAACGTCGTTTGCGGCATGCGGCGCTCCGGCAGCGGTATGAACTCGGGGTCGCCTGGAACCGGCGGAAAGCCGCCGCTTGCCCAGCGCTGCGCGGCTTCGTCCATCAGTTCGGGCGAGCTCGCGACGAAGTTCCACCAGATATGGCGGTCGCTGTCCATGGGGGCGCCGCCGATCAGCATCAGACGCGCAGCCGAGTGCGCGCAGATGCGCACTGCAACGCTCGGTGGTGCGACCGCAAGATGCCGCACGGGGAGTGCTGATCCGGCAACTTCGACGTCGCCGGAGACAATGTAGACCCCGCGTTCTTCATGCTCGAGCGGCAGCTCGAGCATGGCGCCAGGCTCCATCTCGACTGCAAGATAGAACATCGGCGAATACGTCGGCGTCGGCGCGGTGCGTCCGAATGCGGTTCCGGCGATGAGATGCATGTAGACGCCGGGCAGCGTAATCAGCGGGATCGTGCTCCGCGGGTGATGGCTGAACGTGGGGTCCGTGCGCTCGTGCTCTTTCGGCAGCGCGACCCATGTCTGAATGCCGTGGAGCCGAGGGCCGGCCGGACGCATGTCATCGGGGCTGCGCTCCGAATGGACGATGCCGTGCCCGGCGGTCATCCAGTTCACGGCGCCGGGTTCGATGCGCTGCACCGTCCCGAGACTATCCCGGTGCATGAAGGCGCCTTCGAAAAGATAGGTGACGGTCGCGAGCCCGATATGCGGGTGTGGACGAACGTCGACACCGGCGCCGGGCGCGAGCTGCGCAGGTCCCATATGATCGAAGAAGATGAACGGCCCGACCATCTTGTGCGGGTGACCGGGCAGTAACCGCCTCACTTCGAAGCCGCCGAGATCTTTGGTGTGCGGCTTGAGTACTGTAATCGCGGACATGGGATTGATCTGTACGAAGGCAGAATACTGCCACATGACACGAAGTGACGAAAACCTCGCGCGACGCTAGCCTCCCGTGGTTTCTCCACCCATGATCTGCAAGACGATGCCCGTGATGTACGAAGAGTCGGCGTCGGATGCCAGAAACACGTAGGCCGGCGCGATTTCTTCGGGCTGCGCCGGGCGTCCGATCGGGGCCTGCTTCCCGAACTCGGCGACTTTTTCGGGCGTCATGCCGGCGTCCGCGGCATTGAGCGGCGTCCACACGGGCCCGGGGGCGACGGCATTCACGCGTATGCCTTTCTCGAGGACGTTTTGCGCGAGCGTTTTGGTGAACGCATTGATCGCGCCTTTCGTCGCGGAATAATCCGGCAATTCCTTGGATCCTGTAAGCCCGGTAACGGAGCTCGTGCCTATGATCGCGGAACCCGGCCTCATGTAACGAAGCGCAGCCCGGCAGAGCCGCACGTACGCGAAGATGTTTATTTCGAACGTGGTCTCGAGCTCCTCATCGGTCAGATCGTCCAGCGATTTCTTGCGATTCTGATGCGCGGCATTCGAGACCAGGATGTCGAGCTTGCCGAGCTCGTTCACCGCTTTGTCCACGAGCTCGTTACAGAACTTCACGTCGGCGAGGTCGCCGGGGATAAGCACGCAGCGGCGGCCTTCGGCTTCGACAGCCCGCAGCGTTTCTTCGGCGTCCGGCTGCTCCTGCGGCAGGTAGGAGATCGCGACATCGGCTCCCTCGCGCGCGTACAGCACTGCGACGGCGCGTCCGATGCCGGAGTCTCCGCCCGTAATCAGAGCACACTTGCCTTCGAGCTTGCCGGCGGGCTTGTATCGCGACGCCTCGTACCGAGGCTTCGGGTCGAGCTTGGATTCGAGACCTGGCGCGCGCTGCTTCTGCCTGGCGAAAGGCGGTTTGGGCTCACTCTGGATCTGAGGCTCGCTCGTGCGCGATTTCGCACGGCTGCCCTGGAGCTCGTTCTTCGCCGGCGTGCGCGTCGGATTGCTGCTCGCGCGTTTCGATTTCGTAGCCATGTCTGGTCCTCGGAGCGAGTGCGTCGACGGATGCGTCTGGACGCGAGAGTACGCGCCTCGTGCAAAGCGCATGCCGCCGACGCTCACTTTGCGCGGGTGGCCAGAAAACCGGCGAGTATGCGTGCGGTGTGCGAGGTTTCGGGTTTTCCGATCACGCTCCAGGGCGAGCCCTGGGCAACGATGCGGCCGCCACCGCTCCCGCCTTCGGGACCGAGATCGAGGATCCAATCCGCTTCGGCGATGATATCGAGGTTGTGCTCGATGACGACGACGGTATTCCCGGCGTCCACCAGGCGATGCAGGACGTGGATGAGCTTCTCTACGTCAGCCATGTGCAGCCCGACGGTCGGCTCGTCGAGCACGTACAGAGTGTGCTTGCTCGCGCCCGCGCGGCCGGGACGTTCTCCCGCGTCGCTCACGTCGGTGCGCACTTTCGAGAGTTCTGCCACCAGCTTGATACGTTGAGCTTCGCCGCCGGACAGCGTGGGGCTTTGCTGTCCCAAGGTCAGATAACCGAGCCCCACATCCTGCATGAGTCTCAGGCAGTGGTGGATCGACCGGTGGGCGGCGAAGAACTCGACCGCCTCGTCGATGCTCATCGTGAGCACGTCGCCGATGGATTTGCCTTTGAAGCTTACCGAAAGGGTTTCAGCGTTGAATCGGGCGCCATTGCATACCTCGCACGGTACGCGCACGTCGGGCAAAAAGCTCATCTCGATGCGCTTTACACCCTGGCCTTCGCATGCATCGCAGCGGCCGCCGCTCGTATTGAACGAAAAGCGGCTTGCCGTGTAGCCGCGCATGCGTGCTTCCGGTACTTCGGCGAAGAGCCGCCGCACGTTATCCCAGAAGCCCACGTAAGTCGCAGGACACGAACGAGGCGTCTTGCCGATCGGCGTCTGATCGACTTCGAGCACGCGCTCGACGCTTTGCCAGCCTTCGATCCCACGGCAGCCGGCGAGTGACGGCTGCTTGCGGCCGCGCTGGACGGACACGAGCTCCGCCAGGTTGTCGTACAGCACGTCGCGGGCGAGTGTCGACTTGCCGGAACCGGATACGCCCGTGACCACGGTCAGTCTCGCGAGCGGCACGCGCACAGTGACATTTTTCAGGTTGTGCAGCGTGGCGCCGACGACCTCGATGGCCGGTGCGCCGCGCGTGATCGCGCGCGGCGGATGAAGCGGGTGACGCAGCGGCGCCGCGAGAAAGCGCCCCGTGAGCGAAGCGGGGTGGCGCATCAGGTCTTCTGCAGTGCCTTGCGCCGTGAGCTCTCCGCCGCGCTTGCCCGCACCGGGGCCCAGATCGATCACGTGCGCGGCGCGCCTGATCGTATCTTCGTCGTGCTCCACGACGAGCAGCGTGTTGCCTTTGGCTTCGAGGCGTTGCAGTGTATCGAGCAGCACGCGGTTATCGCGCGGGTGCAGTCCGATGGTCGGCTCGTCGAGGATGTAGCACACGCCGCGCAGATTCGAGCCGAGCTGTGCAGCAAGACGGATGCGCTGCGCCTCGCCGCCCGAAAGCGTCGGCGCCGCGCGGTCGAGGGCCAGGTACGAGAGGCCCACCTGTTCGAGAAAACTCAGCCTGCTGCAAAGCTCCGGCATGATGTCGCGCGCAATGGCTGCTTCGCGGCCCTGCAGCGAAACGCCGCGCAGTAGCCCGGAGAGCTCTTCCACCGACAGCGCAGTGAGCTCGGCGATCGACTTGTCGCGATAGCGCACGGCTCGTGCTTCGCGGTTCAGACGCTGCCCATTGCATTCGGGACATATCTGGTCGATTTCGAGCCATTCCAGCCACGAATCTAGAATGTGGTCCTCGGCGCCGGTCTTCTGGCGCTCTTCTTCCCACTGGACTTCGTCGATCTGGAGGCCCGTTCCGTAGCACGCCGAGCACCAGCCGTGTTTGGAGTTGAAAGAAAAAAGACGCGGGTCGAGCTCCGGGAAGCTGCGCGAACACGACGGGCACGCACGCTTCGCCGAATAGATCGTTTCCGTCATCTGGAGAAGGCTCGGGTTCTTCGCTTCCAGCGCGCGCTCGAGGGATTCGAGTCCGTCGACGACATGGACGACGCCTTTGCCGTGTTCCAGCGCAGCCGCGAGACCCTCGCGCAGGATTTTCTCATTGCCGGGCTCGACGCGCACTTCGGCCACGGGCAGCTCGATCGTGTGCTCTATGAAACGAGCGAGCTTGGGCCAGGGACGCGTGGTGACGAACGCACCGTCCACCCGCAAATGCGTGTAGCCTTTGGCGGCCGCCCATTTCGCGAGATCGGTGTAGAGACCTTTACGGTTCACCACGAGCGGGGCAAGCAGCCCGATCCGCTGTGCACGGAAATTCTTCATGATGCTCGCGACGATACTGTCCGGCGTCTGCGGTTCGATCGGTATGTCGCAGTCGGGGCAGTACTGAATCCCGAGCTTCACGTAGAGCAGGCGGAGAAAGTGATAGATCTCCGTGAGGGTCGCGACCGTGCTCTTACGGCCGCCTCGACTCGTGCGCTGCTCGATCGCAACGGTCGGCGGAATACCGAAAATCGCATCCACATCGGGCCGCGCAGCAGCCTGAACGAACTGCCTGGCGTACGCGTTGAGCGATTCGAGATAGCGCCGTTGACCTTCGGCGAAAACGATGTCGAAGGCGAGCGTCGATTTGCCGGAGCCGGATACGCCGGTGATAACCGTGAACTTTCCGCGCGGGATGTCCACGTCGAGCGACTTGAGATTGTGCTCGCGCGCTTGCCGCACGCAGATGGCGTTGCCGGCGCGCTGTCCGGCGCGTTCCTGCGGAGCGGGCGAACCCAGCATCCCGCTTGTAGTGGAGATGGTGGCCCCGGTGGCTGGGCCCGAAATTTCTCCTTCGCCCCGAGACGGGGAGACGGTGGAAGTGAGGGGCAAACTCAGCGCTTCTTCATAAGCCCGCAGCGCTTTCCCGGTATGCGAGGCCTCGCACGCCATCAGGTCGACGGGCGTCCCGGTTGCCACGATTTCACCGCCGCCTTCGCCGCCTTCGGGTCCGAGGTCGATTACCCAGTCTGCGGCGCGTATCACGTCGAGGTTGTGCTCGATCACGATGAGCGAATGCCCAACCGCCACGAGCTGTCGCAGCGATGTGAGCAGCTTCGCGATGTCTTCGAAATGAAGACCCGTTGTGGGTTCGTCGAACAGGAATAGTGTTGCGCGCGTCGCAAGCCTTGAGCGGTGAGCCGTATCCTGCTTGCGTGGCTTCGTGCGCGCCGACGCTTCGGCCAGATGTCCGGCGAGCTTGAGTCGCTGCGCTTCTCCGCCCGAAAGCGTCGGCACGGGCTGGCCGAGCTTCAGGTATTCGAGGCCGACATCGGACAGCGGCTGCAGCACGCGCTGCACTTCGCGGTTGTCGGCAAAAAACAAAAGCGCTTCCGAAACCGTCATCTCGAGCGCGTCGGCAATCGAGCGGCCCTGAAGCTTCACTTCCAGAATTTCGTCCCGGTAGCGCCGGCCGTTGCAATCAGGACAGCGGAGATACACGTCCGAAAGGAACTGCATTTCGACGTGCTCGAAGCCATTGCCGGAGCACGTCGGACACCGGCCGTTCCCCGAATTGAAGCTGAACGTACCTGCGGTGTAACCGCGCTCTTTCGAGAGCGGCTGCTGCACGTAAAGCTTCCGGATCGCATCGAACGCACCGACATAGCTCGCGGGATTCGAGCGCGTCGTGCGTCCGATCGGCGACTGATCCACGAGAACCACGTCTGTCACGTGCTCGTGGCCCCTGAGTGCCGAATGCCTACCCGGCGCCTCGGTCGGTTTTCCCTTAGCCTTGAGCAAAGCCGCATACAGCACGTCCTGCACCAGCGTCGACTTTCCGGAGCCCGAGACACCCGTCACGCAGACCAGACGGTTGAGCGGGATCGATACGTCGATCGCTTTCAGGTTGTGCTCGGCCGCCCCGACAACTTCAATCGATGCATCCCCGTTTGCAGCCCTCGCGTTCGCGCGGGGATCGCGCGTGGGGTTCGCGACGCGCTTGCGGCCGGCGAGATAATCGCCGGTGAGGGAGCCTCGCGCGCTGCGTATGTCGCGCGCGTTTCCGAAGAACACGACTTCTCCGCCGCGTTCGCCCGGCCCCGGACCCATGTCGAGGATGTGGTCGGCCGCGAGCATGATCTGCGGATCGTGCTCGACGACGACGAGCGAGTTCCCCGCATCGCGCAGCTTGTGCATCACGTCGATGACGCGGCCCATGTCACGCGGGTGCAGCCCGATCGACGGCTCGTCGAGCACGAAAAGCGTGTTGACGAGCGAGGTGCCGAGCGCGGTGGTCAGGTTGATCCGCTGCACTTCGCCGCCGGAGAGCGTGCGCGACTGGCGGTCGAGCGTGAGATAGGACAGGCCGACCTCGCAGAGATAGCCCAGGCGCGTGCAGATTTCCGCGAGGAGGAGCTCCGTCGCGTCATCGACTGGCGCCGGAAGCGAGAGGGCATCGAAGAACGCGCGTGTCTTCCTGACTGGCAGGAGCATTAGATCGTTCAGGCCGAGCCCCGGCAGACTCTCCAGGGTTTGCCGGTCGAGCGTTGCGCCGACGGGCATGAAACGATTCTGGCTTGAAAGCACGGCGTCGGCGTTCTCGCGCGTGCCGAGTCTCCACGCCTGCGCTTCCAGCTTGAGCCGTGCCCCGCCGCACGCGACGCATGGCGTATACGCCCGATATTTCGAAAGCAGCACCCGCACGTGCATCTTGTACGCTTTCGTTTCGAGCCATTCGAAAAACCGCGCGACGCCGTACCACACGCCCGGCCAGGATTTGCGCCAGCTTTTCCATTCGGGCTCGCCCGCCAATACCCAGCGCTTGTGCTCGAGCGAGAGCTCGCGCCATGGCGTGTTGAAAGGAATGCCGCGCTTCTTCGCGTATTGCGCCATGTCGTCCTGGCACTCTCGATACGAGGCCGTCTGCCACGGCTTCACGGCACCTTCGCGAAGTGTCTTCGATTCGTCCGGCACGACGAGGCCGTAGTCGAGCCCGATCACCCGTCCGAACCCGCGGCAGGTCTCGCATGCGCCGAGCGGTGAATTGAACGAAAAAAGGCTCGGCGTCGGCTCCTGGTAATGGATGTCGCAGTCCGGGCAGTGGAGGTCCGACGAGAATTTCCAGCAGCGGTCGTGCTCGCCTTCGCGAACGACATACACATTCACCCGCCCCTGGCCCACACGCAGTGCAGCTTCCAGCGCTTCGATGATGCGCGAGCGCTCGACACTCCCGATGCGAAAACGGTCCTGCACGACTTCGATCGTCGTGCCATGCTTCGCGTGAATACGCGTATAACCCTGTTGCTCGAGCAGGCCTTTCACTTCCGACTCGCTGAAATTCTTCGGCACCGGCACCGGGAACGTGACGATGAGCCGTGGGTCGCCGGTGCCTTGGGCGCGTCGCGTCATTTCGTCTGCGATAGTCTCCGGCGTGTCTCGCCGCACCGGTGCTCCGCAGCCAAGACAGTACAGCTGCGCGGCACGCGCGTAGAGCAGCTTCAGGTGATCGTTGAGCTCCGTCATCGTGCCGACGGTCGAGCGCGACGTGCGAACGGGGTTCGTCTGATCGATGGCGATCGCCGGCGGTATGCCGTCGATGGCATCGACCTGCGGTTTGTCCATCCGATCGAGGAACTGGCGCGCGTACGGCGAAAACGTCTCGACGTAGCGCCGCTGTCCTTCGGCGTACAGTGTGTCGAAGACGAGCGAAGACTTGCCGCTGCCGGAGACGCCCGTCACGACGATGAGCTCGTTGGCGGGAATCTCGAGCGTGAGATTCTTCAGATTGTTCTGGCGGGCGCCGCGTATCGTGATCGCTTCGTGCGCGTGAGGCGCGGATTTCGGCGGCGCGCTCGGAGAAGCGTCGGACACAGCAGGCTTGTTGCCGGATTCGGGCATCGGATCCTGAAGGGAATGAAAGCTGGAAGCGCGGCGTGGTCGCCGCGCGGATGAAGGCAATATTTTACCCGAGCAGAACCGCAGTCGAACGCGGCACGGCGCCGCGCCGACGTGGATCTCGAGTCGGTTATTGCCGGGGCTGCTGTTGCTGCTCGAGTGGCGGCGGCGGCGCCTGGATGATCAGCGGCTCCCGGGTTGCGACGAACAGAATAGCCAACAGGGAAGTGAGTAGCGCGGCTAGCGCTACAGCCGCTGCGATCCAGCGGTCGCGCGAAACTCGCCGCACGATGCGCTCCATCTGCCGCTGCAGAAGCAGTTCCGCGATCAGCATGCTCCGAATCACATCGCGCTGCTGGAGCTCTCTCGCTGGCTGGTTCGCCAGCGTAAGAAGGTGAACGCGCAGCGTGGCACTGGACAGACGCTGTATCGCACCGGAATGGAACGCGTTGTCGGTCTCCGTAAATGCGTCATCGAAGTTGCTGACGAGCCTTCTTCCCGCATGCTGCGTGCTCTCTGCTTCAGCCGTCTCTGAATAGTCCACGTGTATACCCCCTGTCGAAGCGTACAGCCCGCGAAGTTACATTCTAAAGCCATCGGCATTACGACATCCGGCGGGCTTCATAACCGTCCCCCTCGCCTCGGCAGGGCTGGCGCACTAGGCGCGCTTCAACCCCGCCAGCACCTTCTGCGGCGTGAACGGTACCGAGCGCAGCCGCACGCCTGTCGCATCGTAAATCGCGTTAGCGATTGCCGACGGAACGACTGCTGCAGCAGGTTCTCCCGCGCCCCACGGCACCTCCGTGGGTCTGCTGATGAGGTCGATGGCGATCTCGGGCACGTCCGGAAAGCGCAGGATGGGGTAGCTGTCCCAATCCAGGCTCGTCACGCGCGAGCGGTCGAACTTGAGCTCTTCGACGAGCGTGCGGCTCACGGTCTGCACGATGTTGCCTTCGATCTGGTTCCTGAGTCCATCGGGGTTGATGATCTGCCCGCAATCGTGCGCGCAGTAGAAATCCGTTACGCGTACCTGACCGGTCTGGCGATTGACTTCGACGTCCGCCACGACTGCGACGTACGTGCGCACGAGCTCGTATTTGATATAAGAGAACCCGCGGCCCCTCGCAATATCACTGTTGTCCCGGGATCCGGCCTTGCGTGGAGCCCAGTTCGCGAGCTTCGCGCAGCGCTCGATGCACTCGATCCCACGGGCGTCCTTGAGATTCTGCATCCGGAACTGAATGGGATCGATGCCGGCCACCGCCGCGATCTCGTCCATGAAGCTTTCGTTCGCGTACGTGTTCTGCATGCGGCCCGGCGTGCGGATCCACGAGGGCTTGAACGGTGTCTCGGCGAGCCAACGCGCGGTCGCTTTCACGTTTGGGAACGTGTAGGGAATCGCGAGCGATTGATGAATGTTGCCAGGAAAAGCCGTGTCTTTAGGCATGCCCGCAAGCTCCGCTGCGACGAGCGTTACTTCGAACCCTTTCGGCCGGTCGGGAATGTATACGACCGATTCCCATGCGACCACGTTGCCGCTCGCGTCGAGCGATGCGCGATGCTCGAGTAGCGTGGGCGGTCCCTTCGGGTCCCAGCCGTGCTCGTCCTCGCGGCTCCACTGCACGCGCACGGGCCTGCCGAGCTCCGTTGCGAGTATCGCCGCGTCTGCTGCGGCGTCTTCATGACCGTTGCGGCCGTAGCAGCCGGAGCCTTCCACGTACAGGCAGCGCACATTGTCGATGTTCATCGACAGCATGTTCGCGAGCTGTTTGCGCAGCAGATGGGTCGCCTGCGACGCGGTCCATACGGTCAGACGGCCGTCCTTGTAATCAGCGATGGCGCACGAAGGGCCGATCGAGCCGTGTGTATGAATCGCGAAATCGTATGTGGCGGAGAGCGTCTTCGCAGAATTTTTCGCAGCCTCGACGTTGCCGACGTTCTGGAACACTTCGTCCTTCACGACTTTGGTGGTGCGAACGTGATCCCACAGCTTCGCGGGGTCGGGCAGTCCCTGCCAGTCAGACCATTTCGCCTGAAGCGCATTCGCGCAGCGGATCGCCGCCCATTCGTCACGCGCGGCGACGGCGACGAAGCTGCCTTTGCGCACGGTGGCGACATATCCCGGAATTTTCTTCGCCGCCGTATCGTTGAGTGACTGAAGGTCGGCTTTCATCGCGGTCGGCCGCACGACGCGCGCGTGCAGCATGCCGGGCACTTTCACGTCCTGCATGTACGTGAACCGGCCCGTGACTTTCCCCGGGATATCGGCGCGGCGCACCGACTGACCGACGATCGTGTAGGTCGACGGTGACTTCAGCCGGACCTTCTCGTCGACTTTCATTTCGAATTGCCGGCCGCCGATCAGTTGCGTGTACGGAATTGCTGCGCTGCCGGCGCGAACGATTTCGCCATCTTTTGCCTGAAGCGTTTCTTTGGGGACGCCCAGCTTCTCGGCGGCCCGGGCGAGGAGCGCCTCGCGCGCGGTCGCGCAGGCACGCCGGATTTGCGTGCCCCCGAGCTGGATCGTGAGACTGCCCCAGGTGACACCCTGATCGGGCGTCAGCGCAGTGTCACCCTGAACGAGATCGACGCGGTTCAACGGAACGCAAAGCTCCTCAGCGGCCATTTGCCGCAGCGCGGTCGAAACACCTGTGCCCAGATCGACTTTGCCGGAGTACAGCGTCACGCGACCCTTCTCGTCGACCGCAATGAAACCGTCGACTTCGCTCACCGCTACGGTCTTACCCGCAGCCGGAATGGTCGCAGCCTGTGTCAGACCGTCGGCGATGGTGAAGGTGACGATGAGCGCGCCGGACGCTTTCAGGAAGTGGCGGCGGGATATGGCGGAAGTGGTCATGGTTCGCCTCCTACGCCATTTCCGATGCACGCTTCACCGCGCGAACGATGCGAACGTGCGTGCCGCAGCGGCAAAGGTTGGCCGCGAGCGCCTGCCGGATCTGTGCTTCAGTGGGTCTTTTGTTCTGGTCCAGCAGCGCCTTCGCCTGCATGATCATGCCGTTCACGCAGTAGCCGCACTGGACTGCCTGCTCTTCGATGAACGCCTGCTGCAGGGGATGCGGCTTTTCCGGCGTGCCCAGCCCTTCAATTGTGAGGATGTTTTTGCCGGCCGCTTGTGAAACGGGCAGATTGCACGAGCGCACGGCTCTGCCATCCATGTGCACGGTACAGGCGCCGCATTGTCCGAGACCGCAGCCGAAACGCGGCCCATGTAAATCGAGGTTGTTGCGCAACGCGTAGAGTAGTGGCATCTGCGGATCGTCGACGCGCACCGTATGGGATTTCCCGTTCACACGGAGAGTGTAGGTGGCCGCCATTTTTATCTCCTCCTGTAATGGGCTGCGCGGTCAATTTAGACCCCGCTTCGCGCGCTTGGCAAGCCAGTGCGCGGTAGGCACTGTCGTTGCTCTGGTCGGCTCGATCACGAGAGGAGCGCGCAGATGGCCGTGCAAAGCGATGGTTGGAGATTCAAAACCGCGCCGTCGGGGCGCTGGGTCTGGCAGCACATATCCCGCGAAGGCGATGTGCTGTCGCAGAGCGACCTCGATTTCCGGCTGATCGAGGAATGCGCGGCCGATGCCCAGCGCTGCGGGTACTCCGGAGTGATTGCGGCTTATCTCGCGGACGAGTAGCGCCGCGTGCGAGTAAGCGTCAGCGGTCTACCGCCAGGCGTCCAGGTGTGTGTACGCGCGGGGCGGCTGCCCGACTTTTTTCTGCGACGGGGCGAATGCGTAGCCGTGAACTTGAGCGCCGCTGATACAATCATCGTAGGTGGCGTACGACTCTGCCGAATCGGTGAGCACCCTATGGTCGCTGCCCAATTGCTGCCAGCGCCACGCGCCCTGCTGATCGACATAAAACCGCCAGACGACGTTCGTTCGCTGCACGGGCGCCGCGGCAGGGACTGGTACGATGGGCTGCGGATCCAGCATGGTCAGGCTCCTCAGTAGGCGAAGCACAGGATCTCCGCCCAGTCCAGCGTTTACGACCCTTTTCAGCGGATTCCTGAGCGCCGACCGTGTTGTTTTTCACGCTTCAGCTGTTGCAGTATGTCCTGTCGCCTGTGTTTACATGGGAGCGTCCCCGGCTGCGCAGTGCCGAGATAAGCCCCTGAATCGAAAGTGCCGCCAGCACGTGGTATGGAAGGTGCTCTTGCCCGATAGCGACGCAGGACAATGGATGCGGAGGGAAATATGTCCGAGGCTTCGCAACGGACCGCGACGATTTTGCCGTTTCGCAGAAGCGCTGCGCCGGCGCACAGGCCAGTCCGCATGGCGCGCACGATCGAGCTCTATGCGGCGTTGTATCCGACGCCGGACAGAATGGTGCTGCTGGTCGAGAGCTGGATGTTCGCTGCTCAGCGCGACGGAACCGCCGTGCGCAGCCCTGAATACATGACAGCACTGCGGCGGGCGATCACGGCCCTGCGCTTCTCGAATTCGGTGGCCGAAGCGATCGGCTTGCTGCGCAGCCAGGAGGCCGGCCGGTAACGGTTCCGCAGGCAATGTAGCAGCTGATGTAAAGCCGACATGATCCTCGTCCTGGTTCATTGCGAAGCGCGCGCTGGACACTTCGAGCGCTTCGTCACGCGTTTCCGGATACCGCGATAACGTGCGCAAGAGATATGCGCACGGTCGGATTGGGAGCACACTATGCGGGGCCAAGCGGTAGACGCGAATGAGAATCCTGATAGCAGAAGACGAGCCGGATTTGCGCGAGACGCTGAAGCTCTTGCTGGAGATGCGCGGCCACAGTGTCTCACTCGCCGTAAATGGCGAGGAAGCGTTGAACTTAGCAGTGCAGGAACGACCGGACGTGATCGTGATGGACGTTCGGATGCCGATCATGGACGGCATCACGGCTACGCGGCTCCTCCGTGCGCGCCCGGAAACCGCGGCAATTCCGGTCATCTGTACGTCTGGTTATCTCGGACAGGATTACTTGGGGGTGCAGGCGTTACAGGCGGGTTGCTTCGAATGTTTACCGAAGCCCATGGAATGGAAGAAGCTTGAGGATTTACTGGAACGTTTAAACAGCGCCTCGGATGAACGCTAGGAACGCGCGCTAAAAAGATCTTGTTCGTGCACGCTTACTGTCGCAGTACAGCGTGCTCAATGAAGTTGCTCAAGCCTTCCAGGCATACACCCCTGTCTGCGGTGGCTGCCCGCCATTCCTCTACCGACGTGATTGTTACGTGCACGTATCGGTCGGCACTCCATCACGCAGAGTCCTCAGAGTTGGATGTTGTGACGCGCTAGCACAGCGTTCGGAAACAAGTTGGTGACAAACTTCACCATCGAGCCGTACGGCATGTCATGTGCATACAGGATTCTGTCGCGCGGGCGTGCCACCGCATGACCGCGAGCAGAACCGAGCCGGTCGCGTGCAAAGTCCACTTCACGAATGAATGAAAGAGGAAAGCGTGATTGATCCCCACGACTACAAAGGTTTTCAAATCGAGGTGTGCACCGTGGCAACGAGCGCTGGCGGATACGTAGCGACCGTCAGGCTTACGCCCCAAAGCGGCGAAGCAGCCTCCCGCGAATTCCAGCTACCGCTGGATGAGGACTTCGCCAGCGAAGAGCAGGCAACGCGGGAGGCGATACAGTATGGCGCCGACCTGATCGATGGTCTGCTGCCATGGTTCAATCCACAAACGTTGTGCGATCGTCCACGGGCATAGGCCAAAGCTGGGGGCGGAAGGATAAAAACGGACGCTCGCGGGTAGCTCGTCGAGAACGCCGTTATCACCCACTCAGATTCGTCAAAAAGAACTGCGGCGGCTACTTGTGGCAGGACCAGCTGGGCTCGCAATCTCGGCGGCGGTATGCACACCGGCCGCAAACGCGGCGGGCTCGCGGCCTCAAGAACCGAAAGATGCCCTCGTTTATCGCACTGAGGAACCAGTGCCGTATTCGTACGTATATCGCATCCTGACTTGGCGTGGCTAAGATGGTGGCGGCATCTTCCTTGCTGGAGGACCGCAAATGAACCAGTGTTTACCGCAGGCTCGCGCGTTTGTAAGGAACGAAGATGGTGAAACGGTCGTCGAGTACGCTCTAGTGGCAGCACTCTTCGCTTTCATCATCGTTGCTTCCGACACGGATACAGGTATCGTTCTCGATAACCTATTTACATTGGCCTCTGCCGCGGCAGAGTACGCGACCCCCGCGTTTAGCACCGCGACGCAGCTCGTCCTGGGCCTGGTTTCACTCGCGCGTGGAGCCATCTAGGCAGATGCGCGCGCTGCGTGCCGGAACAAGCGAATAGAACACAGGGGGGTGGTGATCCTCGAGAACCTCAACAATCTGTCCCTGCTCTCACCGGCGGGGTCTAGGAGAGGTGGATGCTTCCTATTGCGAAATGCCGTGCATGCGTGGAGAGTACGCCGGCACGGTGTCAGCGCGAAAGGTGCCGCGGGGTAACTGTGCCCTGCTTTTCCTGGTGGTCATGACAACGGTTCTCAGCAGTGGCTGCGC
>Ga0075421_100002615_pt1 | contig 21511 bp, 13 predicted proteins | sample SoiMetdeltSBSDD5_FD_75292 | JGI IMG/M metagenome (GOLD analysis project Ga0075421, IMG submission 75292) | Bulk soil microbial communities from a Populus tree surrounding site in Tennessee, USA - Soil MetaG P. deltoides SBSDD5 | ecosystem: Environmental > Terrestrial > Soil > Tree plantation...
GCTGCTTGAACAGGCGCATCGTTTGACGCAGATGGCTCCGCATCTCCTCGGAGTATCTGAGCAACGCCGCTCGTGACATGTCCCGCTGCGTCCGTTCCGCCTGAGCCTTCACCATGCCCAGTGCCTCGCGTGTCGTGGCGAAGCGGAACACGAAATGATCGTTGTACTTCCGCGTGAAGAGATTGGCCGCGGGCGATCCGATGGACAGAATGTGCTTCTTCCCGAATTGCTCTTTCAGCCACTCTGCGGGTGCAGTAACGAACACCTTGTCGGATACTTTCTCGGTCCCCTTGGGCAGCTCCAGTGCCGGCAGCCAACGGTCATCGACAGGGCTGGCTGAGAACGCGCCGAGATCGCCGATGGTGGTCGGCTCTGTTTCGCGGCGATCGCCGACAACGACGACGAGCGGAGAAAACCGGTGTGGGAAGTCGCTCAGCGTCAAGGGTTGATCGAGTGCGTCATGATCGGGTTCCGGACCGCGCAGCCCCAGTAATTCCGCGACGACGCTCTCGAGTCGCTCGAAGCCGTCATCGTCCGGACCGGAGGCGTCCTGCTCTGGCCCTGGAGCGCTTCGCTGCACGATGGAGAGGAGCAGGAACTCTGTCGAGCGAGCGTTGAGAATGCGCGCCATCTGAACGGCGCGCACCGGGTCCGGTGCCGACAGGCCACTTTCGTAGTTGGCAATGACCCCGCGCGTGAGGTTCAGACGGCGTGCGAGCTCGTCCTGCGAGAACCCGGCTTTCTTGCGTGCGGTCTGTAGGCGTGTGGCGAATGACTCGACGATACGCATAGGTCATCACCCTCGTGCTTCCCGACGATGACGGGGGACGAATTCTACGCCCCTGCCGTCAACGACGTCAAGAAAAGCTCACATTTGGGACGGCTGACTGTCAGCGGGCGTTGTCGTTAAATCTGATCACTTCTGCACTGGTGTCTCATCGCATTGACATCGGCAGTTGACAGTCATTCGATGGTATCGACAGTGGTATCATTCATGGTATGAATCTGGCCGTTTTTATGGAGGCTACTGGCTCTGCTGTGACCGAGAAGGGCCGTTACGATGCTCGCTCGGTCGGCAAGCTGCTCAATTGGTCGCTCGAGGAGATGGCCCAATACCTCGGTGTCAGCGCGCAAACCATCCGTAAAGGTTCGGATGCCCGCAGTCACCAGGCAAAGCTCCAGGAGCTCGCGGGGCTGTATCAGCGCCTGGTCGAGGGATTTTTTGGGGTATGTCTTGGGGAGAGAACCGGTAAAGAACGGTCCCATCTCAGCTCCACGGATCGCAGTCTCGTCAAGCGGGCCAGCGCACAAGCGTCGGCGTGGCTCAATACTCCTATCGCCGCGCTGGGCGGGCGGCCAAAGGACCTGATTCTGTCTGGCCGGCTGGCAGTCGTTCGAGCCTTGGTCGAAGACATCATCGCTGACGCGGAATGACTGGCCGACATCAGCGTCACAAAAATCTGACGTTTCGAATCCCGGAGGCAATCCACATGCTCGTTCGCGTTTGCATGGTTCTGTGGCTGTCAGTGTCGCTGCTCGCACAGGATGGCCCCTTCTTCGGCCCGCCGCCGAACAAGGAAGCCCCGGCGCCAAACGTCACACCCGAGCGACTCCGCGACGCGAACAAAGAACCGCAGAACTGGCTCACCTACTCGGGCAGCTACGCGAGCCAGCGGCACAGTCTGCTGACGACGATTCGTCCGGCCAATGCGCGCGACCTCGAGTTGAAGTGGGTCTTTCAGACGCGCTCGCTGGAGCGCCATCAGGTCACACCGCTGGTCGTCAACGGGACGATGTACACGGTTCAGAGTCCCAATGACGTGATTGCGTTGAACGCGGCCACCGGCAAACAGATCTGGGCCTACTCGTACACCCCCGATCCGGCAGCGAAAAACTGCTGCGGACGATTGTCGCGCGGCGTCGCGGTGGCTGGCGACACGGTGTTTCTCGCTTCCTTCGATGCGCGCATGATCGCCATCGACGCCAAGACTGGACGCGAGCTGTGGAAGTCGGAGCCGGCGGGCGATCCAAAGCAGGGTTATGCGTTCACCGTGGCGCCGCTCGTCGTGAAGGACAAAGTGATCGCCGGGACCGCCGGCGGTGAGTTCGGCGTACGCGGTTTCATCGCCGCGTGGGACATCAAGACCGGCAAGGAAGTGTGGCGCTTCAACACCGTGCCCGGGCCTGGCGAAGCCGGTCACGACACGTGGAGCGGTGACTCGTGGATGCACGGCGGCGCGCCGATCTGGGTGACAGGCTCATACGATCCCGAGCTGAATCTGACGTACTGGGGCACCGGCAATCCCGGACCCGACTGGGACGGCGCCGGACGGCTCGGCGACAACTTGTACAGCTGCTCGGTGATCGCGCTCGATCCGGATACCGGCACGCTGAAGTGGCACTACCAGTTCTCCCCGCACAACGAGTTCGATTGGGATTCGGTGCAGATTCCCGTCCTCGCCGACATGGACTGGCAGGGCAAGCCGCGCAAGACGATGCTGTGGGCCAATCGCAACGGCATGGCCTATGTGCTCGATCGCGCCAGCGGTCAGTTCCTCAAAGGCTTTCCATTCGTCAAGGTGAACTGGGTGGACGGCTTCGACGAGAAAGGCCGGCCGATTCCAGTGCCGGGCATCGCCCCGACGAAGGAAGGCACGCTCGTGTATCCGGGCAATCAGGGCGGCACGAACTGGTACAGCCCGTCATACAGCCCGCGCACTGGTTTGTTCTACGTGCCCGCCTGGGAGAACACGTCCACGACGTATATCAAGGGCGACACGCCGCCTGAGTTCAAGCAGGGCGCTGGCTTCACTGGAATGTTCCCGCGCCCGGGCCTGGCCACCGACGACGTGCACAGCAGCATCCAGGCGATCGATCCGAAGACGGGGATGAAGCGGTGGACGTACCGCATCAACACGCCGTCGATCGAAGCGGGCGTGCTGACGACGGCCTCCGACATGCTGTTCAGCGGCGCGCGCGATGGCTCGTTCTTCGCCCTCGATGCGCGAACGGGCAAGCTGTTGTGGCAGACGAATCTTGGACCGTCGGTGTCGGCTGGTCCGATCACCTACGCGGTGAACGGCAAGCAGTACGTGAGCATCATGGCCGGCAGCTCGATGTTCACGTTTGGTCTGCGTGAGCCTGCGGCTCCTGCTCCGTCTTCTTCTGCTCGGCCCTGAGGGCTTTGCGCGCCGCGCTGCGCTCCTTGGCCTTGCGCTCGCGGTTCTCTCGGTTGCGCTGCTTCACCGTCTGCTCGCGCTCCGAGAGCATCCACGGGTCATAGCGCTCGTCGTGACGCATGGCGCGTAAACGGTCGATCGCCCAGTTCCACACGAACGCCAGGCGTTCGGGCTTCGCGGGCTGAACGGTCAGCCGCGACATCGCCTCGATCTGCTCGACGAAGAGCGGCGTGGCCGCGACGTCGAGTCCATGCGGCCGCACGAAAGCCTTGATGAACGGCTTCATCACGTCCTGGCGTGGCCTCGACAACGTGTCATTCAGCTTCTGCAGGTGCTCGTCCCAGCCCTTGCCGACGATGAGCAGCCCGCCAGCCGTGTTGGTGAGGTAGTGATAGTGCACGGTGCCGAGCTGGTTGTCCTCGAACTCCGGCTCGAGCACGGTGTGCACTTCGCGCCCGACAATGCCCGCTTCGATGAACGCGCTGGTGATCAGCCCTACCAGCGCCGCGCTGTGATACATCGAGTCGAAGTAGTCGGCCTTCGACACTGGATCCAGCGGGTTGCGTCCCCACAGCACCGTCGGCCCCATCGTGCTCAGATCGATGTTGTCCCATTCGAACAACCGTGACGGATGCGGCCGCACCAGGATGCCGATGTTCTGCAGATGGGGAAGCCGGCTCGCGCGCACACGGCGGATCCACTCGACCACCAGCTTGGCCTCGGGCGGGCTGTGATCGAACAGCGTCGAGCATGCGTACATCACGAACGGCCGGTCGTCAGGGAGTCCGACATGCGTGCAGAACGCCGTCCGGTCGCGTGACGGCTGCCGGTTGAACCACTGGTCGAAGCACTGTGCGCCGGTAACGACGATGCGATCGGCGGGCACGCCGTGAAGGTTCAGCGCCTCCTGACGCTGTACCTCGTTCCACACGAAGATGCGATCCGGCCAGTCGCGAATCAGCGCCTTGCTCGACAGATGATCCCAGCTCCACACGCAGAGGGCGTTGGGGATGCCGAGCCCGCGCGCGGCGCGCTGATACTCGATCTGCGACGAGCCGAGATTGATCAGCGGCGTGATCAGGACGACGTCCGGTCGATGCGAGGCGATGAACTCGCGGATCGACGGATCCTCGGGCACATACCGTTCCAGCTGCCGGACCAGGCCGACGAGCAGGCGGCGAGCGGGCTCGCCGATGCGGCGTGCGATCCTGCCGAGCGTCAGGAAGATCACCGGCGTGCGATCGCGCGAGCGCTCGCGCAGCGTCAACGCCTGATCGAAGATCCGATGCTGATAGCGCAGGTAATCGAGTCCGAGCCGCAGGTGGCTGGCCACCCAGGCATCGTCATCGGCCGCGCGCGGCGGGGCGTCGCCGTAGGTGACGTTGGGGTACGTGGCGGCAAGCGTCTGAACGAGCTGCAGGCCGCCGATGGCTTCGTCCCGGTCGGCGGCGAGGTGAATGTGGTGCCCGCGCTCGGCAAGGCCCCTGAGCACCGACTCGAAATTCCGGAAGTAGGTAAAGTGCCGGCCGAAGAACAGGATCTTCACTAGCGCTTAGTCTACGTTGACAGGGCAAACGTCAAAGGGCAAAGGGCAAAGGTTGGGTACCGGCCCAGCGGCCCGGTTTGCTAGACTGGCGATACCGAGTGGCCAATTTCCTCTACGTCCTGGGTGTCCCCAACTTTGCCAACTACGAAGCCAGCGCATCGCTGATCCGCGTGCCGCGGGACGGCGGTGAGATCGCGTATGTGTCGATTGGCGAGGACCGGCTCACCCGGACCAAGCACACCTACGCGTTTCCGCTGCGTGGCATCCAGTATTGTCTGGACACGTTCGGCCTGGAGTCGCTGGAGCAGATCGACTTCATCTACACCGACTACGCGCGGCTTCCGCGCTGGTTGAACAGCGGACCGGGCTATCGCAAGCTCGAACACGACTATCTGAAGCTCCGCTTGCGCTATCCGCGCGAGCGCATCCGGGTGGTCGATCATCACGACGGGCATGCCGGAGCTGCTTTCTACCTGTCTCCATTCGAAGAGGCGGCGGTCCTCGTCGTCGACTCGCTGGGTTCGCGGCTGAACACGCAAACGCTCTATCACTTCCGCGCCGACGGCGCGCATGAGATCGAGCGCGGCGACATCTGGGGCGTCGGCCGTCTCTACTCGCTCGTGACCGGATCCGTTCTGCCGTACGGTCCAGAGAAAGGATTCGGCAAGACGATGGGGCTCGCACCGTATGGTGCGGTGCATCCGGGTCCGGTGCTGGACTTCAAGGCGCGGGACCAGGGCATGTCGTCGGACTACAGCGCGTTCTTCAGCCGTCCGCCGCTGCCGCGAATCGTCTGCGAGGGTGTGCGCCGCTGCGACGATCGCGAGCGGGTGCTCGATCCGTACTTCGCCCGCGCCGCCTTCGACGTGCAGCAGGAGTGCGAGCGCCAGATGGTGCGGATGGCCGACTACGCCTACGAGAAGACGGGCAGCCGCAATCTGTGTATCGCCGGCGGCACCGCGCTCAATGGTCTGGCCAATGCACGGGTGCTGCAGCGATCGTCGTTCGAGAACGTCTGGATCCCGCCGGGCTGTTCCGACACCGGGCTGTCACTCGGTCTCGCGCTGTGGGGCTACTTCAAGGACGTCGCCGGATCGGAGCGCGGGCGCGTCTCGGTCTCGATGACGTCGCCGTATACCGGACGCGCGTACGCACGCAGCGACATCACGCGATTGCTCGAGACCTACGGCATCGCCCACACCGCGGTCGAGCCCGAAGCCGTGGCGCCGCTGATCGCCTCGGGCAAGGTGATCGGATGGTTCGAAGGCGGCTCCGAGTTCGGACCACGCGCGCTCGGCCATCGCTCGATCCTCGCCGACCCGCGCGACCCGGGCATGAAGGACACGCTCAACCGGCGCGTCAAGTTCCGTGAGCCCTATCGTCCGTACGCGCCGAGCATGCTGGCCGAGCATGCGCGAGAGTGGCTCGACCTCGAGGCCGAGAGTCCGTTCATGCTGATGGTCGTCGACGTGCGCGAGGACAAGCGCGCACGCGTGCCGGCGATTACGCATGTGGACAACACCACACGGCCGCAGACGGTCACGCCCGGGATCAACGCCAACTACTACCGGCTGATCAGCGAGTTCTACCGGCTCACCGGCGTGCCGATGGTGCTCAACACGTCGCTCAACGTCAACCGTGAGCCGATCGTCGAAACGCCCATCGACGCGCTGATCTGCGTGTTCGGTACGGCGATCGACTACCTGTATCTCGACGGTCTGCTCATCGACTGCCCGCAGTACGCGAACCCGGAGATGGTGGCGCGGCTGACCGCCGACCGGGCTAGGACGCTGGACGACGAGTGGAAGGCGATCACCGCACGCCACCTGACGCGCTACGACGCCGCCGAGCGGGACAGATGGCTCGCCGAGGAAAACAAGATCGCGGAATGGCACCGTGAGTATCGCGCCAAGTACGAGCTCGAGCAGCGGCTCGCGGCGTGGAAGACCAGGCGCGCGCGGGTGGTCATCATCGGTACTCGCGGGCATACACGCTGCCTCTACGAGTACGTGGATGGCTTCGCGAGTCTCGACGTCGCTGCGTTCGTGCCGATGGACGACCAGCCGGGCGAGCCCGGCGAATTGCACGTCTACCGTGAAGCCTCCATCGAGGCGATCGACTGGAGCGCCGTCGAGGCCGTGCTGGTTTCGACGCACGAGTATCAGTCGCTGGCGCTCACGCGGCTCGAGCCCGTCATCCGCAGCGGGACCGATGTGCTCGCGATGTACGACGACGCCGGCGACAGCCTGCTCCACGTGCTGCCCGAGCGCTGGGCGGTCATCAATCCACTGCCGGCGACCGATCTCCGGCTTCAGCCGGACCCCGACGCCGATCGTAGTGTCCGGCTTCAGCCGGACCCCGACACGATCGACTTCGAGTTCAACACCCTGCCGACGCGCATCGCCGAGCGCTATGCGCTGATCGTCAGCTATCACTACTGCCATCCGGCCAACACCTGGCTGAAAGGCACGAAGTCGATCACGCCCGAAGAATTCGACGCGCAGCTGCGTCTGCTCACGCAGAACTTCGTCTGCACGACGATGAACGAGCTGATGAATCCGGCAGCCGATCTGCCCGAGACCGTCGCCGTCGTCACGTTCGACGACGGCTTCAAGGATGTGATCGACTACGCGCTGCCACTGCTGCGGCGCTGGAAGGTGCCGGCGACCGTCTACTGTTGCTCGGCACCGATGCTCGAAGGCACGGTGCTCAACGTGCACCGCGTCCACCTGTTGCAGGCGCTGCTCGGACTGACGCAGTTCCGTGAGGCCTTCGAGGCGCTGCTGGCGTCACGGCCGCCCGTGGACATCGAACCGAGTACTCACCCCGGTCTGCTCGGCCTGTATCCCTATGACGACGAGGCGACGCGGCGATTCAAACGGCTGCTGAATTTCGAGCTGCCGTATCGCGAGCTCGATCCGGTCCTGCGGACGCTGTTCGAGCGCTTCATCGGCCGGGATGACGAGATCGCTCCGAAGCTTTACCTGTCGGCGTCGGATCTTCGCCAGTGTCAGGATGCCGGGCTCGAAATCGGTGTCCATGGGCACAGCCACCGCGTGTTGAGCCGCCTCGCGGACGAGGAGCAGCGAGTCGAACTCGGCACGTGCATGGATTACGTGCAGCAGATCTGCGGGCGGACCGACGTGCATGCGTCGTATCCGTACGGGATCGAGGGCAGCTGGAACGAAGCGACCCGGCGTATTGCGGCGTCGCTGGGGCTGGCGAGCGCTTCGACGAAGGTCCGGGCCATCACCAAGCCATCGGACCTGAGAGGGCGGTGGGAGCTACCGCGCTACGACGTCCGCGACGTGTTCGACGCCTCGGGCGCGCTCGTGTCTGAACGACTATCCGCGCTCTTCACGGCCGACTGAGCGGATCAGGTATCGTCCCGATTGCGGCTCGTCGGAGACACGGGAGGCTCTTCTTCGACTTCCCACTCGTGCATGCATGATTGACACGCGAGGAGCACGCGCAATCGATTAGCCGGCCCGATGACTGCCCGCCTCGCGAGTCCCATGCCCACCGAACAGCTCGGGCATTTGCGGTTGATCCTCATGGACCCGGTCAGGGCAAGCTGCGTACCGCGTGGGGCGTTTCGCGCATCGGAGCGAAAACGGGATCGCGGGCTGCTCAATGTGCGCAGTGACATTTCCAGAGTGGCTCACCAGAGCGCAACCGTAGCGTCCTGCGCGAAGATCGCCGCGGACGCGCCGATCGCGACCAGCACACCAAGTACGGTGTCCACGACATAGTGATAACGGCCAACCACAGTGGCGATCGAGATGCTGAGGGCAAGCAGCAGAAACACGATCCCCGCGACAGGCATGATCGCGCCGACGGCGATCGCCGTCGCGAACGCACCCGCGGCATGTCCACTTGGTAAGGTGTTCACCTGAATGCTGGCGCGATTGACGAGGGTGAGATTGACGCGTCGCAAGTGGGCCGTCCGTAGCGAAGCGGCACCCGCGGCTTCGAGCACCCGCGGCGGGCGTGTCTGAATCCACGGCAGCATGCCGTAACACGCGAACTCGGCAAGCAACACCACGCGCCAGAACCGGTCGATGTCCTCGGCGTGCCCGGCCAGCAGCAGCGTCGTCGCGCCCGCGGGTACGGCGAGATACACCAGCAGATAGCTCAACTCGAAGTACTCGTGCACGACGCGCGGTGCGCGCTGATACCAGCCGGCGATGCCGGAGCGAGTCAGCACGCGGTGATCCACCGACTGGAGCCAGCTTTCGATGCGAACATCTGGCCGCACGAACAGGAGCCCTGACAGCCAGTAGCCGCCAAGCAATACGAGCGACGGCACGACAATCTCAAAGCCGGGCGACAGACGTGGTCGGCCGACGATGGCAAACGCTCCCCACGCCACCGCGGCCGTGATGAGCACAGGCGTCCGTGCTCGTGCGAACTCGCGGCGGACCAGCGACACCACTGCCAGGTACGACACATAGGCCAGTGCGACCCCGTACCAACTCTCAACTGCCAATTCCCAACTACCAGCCACCATCTGCAACCACCAGCCACCAACCACGACCCACCAACCACCAACCAGTAATGGGCAAACCGCGCGAACGACGGCTCAGAGAGCGATAATCACAGCTCGTGAGTCTCCGTACTCGCATGCTCCTGGCCTTTGCGGCGGTCGTCCTGATCCCGATCGCGCTGCTGGCGCTCGGCATCAGGCAAGACATCACGCGCCGTCTGACAGACGAATACCAGGTTCGCGTCAATTCCGTCGTCGAGGTGATTCGCGAGGATCTGGGTCTCGAGACGGCGGGAATCGCCGATCGGCTCGCCTCGCTCAAGACGGTACTCATCAACGACACGCAATTCCGTCTCGGGGCGGTGTCGGGCCTGGAGTCGGCGCAGCCGTATGTGACCGCGTATGCGGCCAACGCCATGCGGCTCACGGGTCTGTCGATGCTGGAGATCGTGGACGGAGAAGGCCGCATCATCAGTTCAGGGCCGGACCGCGATCAGCTGGCGCTCGGCGCACGTGATTCCTTCACTATCGGCGATCAGACATTTACGCTCATTGGCGGGATTGCCGTCGATCAGGGGTTCCTTGCCAGGCTGGCCCGCGATCGAGCCATCGTCGTGACGCTGCGATATCCCGGCGGCGAGATATCGTCGGTCCGGCTGAAGCCGGACACTACGGATGCGGACGGCGGGGTCGACGCCAAGGTCGGCGAGCTCGAGGTGCCGTTGCTTCGAAGCCGTGCCGGCGCGGCGATCGAGAACGTCCAGGCCCATTTGCGCGTGACTCAGTCGATGGCGCCGCTGCGGACGCTCCTGCGCAGCGCCGATTCGTGGTTTCTCGCCACGGCCGCCGGCACCGGCCTCACCGCGCTCGTCCTCGCCGTGTGGGTGTCGTCGCGCATCAGCCGTCCGCTGGCTGATCTGGCGGAGAAGACGGCGGTGCTCGATCTCGATCGCCTCGACGTGCAGTTCGACGAAGGCACGGACGAAGTCGGCAGGCTGTCGCGGCTGCTTGGCGAGCTCACCTCGCGACTGCGCAGCAGCACGGCGCGCGTACGCGAGGCCGAACGGCGCGCAACCGTTGGCGATCTGGCCAGGCAGGTCAATCACGACATCAAGAATGGACTGATTCCCTTGCGCAACGTCATGCGGCATCTCGCCGAAGTGCAGCGCGACGATCCCGCGGCGCTGCCGGCGGTGTATGCGGAGCGGCGGCAGACGGTCGATTCGAGCATCGCCTACCTCGAAACGCTGGCGACGAGCTACGCGCGTCTGTCGCCACCAACCAACCGGCGTCCGTGTGATCTGAACGCCCTGATTGCCGATGTCGCCAGCGCCGCGCAGGCACGGGAGCGGGTCGACGTCGAAACCGATCTGGCCGTACTGCCGAACGTGATCGGCGATCCGATCGCGTTCCGCCGCATCCTCGAGAATCTCGTCGGCAATGCGATTGACAGTCTGGAATCGAAGCCTGGACGCGTGACAATCTCGACAGAGTCCGTCCGGCGCGACGGCGAGCCGGCGGTGCGCATGTCGGTGGCGGACACAGGCCGCGGCATGACCAGCGAAGAAGCTGGCAAGATCTTCAACGATTTCTACACGACGAAGGAGGGCGGCACGGGGCTCGGCCTCTCCATCGTGCGGCGGCTGGTGATGGACGTGCAGGGCACGATTGCCGTTGAAAGCACGCCAGGTCGCGGCACTCGCATCACCATCGAGATTCCGGCGAAGAAGTAGCGTGCTGGCTTCAGCCCGCGCGGGAGCACATGACCACACAGATCCTGATCGTTGATGACGTGGCGGCGATGGCCGAACAGTATGCCTACGATTTGCGGCGCGTCGGCAAATACGAGACCGTGGTGGCCGGCGGCGGCGACGAGGCCCTCGACGTGCTTGGCCGCGAGCCGGTCGATTGCGTGGTGCTCGATCTCGAGATGCCCGGGACCGACGGGTTCGAGGTCCTCCGGCGCCTGCGGCATCGCGGCATCGACGTTCCAGTGATCGTCTACACCGGCACCGGCAGCTACGACCGCTGCGTGCAGGCGGTGCGGCTTGGCGCATACGGATTCATCGACAAGACCGAGCCGGTCGAGCGGCTGGTACAGGAGATCGAGAACGCCGTCTCGCGCGGACGCCTGGTCACCGAGCTTCGCACGCTGCGTTCTCGCTTCGACGGCGAGACGCCGCTCATCGGCGAGAGCGCCGCGATGCGCGCGCTGCGAGATGCCATCGCTCGCGTCGCGCCGATTCCGAGCAGCGTGCTCATCATCGGCGAGAGCGGAACGGGCAAAGAGCTCGTCGCGCGCGAGCTGCATCGACTCGGGCCGGGCGAGAAGCAGCCACTGGTGGCCGTCAACAGCGCGGCACTGCCGGAGCAGCTGGTCGAAAGCGAGCTCTTCGGCCACGAGCGCGGCGCGTTCACCGGCGCCGACCGCCTGCGCCGCGGCGCATTCGAGAACGCCGGGACCGGTACGCTGTTTCTCGACGAAGTGGGCGAGCTGCCGCTCCCGTCGCAGGCCAAGCTGCTGCGTGTGCTCGAAGATCGCAAGGTGATGCGCGTGGGCGGAGACCGTGCCATCCAGGTCGCGGCGCGCGTCGTCGCGGCCACCAACCGTGATCTCGAGCGCGAGGTCGAGGCCGGCCGATTCCGTCAGGATCTCCTCTATCGGCTCAACATCCACACGCTTCGCGTGCCGCCGCTGCGCGATCGCTTGTCGGACGTGCCGGTGATCGTCGAGCATCTGCTGCACTCGATCGCGGCGCATCTGCGTATGCGGCCGAAGGCGATCGCGCCTGAGGCCGTGGCGTTGCTCTCGGCGTACGACTGGAGCAAGAACAACGTGCGCGAGCTGCGAAACTGTCTCGAGCGAATGATGATTGCCACCGATGGCGCCGTGATCACTGCCGCCGAAGTGCCACCCGACATGCGCGGCGACGATCGCGACGAAGCCACCGATCCCTCCGCCGCACCCGGTACGCTCAAGGCGCTGAAAGCGCAGGCCGAACGGCAGATCGTCGTCGCCGCGCTCGAAAAACACGGCTGGCATGTCACGAAGACGGCAGAAGCACTCGGCCTCGCGGATCACTCGAGCCTTTTGAAAATCATGCGCCGCCACGGGCTTCGCAGCGGCGGGTCTTGAGGCCCGCCGGTCAGACACGTCCGTGTCCGGCGGAACACGCGAGAGAGCGGAATTTCTGCGCCATTCTGCACGAACCTGTCTGACAACTTGCTCCCTTCCATCGACTTAGCGGGATGCGCATTTCCTCGATCCCGCTGGCTGGCGCCTTGCCCATATGACCTCCAGACATCGGGCGCATGCATCGCGGCCCGCATGAAGGAGAAGGCATATGAAACCCAATGGAAAGGTCGCGGCGGCCGTCGTGCTCGCATGTGCCGTCGTCGGCTGCAGCAAGCGTGATTCACAGAAGACGAAGGCTGCGGAGCAGGTGCAGCCCAACGCTGTCGAGGCGTCGAATGCCTCGGCGAAGGCGACCGACGGCGAAGGATTCGTGGGGACGCCGCCGCTCTCGATCAGCGGTCCGGTCTCGTTCGCCGACGGCGAGGCCGCCTACCAGACTCGCAACTACGGCGAAGCGACGAAGCTGTTCGAGCAGTACATCGCTCGTCGTCCGGACAACCCATGGGGCCACTACATGCTCGGTCTGTCGGCGTGGAAGAGCGGCGACTTCGAGAAGAGCGAGAGCGGGTTCGAAAACGCGCTGCGCCTCGATCCGAAGCACATGAAGAGCCTCGTGAATCTCAGTCGCGTGCTCATCGAGCAGAAGCGCTACGACGATGCCATCGTCAAGTTGACGGTGGCCGGTGAAGTCGATCCCGAGTCGGCCAATGTGCAGCGGCTGATGGCGCGCGCCTATGGCGCGAAGGGCGAGTTCGAATCGGCCGTCGACGCGTATCGCCGCGCCATCGCGATTGACGGCAGTGACGCGTGGTCGATGAACAACCTCGGCCTGCTGTATCTCGAACAGGGCTTCGTCGAGGACGCGCTGCCGTATCTGGCCAAGGCCGTGATGATGAAGGAGGAGGTCGCGGCGTTCCATAACAACCTGGGCATGGCGCTCGAGCACCAGGGACGCTTCGTTGCCGCGGCCACGGCGTACAAGGGTGCGCTTGCCGCCGACCCCGGCTACAAGAAGGCGGCGCAGAACCTGGTGCGCGTCGCCGCCGTGAAGAGTGGTCCTGAAGAACCGTTGGACGTCGCCGCGCTGGCGCGCGAGACCGACGAAGATCGCACGGTTGCCAGCGATGAGACGGTCGCGGCGAAGCAGTGACTGTGCGAAGATTGGCCGCCAATCTTCCGTGGGAAGATTGGCCGCCATCTTTCACAGGAGCGGCCATGACGCGAATGCGCATCGGTGGGATTTCGGTTGCCCTGACCCTCGTGGCGTGGACGGTCGCCGGCTTCGCGCAGAACGACACGGTCCGGCTGAAGCCGGACACGACGCGAACCTTCGTTCCGGTCACCGACGAGATGCTGTGGAAGCCGAATCCCGCCGACTGGCTCACCTGGCGGCGAACGCTCGACAGCTGGGGATTCAGTCCACTCAATCAGATCAACAAGAGCAACGTCGCGCAGATGAAGATGACGTGGACGCGCGGCATGGGTCCCGGCAACGTGCAGGAAGCCACGCCGCTCGTCTACAACGGCGTGATGTACCTGCCGAACCCGAGCGACCTCGTGCAGGCGATCGACGCCAGGACCGGCGACCTGCTCTGGCAGTACCAGCGCAAGCTGCCCGCCGACCTTGGCAAGTTCATGCCCGTCTTCGCCATCAATCGCAACCTGGCGATCTACGGCGACAAGATCATCGACACGAGCGCCGACGACTACGTCTTCGCGCTCGATGCGAAGACGGGCACGCTGGCATGGGAAACGAAGATCCTCGACTACCAGAAAGGCGCGCAGCAGACGTCGGGTCCGATCATCGCCAACGGCAAGATCATTTCCGGCCGCGGCTGCGAGCCCGAAGGCGGTCCGGATGCGTGCGTCATCACCGCGCACGATGCCGTGACCGGCAAGGAAATCTGGCGCACGCGCACGATTCCGAAGCCTGGCGAGCCGGGATACGAAACGTGGGGTGACGTTCCCGAAGACAAACGGATCCACGTCGGCACGTGGATGGTACCGAGCTACGACCCGCAGCTGAACATGGTCTACATCGGCACGTCGGTCACGTCACCGGCACCGAAGTACATGCTCGCCGGCAACGACAAGCGCTACCTGTATCACAACTCCACGCTTGCCCTGAACGCCGACACCGGCAAGATCGAGTGGTACTACCAGCACCTGGTCGATCACTGGGACCTGGATCATCCCTTCGAGCGTCTGTTGCTCGAAACAGCCGTGGCACCAGACGCGCGTCAAGTCGAGTGGATCAACCCGAAGATCAAGCCGGGTGAGAAGCGTCTCGTGATCACCGGTATCCCGGGAAAGACCGGAGTCGTCTATACGCTCGATCGCCGGACCGGCGAGTTCCTGTGGGCGCGTCCGACCGTCCAGCAGAACGTGATCAGCAAGATCGACGGCGCCACCGGCGCAGTGATCGGCAACCCCGACGTACTCTTCAGCGCCAAGGATCAGCAGAAGTTGATCTGCCCGAGCGTGAACGGCGGCAAGAACTGGCCGGCCGGAGCCTACAGTCCGCAGACCAACGCGATGTACTACCCGCTGCAGAACATGTGCATGAGGGTGACGACGCAGGATCCGGGCGCGTCGCTGTATGCGCTCAACATGCAGCCTGAGCTCGCCGCGGGGACCGACAAGGTCGGCGCCGTCTTCGCGATTTCGGCGGAAACCGGACGCACGCTGTGGAAGTACGAGCAGCGCGCCGGCATCCTCTCGCTCGTGGCGACTGGCGGCGGCCTCGTCTTCGTCGGCGACGCGGTTGGTCACTTCCGCGCCCTCGACGATCAGAGTGGAAAGGTGCTGTTCGACGTGAATCTCGGATCGCCGGTAAGCGGATATCCGATCACGTTCGCGGTGAACGGAAAGCAGTACGTGGCTGTCAGCACGGGTCCGTCGCTGGTGGCCGGCGGGGTCGGCAGGCTTACGCCCGAGCTGAAGCCGGGCAGTGCGAACCAGATGTTCGTCTTCGCGCTGCCTTAAGGGCCTTAAGGGCCACCTGAAGGTGGCCCCTACGTTTGCGGAAGGTGGCCCTCGTGTCGCCTGCGCAAACTCGTGCATGAGATTGCGCGAAATCGTTGCAGATGAGATTGACGCAGCCCTGAATCTCCGAATAATGGGGTTCTCGAGCTGCGCTGCTCCCCGAACCCTTTCGATGCAACTGCTGGATCTCGATAGTTCCGCACCGCGTCAGTCTCTCGACTGGCTGGTTGAGCTCGGGCCCAGGCTCAACGTGGTCATCGAGGTCATCGACGTCTACGACGCACCAGTCTGTCCCGTCGGATCGACACGCGACGCGGCCGCCGTCCGTACGCTCGTGACGAGCGGAGAACTTTCACTGCGGTCCGCGATCTCTTCCGCCGTGCGGTCGCGCACACCAGTCGCGGCCACGATCGACGGCTTGGAGGTCGTGTGCTTCCGCCTGTCCAACGGCGGCGTCGTCGTGCTGGCGCGCAGGTTGGACGGGAGCGATTCGGCCGACGAGTGCCGCGAGGATCTCGAATCGATCGGACCGTGGCTGACGGGCGCGATCGACACCAGCCTGGCGCAGCCAGGCGCGGTGAGCGCCGAAGGCTACCGCATGCTGTCGTTCCGCCGCATTCTGCGCGAGGCGGCGTCGCGCGGTTCGCTTCGTCAGGTCATCGGCGCGTTCATCGAAGCATTGAGCGTCTGGGACGACGTGCGCGTGCGGGCCTATGTGGCCGGAGCGTCTGGCGGCTTTTTCGAGTACGCCTCGTCGATGACAGCGCATCCCTCGTCTACGACCGACATCCTCGATGAAGCCCTCTTGCCGCGGCAAGGCCAGCTCCGACGGCTGACGCGGGCCGACGTCGAGCACGCTGGTCTGGCCATCGATCCGGGCGATACCGTGATTGGCCGCATGGCCATTGGATCGGGCACGACGTGGGGGCTGGTCTTCTCGGGAATGATCAACGACGCGGTGCAGGTGCGGCTCCGTGTGTATGCCGACATCCTGCGCGAGTCGCTGAACGACGTGCTGACCACGAGTATCAGCCGGATCGTCGCGGAGCTCTCGCGGCGTCATGCTCCGGTGAACGAGCCGATCGGCGCCGCGACCCAGACCGCGCTCGAGAAGCTGACCACCGCCGTCGGCGCCCGCGGGGCGGGACTGCTCGTAACCACGTCGGCGGGCCGCCAGGCGCTGGGCGTCGGCAACGCGGAGCTGCTGTCGTCGCTCGATCGGGTGCGCGGCACGCGGCTCCTGGTGCGTTCATCGGATGCGGCCGGCGTGATGACGGTGGTGTTCGAGCGCGATCACACGGTGTTCGCGGCATTCGAGCGGGAGATCGCCCAGGCTGGTGTGGCCGCCATGCAGCCGTGGATTGAGGCCGCCTTGCCACGCGCCAACGACATCGAGCGACGAGGCAGTGCCAGGCCGGTCGAAACCGTCTTCGATCAACTCGCCACCGATGCCGTCGCGGCCGGACAGCACGCGTCGATGATCGTGATGACGATCGATTCCACGATGGCGGCGCCGGGGCTGCTGCCCTCATGGGTGGCCAGGATCCGCGCGCGCCTGCGTGCCGGCGATCGAGCCGGAATGCTGAACGATCACGAGATTGCCGTCCTGCTCTACGGCGCATCGGCCGATCAGGCGGCGCTGGTCAGCGCGCGGCTCGAGCAGCTGATTGAATCCCGCGGCAGCACGCCAGGATTCGTGCCTCCGACCATCGGAATGACGACCCGCGTCCCTGATTCACCATTTGAGGGCTCGCTCGTTGCAGCCGCACGCGCCTCAGCGCCCGCCCGCTCCTGAGGGTTTCGTTCGCTTTTTTCGCCTGCCGCGCCGCAGGCGTCGGCGAAAGCGCTCGACAACCCTTCTCCTCGGCGATCGATTCGTGCACAATGGGTCATCCAGCTCTTGCACGGAGGTTGTCGTTGGCGATGCTGATGCCATGATCACGGCCGATGGTCTGTCCCCGGACCAGCTGGCGCCCGACGCTGCCAGCGACACGCGCCTGACGACGTGGTACGCGCAGGGGCACTCCGACGGTCTGGGCGATCGCCTGTTGATGTTCGACAACACGAACGCCCCGTCATGGGAAATCCTCCGTTTCAAACCAAGCCTGACCCGGGAGCCGCGCTTCGAGGCGGCGCTTCGCGAGCGCGTCGAGCGTCTCTCGACCTTTCAGCACGACTCGTTTCCACTCGTCCGCCCGATCAAACAGCTTGGACATGACGAGGGCCTTGCCGTCGTGTCGACCTACAGCGGCGGCGCCACGCTGTCGGAGGCATTGAAGCGGCCCAGAAGCGCGGAATTCGCGCTGCGGCTGATTCGTCAGCTCGTGCCGGCGCTGGCGGCGTTGCAGGAGCTCGCTCCCGGCGTCGCGCATGGTGCGATTACCGTCGATCGCATCATCCTGAGCGCCGACGGGCGGCTGATGATCCGCGAGCACATGCTGGGCGCGGCGATCGAAAGCCTCGAGTGGACCGCAGTCCGACTGTGGTCGGAGTTGGGAATCATGGTCCCGCGGGCACCCGGCGCGATCAGGATCGACGAGCGGACCGACATCGCGCAGCTGGCCCTCGTCGTCGTATCGCTGATGGCCGGACGCCGTATCGGGCCCGACGAATACCCCGATCGGACCAGTGAGCTGCTCGACGATCTGACGCTGAGGAATCACTGGCACAATCCGACCAACCCGGCGAAGTTCCAGTCTCTGCGGCACTGGCTCGAACGCGCGCTGCAACTGACCGGACAGTCGTTTTCGTCGGCGCACGATGCACTCGTGGCGCTCGCCGAACTGCAGGATCCGGGCGAGGCGAAAGCGAACCGATCCGACGACACGCAGCGGATCGACACGCAGCGGATCAGCGCCGTACGCAGTCTGCCCGGTACGGCGTCGCAGCCGCCACGGCCGCCGGCGCAGGCACTCAAGCCATCACCTGCTTCGGGCCCGGAGACGAACGAGGGTTCCGCGGCGGGACGTGGTTGGTTCGCAGCATGGCGCGGTCGCTCGACGAAGACGTGGCGCGGCGTTCCGCCGCCGGTCATGCGCTGGCTCACCGTGACACTCGCCGTCCTGGTGATCGCTGAGGCCGTGTTCATCGGCCGGCTGCTGTGGACACAGTCTCCAGGGTCACCTGTCGAGACGAAAACCGCCGCGTCGTCCCCGCCTGCGACACCCGCTCCCAGGCTGCAAACCAGCGAGCAACCCTCGCCGGTCGCGGCGCTGCCGCCGGTTGTCGCCGCCACCACGGCCAGAGTGGATCCGAAGGTTCCCGAAGTCCGCGAGCTGCAGGCTCCCACCGCGGTACGGACTGGTGGCGTTCGTGTGTCCGCACCGATTGAGCTGCATGTGCTCGACGGCGAGCGCGTGATCGGCTCGAGCGTCGATGGCCCGATCGTCGTCACTGCCGGACGCCGTGAATTCGACTTCGTGAACAGCGCGATAGGCTATCGCGTACGCCAGGCCGTGGACGTGAAAGCCGGGGAGATCGTCTCGGTGACGGTCCCCGTGCCGAATGGCACGTTGAATATCAATGCCCAACCCTGGGCCGCGGTGTGGCTCGACGGAAACTCGGTGGGCGAGACGCCGCTCGGGGATCTGTCCGTGGTTCCCGGTGAGCACGAGATCCTCTTCCGCCATCCGCAGCTGGGCGAGCGCCGAGAGAGAGCGATCGTTCGATCGGGTGTCGAGACCCGAGTCGCGGTGAATCTTCGAAAATAAAAAGGGTCCAGCTAAAGCCGGACACTACGATCCCATCGCTGAAGCCGAACACTACTGTGTTGTCGTTGGCGGGAATCGCGTCAGCAGCATCTGTCCTGACGGCGTGAGCCGACCGCCTTCGGGTTCGATGGTGACCGCCGCGCCAACAACCGGCGCGGGCACCCTCGGAGGCGTATCGACGACGAGCGTGGCGCGGCCGGTCGCATCCGGTGCGAACACGCCTGCGCTTACCGACTGATTGTTCGTGACCAGCCACAACTGATAGGTCTTCTCGGGACCTGGACCGGGCAGCCGCGATCCGCTCAGCACGATGCCGCGGCTGCGGCTCCACAGCACCTGCGCCGACGATCCGTCGGCAAGCGTACTGGTGAGGTTGAAGCGAATCAGGTCGGGGGCGGTGAGAATGGCGCTGACGGTCTCGGCGCGCTGGGCAATCTGCCGCGCTTCGGCGATCTGGCGGTTCGCATCGTCGCGAGCCGAACGCACCTCGTCGTTCGCTCGGCGCGTGGTGGTGGCGACCTGCTGTTCCGCAGAGGCCACACGGTTGGCGGCCTCGTCCAGGCGGCTGCCAATCCAGCCGACCACGACGATGATTCCCAGGACCGCGACCACCCCGATTGCTCCGGCCCCGGCATACCGCCGACGTTTCTTCTCGTCGTCGACGTCGGCCGCGTTGACGGCTTCGATGAACGATCGTTGGAGGCGAGGGGGTGCGACACCAGACGACTGATCGCCGACACTGCTTGCCACGCCGGAGCCCGCGGGAGAAGGCGAGGCGTTTCGCCGCAGTTCATCGTGCAGATGGACGACGCGATCGAGCGGCCAGGCGGCGGCCTTTGGTGCCGGTGCGGGCAGGTTACTGCGCGCCTGCAACTCGGCGAGCAGCGTCTGCACGCTGGCGCACAAGTCCTGGAGTCGAGCGGCGTGCGTCTGCAGCTGCTTGAGCGGTTCCTCGTGCATCAAGCGCAGCGCATGCGCTTCGCGATCGAGAGTCTCTTCGAGCGTGCGGACTCGCTGATCGAGCTCAGAGCCAGACGACGCGTGCTCGTGCGTCTGCCACTGATGCAGCGCGAGGCTGAATCGATCCAGTTGAGCCTCGAAGCGAGACAGTCGTTGTTCGAGCCCCGGATCGTCTTGGTACATTTGGGAATCGTGAACGATGATACACAAGAATCGCCGCCGTGTACGCGGGTGTATGCTGTGCCGCCGGCCGGCGCGAAGAAAAAAACGAGGAGAGCTCATGGCACGTCAGGCACTGCTCACGATCGCGCTCGTTGTCTGGGTCACGGCGCTGACCGCGGCGCAAGGGACTCGAACCGTGCGCGACGGAGTGTTTACCGACGCGCAGGCGGCACGAGGGCAGGCGACCTATCAGAAGCAGTGTGCCTCGTGTCATGGCGACAAGCTGCAAGGGTTACAGGGTCCGCCGCTCGTCGCCGAGGCGTTCCTCAGTCACTGGCACACGCTGCCGTTATCGGAGCTGACCGGCAAGATTCGCAACACCATGCCTGCCGGTGCGACGGGCACGCTGACGCCGCAGCAATCGGCGGATCTCGTCGCGTTCATTTTGAAGACCGGTGGATTCCCGGCTGGCAAGACCGAGCTTGCCGCGGATGAAGCTGTCCTGGGAAAAATCACCTGGCCGGCCGGACTGGTTGCTGCCGCGCCTGCCTCGAGCGGCCCGGGGCGCGTCTATCCGCCGCTCGGCAACATGGCGCAGTTGATGCGCGGCATCTTCTTCCCGAACTCGAATTTGATCTTCACTGTTCAGACTCGAGATCCCGGTGCGCCGGCCAAGCCGACTGCCGACAACCCGAACGCCGGGTTTTCGTTCGTCGATTGGGGCGCCGGCATCTACGGTGGATGGGAGCTCGTGGACAACGCCGCGCTCGCCCTGGCCGATGCGTCGCCGCTGATGCTCGCCCCCGGCATTCGCTGTGAGAACGGCCGGCTGGCGCCAGTCACCGACCCGGAGTGGATCAAATTCACCGAGGACTTGATTGCCGTCGCCAGGCGTACGTATCGCCTCTCGCAGACGCGAAACCAGGAAGCCGTCGCCGAGGCTACCGGTGATCTCTCTGATGCGTGCGCAGCGTGTCACGGCGTCTATCGAGAGAGCCGCGGACGAGGAGGCCGGGCGCCTGATCCCACGGACCCGTCGAACAAGGCCAATCGCTGCATGCCGAGATCGTCGCCTTCCAAGTAGATGCCCCACGTCGATCCGGTCGCCGTTGTCGTCGGCGGGCTGGCGGTCATGCTGCTCGTCGCGAAGCTTGGCGGCGAGCTGGCGATCCGAATCGGGCAGCCCGCAGTGCTCGGCGAGCTCATCGCGGGGATCATCCTCGGTAATTTACCCTTCGGCGGCGCCGCACTCTTCGATGCACTGGCCGCGAACGAGACCATCGAAGTCATTGCCGGCATCGGCGCGCTGATCCTGCTCTTCGAGGTCGGCATCGAGTCCACCGTTGA
>Ga0075421_100002616_pt1 | contig 21501 bp, 13 predicted proteins | sample SoiMetdeltSBSDD5_FD_75292 | JGI IMG/M metagenome (GOLD analysis project Ga0075421, IMG submission 75292) | Bulk soil microbial communities from a Populus tree surrounding site in Tennessee, USA - Soil MetaG P. deltoides SBSDD5 | ecosystem: Environmental > Terrestrial > Soil > Tree plantation...
TAAACCAGCTCGGCGTTGTCCTGGGGCGGACCGAGATTCGAGGGGCCCGAGGCCGGCAAGTAGACGGTTATCGCCGAGTCGAGTTGGGCCAGAATGTCGGCAAACACCTGGAGCTGGGAATCGAAGGCCGGCGTCTCGATGGCAGAGTCGGCGGCTTCCCGGTAGGGCACGTCGCCCCAGACATCGGCCGCCATGCCCATGACGAGAGCCTCATACACTTTGCCGATTCCGATGTACGTCGAATCGCCGAGAGCGCGGGCCAGTTGCTGCATCTTGCGTATATCCAGCAATCCCCCGCCCCCATTCAGCGTCCGGTTCGAGCCGTAAACCGAGATCCAGTGCGGGTCGATCGTGACCGGGTCCATTCCGTAGCGGTCGAATCCAATGCTCTGGCGCCCGACGCCCGCCACCTGCTGCACGTACTGCGCAGCGATGCGGGCGACCTGGCCCTCGAACTGGACGGTCTGGGATGCCTGGATGCCGATGTACAGCGGACCCGGCCGAGCGAGATTGAGAATGTTGTTGGGATCCTCATCGATCCCTGGTCCCGAGAGGTCGGCGCATCCGCCCACCCCGGCCGCGAGTGCCAAGCTCAGCAGCGCTTTCATTGTGTGCTTCATGGCTGATTCTCCCTGAAGGCCGCGCTGGGCGTCAACGGTTGAGGGTGACGGAGAAGACGTAGGACCTCCCTTGCGGATTATTGAAGTAGTCGATCCCTCGCACCGCCGAGGCTGATCCGAGCAGTGAAGTTTCCGGGTCGACGCCCGTGTAATCCGTCCAGGTGACGAGATTGCGGCCGGCTACTCTGAGATCGATGCTGCCGAATCCGAGAGTCCGGCTGACCCAGGGCTGGTCGAAGGTGTAGCCCAGGGAAATCTCCCGCAGCTTGACGAATCCGGCGTCTTCTATGAAGAGCGATACCGGGCCGTTGAAGATGCCTCCCGGTCCGGTGAACCAGCCTTCACCGAGCGGCACGGCCGTGCCCGCGCCCGGGCCCGCCACCTGCTCGCCATCCAGGTAATTGGTTCCGAACACATAGTTGCCGCCGTCCCGAAAGACCTGGGACTCCTTGCTGGTGCCAAAGTGGTTCAACGCTCCCCGGGTGCCGTTGTACGCCTTGCCGCCGTGCCGGACATCGAGCAGTCCGCCGACAGAGAATTTCTTGAACCGAACCGAGGTGCGAAGCGCCCCGAGCCATCTCGGATTCGGGTCGCCGATCATGTACGAGTTCGATTGATCGAGTTGGGGATAGCCGGTGGCATCGATGTACAACGCGCCCGCAGGGGCTCCCTGGCACCCGGTCGGATCGTTGTCGATCAACACGTTGTTGACCGTGAGTCCCCGGCCGCAACGGACGAAGTCAGTGCCGTAGTACACCCCGATCGGCTGATCTTGGATTGCAACACCCTGAATACCCAGGCCGTTCGAGCCGCCGCTGAAGGGGAAGGGAGCAAATTGCACTCCCGCCAAATCGGTTACCCGGCTCCGGTTCTGCGACCACTGGACCCCGATATCCCATGACAGATTGGGAGTGGTGATGGGCCGAACGTTGAGGGCAAGCTCAACGCCGATGTTCCGCAGTGTTGCCGCATTGGCCGGCTTCTCGGTGTACCCGGTGCTGCCCGCGACCGGAATATTCAGAATGACGTCGGTCGACTGTTGCCGGTAATAGGTGAGGCCGAAGTCTGCCTTGTCCTGGAAGAGGCCGAGGTCGAATCCGGCTTCGAATTCCCCCACCCGCTCCGGCCCGAGCTCGGTGGTCGGCAGGTTGTATCGGGTAATCAGCCCGCCTACTCCCCCCTGCTGGGTCGAGCCGGCGGGACCCCAGCCACCATCGGTAATGGCACCCGAGACCAGCACGCTCTGCAGCAGGTATGGCGCCGGCTGGGTACCGCTCTGGCCGTAGGCTGCCCGCAGCTTCCCGAAGGTGAGCAGCCCCTGGTCTCCCGCCTGGCCGCGATAGAACGTCCAGGCTGCGCTCCCCTTGGGGAACCAGTTGCGCCGGTTGTCTGCCCCGAAGGTAGAGGCAGCATCGTTGCGGATCGCGGCGGTCAGGAAGAGCTGGTTCCAGAGATCGGCGCTTGCCTGCGCGAAATACGATTCCAGATGTACCGTGGTCTGGAAGTCGTAGGGTGGCAGCTGCTGCGACGTGTTGCCAAGATTGAACGGTTGCGGCGCTATCAGGTCCACGCCCACCGTCTGTCGGGTCTGATACTTTTGCGAATTCAGGTTCTGCCCTACCGTGATCGACCCAGACCACGACGGGTTGATCTTGTACGAGGCGGTGGCCGTCAGATTGTGGTCTACCTGGGTTGTAGTGATGTAGCCCGCGTTGACGCCGCCTACTCCGTTGACCCCCGTCACCGTCGTGTTGGAGTTGCTCCAGGGATATCCCTGAGTCCGCTCGTCGTTGGCGTAGTCCACGCCGAGGGTGTAGTTGAACCGGAGCCAGGAGAGGGCGGCGAACTCCGCGTTGATGCCACCGAAGGTCCGGCCCACCTGCGAACGAGCCGGTGCCTCATTGGCCACGAAGAAGGGGTTGTCGTAGCCGCGCGAGCCTTTCTCGGCGCCGGGTCCGGGGTTGGGGAAGCGATAGCTCCGATGCTGTCCATTACCGGGATCGAGATACGGTTGGCTGTTGAAGTCGATCGGCGTGCGCCAGGCACCCAGCAGCAAGCCATCGGTGCTGTTACGAGAGACGACGAAACCGCCATCGCCGTCGACGTAGGAGACATTGGCTCCGACCTTCAACTTGTCGAATATCCGGTGCGAGCCGTTGAAGCGGATCGAAATCCGCTCGTACTTGTTATTCGGCCCCACAATGATTCCCCGGTCGTAGCTGTACCCGCCGGAGAGGAAGAAGGTGGTGCGATCGTTGCCGCCGGAGATGGTCAGGTTGTTGTCACTAGTGTAGCCGTCCTGAAACATCTCGTTCGAGTGATCGAAGATCGGAGTTCCCGTCCCCGTCAGATCAGGGCCCCAACTGGCTGCCGACCCGAAGGGAACGAAGCAGTTCACCTCTGCTCCGGGAACGCAGTCCGGGGTGACTCCCGCGCTGCCCAGGCCGTACTTGGTCTGGAACTCGGGCAGCCGACCGTGCTGATCCACCGAGAAGGAGCTGCGGAGCGAGTACTTGGTCGGCCCCGGCCGCCCACGCTTGGTGGTGATCAGGATGACCCCCTGCCCGGCGCGCGAGCCGTAGATCGCACCCGAAGCGGCTCCCTTGAGGATCTCCACGTTCTCGATGTCATCGGGATTGATGTCGAGCGCTCGGTTGGGTGGTGCGGCGCTGCTGTTGAGCGCCCCATTCACCGGGTTGTTGTAGCTGATGGTGTTGTCCACCGGCACTCCGTCGACCACGAAGAGTGGCTGCCCGTCCTGGGCCGTGATCGTGGTCAATCCTCGGATCTGAATAAACGAGGACGCGCCGGGATCCCCCGAGCTCGAAGTGACCTCAACGTTCGGAGCCTTCGCGGCGAGCGCATTCACCACGTTAGTCTCGTTGCTCCGAACCAGCGTGAGCGAGTCCACTGAGCTGCGGCCGGTCCCGAGCTTCTCCACCTCGCTGACCGTGCCCGCTCCGGTCACGACGATCTCACCTAGCTGCAGGGGATTATCCGTCAGCGTGAAGTCCTGGGTGGCCGAGCCAGCGCTCAGGTTCACCTGGGCCGTTCGGGCCTTGTAGCCCACCAACCGAGCGGTGACCGTCACCGGACCGGTCGGAACCCGGGCACCCGGAATCAGGATTGTGTAGCTGCCGTCGGGACGAGAGACGGCCCCGGCGCTCAGCTGCTCGATGGTGACCTCGGCCGCGGAAAGCGGCTGCCCGGCCTCACTGGTCACCCGGCCGGTGAGTGTGACCGGCTCCTGGGCCAGCACTGCGCCCGGCAGGGGCGCCAGCGCGGCCAGCGCCAGCCAGACGAACCACAGCCGGTTTCGCAAGTGACCTAACAATGCTTGTGCCATGTGTTGTCCTCCCTCAGCAAACGCGAAAGCCGTGACGGTATGAACTGATCCTCGGAGCTCGTCACCCGCTCCGGGGAGCGTCATTAGGGGCGAAAGCGGTAGCCCCAGGCGAGCGCAGTCAGGATGTGGCGAGGGTTCGCGGGATCGTCCTCCACCTTGCGACGAAGCCGCGCGATGTGGGTGTCAACGGCGCGGCGGCTCACCGCCGCTCCCGCGCCCCAGACTTCGCGGAGCAGCTCGATCCGGGACGCGATGGCCCCGCGCCTCCGGATGAGCGCCAGCAGCAGCCGGAACTCCGTGTGGGTCACCCGCACCGGCTGACCCGCCCGAAGCACTGTTTGGGTCGCGGGCTCGACCATCACACTTCCGAATCGGATCGTCCCCGACCAGCCCACCGAGCCGCCAGCGGGAAGCGCCCGGGTTCGATGCAACAGCTCCTCCACTCGGGCCACCAGCTCTCGTACCACCGAGACGTCCGAGGTGCTGCTGGCGTCGAGTGGCACGGCCGGGCTCTCGGCGGACTCGGAGCTGAGCGGAACCGGAGTGGCCATCTGGTACTCGTGGATCACTGGCTGGGATGCTCCCTCCGGATGTCCCGGCTGGGGAGGGCCATCATTCGCCGTTCCGTTGATGGTGACGGCCTCGCCGCCCGCTCCACCGGGAGCCGGTCGGGGGTCATCGTCGATGATGAGAATCCGCGTAGCGTCTCCGCCGGCAGAAGAATCCGGATGTGATTTCGGAGCGACGGCCAATCGACACCGATGTGGCGAGCGCGACACGCGCATCACCGGTGGCTACGATAGGATCAGCGGATTAGGGGAGGAACAGGATGGGAGTGAAATGCTGCTGTGGCACCACGAAGTGCTTGTTCGGCGGCACGAAGCCGGAACGACGGTTCAAGTTCCGACACTCGCAGGATGTTTCAAGTCGAGCGCTTCAAGGCCTCCAGCTTCTCGGCCATGGTGTCGGCCCGGAGATCGAAGTGGGATCCGTGCCAGGCCGGAACGCCGGAGCGCAGGATGATGGCCTGAGGTGAGGCATGGACCACTCCGACCCGCTCCGCGAGGTAGCGAGACAAGGGCCGGGAATGCACGACGTCGATCAGGTACACCGGTACGTCCCGCTGCATCTGCTTGAGCGAGCGGATCTCCGCGTACGCGATGCCGCTGGTCGGGCAGATCGGGCTGTGCTTGTACACCACGGCCAGTGGCTCGGCGAGCACGGTAGCAAGATCGGCTTCGGTTGCGAGCTTATGCATACCCAAGGGGTGAAAGGTGAAAAGTGAAAGGTGAAAGGGTGAAGGGTGAAAGGTGAAAGTGAAAGGTGAAAGGTGAAAGGTGAAGGGTAAGAGGGGGCTGATTCTACTACGCTCTCATTCACTTTTCACTTTTCACTCTTCACTCTTCGCTTCTCACTAAGAAAGCCGCATCCGCTCGAGCAAACGGTCGAACCTGGGGTCTCCGCGAAGGCCGTCGAGCATCGGTTCGATCTTTAGGTAAGCCAGCCAGCCACGCCGCTCCTGGTACGCCTTCTCCAGCCATTCGAACGCGTGGTCCCGGTCACCCAGCGTGACATACAACCCGGCCTGAGCCACCGGTGATACATACCGGGTTCGGGCCCGCTGTTGAAGCTCCTCCAGCACTGCCCGGGCCTCGCTCTCCCGCCCCCGCCGGGCGGCCACATGACCCAGTCCGGCAAAGGCGAGCGCGTCCTGTTCGGCATTGGCCAGCGCTTCCTTGAACGACCCGGCGGCTTCGTCGTACAGCCCCTGCTGCAGGTACACCAGACCGAGCAGCCGATGGGTTTCCTCCGAGCTAGGGTTCAGCGCCAGCGCCCGGCGCAAGTTCTCCAGCGCGTCGTCGTATCGGCGGGCGTAGTACTGCAGCCAGCCCAAGCTTCGGCGGATGGACACCGACGCGGGGTCCAGCTCGATCGCGGTCCGCCCCTGAAGCAGTGCCTCCTCGAAACGGCCCATCGCCGCCAGGAACCAGGAGTACCACTGCCGCGCGGTGGCGTAGCGCGGATTGAGTCTCACGGCGCTGCTGAACTCCCGGTCTGCCCCCGGCCAGTCCCAGTCGTAAATGAAGGTCACCCACCCAAGCGAGGTGTGGGCCTCGGCGAGGCTGTCGTCCAGCGCGATGGCCTTTCGCGCTTCGGCCTTGGCCCGCTCCATTCCCTCGAACACCGGCGCACCGCGGTAATCGAGATCCAGCGCATAGGAATCTGCCAGTCCACTGTATGCCAGCGCGTAGCCCGGATCTTCGGCGATGGCCTGCTCGAAGTAGCGGATTCCCTCCTTGATGCCCGCCTGGGTGCGGCGATTCCAGGAGAACCGGCCCTTGAGATACAGGCTGTACGCCTTGACGTTCGCGGTATAGCGGACCGGGGTCGGATCTCCGAGATCGCCGAGCAAGGTGGAGCGGAGCGTCTGCACGATGGTGCCGGCGATTTCATCCTGGATGGCGAATACGTCCGACATCTCCCGGTCATACCGCTCCGACCACAGGGTCCGGCCGTCCTCCACGCTGCTCAGCTGCACCGTGATCCGGAGACGGTTGCCGGATTTCCGAACTGTGCCGTCGAGGACCGTGGAGACATTGAGCCGGGCGCCCAGGGTGCGCACGTCCTCCCGCAGGTTCTTGAGGGCAAACGCCGAGGTGCGCGAGGTGACCTGCAGTCCCTCGACCTTGCTCAAGGCGGTGATCAGCTCATCGGTCATGCCGTCGCTGAAGTACTCGTTTTCAGGATCGGCGCTGGAGTTGACGAACGGGAGCACGGCGATGCTGCGGCGATCGGCCGTCCTGCTCTCCGGTGGAGGCGGAGGCTCCGGCGCGACCAGCGCCTCGGAGAACTCCGCCATGGTCGCATAGCGGTCCTCCGGGGCCTTGGCCAGAGCGCGCTCGAGCGCCCGATCCACCGCCAGTGGAACTGTCGGCCGGAGCGACCGGATCGATGGCGCCGGCTCGACCGCATGGCGAGCCATGGTGGCGCGAGCACTGGAGCCGGCGAAGGGCGGCTGGCCGGCCAGCATCTCGAACAGCACACAGGCCAGGCTGTAGAGATCGCTGCGGCCGTCCAGATCTCGCTCGGCGCTGGCCTGCTCCGGACTCATGTAGGCCGGCGTGCCGACCGCGAACCCCCGGTCGGTGATATACACATTGTCGCCGCCGGCAGCCGAGATGGCGGTCGCCACGCCAAAGTCGGCTACCACCGGCTCGCCTTCCTGCAGCAGGATGTTCTCCGGCTTGATATCTCGGTGAATGACGTTGAGCCGGTGGGCATAGCCCAGAGCGGTGGCGACCGCGCGGGTGATCCGCAATGCAGCATCGATAGGGAGCTGGCCTTCGCGCTGGAGCCGGTCGCGCAGGGTCTCGCAGCCGGCGTAAGGCATCACGAAGTAGAGCAGTCCGTCCCACTCGCCCGAGTCGTGCACCGGAAGGATCTGGGGATGGGAAAGGCGGGCTGCGATCCGGATCTCCCGAAGGAAGCGTTGCGGCTCGTAGCTCTGGGTGCTGGTCGGGAGGAGCACCTTGATGGCGACCTTGCGGCCGTGCTTCAGGTCCTCGGCCAGATAAACCGCGGCCATGCCGCCGCGCCCGATCTCCTCCTCGATGCGGTAGCGATCCGCGATGGCGGCACGCAGACCTTGAAGCAGCTCAGTCACTCGCCTGTTTCTCCGCGGAACCAATGCAACCGAAACTCGTGTGTAGAGCAGAGGCGCCGCTGCCGTCCTACTCTGCATCTGGCCGTTGGCTGTCGGTGAAAGGTAGCATGGGAACGTTCCGATCCTGGGTCGCCACGGCTTGCCTCTCGGTGATACCTCGGGCCCTGGCTGCTCAAGTGTCTGAGGGACAACTCACCGAGCGGCTGGCCAGTGCCAGCGACCCTTCGCAGGTCTATGCCCTCTACCTCCCGCCCGATTATCACCGAGCGCGGCGTTGGCCCATCCTGTTTGTTCTGGATCCCCGGGGCCGAGCCTTGCCGGCCCTCGATCTATTCCGGGATGCTGCGTCACGACTGGGATGGATCATTATGAGCTCCTACAACACCCGGAGCGATGGACCTCCTGAGCCCAATCTGAAAGCCATCAATGCCATGCTCCGGTCGGCACAGGAGAGCCTCTCCATCGATGCGGCCCGGTTTTATCTCGCCGGGTTTTCGGGGACGGCCAAGGCAGCACTGCAGTTCGCCGTGGCCCTGCGGGGCCATGTGGCTGGGGTGATCGCGGCCGGCGGGGCTCTCGGTTTCGAGCCCGGAGGACCCGAGACTGTGTTCGCTGGTGATTCCGCCTTTGCCTACTTCGGCGCCGCCGGCACCGGCGATTTCAACTATGAGGAAGTTGTCGCGATGGGGGACCGATTCGGCGGTGCATCGGTGCCCTTCCGGGTCGTGACCTTCGACGGCCCCCACAGTTGGCCCCCGGCCGGGATCTGCGGCGACGCCATCGAGTGGCTGGAGTTGCGCGCCATGCGCGGGGCCCTGCGCTCCGTGGATTCCGCCTGGCTTGGCGCTCACCTGGAAGCGGAGCTTGCCCGGGCGGGAGACCTGGAGCGGCGTGGCAAAGGAGCGGAGGCACTTCGGCTCTACGAGGGGATCTCCCGGGATTACGGTCCCTGGCCAGCGGCCGCCGTGGCCTCGGCCCGGGCCCGCGTGCTTCGGGAGAGCTCGGCGGTCAAGCGCTATCAATCCGAGTCGCGCCGGCTGACCAAGCTCTACCTGGAGCAGGCGGCCGTCTTACGGGAGACCTTACTGTGGGCCCGGTCCCAGCCGGAGTCTCCCCCGGCCGAGATGCTGACGCGAAAGCTCCGGATATCCGAGCTGCGGGAGAAGCTGGAGCGTGGCGACAGCCTGGAGGCGGCGAGCGCCGCTCGGCTGCTCGCGCGGATCCATGTCTGGCTCGGCTTCTATGAGCCACGCACTTACCTCGAGCGCGGCATGCCGGAGCGAGCGGTGTCCATGTTGGAGGCGGCCGTGAGGATCGGACCGATCCAGGGCGATGGCTGCGACCTATTACGGTCGGCCCTGGTAGCCACCGGGCGGGATCCGCCAAGCCTGAGAGGGGAGTGCCGCTAGCTCGCCAATCGAAGCGCGGGAGCGTAGCGGACTAGCGGGACCTAGGCAGGCCGTCTAGAAATCGGCGAATACTCCCGAAGTATGTCGCGGAATCGACGTCGAAGGTGTCACCGTGGCCGCCGTTCAATTCCACGAACGTCTTCGGCGACGGAGCCGCTTCATAGAGCCGGCGGCCGTGGGCAATCGGAATCACCTCGTCCCCCTTGGCATGCAGGAAGAGCTTCGGCACCGTCACCCGGGAGATCTTGTCGATGGAAGCAAACCGACTGCGCCCGATCCAGCGCACCGGTATATAAGGATAGAGCTCCGCACCCCGGTCGATGGCCGATGTCAGCGCGCCCTCGACGATCAGGCCTGCGCTGGGAACCCGGCCGGCCAGGTCGACGGCAACCGCCGAGCCCAGGGAGTGCCCGAAGATCACGATCCGGTCGGGCTCCACTCCCAGCTGCTCGCGGAGATAGCGATACGCGGCCGAGGCATCCTTATAGAGACCCTCCTCGCCGGGCGCTCCCTCGCTCTCGCCGTACCCACGGTAGTCGAACGCCAGCTGGTTGAGCCCCAGCTGGCGGAGACCAGCATAGTGATCCGGGCGGCCGAACTGGGAGAGGTTTCCCGCGTTGCCGTGACAGATCAACAGCCAGAAACCCTGTGCTCCGGCCTCCGCAGGAATCACCCAGCTCACCAGCCGGATGCCGTCCTCCGCCTCGAATTGGACTCGCTGAATTGGGAGACCGAGATGGGCCGGGGGAGCGAGGAGCTTGCGTTCTGGTCCAGGGAAATAGATGAGGCGGGATTCGTTGAGACGGATCAAGAGCAGGAGCCCCAGATACGCCAGCAGCACCAGCACAAGCAGGCCCCACGTCATGCGCCCAACCGTTTTTTTCGAGGTCTTCAAGCCGGATAGTAGCGACTGGACCGGCGTGACATCTCCAGCAGCGGCGCCGCCGGCCGGAACCGTTCCCCGAACTGTTCCTGCAGCTGATACAGCGTCTCCACTACCCGTCCGGCGGTGAGATCATCGATCATGCGGAGCGGCCCTCCCCGGAACGCCGGGAAGCCGATCCCGAAGATGGCGCCAATGTCCGCGTCCCGGGGGATCCGCACCACGTTCTCCGCGCAGGCCATCGCCGCTTCGTTCAGCATGGCGTAGAGCAGGCGGCGCTGAATGAGTTGGGCGTCGGCATCGGTGGACCGTACCCCCAGCAACGGGTACACGCTCTTGTCCACGCCGGCCTTGTGGCCCTCCTTGTAGCGGTAGAACCCGCGCCCATTCTTTCGCCCCAGCCGAGTGGCGCCCAGCATCCGGCCCAGAGCGCCGGCCGGCTTCATCCGCTCGCCGAAGGCCTCATACATGACATTCCCCGCCTTCTCGGCCACATCGAGCCCCACCTCGTCGAGCAGGGCGACCGGCCCTACGGGGAAACCGAACGTCGTCATGGTGCGATCGATCAGGTCGATGGGCACCCCCTCCTGCAGCAGATGCCCGGCCTCGTTCAAATAGGGTGAGAGGATCCGGTTGACCCAGAACCCAGGGCGGTCGGCCACCACGATGACCGTCTTGCCCATGCGGCGGCCGAAGCGCACCGCGGTGACGATGGTGTCCGGGCTGGTCGCGGCGGTGGGAATGACCTCCAGCAGCGGCATCCGCTCCACTGGAGAAAAGAAGTGCATGCCCAGCACCCGCTCCGGCCGGCGAGCGTGCTCGGCAATGAGCCGGATCGGGATGGTCGAGGTGTTGGTGGCGAAGATCGCGCCGGGCCGCACCTCATTCTCGACTTCGGCCAGCACCTTCCGTTTGACGTCGAGGTCCTCGAACACCGCCTCGATCACGAGATCGGCCCGGCTGAAGCCGCTGTAATCCGCCGAGCCCGAGAGCAGCGCGCTCAACTTCTCGTATTGCGGCCGGGTGAGCCGGCGCTTTTCCAGCCGCTCGGCCAGCAACCGGTTGGCAGCCTTGAGGCCCTTTCCCACCCGAACCAGGTCGGAGTCCTTGAGCCGGGTATCCACCTCGACGTTGAGCACCGCCGTACCTGCGATGCCGGCGCCCATGAAGCCGGACCCGATGATCCCGAGCCGCCGGATCTGGCGTGGAGTGGCAGTGCCAGGGGGAACCCCGTCGTCCTTCTTGAGCGCGGTTGTGGCGAAGAAGATCTGCACCAGCTTGCGGGACACGTCGCCCACGGCCAGCTCGCCGAAGGCGCGGTGCTCCTCCGCCAGGCCGGCGGTGACGCCCTGCTCCAACCCAACCCGCACTGCCTCGAGAGCCGCGAGCGGCGCGGGATAGTGGCCGCCGGTCCGCTTGAGCACCTGCTTCCGGGCGCCGCGATAGACCAGTTGGCGCCCCGCCGAGGTGCGGTCCAGCAGCGCTCCGGCCAGCCCACCCTTGCCCGGTCGCTGGGGCAGTCCGTTCCGCGACAGCCGGTCCGCCGCGGCAACCGCCACTTCGCAGAGAATGCTGCGCGGCACCACCTCGTCGACCAGGCCCAGGCGTAACGCCTTGGCGGCCCGCTCGGTCTTTCCGGTCAGGATCATATCCAGCGCGGCACGGGCGCCGATCAGGCGAGGAAGTCGCTGGCACCCACCGGCACCCGGGATGAGACCCAGCTGGACCTCGGGCAGCCCCAATTGGGTCTTGGGATGATCGGTGGCAATTCGGTAATGACAGGCGAGCGCCAACTCGAGACCACCGCCGAGGCAGGCACCGTGAATGGCGGCCACGATCGGCTTGTGGAAGGTTTCGACTCGGCTGACCGTCTCCTGGCCCTGGAAGCTCAGCCGCTCGGCGGCGTCCTGGCTGGTCAGCGCGGTGAACTCCTCGATATCGGCGCCCGCGATGAAGTTGTCGGCCTTGCCCGAGATGAGCACCACCGCCCGGACAGCGGGATCATCGCGGAGGGCGATGAGCATAGCCTCCAGCTCGACTCGCACCGCCGAGGTGAGCTTGTTGACCGGCTCGCCCGGAAGGTCGAAGGTGATGACCGCGACCTCGCCTTCGCGGGTAATGGTGAACGCGCCCATGCTAGTCGCTAGTCACTAGTCGTTAGTCACTAGTCATTTCCTTTCCAACACCATCGCATACCCCATCCCGCCCTGGGCACAGATGGAGATGAGTCCGAACTGGACGTCCTGCCGGCGCATCTCGTTGGCCAGCGTGGTGACCAGCCGGGCACCGGTCGCCCCAAACGGATGACCTATGGCGATCGAGCCACCGGCCACGTTGGTCCGGTCCCAGTCCACCTCGCCAACCGGACCGGGAAGCCCCAGCCGATCGGCCCACGCCTGCGACCCCCAGGCCTGCACGTTGGAGAGCACTTGGGCCGCAAACGCCTCGTGGATCTCGACCAGCCCCAGATCGTTCCAGCCGATCTCCGCCCGCTCCAGCGCCTTGGGCACGGCATAGACCGGACCCATGAGCAGCTGCCACCCGGGATCCACCGCGCTCACGGCGTAGCTCCGGATGTAGACCAGCGGCTCGTGTCCGAGCGCCTTGGCCTTCTCCTCTGCCATCAGCAGCACTGCGGCGGCGCCATCGGTGAGAGGCGACGAGTTGCCCGCCGTCACGGTGCCGTACTTCCGGTCGAATACCGGCTTGAGCTGGGCCAGCTGTTCCATCGAGGTATCGGCCCGGATCCCGTTGTCCTCCTGTATTACCTCGTCGCCGGCAGCGAACCAGGGCGCGATCTCCCGGGTCAGTCGTCCGTCCAGGGTGGCCGCACGCGCCCGCTGATGACTCATCAACGCAATCCGGTCCTGCTCCTCTCGGCTGATTCCGTTCTCCTTGGCCATCTTCTCAGCCGACTGGCCCATCGTCTCGCCGGTGGAGGGCTCGGCGATGGCTGGAGTCACCGGGATCAGATCGCGGGGACGCACCCGCCCCAGCATCGCTACTCGCCCCCCCAGGCTGCGGGCCTTGTTCGCTTCGACCAGCGTCCGGCTGAAGCGCCGGGAATGCAGGATGGGCAGATCGGAGAGCGACTCGACGCCGCCCGCGAGCACCACGTCCGCGTGGCCCAGCCGGATCTGATCCGCAGCATTGTTGATGGCCTGGGCCGCGGAGGCACAGGCCCGATTGATGGTGTACGCCGGCACGCTGGGCGGGAGCTGGGGCAGCAGGCTCACCTCTCGGGCCACATTGGGCGTGAGCACCGAAGGGACGACCTGGCTGAACACCACCTCGTCCACCTCCCGGCCGTCCACTTCGCTGCGGTACAGCAGCTCCCGGGCGGCATGCCGAGCCAGGGCTACCGCGGTGACGTCGCGAAAGACCGTGCCGCTCTTGGCAAAGGGGGTGCGGACTCCGGCCACGACAGCAACCCGCCGGCCGGCGCGCTCATCAGCCATGTTGCCCCAAGTAGAAGGTGAGAGGTGAGACGTGTTACTTTTTCACTGCGATCACGCTGGCCACTGCCCGCCAATGCTCGTCGTCGACTGTCTCGAGCACCTCGCGTCCGTGCACCACCTTGAGCGGTGCTACCAGGTGAGACAGCTCGCCGGGGCGCAGCAGGTGGGCGCTCGAGGTCGGGCCCCAGCCCGCCTCCCGCTGTGCCTCGAGAAAGGTTTCCATTATGAGAAGACCACCGGGCGCGACCAGCCCGAGAATTCGCGGCATGTTGGCCCGGTCAAGATAATTGAACACCAGAACCGCATCAAAAGGCTCTAACTCTGGCCACTCCTCCTCCAGATCCAGCTCCCGCCAATCGATGGTTAAGCCCGCAAATGCAGCCCGCGCCTTGCCGTTGGCGAGCTTGACCGGGTCGCGGTCGATGGCCACCACCTGTGCTCCCAACGCGGCGGCTGCGATGCTGTGGCGGCCATCGCCACAGGCCAGGTCCAGTACCCGTTCGCCCGGACGAATGCGATGAGCGTGCCAGAGAAACCAGGTGCTTGGCCGCATGCCCGGCGATCGCTGGAGCGGGCCACGCTGGAGCAACTCTCGGCTCATCCGGCTGATCTCCTGGTCATTGGAGGGGGAATCAACGGGGTAGGCATCGCCCGCGATGCTGCCATGCGCGGTCTCAGGACCATGCTGGTCGAACAGAACGACCTTGGCTCGGGGACGAGCTCACGCTCCAGTCGCCTGATCCACGGCGGCCTGCGCTATCTGGAGCAGGGGGAGTTCGGATTGGTCCTGGAAGCGAACCGGGAGCGGCGGATCCTGCAGCGGATCGCCCCTCATCTGGTATGGCCTCTGTCGTTCGTGTTCCCGGTGCATCGTGGCGACCGCATTTCGCGCTGGCAGCTCGCGGCCGGCATGATGCTCTATGATATCCTGGCACTGTTTCGCAATGTGAGGCCGCACCGTTTGCTGGGCAAGCGGGGGATGCTGGAAGCCGAGCCCATGCTGCGGGACCGGGGCCTGCTTGGTGGGGCCCGCTACTTCGATGCCCAGTGCGATGATGCCCGCCTGGTGATAGCCACCGCGCGCTCTGCCATCCATCACGGGGCCCAGGTGGCCAACTACATGGTCGTGCGGGCGCTGGAGCGCACCGCCGGACGGGTAGTGGGGGCCCAGCTGGAGGACCGCCTGACTGGGGAGCGGGGAGTGGTGCGAGCCAGCGTGGTGGTGAACGCCACCGGGCCCTGGGCCGACCGGGTGCGCCGGCTGGAGGACACCGCTGCCGCTCCGCTGCTGCAGGCCACTAAGGGTGTGCACGTGGTGGTAGATCGGGCCCGGTTGGAGCATCGGGAGGCAATCGCCTTCACCAGCCCGATCGATGGGCGGGTGATGTTCGTCCTGCCCTGGGGCGATCTCTCCTACATCGGAACCACCGACACCGACACCTCGGAGCCACCCGAGGAGCTCAGCGTCAGCGCCCACGATGTGGTGTACTTGCTGCGCTCTGCCAATGCCCGGTTTCCCAGTGCCCGACTGAGCCTGGAAGACGTTCGCGCCAGCTGGGCCGGGCTCCGGCCGCTGCTTGCCGATGGGGCCCGATCTGCGTCCAGCCGCTCGCGGGAGCATGCGCTGGTGCAGGGGTCCGGAGGCATGCTCACGGTCGTGGGTGGCAAGCTCACCACCTACCGGTCGATGTCCGCCGAGGTGGTGGATCACGCGATGCGCGAGCTGCGCCATCGGGATGGACGCCAGAGGCAGGGAGAGGCCAACACCCACGAAGATCCGCTGCCTGGGGGCGAAACGGCGGACCTGAGCCAGTTCCGGGAGCGAGGACTGGAGCTGGGAATTCAGCCGGCCAGCGTCGACCACCTGCTGCGGCACTACGGAACCGAGGCGGCGGGGATTTTCAATCTGGGAGGAGCCGATCGCCGGCTGTTCCGACGGCTGGTGGAACCGCACCCTGCAATCGAAGCTGAAGTGGTGCATGCGGTGCGACGGGAGCTGGCCCAGCGAGTGGAGGACGTGCTGGTGCGCCGGTTCCACTTGTACTACGAGCACCCCGACCAGGGCGTCTCGGTGGCCCGGCGGGTCGCCGAGCTGATGGGCGAGGAGCTGGGATGGGACCCACAACGCATCAAGGTGGAGGCCGAGCGCTACCTGGAGTTCGTGAATCGGCAGTTCGGCCCCGGGGCGCTACTGAACGACCACAATGCCTCTCATCCCGAACGTGGGTGACCCGTGAAGAGTGCAGTAGTAGTTGTAGGTTCCCGGTGTGTTGAAGGTGAACTGATAGCTATGAGGGGCGGCGGAGGTTCCGCTGCCGGTCGGCTGGCTGGCAACCGGGGTCACGTTATGCGACGTCGCCCCGGCTGCCCAGGTCCAGGTCACCGTCGTTCCGGCGCTTACCGTCAGGGTCCCCGGGTCAAAGAAGTCGTTCCGCACTGTGATGTCGCTCGACGGTGGTGGAGCGGCTGTTGCCGTGGCGGTAAACGTCTGGGGCGAACCGGCGAGGGTGCCGGCGGTGGCAGTGATGGTGATCGGTCCCTCGGTGTCGCCCATCGTGAGGTTCACGGCCGAAGTGCCGTTGGGACCGCTAGCTACTGTAGGCGCCGAGAGCGAGCCGTCGCTCGCGGCCCAGGCCACGTCAACGCCGGCAACACCGTTCCCGAACTGGTCTGAGACCTTCGCTACCAGTGGGTTGGCGAGCGCGGTTCCAACAGCGGCCTGCTGCCCATCACCCGAGACCTTCTCCAGTTCACTCGCCGCAGCAGGAGCGGCGGTAGCGGTAAAGCTGACCGGCGAACCGCTGGCACCGCTCAGTGAAGCCTGCGCGCTCTGGGAGCCTGCTACCGTGCCCAAGGTCCAGGAGTTGCTGGCCAGTCCACCGGCATCGGTGACCGAGGTCGCCGCGAGGGTTGCCCCCGGGACCGAGGTGGACCAGGCCACCGTGACCCCCGCGGCCGGCGTTCCACCGTCGGTGACCACGACCTGAATCGGATTGGCCAGTGGCTGGGCCACAACGCCGGTTTGCGCATCGCCGCTGGCTGATGCCTTCGCGATGGCAGTTGTGGTGGGGGGCGTCCCACCATTGTCGCCGCCGCCATCGCCGCCGCAGCCCAGCAGGACGGCCGTCAAGAGTAGGGGGAGCCTCGGGGGGATGGCACGCAGCATGGGACTTCCTGGCCAGAGAATACGGGACCTCTCCCTGGAACAATGCCACGCCCCTGTAACCCTGTCTTGTAAAATCCTAGCACAGGACGGGCCGTTCTAGGCGGTAGGAGAGCCGTTATCTTTCCTGATACTGTGCCCGATCATTATTGCCGTCCAGGCAGGATGTAACTCGTGGATCCGAACGTATTCGAGACCGCAAACGCCGGCTTTGCCCAGGCCATCTACGAAGAATTCTTACGCGATCCAGCTGCCGTGGATCCGGAGTGGCGGAGGCTGTTTGAGAGTGGAGTAGTTGGGCAACGCGATGGCGGTGGGGCAGCGGGGCAGCGGGGCGGGGTGGAAGCGGGGCAGACGGGCAGCGGGGCAGGTGGGCCGGCAGCATCCAGTTCAGCTGCTGAAGTAGCCTCCGCCCAGCAGCCCCGCGGCCCCGCTGCCCCGCTGAATACTGCCCCGCTGCCCAGCAGCCCCGCTGCCCAGCCAATCAAAGGCCCCGCCGCCAAGCTGGTCGCCAACATGACGGAAAGCCTCACCGTCCCCACGGCGACCACCTTCAGGGTGCTGCCGGTGGCGCTGCTGGAGGACCGCCGGCGAGCCCTCAACTCGGCGATCCAGGCCGCCGGCAAGCCCGGCAAGATCTCGTTCACCCACCTCATCGCCTACGCCATCGTGCAGGCGGCCAAGCAGCAGCCGGTGATGGCGCAGACCTTTGCGGTCATCGAAGGCACTCCACACCGGGTGCAGCCGAACGGGGTCGGACTCGGACTTGCGGTCGACGTCCAGCGTAAGGACGGCAGCCGCGGTCTCGTCGTCCCCGTCATCAAGCACGCCGAGTCGATGGACTTCGCCGCTTTCCATGGCGCGTACGAGGCTCTGGTCGAGAAGGCCCGCACCAACAAGCTCATGCCGGATGACTTCGCCGGCGCCACCATGCAGCTGACCAACCCCGGCGGCCTGGGCACGGTGGCTTCGGTGCCGCGGCTCATGGCCGGCCAGGGCAGCATCATCGCGGTCGGCGCCATCGGCTACCCGGCAGAGTTCTCCGCCGTGCCGGAGACCAAGCTCGCCGAGCTCGGTGTCAGCAAGGTCATGACCGTCACCAGTACTTACGACCATCGGATCATCCAGGGGGCGGAATCGGGTGCCTTCCTGGGCATCGTCGATCGGCTGCTTCAGGGCGACCAGAATTTCTATGACGGCATCGCGAAGAGCCTCGGCGTAACCGTTACTGCTTCCGCGGTTCCATCGGGACCAGGTGCGGGCAGGGCGGCACCGGCGACGGCGCAGGAGCCGGTCGCGCCGGAGATGCTGTATCACGTGGCGGCGGCGATGGCGTTGGTGAAGGCCTTCCGAATGCACGGGCACCTGGCGGCCCACCTCGATCCGCTGGGAACGGAGCCGCTCGGTGATCCCGCCCTCAACCCGGGATCGCTCGGGCTCACGCCGGAGGTGATGGCGGCGATTCCGTCCAAGGTCCTTCGCATTGCCGTCCCCGGCGCCACTCTGGCCGAGTCACTGCCCTATCTCCAGGCCACCTATTGCGGGACGATGGCGTACGAGATCGAGCACATCTCGACCCACGAGGAGCGGGTCTGGCTGCGGGAGAAGATCGAGTCCGGGGCCCACCGGCGGCCGCTCTCACCGGAGCGGCAGCGCTGGCTGCTCCAGCGGCTGACCGAGGTCGATACCCTGGAGCGGTTCCTCCACAAGGCCTACCTCGGCCACAAGCGATTTTCCATCGAAGGCGTGGACCTGCTGGTGCCGATGCTCGACCTCACCATCGAGCGAGCCGCTGAATCGGGGGCGCGCGATGTGGTGCTCGGCATGGCCCATCGGGGCCGGCTCAACGTGCTGGCTCACACCATCGGCCGCCCCTACGAGACGATCTTCGCCGAGTTCGAAGGCGGGCGACAGGTCGAGGCTGGTCAGCTCACGCCGGAGGGCGGTACCGGCGACGTGAAATACCACCATGGTGCCGAAGGAGCCTACGTCACCTCCGAAGGCAAGGCCATCACGGTCAGCCTCGCTCCCAATCCCAGCCACCTCGAGTACGTCTCGCCCGTGGTCGATGGGAGAGCCCGGGCCAAGCAGACCCAGCGCCGTGGCCGCGAAGCCCATCACGATCCTACGGCCGCGCTCCCGGTCGCCATCCACGGCGATGCCGCGTTCGCCGGTCAGGGCGTCGTGGCCGAGACCCTCAACCTCGGCGCGCTCAAAGGCTATCGCACCGGCGGCACCCTGCACCTGATCACCAACAACCAGGTCGGATTCACCACCGACATTGAGGATGCCCGGTCTACCCGGTACGCCTCCGACCTCGCCAAGGGCTTCGACATCCCGATTATCCATGTCAACGCCGATGACGCTGAAGCGTGCTTGTCCGCGGTGCGGCTGGCGATGGCATACCGGGACAAGTTCCATCAGGATGTCGTGATCGATTTGGTAGGCTACCGCCGGCACGGCCACAACGAGGGTGACGAGCCGGCGTATACCCAGCCGGTCATGTACGAGCGGATCAAGAATCTGCCTCCGGTCCGGGACCAATATGCTCGCGCGCTAATTCAGGCCGGCGTCATTACTCAGGAGGACGCCGACCGTCAGGCATCCGAGGCCTATCAGCGCCTGGTGGACATCCAGCAGGCGTTCAAGAACAGCATGGGCAAGGCGACGCCGCAGGAACGCCCGGTCCGGCTGAGCGGCCCGGGACAGGAGGTCGATACCGCGCTGGCGCCCGAGTTCCTCACCGCTTTGAACGATCAGCTCCACAGCTGGCCCGAGGGTTTTGCGGTAAATCCCAAGCTTCGGCGGCAGCTGGATCGGCGTCGCGCCGCCTTCGGGCCGGACGGCGGGATCGAGTGGGCCCACGCCGAGGCTCTGGCACTCGGTTCGCTGTTGACGGAGGGGGTCCCGGTACGGTTTACCGGCCAGGATACCGAGCGGGGCACCTTCAGCCAGCGCCACCTGGTGCTGCACGACGTGAACACCGGCGCTACCGTGACCCCGATCAAGACCCTGCCGGGAGCGCTCGCTCCCATGGAGCTGCACAACAGCCCCCTGTCGGAGTTGGCGACGCTCGGCTTCGAGTACGGCTACAGCGTGGCCGCACCGGAGGCTCTGGTGCTCTGGGAGGCGCAGTTCGGTGACTTCGTGAATGCCGCCCAGGTCATCATCGACCAGTTCATCGCGGCGGGCCTGGCGAAGTGGGGACTCACCACTCGGCTCACTCTGCTGCTGCCGCATGGCTACGAAGGCCAGGGACCGGAGCACTCCAGCGCCCGGATGGCTCGGTTTCTCCATCTCGCCGCCGAGGGAAACATCCGAGTGGTGAACTGCACCACACCGGCGCAGTACTTCCACTTATTGCGCCGCCAGGCCAAGCGCTCCCGGCAGCGGCCGCTGGTTCTGTTTACGCCCAAGAGCCTGCTGCGCCATCCACTCGCGGTTTCCAAACTGGAGGACCTTACTACCGGGCGGTTCCAGGCGGTGATCGACGATGCCCACTTTGCCCGGAATCCGGAGCGGGCCCAGCGGATCCTGATGTGCACCGGCAAGGTGTACTACGACCTCTTGCCGGAGGCCGAGAAGTTGGGCGACCATCGCCCGGCAATCATCCGGCTGGAGCAGCTCTACACTTTTCCCTGGACCGAGCTGCGCCAGATCCTCCCGCGCTACAGCAAGGCGCGGGAGCTGGTCTGGGTACAGGAGGAGCCGCTCAACATGGGGGCGTGGCGCTACCTCGAGGCCAAGCTGCGGGAGCTGGTTGCCGAGGGGCACCCGATGGAAATTCATTACGTGGGCCGGCCCGAGCGGGCCAGTCCGGCCGAGGGGTACCCGGCTGCCCACGCGGCCGAGCAGGGCAGGATCATCCGGGAAGCCTTGGAGACCAAGACCGCGAAGGCACCGGTGGAGACGATGGCGAAGGCGGGTGAGGGTCAGGGATAACTGCCTCCAAGCCCTCTGTGGTTTGTTCTTAGCTGTTGAAATGAGAAGGGCGGCCATCGAAGGCCGCCCTTTTGTGTTCAGTCCCGCGAGATCAGAGGTCGTTCCGACGCTTGTCGTACCAGGTGCCGGACCGGCTCGGAAAGATGTTCGCCGTAGTGGAGCAGGAAGACCCCTCGGCTCCGCCGCTGCATCAGAAAGGCGATCAGCGGAGTGTCGGCCTTGGCCGCGTTGCAGTCTCTGCAGGCGAGGACCAGGTTGTCCGGCCGGTCGTAGGCTGTCTGGCCTCGGCGGGGACGGACGTGGTCGAGGGTGATCACCTGTTCATCGGTCTCGTTGCCGCAATACGCGCATACGGGACCATGTTGGGCGAGCAACCAATCGCGATGCGACTGCATGGAACGACCAGGGGAACGGCGAAAACTGGGGACGGAAACTGCGGAATGTCTACGAGATCGGCGTGCCACAAAATACCAGGTTGAGGTTTGACTCTGACCCCCATCTAGGGGTCGCTAAGGTTACGGCTAGAAAGCTAGCAAGATTGAAGCCAAAATGACAGTCTGTCAGGAAGTTACGGTGCCGCCGACTGCTTGGGCACGGCGGGAGCCAGAGCCCGATACCGCTTCTCTACCAGGTAACCCCAGCGCTGGTCGTAGGGGTGAACCATGGCCGTGGGGTGGCCCTCCTCCCGAAGCAGCGGTCGCCCCTCGTTGGCCCACTTGAAGATCCCTCCTGCCAGGTTCACAACCGTGCTGTAACCCTGTTTGGCAAGCCAGCTTGCGACCCGGGCCCCGCGGTAGCCGGCGGACGAGTACACCACGATCGCGGTTTGGGTCGGCGGGTTTCTCAGCGACCGGAGGTTGGGCCGATAGGGGTCGATAGGAACCGCCCCTGGGAGGTGGCTGATGGCGAACTCGGGCTGAGTCCGGGCGTCCACCAGGATCGGCTGGGGCTGCCCGGAATCGGCTTGCCAGGTGGCCAACTCGTCCGTGGGTATCCATTTGACCTCGGGAAACCGG
>Ga0075421_100002617_pt1 | contig 21497 bp, 20 predicted proteins | sample SoiMetdeltSBSDD5_FD_75292 | JGI IMG/M metagenome (GOLD analysis project Ga0075421, IMG submission 75292) | Bulk soil microbial communities from a Populus tree surrounding site in Tennessee, USA - Soil MetaG P. deltoides SBSDD5 | ecosystem: Environmental > Terrestrial > Soil > Tree plantation...
TCCTCTGGAGTCGCCTTCCCGCGAGGCGAGTGGACTCACGTCGGCGCGCGCGGGGACGCAATTCCGTCCCGCATGGCCCGGAGGTCGAACGCAGGCCGCAGGCTCAGGACTGCATGCCCCAGTGGCGCACCGTGGCGGCCTCGATGCTGCGGAAGATCAGGTTCTCCACTAGAGGTCGATCAGGACCAGCACGAAGAGGCCCGCGGTAATCGGTGCAGGCACCCCGCCAATGGGACGTTGAACGCTGACGATCACATCCTGCTCCGAGCCAATTCCGATTGCGAAGGGGCAGACTGCGACAGAGAGAGCCCGTGGCGTGGACGAGTGCCCCCGCACCGCACCCGGACTCTCCCTCCCAATCGATGTCAGCGGTCAGTCCTCCAGGGCACCCGGCGGCACCTCACGTTCGGTCCGGAGGATTTCTTGCCGGACCGCCGATCTGGTTGGGCAGCCTCATATCATTGTATGAATTGCCAGCCGCGGTAGCCGTCCCCGTACCTGCCCCCGGTACCTCCCTGCACGAGGTCGACGGCAGTGCCGAGGGGCACCAGCCGCGGGGCGCGGTAGGTGGTGTCCTTGGGCTGCGGGGTCTCGCGCTTCGGCTCCTGCACGTCGCTAGGGCGCGTGGAACGCAGAGTTTCCATGTGGTCTTCTCCTAGGTTCAAAGTTACCGGTCCAAGCGGACCGTCCGAACGGGAACCCGGGGCCTTGGCGCGGGATGGGGGGCACCCCGTGCCTCCCTCCCGGGCACCCGACGGGACTCCACATTGGGCTTGGACCATTATTCACCGGCCGCCAGCGCAGCGTATGCGGACGCTGCTGGCAAGGAATGCGACCGGCCGGCGCGAGCATAGGGCTGCTGCCGCTGCAGCTGATCCGATCCGAAGCGCACACCGATCGTCGCATCGCGGCAAATGCCGCCCGTGCTGGTCGGCGGGGGTCCACCCCTCATCGGAGGCGTTCCCCCCTGCTGGCCATGCCCGCAGGGGGGAGGGGAAGCCGGTCGGAGCAAAAGGGGCTACGTTACGACTGCATGCCCCAGCGGCGGACGGTGGCGGCCTCGATGTTGCGGAAGATCAGGTTCTCGACGATCAGGCCGATCAGGATCACCGCGAAGAGACCCGCGAACACGGCGGGGATGTCGAGCATGTTCTTGTGCTCGTAGATGTACCAGCCGAGCCCGCCGCGGCCGGAGGACACGCCGAACACCAGCTCCGCGGCAATGAGCGTGCGCCAGGCAAAGGCCCAGCCGATCTTCAGGCCCGTCAGGATCGAAGGAAACGCCGCAGGGATCAGCACCCTGGCGATCAGCCGCGGGCCGCGCAGCCCGTAGTTGCGGCCCACCATGCGCAGCGTGTTGGAGACGGAGCGGAAGCCCGAATGGGTGTTGAGCGCCACGGCCCACAGCACCGAGTGGACCAGCACGAAGATGATGGAGCGGTCGCCGAGCCCGAACCAGATCAGCGCCAGCGGCAGGAGGGCGATGGCCGGCAGCGGGTTGAAGGCAGAGGTCAGCGTCTCCAGGAGGTCGTTGCCGAGCTTCGACATCATGGCGAGGCCCGTCAGCAGCATGGCGAGCGCCAGGCCCAGGGCGTAGCCCTTGAGCAGAACCTGGAGCGAGCTCACCACCTTCTCGGGGATCTCGCCGGAGACAATGCCTTCCCGCAGCGCATCGAGAGTGGCCGAGAAGGTGGGCACCAGCAGCGCATTGTTGAGCTGCTGCGCATAGATCTCCCAGGTCAGCGCAATGGCGGCGAGCAGCAAGAGCTTCCTGAGCCAGCCCTGGTTGGCGAGCCGCTGCCAGATCGTGAGCGGTGCCTGCACCACGCCCATGTCCTGGCCGGCGACCACGTCCTTCACGTATTCCGCGCGCACGGGGGGAAGCCCTGCCTCGGGCCGCGGCACGGCAAATCTGGTGTCAGCCATGGGGGACTACCTCCTGCTCCTCCACGCGGTCGGCAAACAGCATCTCGTGGATGCGGTCCGACAGCTTGCGTCCGCTCACCGGATCGACCGGATCGTCGCCCGCGCTGTTGAGCTCGCCCTTGACCTGGCCCGGATGCGGCGACATCAGGAGGATGCGGTTGCCGATCAGCACCGCCTCCGGGATCGAGTGGGTCACGAACAGCACGGTGAAGTGCGTGTCGGCCCACAGCCGCAAGAGCTCCTCCTGCATGCGCCGGCGCGTCAGCGCGTCGAGCGCCGCGAACGGCTCGTCCATCAGGAGAATGTCGGGCTCCATGGCGAGGGCACGCGCAATGGCGACGCGCTGTTTCATGCCGCCTGAGAGCGTGTGCGGATAGGAGTTGGCGAACTTGCCGAGATTGACCTTCTCGATGTAGCGCATCGCCTGCTCCTCGGCCGCCCGCCCCCGCATCTTGCGCGAGGACTGGAGCGCGAACGTCACGTTCTGCTTCACCGTCTTCCACGGCAGCAGCTGGTCGAACTCCTGGAACACGAACACGCGGTCGGGGCCAGGCTCGCCGATCCTGACACCCTTGAGGCGCATGCTGCCTTCCGTGGGCGCCATGTAGCCGCCGGCCGCCTTGAGCAGCGTGGACTTGCCGCAGCCGGACGGCCCCAGCACCACGAACCGGTCCGCCTTGTAGACGTCGAAGCTGACGCGGTAGGTGGCGGTGACGAGGTGCTTCTCGGTCTTGTACTGCAAGGTGACGCCGTCGACCTGCAGCAGCGGCTGCGGCCCGGGCTCCCCCGGATGCGGCAGCGGGCCGAAGGACCGGGCGCCTGGCATATCGGTCGTCATGATGTCACCCCTGCCGCGCCTTTTCCTGCGTCAGCTGCCCGCGAGCCCGTGCACCTCGGGGAAGAACAGCTCCTTCCAGTCGGCCGGCTTCACCTTGATGCTGCCGACGGCGTGCATGAACTCGGCGTACCTCATGGTGTTCTCCGGCACCATCGTCCATCTCACCTGCTTGCCGGAGGCGATCTCGGCCACCTTCTCCACCGTCAGCTTCGACTTGACGTTCTGGATCCAGAACTGGGAGGCCTCCTTCACGTCCTTGGTCAGCATCTGCGTCGCCTCGTCGAAGGCGGCGACGAGGGCCTTGTAGAGCGCCGGATTGTCGTCGCGGAACTTCGAGGAGGTCCAGGCGACCGTGAAGGTGTGCGGCCCGCCGAACACCTCGTAGGAGTTGAGCACGGTGTGGATGCCCGGCTTCTCCAGCTGCTGGAACTGGAAGGGCGGGACGCTGAATACGGCCGTGATGTCGCCGGAACCGCCGAGCAGCGCGATCGTGGCATCGGGCGGCGACATGCCGACGGTGAGCGGATCGAGCTTGGCGAAATTGGCCTGGCCCCACTGCTTGGCCACGGCCATCTGCAGCATCATCGCCTGCAGCGACACCTTCACGGCCGGCACCGCGATCTTGTCCTTGTCGGTGAAGTCGGCAATGGTCTTCACCGCCGGGTTGCGCGTGTTTAGCAGGACCGGCTGGGACGAGAACGCGGTAATCCCCTTGACGGTGTTGGCGGTGCCGCGCGTGCGCGCCCAGATGGTGAGAAGGCCGGGAACGCCGCCGGAGACGATGTCGACCGAGCCGGAGAGCAGGGCGTCGTTCATCGCCGCCGGGCTGTTGAAGGTGGCCCATACGACCTTGACCTCGGGGAGGCCCGCCACCTTGGCATGCTTCTCGAGCAGCTTGTGGTGCTCCATCACGTTGAACTGCAGGTAGCCCATCGAGAACTGGCGCGCGAAGCGGACCTCCGGCGCCTCCGCCGCGGCAGCCCCGGCGACGGCGAGCGCACAGGCGGCGGCAAGAATGGGTCCCAGCTGGGATCGCGACAGGCGCATTGTTCCTCCTCCCGTGTCGTTGTCGTTCGCCGGCCCCGCTACGCTCACGCGGCGAGGCGGGCGTAGTCCCTGGTCGCCATCACCTGCACGCGGCGCATGTAGCGCGGCTCGTCCGGGCGATAGTCGGGTACGGCGTTGTGGACGGTGCCGACGTTGTCCCACATGAGCACGTCGCCTTCCGCCCACCGGTGCGCATGGAAGTATCTCTCCTGCGCCTGGTGCTCAAACAGGAACTCGAGAACCTCGGCGCTCTCCCTTTCGTCCATACCGTCGATGTACGTCGCGTATCCCGAGTTGCAGTAGAGCACGGTGCGGCCCGTGATCGGGTGGGCGCGAAAGACGGGCTGCGACACGGGCGGCTTCCTGGCCCGCTGCTCCGGCGTGAGCGGTCCGCGCTGCGAGCCCGGACGCGCGCGCATCATGTCCCAGAACTTGGCGAAGTCGTGCGTGGCGGTGCGCCCTGCGAGCCGGCGCTTGATGTCCGCGGGCAGGTCCTCGTAGGCCGCGTGCATGTTGCGGAACTGGGTATCGCCCAGCGGGCGGCCGTCGCGCATGGGCACCTCGAGGGCGAAGAGGATGTTGGCGAGCGCGACCTCCCGGCTGTAGGACATGTCGGTGTGCCAGCCCTGGCCGGCATCGCCGAGCCCCACGGGCCTGCCGTCCCGCGTCCTGTTGGAGAGGATCATGACCTCGGGGTGGCCGGGCTCGTGAAGCGTGTTGGCGACGTTGATCTCGAGCTCGCCGAACAGCCGCCCGAAGCGGGCGAGGTCGGCGGCCTCGAGGCGCTGCCCGGGGAAGCAGAGCACGCCGTGCGCGCCGAGTGCCCGCAGGATCCGCTTGAAGTCGCCCTCCGGCACGGGCTCCCTGAGGTCGATGTCCTCCACCCTGGCGCCGAGCACCTTGCCGCTCGCTGTAATCCTCACGTCTGCGCTCGCTCCCCTGCGTCCCGGCTCTCGCCTGCGGGCCAACGTAGCATTGGCAGAAAAACAATGGGAAATTAGGCGGCTTCGCCGCAGATGCGGCATCAGCGCTGCTGCCCCGCCGCAACGAACGGATTGCGCAGCGTACCCAGCCCCGCGATCTCCACCTCGACCGTGTCGCCGGCCTCGAGATCCGGCGAGGTGCCGTCGGTGCCCATCCAGAGGATATCGCCCGGCACCAGCGTAATGTAGCGCGTGATGGTGCTGATGTAGGTGGCGATGCCGAACAGCATGGCGTTGGTGGCGAAGCGGGTGGTCTCCACGCCGTTGACGTGCACCCGGGTTTCCATGGCATCGAGGTCCACCTCGGTCTCGATCCAGGGGCCCATGGGCTTGAAGGTGTCCGTGTTCTTGGCGCGCCACAGCGTGCGGTCGGACTTCTGCCAGGCGCGCTCGCTGACATCGTTGCCGACGGTGTAGCCGAGCACGCAGGAGAGCGCCTCCGCCTCGCTCAGGTTCCTCGCGCGCCTGCCGATGACGACGGCCAGCTCGCCCTCGTACTGCACCTTGGTGGCGTCGGGCGGGATCACGACGGGCTCCCCGTGCGCCACCAGCGCGCCCGGCGCGCGGTAGCCCACGTCGGGCTGCCTGGGCAGGTTGGGCGCGATCCCGAGCTTCGCGGCCGCCTCCTTGATGTGCTGGGCGTAGTTGAGGCCGACGCAATAGAACGTCGGCGGGACGACCGGCACCTCGATCTTCACGGCGTCGAGGCCGTGTACGCTGCCCGTCGCCTCGTATCCCCCGAACGGGTCGCCCTTAACCTCGCGGATGCGCTCGCCCTCCAGGATGCCGTAGGCCGTCCTGCCGCTCCGCGAAAACCTGATCCAGCGCACCTGGCGTCCTCCGATCTGCTTTTGTTGCCGCCATCATGGCGCGCTATTGTGGGAGATCAAGACCCGATGCGGATTTTCGGGCAATCGGGGGGCAGGGAGGACGTCGGATGCAAGGAAGTGCGAGGAGGCCTTCGGGTCTGGTCCGGGCGCTGCGCGCCGTGGCGGTCGCGGCCGCCATCGTTGCGGCACCCGCGCTCGCGCCGGCGCAGGAGCCGGCCACCGTGAAGTTCGTGCAGCAGCGCGGGCTGCTCTACATCCCCGTCGACATCATGGTGAGCAAGGGCGTGCTGAAGGCCGAGGCTGCGAAGCTCGGCATTGCCAATGTCGAGGCCACCGCCACGGCACTGAGCGGCCCCGGCCCGGTCATCGACGCCCTGCTTTCGGGGGCCGCCGACTACGGGACGGCGGCGCTGCCCTCGCTGCTCACGCTGTGGGAGAAGACGCGGGGCACCGCCAACGAGGTGAAGGCGCTGGGCACCATGAGCAACGGCGCCATGACGCTCTACACCATCAACCCCAACGTCAAGACGCTCGCCGACTTCACCGACCAGGACCGCATCGCGGTGCCGACCGTGCGGCTGTCGTTCAATGCCATGATGCTGCAGATGGCAGCCGAGCAGCTGTGGGGCGACCCGCACCGCCTCGACCGACTCACGGTTGCGCTGGGACACCCCGACGCGGTGACCGCGCTCTCGCCCGGCTGGGGCAAGGCCACCATCACCGCCCACATCGCCGTGCAGCCCTTCACCGACCGCGGCCTGAAGATTCCAGGCGCCCACATCGTCACCGACAGCCGCAAGGTGTTCGGCGGCCCGCTCACGCAGATCGTGCTGCTTGCGACCAAGCGCACGAAGGACAGGGACCCGGCGCTCTTCAAGGCGGTCGCTGCCGCGCTCGAGGAGGCGATCCGGGTGGCCAATGCCGACAAGCGCGCGGCGGCGGAGCTCTGGAAGAAGGCGCACAACGCGCCCGACAAGCTGGAGGACCTGGTGGCCCAGCTCGACGACCCCGGCTTCGAGTTCACGGCACAGCCCAAGCGCATCGGGCACTTCACGGCGTTCCTCAACCGCGTCGGCACCATGAAGGCCAAGGTGGGGGACTGGAAGGAGCTGTTCTGGGAGACCGCACACCACCAGAAGGGCGACTGACCTCCTCCCCGCTCGCGCCGACGGGATTCCCCTCCCCCTTGCGGGGAGGGGCTAGGGGTGGGGGTCTCAGGGGCGCCGATCGCTCACCTGTGGCCCCGCCAACGTCAGCCCTGCCTGGCCGCGTGCTTGGGCGGCGTGTCCGGCGGCAGGGCGACCCAGGGATGGCGGCACTCCTCCCACACCGCGATGGTGGCCGCCGGGAAGCCCGGGTCGGCGAAGGTGCCGATGGCGACGGCGACGTAGCCGGGGAAGCCCTCGCCTTCCCAATAGACCGTGGAGCCGCAGACCGGGCAGAAATGGAAGGTGAGCGCATTGCCGCTCTCGGCCTTGCGCGTCCACGCCGTGGACCTGCCCGCAAAGGCGATCTGGTCGCGCCGGAACCGCGCCTGGTTGCTGAGGACGGCGCCGGTGCGGCGCTGGCACGCCAGGCAATGGCACATGGAAATGCGGGCCGGCTCGCCCTCGATCTCGAGGTGCAGCTGCCCGCAGCTGCATGCGGCGCGTCGCGTGGTCATGGGTGGGCTCCGTTGGTTGACCACCCGTCATCCCGGTCGAACCCCGGATCAAGTCCGGGGGAGCCGAAGGCGAGCAGCGCATCGAACCGGGACCTCGGGAGGTAGGATTCGTTGCGGGAGGTCCCGGATTGCCTTGCCCCGGATCAAGTCCGGGGCTCGGCTTCCGGGATGACGGGTGGGTGGGTCTGACACCGTGAAACGAGCGTGATGCTAGGGTGTCAGACCCGGAGGGTCTGACACCCGTCGAACAGCTCCTCGACCGTAAAGGCGCGCGGGATGATCTGCTGCTCCACCGCGTACTGCACCAACAGCTCGAGGGGCCTGCGGTTCGCCTCTACCCCGTAGGGGAAGAAGTCGATGCCGTCGGCGGGGGGTGGGGCGAGGCGCTTGCTCTCCTGCAGCAGGCGGTAGATCTCGGCAACCACGTCGGGACGCGCTTCGGCAAGCGCCCTGGAGACAACGAAGTAGTGGTTCACCGGCACGGTGCCGTATTTCGCCGCCCAGGCCCTGGCCTGCCCGTTCGGATCGGGAAGCAGGTGGCGGATGTGGGGATGGTCCTTGGTGAGGTCGCCGGCCGGGATGGCCGCGTCAACGTCGCCGTCGAGGAGCATCCGGTCGACCGGCTTGGCGCCGGGGCCGGGGCGCTCGACGTTGGCCGGATCGCGGTACTCGGCGAGATGCGCGTCGTCCGGACTCACCCAGCCGAGGCGGGAGAGGTCCACGCCGTGCTCGTGGGCCAGGATGCCGCGCACCCAGATGCCGGTGGTCTGGGTGTAGCTGCGCACCGCGATGCGGCGGCCTTCCAGGTCCTTCGGCTTCAGCTCGCCCTTGGCGGCGTTGTAGACGATGGTGTGGTGCTGGAAGCGCGCCAGCACCACGGCGGGGAGCAGGACGAGCGGCTTGCCGTACACCTTGGCCTGCAGGAACGTGCCGATCGCCAGCTCGCCCGCGTCGAAGGCGCCGTCGCGGACCATCGGCTTGAACCCCTGGTTCGCCACTTTGGGACCGCAGAAATCGAACTCGACCAGGTCGGATTTCACGTCTCCGGCCTTCAGCGCACGCACGACGGGATAGTCGGCGAGGTTGGTCCTGAGCCGGACTTTTCCGGTCGAGGGGAATGCGGCGGTCATGGTGTGAGCAGGGGTCAGACCCCTCGCCTCCATCGCTGGTGACTCAAATGCGACCGTTCGTGCGAGAGGGGTCTGACCCCTACCTGCCCGCCAGCTGCCGCGCCTTGTCGAGGTGGCCGTAGCTGCGGACGGGGGCGCACATCAGAAAACGGTAGCCCTCCTTCAGGAGGCGCTCGGCGTTGCCGGCCTCGCAGTGCGGGTGGCCCACCACCACGTTGTTCGCCTTGCAGGTGGCGACCACGCGCGCCATGGCCTCCAGCAGCTTGGGGTGCTCGTACTGGCGCGGGAAGCCCAGCTCCTGGCCCAGGTCCCCCTCGCCGATCAGGATGGCGCCGATGCCCGGCACCTTCTTCAGGATGTCGTCGAGGTTCTCCACGCCCTTCATGTCCTCGATCTGCAGCACCACCAGGATCTCGCCCTTGGGGTCCAGCGGCCACACGTCGGCGCGCGCGTAGTACTCCGGCTGCGTCAGGCCCCAGTAGCGCACGGCGCTTCCGGGCCCGTCGCCGCGGATGCCCGCGGGCTCGTGGCTGGGGGCCGTCTCGAGGCGCGGATAGCGGCAGGCCGCCACCGCGTTGCAGGCCTCCTCCACGGTGGAGATGTGCGGGAAGACGATGCCGTAGCAGCCGAGGTCCAAGGCCTGCTTGGCGTGCCACTGCCCCTTCTCGACGCCGTTGGTAGGGATACGCACCATCGGCGTCATCGCGGGCGCGATGGAGCCCGAGGTGGCGATCTGGCGCCGGTTCAGGAGGAACTGGAGCGACTCCCGGAGCGCACGCCCGTCCCAGGGGCTGTGCTCCATCTCGAAGACGACCCCGTCGTATTTCGTCGTGGCGACGGCAATGGCGGCATCGACCTCCGCCGGCGAGAAGCAGGTGAAGGCCGGCTGCCCCTGCTCCAGCGCGCGGATGATGCCGTTGAGGCGCGGCAGCTCGCTCATGGTTGGTATCTCCCCTTGCACCCGTCATCCCGGACGGAGCGATGCGCGCCGAAGGCGAGCAGCGATCCGAGCCGGGACCTCCGGCGTTCCTGTTCGTCTCCCGGGGTCCCGGATAGCTTCGGGCTGTGCCCTCAGCTTCCGGGATGACGGGTGTGTGTCTACTTGCGTTGCTTCTTCAGTTGCGCCTCGAGGCGGGCGAACACACGCTTGGCGTTGCCCTCGAAGATGCGCGCCTTGCCGGCATCGCCGATCGGGAGCGCGTCGACGTAGCGCTTGGTGTCGTCGTAGTTGAACCCGGTCGTGGGGTCGACGCCTCTGACCGCACCCACCATCTCCGAGGCGAACAGGATGTTCTCGATCGGGATCACCCTGGCGAGCAGGTCGATGCCGGGCTGGTGGTAGACGCAGGTATCGAAGAACACGTTCTTCATCACGTGCTCCTCGAGCGGCGGCCGCTTCATGTCCTGCGCGAGCCCGCGGTAGCGGCCCCAGTGATAGGGCACCGCGCCGCCGCCGTGCGGGATGATGAACTTGAGGGTCGGGAAGTCCTTGAACAGATCCGCCGTGATGAACTGCATGAAGGCGGTGGTGTCGCCGTTGATGTAGTGCGCGCCGGTGGCATGGAAGACGGGGTTGCAGGAGGAGGAGACGTGCACCATGGCCGGCACGTCGAGCTCCACCATCTTCTCGTAGATGGGATACCAGTAGCGGTCGGTGAGCGGCGGGTCCTTCCACCAGCCGCCGGACGGGTCCGGGTTCAGGTTGCAGCCGATGAAGCCCCACTCGGTGACGCAGCGCGTCAGCTCCTCGACGCAATTCCTGGGCGACACGCCCGGCACCTGCGGCAGCTGGCAGACGCCCACGAAGTTCTCCGGGTAGAGCTGCACGGACTTGTGGATCAGGCCGTTGCAGATGCGCGCCCACTGCGCGGCCGTCGCCTCGTCGCCGAAGTGGTGCGCCATGCCGGCGGCGCGCGGCGAGAAGATGGTGAGGTCGGTGCCGCGCTCGCGCTGCAATTTCAGCTGCGCGCCCTCCAGGCTTTCGCGGATCTGGTCGTCGGAGATGCCGAGGTCGGCGTCGGCCGGGCGGCGCGCAGCGTCGGTGAGCGCAGCGAGCTGGCGGTCCCGGAAGATCGTGAGCTCCTTCGGCGCCGTCGTGTAATGGCCGTGGCAGTCGATGATCATCGGCGGTTCCCCTCGGTGTGACGGCCCGCAATGTTTCCCCCCCGGCCCGGCCCCTGTCAATCGCGACCCGTCATCCCGGACGGAGCGATGCGCGCCGAAGGCGAGCGGCGCTCCGATCCGGGACCTCGCGAGGTTCGACTCGCCTCACGAGGTCCCGGATAGCCTCGCCTTCGGCTCGGCTTCCGGGATGACGGGTGTCAGACCTGCACCGAGTAGCCGCCATCGACGGGGATCGCCGTGCCGGTGATGAAGTCGGACGCCGGGCTCGCCAGGAACACGGCGATGCCCGCCATGTCCTCCGGCACGCCCCAGCGCCCGACCGGCGTGCGCATCAGGACCAGGCTGTTGAGCCCGCGCACCTGCTCGCGCGCAGCGCGCGTGAGGTCGGTGTCGATCCAGCCCGGCAGCACGGCGTTGACCTGGATGTTGTCCTTGGCCCAGGAGGTGGCGAGCGCCCTGGTGAGCTGCACCACGCCGCCCTTGGACGCGCCGTAGGCCGCGGCGAAGGCGGCGCCGAAGATCGAGAGCATCGAGCCGATGGTGACGATCTTGCCGCCGCCGGCCGCCTTCATGACGGGGTAGGCGGCCTGGGCGCAGGCGAAGACCGAGGTGAGATTGGTGTCGATCACCTGGCGCCACTCCGCGAGCTCGTACTCCTGCGGCGCCTTGCGGATGTTGATGCCGGCATTGGCGACGAGGATGTCGAGGCGGCCCAGCTGCGCCACGGTCTCCTCCACCATGCGGTTGCATTGCGCCTCGTCGGTCACGTCGACCTCGATCACGGCGGTCTTGACCCCGAGGCCTGCGAGCTCGGCGGCGGCGGCTTCGGACTTGGCCCGGTTGCGTCCGGCGACGGCGACGGCGGCGCCCGCCCCGGCGAGGCCGCGCGCCATGCCGAGGCCGATGCCGCCGTTGCCGCCGGTGACGAGGGCCACCCGGCCCTTCAGATCGAAGAGGGACATGTCGTGCTCCAGGGCAGTGCCGGCGGGCTCTGGTTCGGAGCGGCCGGCCGTGGTGTCGGGGCGCCGGCGCAGGGGGGTCCGCCGGCGTCCGGGTGCTCTCGTCAGGTCTTGAGGCGGCCCGTTTCCGGCTCGCGTCGGTCGAGCCTGCGCGAGAACTCGGTATCGCCGCCCGAGGAGAGGATGCGCGCCTGCTCCACCCAGTTCTCGCGCTCGATGCTGCCTTTGAACGCGAGCTGCTGGCTCACCCGGTCGATGTCCTCCCGGGTCCAGTTGGCGATCTCCTCGTAGGTGGTGATGCCGAGCGCGTTGAGGCGCTTCTCGGTCATCACGCCGACGCCGCGGATGCGCTTCAAGTCGTCGGCCGCGGCGGTGCGCATCACACGGGAGCGCGAGGCCACGCGGCGCGCTGCCTCGGGTCCGGGCTCGCTGGTGTCCTGGTAGGCCTTGGACCGCACCGAGCGCAGCGAGCCGAGGTCGGTGCGTGCCGTGGCGGCCGCCTCGTGCTCGCGGATGGCGTCGGGCAGCTTGAGCGGGCGCGGGCCCTCGCCGCGCGCGCGGATGTCGTACTCGCGCGAGAAGCGGGTGTCGCCGCCGCGGCTCAGGATCTGCGCCTGCTCGATCCAGTTCTCGCGCGCGATGCGGCCGGCCGTGCCGAGCTCGCGGTCGATACGCTCGACGGCCGCCGGGGACCACTGCGCGATCTGCGAGTAGCGCGACACGCCGAGCGCGTTGAGCTGCTGCTCGATCTCGGGCGTGATGCCGCCGATGCGGCACAGGTTGTCGTGGTGCGGCGGCTCGCCCGGCCGGATCGGCACTGCCGCGGCCGTTTCGGCTGTGCCGCCCGGCGCGGTTTCGCGATTGGCGAAGGCCGCCCGATCCGACACCAGCGGGGAGGTTGCGGCTGCGGGCGCGGGTGCCGGGGCGGATGCGGGTGGAGGTGCCGCCACCACCGCGGCCGACACGCCGACACGCGACATGGGCCGCGGCAGCGGCGCCGCGGGGGCCGGCGGGCCGCGCTCGCCCTCGTCGGGCGTGGGGGCGGCCGTGCTGGCCTCGCCGGCGGCGCGCCTTGCAGCGTAGAGCGTCGCGACGCCCTTGGAGAGGACCTGCGCCTGCTCGATCCAGTTCTCGCGGGAGATGCGCCCCCGCTCGCCCCCGAGCGCCAGGCCGAAGCGGTCGACGTCGGCCTTCATCCACGCGGCAATCTGCTCGTAGCGGGCGATGCCGAGCCTCTGCAGGCTTGCCGCGGTGGCGCCATCGATGCCCTGGATGTTCTGCAGGTCCTGCGTGGCAGGCGTCATAGCCGCAGGCGGAGCGGCGGTCGGCGCCGGCTGGGGCGCCGCGAGGCGCGGCGCGAACCGCGCTGCATCCGGGTCGCGCGCCGCAATCTCCGGCAGCGGCTCGACACGCCGCTCGGCCACCGCTACGGGCTCGGCGCGGAAGAGGCTGCGACGGACGATGCAGGCCAGTGCCGCACCCAGGAAATAGGCCGCCGCCATCAGCAGCACGGTCTCGATCGACAACGCAACCATCGCTCACACCCCAGCAGCACGCCCGACCCGGCCCGACCTCACGGCTCGCTCTTGCGCCGTCCGCACGCCACCCACCCGAACACGAACCCGAGCGCCAGCGCCACGAGCAGCCACCAGATCAGCTTGTAGGCGAGGTAGTCCATTGCCCAATCCTTTACCGCCGCGGCGGTCTTCCGGTTCACGGCCGCACGACGATCTCGATGCGGCGGTTCCTGGCCTTGTCCCCCGCCGTCCTGTTGGGGGCGGCCGGGCGGCTCGACCCGAAGCCGACGGCCTCGAGCTGGGAGGCGTCGGCGCCGGCCTTCACGAGGTAGGCGACCACCGCCTCGGCGCGCCTGATGGAGAGCCGCTGGTTGTGGTCGCTGCTGCCCTCGATGTCGGCGTGGCCCTCGATGGCGATGCGCACGCCGGGACACCCCTTCGCCGCCGCCGCCAGCCGGTTCAGCGTCTCGAAGCTCGAGGCGTCCAGCTCGGTGCTGTCGCTGTCGAAGAGGATGCGGCCGGCACGGGCGATCTTGCCCAGGTTGGCCCGGCACTCCGCAACCAGGGACGGCGGTGCGGCGGAGACGGGCGGCATCTCGCCCTTGGGGGCAGGGTCCGCCTTCGCGGCGGTATCCGCCTTGGCCACCGCCTGCGACTTGGGCGCAGGGTCCGCCTTTGGAGCAGGGTCGGTCTTCGGCACCGCTTCCGCCACGTGAGCCTTCGGGGCCACGTCCGTCTTGGGCGCAGCCTCGGCCTTCGGCGTCGCCGCGTCCGCCTTGGGCTGCAGGCCGGCGGGGGGAGGCGGCGCAGGCGCCGCCAGCTTGGTCGCGCCGTCGGCGGGCGATGCGTCCGACTTGGCCTCGGGTTTGGCCTCCGCCGGCGGGGGCGGCGCAGGCGGCTCAGGTTTCGGCTCCACCTTTGGAGGCTCGCGCACGCGGACCTGCTCGGTGAGCTTGAAGGGCCCGGTGACCGCGGCGCGCACCGCCGCACGCACGGCTTGCGCCTGGGCGTCGTCCGCGGCGATGCCGCCGACGGTGAGCGCGGCATCCTTGAGCGCGATGCTGCCGCTCTCCAGGCGCAGCAGCTCCTTGATGAGGGCCGCGGCCACATTGGTCCAGCCGGCAGGAGCCCCCTCGGCCGGCTCCATGCGGTCGACGATGCCGGTGCCCGAAGGCGCGGTGGCCGCGGCCGCCAGCAGCTTCGCCTTCTCGTCGTCGTTCGGCACGTGGCCGGAGAGAACGAGCTGGCCGCCGGCGAATTGCGCCGACCAGGTGTAGGGGTTCACCACGGGCGCCTTGATGGCCGCGCTCGCGAGCGTGATGCTCTTTGGCAGGCCACGCTTCAGGGTCTCGTTGAGGGCCCGGTACGCCGCCGCGTCCTCCGCCTCGCCCTTGACCGAGAACGCCAGGTCCTCGAGATCGACCCGGCCCTTCTTGAGGGAGGCCAGCTGCTTGAAGGCGAAGCTGATGCCCGCGATCCAGGTATCCTGGTCCGGGACGCCACGCTTCACGATCATGTGGTCTTTGACCTCGAAGCCGGGCATGGCGGCCTTGGCGATGCCCATGATGGTCAACCGAGTGGCCTTGTTGGGGACGTAGCCGTAGAGCCCGATGCGGTTGCCGCGGCGGCGGGCCGACCAGATGTAGGGGGAGATCTTGTCCTCGAGGCGGGCGCCGTTGTTGACGCGGCGCACGCCCCAGACGCCCCTCAATGCCGCCTCGGCCTCGACCGGCTCGTTGTCGAGCACCGCCTTGCCGCTCAGCACGACATCGCGCCCGTCGAGGCCGAGGACCGCCCACAGGGCGCCGGTGTCGCCGAGGGCGCGTTGTGCACGTTCGGCCAGGTCCTTCTCGATCGCGCCACGCTCGAGATGGATTGCCGCCGCAGTCACGGCCAACAAGGGGATGAGCCCCAACAGCAAGCGCCGCCAGCTGGATCGCATGTCGTGAAATGGCTCCCCGTCGTCTCGCACCGTGCCGGCAATGCGGAGCACGAGGGTAAGTCGGCGCTGTCCGCTCCGCCGGCCCCCTCTGCGCAGTCGCCGCCTCGAGCCTCTGGCGCCGCGCCACTATAGGCAAACGGGGCCGGCATTCCAAGCCGCCAAGTCCAAGCCCGGTCGAAAGTTGCAGCCACCGCCCGTCTGCGCGGGCCCGGCGAGGCGGGCGCTCCGATCCATGCGGACGAAGCGAGCCGTCCCGGCACACCGCGAGTTGTACGCGCCTGCGGTTGCAATGCCGGGGTCAGACCCCTCGCCACCAGCGTCGCGTTGCAACACCAAGGTCTTCGCGAGGGATTGACCCCGATGTCGCAAGTGGTCTGGCCCCATGTCCCATCCCGGGGCAATCGCGCAGGAAGGCCTGGCGTGGCCCAGGAGTGCCCGCGAAGCCGCGGAGCACCCCGGCACCTACCCGCCCGCGATCGCCGCGTAGCCCCTTCCAGGGCAGCGGCAGAGGCATTCCGCGACGCGCGCCTCCCTCGACAGGAGACCGGGGCGAGTTGCGCATGCGTCAGAAGGGGCCAGACCCCTCGATTGTATCGACGCCCTCCTCGAACAGCCGCCGCACGTAGGTCGGCAGCATGAAGGCGCCCAGGTGGGCCTCAGGGTTGTAGTAGCGGGCGGCGATCTTCCGCTTGGCCATGCGCTCCTCGAGGACCCGCCTGGAGGTCTTGCGGGGCCGCTTGCTGGTGGCACCCCAGGCGAGCGCGAACGGGCCGCCGAAATAGGTCGGCTGCCCGCACAGGAAGCAGGCAGAGTCCGCAAACGAGGCGCGCAGGAAGCGCCCGCTCCGGGCCAGGTGCTGCGGGTCCATGAACGGCAGGCCGTTCTGGGTGACGAAAACCCCTGGCCTCGGCAGCCGGCGCCGGCAGTCGGCAAAGAAACTCTCGCTGAAGAGCACCTCGGCGACGCCTACGGGCTCCGTGGTGTCGCAGATGACGGCGTCGTACGTCTCGGTGCTCCCGGCGACGAAGCGGGTGCCGTCGGCGATCGTCACGCGCACGCGGCGGTCCTCGAAGGCGCCCTGGGAGACGCCGGGGAAGAAGCGCAGGGAGAGGTCGATGACGGACCGGTCGATCTCGCACACGTCGACGCGCCCGACGGAGGGGTGCTTCAGGACCTCGCGCAGCACCCCGCCGTCGCCGCCGCCGACGATCAGCACCCGCTCGGGCGCCTCGAGGGAGAGCAGCGCTGTGTGCGCCATCGTCTCGTGGTAGATGAACTCGTCGCGGGTCGAGAGCTGCACGACGCCGTCGAGCAGCAGCATGCGGCCGAAGTCGCCGTTCTCGAGAACGACGATGTGCTGATGCGCGCTCCTGCCTTCGTGCAGGACGGCATCCGCCTTCAGCCGCGCGCGCCAGTGCTCGTGCAGCGTCTCCTCGACCCAGCGCGGTCCTGTCATGCCGGCCTCGCGCCCCGGATCAAGTCCGGGCGGGCTCGCGCGAGAGCCGGTACCCAGGGCCTAGGGCTCCCTGCCTTCCCTCTTGACCCTGGATCCCGGATATTCGAGCTTCGCCGAATTCCGGGATGACAGAGCGGGCATTGGCGGAGCACTAAGCGGCCTTCTTGGCCCGGCCCGCGCGCATGGGCGCCTTTTTGGGGGCGGCGGCGCGCTCCCACCGGCGCTCGCCGATGGACTTGGCGCGCAGGTGCTCCTTCACCATCGTCCGGTCGGGCTCGAACGCCTCCTTCAGCACGGCGATGGTCGCGCGCGGGTTGGTGCCCCCGCACATGAACACATCGAGTGCCGCGTAGCCGGCCTCGGGCCAGCTGTGGATGGAGATGTGGCTTTCCGCCAGCACCGCCACGCCGGAGACGCCGCCGTTGGGCGTGAAATGGTGCAGATGGATGTGGAGCAGCGTCGCTCCCGACACCTCCACGCAGCGCTTCAGCGTGTCTGAGACGTGCCGAAGATCGTCAAGGCGCTTGGCGCCGAACAGGTCGATGATGAGGTGTGTGCCTGCACACTTAACCCCATCCCTTTCGATGAAGTAGTCTTTCCTGTCGTCGTGCGCTACCAGCGCGCTTGGACCATGATCTTCCTTTTGGGCGGTGCTTGAACGGGTCAAGTCCATCCCCAATTGGAAGAGGGCGTCGGTGTAAGCCATGGGACCCCTCCCCAACCAGTGATAGCCAACCCGCTGCCCCGCGAGTCGGTGTGACGCGCAGGGCAAACGGAGACCCCGGATATGAGGCCAAAGGCCACGCGCTGCAAGGGCCTTTCGGACACTGCGCCGAATTTTTCTCAACCCGTGCCGCAGCGCGGCCGATGCGGTGGATACGGACAGCCACTCGAGGCTCCGCCTCAGCCCTCCGGGTCGTGTCGAGCTTCGGCAGCCGGGCGTCGGGCTTCGTCGGTTCCGACTGCCGACGCCCGATTGCCGACTGCCGAAACCCCACGCCGCGTCAGTCCTTCTTGAGCAGCTTGTCGATCAGGTCGCGCCGCGCCTTGCGCTTCTCGCCGCTGTCGCCATCCAGCAGGCCTTTGACGGCATCCTGGACATCGCGCGACTTGAGGTTCTTGCCGATCTGCTTGATCGCGTCGCCGAGCGCCTCGTGCCCCATGACGGAGAACGCCGGCGCCTCCAGCGGACCCTTGATGCCGACGGGGATCTCGATCGTGCCGATGCTGACGACGGCGCCTTCGGCGGGCGGCGCGCCCACGATCTTGGTGTTGAGCGTGTAGTCGATGCGGCGAGGCCCGAGCTCGACCGCACCCTCGCCCTTCAGCTGCAGGTTCGGGCTGGTCAGCTTCAGCTCACGGCTGCGCGCGACGCCCTTGGCGATGTCGAGCTTGCCCGTCATCTCGCTGAAGGCGGTGCGCTCCTCGCGCGACGCCTTGAGGCTCGGCAACCGCCCGCGCTGAACGGCGCGGACGATCTTGCCGACGTCGATGCCGACGAGGGCGCCATCGGCCACTGCCACCTCGGCCTTGCCGTCGAGCCCTTCGACGATCTGCCGCTCCGAGCTGCCGCGCCCCGAGAGCGAGAGCGCGATGGTGCCGCGGCCGCCGAGCCATGTGACACCCGCTGCGTCGGCGAGCAGGGGCTCGATGGCGACGCCGGCCAGCTCGAGATGGGCCTCGACGCCCAGGACCGACGCGCTGCCGTCGAGCGTCAGCCTGCCCTTGCCCTTGCCGCCGTAGAGCTCGACCGCCTCGAACGCCGCCTTGGCGACACCGCCCTGGACGGTGAGCGTCAGCGTGGCAGGACCGGCCTTGACGCCCTTGTAGACGAGCCGCCCTGCCGACAGGACGAGATCCGCATCGGCAAGACCGAGCCGCTTCGCATCGATCGTCTCCTCGCTCCAGCCCTTCGACTGCCTGGGCGTGGCCGGGGAGGGCACAAACGGCGCGGCCGGCCCATCTCCCGGCCTGGTCCGCCGACCCAGCAGGGCGCCGAGGTCGAGCTCGGAGAGCTCGAGCTTGCCGCTGACCTTTGGCCGCCCCTCGAGGTGAAGCGCGAGGGAGCCCGCAGCCTTGGCATCGCCGAGCGATGCCTCGAGGGAGGAGAGCGTCACGCTGGCACCCGCCGTCTCGATCCGGGCCTTGAAGGCGAGCGCATCGGCGCCCGCGCCTTCGGCCCAGGCGAGGCCGAGCCAATCGGCGAGCGCGCGGGCGGAGGCGGCCTCGAGGCTGACCCTGCCGTTCGAGGCGACGCCACCCTTCAGCGACAACGTGCCCGTGTAGACGGCCGCAAGGGGCGCGCCCTTGACCTCGAGGCTGAGCTCCGCCGGCTGGCCGGCCAGGATGATGCGCAGGGGCGAAGCTGTCCCGGAGAGGCGCAGCCCCACCCCGCGCCAGCTCAGGCTGCCCTCGAGCGCAACGGGGCCTTCGCGGTCTTCGGCGGCGAGCTCGAGGTTGATCGCGCTGATCTCGTGCTCCTCGCCCGAGCGCTCGTCGCGGTAGCGCAGAGTGGCATCGACGATGCGCACGGTCCCGCCGGCGATCTTCTGGGCCGCGGAGGCCTGCCGCGATGGCGCGCCGGGATCGGAGGAGGCGGGCGGGTTGCCGGCATCGGCGGCATTGCCCGTGTCGGGGCCCGTGTCGGGCCGCGGTGTCCGCTTGGCGGCGATCTCCCAGTTGCGGCGGCCCTGGGCGTCGACGTTGAGCAGGATGGCGGGCCGGTAGAGCGTGAGCCGTCCCACCTGCGGCTGGCGCAGCAGGAGCGACCACAGAGAGACCTCGACCTCGAGCGAGGGCACGGTGGCGAGCGGCGTCTCCTTGCCGCTTCCCGGAGCCAGGACGGCGACCTCGCTGAAGGAGACGACGGGACGCGGAAAGAGCGAGAGCGAAGCAGGCCCGGCGACCGCCACCGTGCCCCCGATGCGGGCATTGACGCGCTCGATCAGCCGGTCGCGCACCGCATCGAGCGGCGATGCCACGAACACGAACACCACGGCGGCAACGCCGAGGCATGCGAGCACGAGGCCGCCCCAGAGGGCGGCGGCCCGCCATCCCGAGCGCCGCGGGCGCTGTCTGGACCCAGGCCGGCGCGGAGACCCCGGGTGCTGCGGCCGGCCCGCCCGGCGCTGCGGCCCGCCCTCCGCCTCGCCTTGCTGCCAGATGTCCCGGGGATCCGGAATTGGCCGATCCGTCATGTTACCGTCCGATGCAGCTCGCCGTTTCACCTCTTCGAGGGACGAACTAAGCGAGGCCGCTCCTGGTTCGAATGCAAAGCAGCGCATAGATGCCGAGCACGCTGGGGCCCGAGATGCCGAGCGCCGCCGGCGGGGCCGCGAGCGACTGCGCCAGGCGCTCGGCATCGCTGCGGCGCACGCACTCGATGACGAGCGCGCCGGCCGTGAGCCGGTCCTGCTTGCCGCGGCTCCTCATCTCGGCGGTTTCGGGGGTCTGCCCGGCGGCTGCCGTCCACAGCTGCACGCGCGCCACGCCGTCCTGCCGGGCGAGGTCGCCCACCAGCCCCGCGGCCGCCGGGGTGGGAGCCATCGCCCCATCGGCGCGCAGCACCACCGCGTGGGAGCCGACCAGATCGCCCGCTTGGCATCTGAGGTCGCACACTGTGCGGACCATGTTGCGCCAGGACCTCATGGTCTCCCGCGTCCAGGGCGTGGGGTTCTCGAGCCGCTCCACATAGGCCGCCGACACCAGCACCGCGGGGGCGTCGACCTCGTAGAACGCAAAGAAGCGCCGGTCTCCCCCCGTGACGGCCTCGTAGCGCCGCCCGCAGCGGAAGCCGGGCACGCCGACGCGCTCCTGCAGGTGCTCGCGCGTGAACCAGCGCTCGTAGTGCTCCAAGCCCTCGGGCGCAATATCGTTCCAGATCGCGAGGATGCCCGCACTCATCTGCGCCCCCCGCGCTGCCTTGCTTGCCGATGCATCTTCTGTCCCTGGCCTGGACTCGGGCGTTTCCTCTTTTCCCCCGGCAATTGGGCCGTGGCACGGCAGCGGAAGGTTTTCAGGTGTCAGTGTCAGGTGTCAGGCTCCACAGCCCGCGGCCTGAAACCTGAAACCTCAATCTTGATACCTCAATCTTGCCATGGGCTGGCTCTCCCGCTATGCGTGCTGTCGCACCGCCTGCCGGAAGCGCCGCAGTAGCTCAGGGGTAGAGCAACGCATTCGTAATGCGTGGGCCGGGGGTTCAAATCCCTCCTGCGGCACCAGCGGACGGCTGTTACGCGCAAGTCTAAGGCGCCTCGTCGCGGTCGTTGCGGTGGGCCGCATCGTCCCAGCCGCGCCGCGCACTGAAGAAAACCAGTGCCATCAGGCCCACGCCGACCGCCATCGTCACCACGACGCCGAGGATGAGCGCAATCCAGCCGTGGATGCTCATCTTGGCCTCGATGTGCGACCACGCCTGCACCAGGAACGTCACGGCGAGGAGCGACAGGCCGCCCAGAACGACCGCTGCGAGGATGCCGGGTGAGGGTCGGCGCATGGCTGAGCAGATCGAGAGGAACTCGAGAGGAGACATGGTCGGAGCGGGGAGATTCGAACTCCCGACCCCCTGCTCCCGAAGAAGGGAACGCTATCCGGTTTTTCTGTTATTGCAACGGGTTATATGACGCCCCGTGACGCCTGTTGCCGTTCTTTTCCTTCAGTTCCTTGGTACGAGCCTGGGCCGGTTCCCGGATCGTTCCCAGCCCGCCGCCGGTGCGGCTTGCGTTTGAAGTTGGCACGAGCCGCCTGCTCCTGGAAGTCGGGGTGATGGTGGCCGTAGACTTCGAGCAGGGTTTCGACGCTCATCGACAGGAACCCGCCCGCCTCGAATACGTCCACGCCCGCCTGCATGAGCCAGGTCGCCGCCGTATGGCGCAGCGCGTGCGGCACCACATCCTCCCCGAGCCCAGCCCTGGTGCGGACCGCCTCCCAGCTGCGGCGCAGCTTCGTAACAGGCCGGCCGTAGTAGTGGACGACGTGCACGATGGGGTCGCGCTGGCGCGGGCGCTTGCCGTTCGCCCATACGCGCTTGCCGCCGGCGAACCCCGCCATGTCCATTGCGCGCCAGCGCTTCAGGTGAGGCAG
>Ga0075421_100002619_pt1 | contig 21491 bp, 18 predicted proteins | sample SoiMetdeltSBSDD5_FD_75292 | JGI IMG/M metagenome (GOLD analysis project Ga0075421, IMG submission 75292) | Bulk soil microbial communities from a Populus tree surrounding site in Tennessee, USA - Soil MetaG P. deltoides SBSDD5 | ecosystem: Environmental > Terrestrial > Soil > Tree plantation...
GCGGGGCATCGTGCACCGCGATGTGAAGCCGGCCAATATCATGCTCGAGACCGACGGACGGGTAGTGCTCACCGACTTCGGCATCTCCAAGGCATTGGAGGGCGGCTCCGGGCTGACCGGCACGGGCAACATCATCGGCACGCCGCACTACATGGCACCGGAGCAGGCCAAGGGACTGGAAGTGGATGGCCGCGCTGATCAGTACTCGCTGGGTGTGGTGGGTCATCACCTGCTCACCGGGAAACAGCCGTTCGACGGCTCGTCTCACAGCATTCTGTACAAGCACGTATTCGAGCAACCGCCCCGGATCTTCGAAGCTCGCCCCGACGCCCCGGCCGACCTGTGCGCCGCGCTGGATAGGGCGCTATCGAAGGAGCCGGAACGTCGCTTTCCCACCATGGAGGAGTTCGCCGCCGCGGTGAGCGGAGAGCGGACCGGCCCCCGCACGGTCGTGAGCACGCCGGTAAGACCGGGGACCAAGCCCGGCTCGCGCACGGGCAGCAAGGTCAGGCAAAGGAAGATCGTCCAGCGCAGCCTTTTGGCTTTGGCGCTCTCCGTTGCAATCGGCGGGGCGGCGTGGGCGGCCTTGCTTCCATATAGAAGGGTGGAACCGCATAGAAGGGTGGAACCGCCGGCTCCATCACGCCCCAGTCCTGCTGCTGTCACGCCAATCCAGACTCCGCCCCCGCAGCCAAGTCCCACCGGGGGGGCTGGACCGACCATGGCCAGGCCCAGCGAGCGGAGTGAGCCCGAGCCGGCCGGTGCTACCAGACAACCCAAGGCCGCCAAGAAGGAGTACGGGCTGCTGACGGTGGCTTCAGAGCCCTGGGGCACGCTCTTCCTCGGAAACAAGGAGATTGGGCCCACACCTATCGCCGACTATCCCCTCCCGGTTGGTACTCATCGGATCCGAATCGAGCAGGAGGGATATCGCACCAAGTTCGAGACCATCGTGGTCAGCGGGCCGAATCCCATCCGCCGCCGATACATTCTCGAGCCGGCCGGACCGCCATGATGCGGCGTCTGCTCCTGGCCGCGGTACTGGTCCTGGTCCTGCCACTGATTGGATACCGCTCACCGCTGTGCGCGCAGACCAATTCGACCCTGCGCCGGGCCAGCGCGGCCTACAACGGACTGTCCTACTCTCAGGCTATCACGCTGGCCCGTCAGGCTGCCCGGGAGCGACTGAGCCACGAGGATCAGGTCAGAGCCTACGAGCTGCTGGGCTTCTCCTACGCCTCGCTCGACAGTACCAGGCAGGCCACTGAGGCCTTCAAGCAGGCGCTGCTGCTCAACCCTGATCGGGCGCTCGATGCGGGCCGGATCTCGCCCAAGATCACTAGTGCCTTTGCCCTCGCTCTGGCGCAGGTGCTGGTGCTGCGCGATCTGCGGGCCGACACGGCTGAATTCATTGCCGGCCTTGGTGCCCTTCCTATTCGCTTCACGGTGACTCGGACGGCCCGGCTGCGCACTCGGCTGGTCGGCCCGGGTGGCGAGATCACGGTGGACTCGGCCATGGCGGAAGGACCGGTCCGGCTCCAGTGGAACGGTCTCCTCTCCAATGGACAGCCGCCGGTCAAAGGAAACTACCGTCTGATCGTGGAGGCGAGTGCCGGCCGGGACAGCTACGCGGCGTCCCTTCCGGTGCGGATCGATCCCGGGGCAGTCGACACACTGGCCCATCTGACCAGCCTTCCAGGATACGACTTGCTGCCGGAGACCGTCGTCCCACCTCGGAGCTGGAAGCCTGTCGGGCTTGCCCTTACGGCCACCTCGGTGGCGCTCGGTGGAAGTCTGGCGCTGGAGAGCTCCAAGTTGGGTGGAGGCGGCAGGCGAGAGATTCTGGCTATCGGCGGTGGAACGGCGCTGGTTGGCCTTCTGGCCACCATGAAAAAGCCGGCCCCGGTGCCCGCCCGCGCCAACATTCTCTATAACAGCCTGGTTCGGGAGCAGCTTGCCCGCCGGAACGCGGAGATCGCAGCGGAGAACGCCACCCGACGCCGGCAGGTGAAGCTCGCCGTCATTCCCCAGTCCCGAGGCACAAAGAAGTCGTGAGAATCAGGTTCCCCGCTCTGCTACTCGCCTCATTAGGGGCGGCGCCGCTTAGTGCACAGCAGGTTGCCTTGGCCGGCGGCTACGCCATGGCGGACTACCGGGAGCAGGCGGCCTTTCTCCATTTCCAGGGGACCGGCCCCACGGTGGCGCTGTCGGTCGAACGAGGGCGACTCTCCCTTCGGGTTGACGGCACCCACCTGGAGCTTGGGCCTTCGGGGGACAACAGCGGGCCGCTCGAGTCGTTTACCCTGGACCAGCTGAGCGTGCGCGCGGGCTTCAAGGCCATCAGCATGGTATCGGTGGAGGCCGGCTACTTCAGGCGGGCGACATCCCCATCGCGGGCGGCGCAGTCGTACAGTGCTGCCACCGTCGGGGTGCGAGCAGCCTACCCGCTTGCGCCCGGCGCTGACGTCGCCCTGCGAACGGCTTACGTGGCGGGGACCGATTTCACTGGAGGCGGCTCGGCTCCGTTTGGACTGGAGCTGGGCCTGAGCGCTGCCTACGGACTCGGATCGAGTCGCTTTCGGCTGATGGGCGATTTCGAGTTCCAGCGGATTGACCGACACACCGAACAAGATGGCACCACTCTGAGCGTTCCCATCCAGAGCTCCGTTGCCCGGTTAGGGGTGGGGGTGAAGTTCTGAGCCGTCCCGGGCCGGCTCCCTGGCGTGCGACCTGCCCGGTCCCCTCGCACCTCGCCAAGCAGGGCCCCCGACGCTGGCGCAGCTGCCTCCTCAAGCTGCCCTTTGTAGTTCGGCAATCTTCTGCCGCAGTAGCGATTTGCGCTCCAGCCCCGGCCCACCTCCCGGCATCGAAGCCCTGCCGCCTATTGGGGCACACGCGTTGCAGTTAGGGGGCGGTCCGCCTTCGTGCCAATATCATCCCCCAATCGCACATCCCTTCGGAGTAGCCAATGGTCAGTTTCCTGAAAGGTCGCCGCCGCGAGGACGACGGGGTCGTCGCCATCGACTCGAACGGGCGCAATGTCGCCGCCGCGCTCGAGGCGCTGGTTGCCCGGGCAGAAGCCGCTGCCAACGACCTGCGGTCTCTGGGTCCTATTCTGGAGCGGGCGTCGGAATTGGATGGCCTGCGGGAGCGCTGCGCCGATATCGAGCGCCAGATGGCCGGCCTGGACCGGCTGAGCTCTCAACTCACCCTGGCCGAGGACCAGGTCGAACGGGTCATCAAGACCCAGAACGCCACCGAAGTCCGGATCGGCCATTCGACTGATGCGCTCGAGCGACTCCAGGGGAGCATGAGCGCGCTGAGTGACAAGGTCGAAACCGCGCTGCTCCTGCGGGAGCAGGTCGAGTCCTTCCTCAGTCTGCAGGGCCCCCTCGCGGCCCTCCGCACCGATGCCGATACCCTCCGGACCCAGCTGAGCGAGCTGGCCGAGAATGTGGCCCGGATGCGCACTCAGCACGACGATGCGCTCACGGCCCACCGTCACACGACCTCCCGCCTGGAAAACTTCGACCAGGACTTCCAGACAGCCACCGGGAAGCTGGAGGACGTCATGCGCCGGGTGCAGTCGGTGGAGCGGCAGATGGAGCCGATCAATCAGGCATCCACCGCGATTCCCGATGTGCAGCATCAGCTCGCCGTGCTCAAGGCGCTGGCAGATCAGGTCGCCCAGAAGACGACCATGCTGGAGCAGGAGCGCGAGGCAGTCGATCGAGCCGCCACCCAGATCGCGCAGCTCACCCGAATGGACCGGGAGCTCGACGCCTGGCTCCGGCGACAGGAGGAGCAGATCCGGCGGTTCGGGCCGATCGAGGCCAAGATCACCGAGATCAAGACTATCCAGGACAAGGTGCTGGTGCGTACCGAAGAGCTGCAGGGGACCTCGCAGAAGATCGAGGACGCTCAGCAGTCTGCCCGGCAGGCGCTGACCGACCTCCGGGAGCAGATGCGCAAGAGCAGCGAAGGCTTCGAGCTGGAGCACCGCAGTCTGCATGCGGTGAGCGAGCGGATTGCCGACCTGCGCAAGGCGGTGAAGGAATGCGAGACCCGGCTGGGCGAACTGGATGCCGCCAGCCAGGGCACCGCCGCGGTTCAGAACCAGGTCCGCAACGTCGCCGATCAGATCAACGATCTCTCCAAGGAAGTGACGGCACTCTCTCAGGATGCCGTCCGGGCCAGCTCGCTGCGGCAGGACGTGGGTCGACTGGACAGCGCGGCCACGGATCTGGCAGCCCGCATGCGGCGCCTGGACGAGATCAGACCGGGAGTGGAGCAGGCGGTGGAGCAGCTCTCCACGCTCAAGGGAACCCGCGAGCTGCTGGCCGACGGCCTGGAGCAGATGCGAGTGGCCTATGAAGAGATGAGTCGCCTGCGTGAGGGTCACGGTGAGACTCAGGCCTGGCTGGCGAACGCAGATGTTTGGACCCGGAAGGTTCAGACCCAGGTGAAGGAGCTCACCGCCCTGGAGCCGTCAGTCGAGCGGATCCGGGCCGAGGTGGAGCAGGTCAAGGCGTCCATGCAGCAGATCGAGTCCGGCCGGGAGATGGTACACGAGGTGCAGCGTGGATTGGCCGAGGTGGGTGCCCTGAGTGGCGAGCTGAAGGACCGCACCGACGGTCTCCGCAGCAGGATCGAGGCAGCTGAGGCGCGGTTCGGCCAGCTGGGCAAGCAGGCGGAAGGGGCTCAGCGGCTCACGGACACCATCGCGGTGGTCACGGCCTCAGTGGAAGATGCGGAGCGCCGCATGAACTCGGTGGACGAGTCGGTGCGTGGTCTGGAGAGCCGCTCTCAGCAAATCGACCAGGTCGAAGAGCGGATCCGGCTGCTGGGCCAGGAGCTCGATCAGCGCCAGGGCGCGCTCGACAAGGCCACTGAGCACCTCTCCCGCGCCTCCGCCCTCCGTAAGGAGGCAGCCGAAGCCGCCCAGAAGATGGAGGATACCACCCGCGCCGTCAGCGCCACGCTCAGCCAGGCCCAGGAACAGGCCGGCAGTCTGCAGCGGTTGGCGGGTGAGCTGGAAACCCGGGCCACGGCGCTCAAGTCAATCGACCGGCAGTTGGCGCACTTCGAGGAGCTGCTCAGCAAGTGGGAATCGGCTCAGACCGAAGCCGCCAAGGCGTTGGAGCAGACCCTGGCCCGACAGGCCGGTGTAGAGGCCATCGAAGCCCAGGTGAAGCATGTGTTCGATCTGGCCGAGCGCACGATCCAGGACGTGCAGACCATTGGATCGGCCCGGCGGGAAATCGAGGAGACGCGTGCGATGCTGCAGGCGACGCAGGACCAGTTCAAGACTACGGAGGAGACACTTCGTGGCTTCGAGTCCCGCAAGCGGCAGCTGGAGCGGGCCGAGCAGCGGCTGGCGCGGGCGGAGGCGTTGGCGCTCGGTATCCGCGCCACGGTCGAGTCCCTCACTGCCCAGAAGACGGTGGTGGATCACGCCATGGAATCCGCCGGCGCACTCGGGTTCCAGATGAAACAGGCAGAGGCGCTGATTGGAGCCTTGCGACGCGAGCGGGACCTGGCCTGCGATCTGAAGGCCGCCATATCCGCGCTGGGCGAGGAAGGTGAAGAGCCTGCGACCAACGGACAGGCTCGGCACCAGGTCTGAGCCGAGTCGAGCTGAAAGCGTTCTAAATCGTCAAGGGTCTAGAGTCGAGGGTCACTGCCCCCGACGCTAGACCCTCGACTTTTTAAACCACTTCCTAGCTGTTTTCTCTCTATACTAGCTGTTCCGCTTAGAGCTTCCCGACTTCTGGGCCGCGTCCTTGGCCTCGCTCTTCACCCGCCGGGCCGACTCTTTGACCTGCTCCTTCACGTTCTCGCCTGCCTGCTGCACCGCTTCCTTGAGCTCGGGCTTATGTTGCTCGAACTCCGACTTGACCGTCTCCTTCACCTCACGGCCCGCCTCAAGCGCGGCGTCCTTGGTCCGCTCAACTGTCTCCTCGGCGCGGTCCACCAGCTGATCCCGGGCCGGGCCCATGATCTCGTTCTCCCGCTGAGTGCCCGGGAGGAGAAAGCCCAGGGCCAAACCAATAACGGCGGCGCCAATCCCGAGGACCAACGGATTTTCCTCGGCGGCATGTTCCAGGTTGGTCTTGAGCCGCTGGGTCTGCCAGCGAGCTTGACCGCCGATATCGCTCATTCGTTCGCCGGCGCGCTCCTTTAGCTCGCTCGCTCGCTCGGCGACCCCGCCGGCCGCTTCGCTGACAGAGTCCTTGACGTCGCTGACGGCGTGGCCAACCCGTGCCCGAACTCCGGTGCCACTCTGCCAGCCGTCGCCCTGGCGGCGCTCGGGTCCGGTGTAAGCATACCGAGCCATCCGGTCCCCGGAGATGTCGCTGCGGGAACGTTGAGTCAGCAGCCAGGTGACCCCTGCACCTACCGCAATAACGGGCAGCGGGTTCTCCCGGATTACCTCGACCAGGCGCGACCCAGTTCGGCGGGCCTGCTCACCCACATTGGAGACCGCCCCCTGCGCGGCGCCCTTGATGGCGCTCTTGGCCTCCTCCTTCAAATTGCTCGGGCTGAGCCGATCACCCAGCTCGTCGATATTGCGGCTCATCCGACTCCGAGTCTGCTCGATCTCACGCTCGATCTCCTCGGGGCGTCGCTCAGCCTGAGCTCCGGTCTCCGAGTCGACCCCCAGATCCGCCGGCTCGTAGGCGAGCTCGGGATCCTTTCCTTTGTACTCGCTCATGAAGTCTGCTCCTTCGCCCACTGGACGTCGTCTTTGAGGGTTTCCACCGTTCTGCGGGGGGCAAGATCCACCCGCTTCAGTTCCTTCAGTCCCCGCTGCAGCATGACATACCCAATGATGGCCAGCACGGCGCCGACGATCAGGGAGGACCACGCGAGCGAGATATTGGCCAGATCGCGAATGGCCAGAATGAGAGCGCCCACCAGTGCCAGCCCGCCGAGATAGGCGACGAAGCCGCCGGCGCCGACCGATACCAGGTTGGTGGCGACCCGGGAGATTTTATCGCTCATTTCGGTGCGAGCCAGCTGAACTTCCTGACGCACCAAAAGCGTCATGTCCTGGGTAAGCTGACCGAACAGCTCACCGATGCTGCGTTCCTGCAGCCTTAGCTCAGGCATAGTCCCCTCCGATTCCGCTTTCGCTTTCGAATCCGCCGGACCGGGTAGAGGGCTGGTTGTAGCCGGTATAGTCAAGCTCGCGCTCCCGGCCAAACCGCCGCTGGCCGCCACCGAAGCGGCGCCCGCCGCGGCGTTCCGAGCTCTTGATGAACCGGGCACCGATCAGTCCGAGAAGCAGCGCCCCACCGATCATGAGCGCTGGCTGGCGCCGGGCCAGGTTCTCGAGGTCCTGCCGCATGGCTCCGGCGTCCTTGTTGCGCAGGTAGTCGGCGACCTGCTCGACCTGGCGGGCCACCGTATCGGTCAAACCGGCGATGCGCTGCTGGTCCTCGGAGCGGAGATGCTCGGTAGTCCTTCTCAGGGCTTCAGCAATGCCGCCGAACTGATCGGCGAGCTGTCCCTTGCTCTCCCCCAGGCTGGAGCCGGCCCGATCCCGAGCCTGCTGAAAGGTGCTCTTGGCCCGATCAACCACCTGGTTCTTCACCTCGCGAATCTGCTCCCGGGCGCTGCCCCCCTCACGATCTCCGAGGGGCGAGTTCTGCTGGCCGGTGGCGGTGGTTCGGAAGCCAGCGGCTTCGGTGTTGGGCGTCGTCATCGTGGTGCTCCTTTGCTGATCATCTGGATCAGTATCCATCCAGCCGCCCAGAAAACGGCAGGCATGAGCGATCGTGGTTGAGCGGTGTGGTCCCCAGCCCGCCAGTACGGCTGAGTTCAGGGCAATGAGTGGGAGACCATCCGCGTGAACGCATCAACAAAAAGCAGGGGGAGAGGTTATGCCGCAGTGTTACAGATCACGAAAGCGGCACCAGAAAAAAATCTGGAGTCCAGTGTCGAGACCCGTCGGCCCCACGACGGGCCTCGACAGATCGACTTGGACTCCAGACTGGAGCTCTGACTACAAGTCTTGACTACAGCGTGCGGCCGCCGCGGGAAACCCGGTCTTCCTCGAATTCCGCCATGCGGTCGGTATCCACATCATGCTTGCCTGTAATCCGGTCCCAGGCGTCTCTCACCGCATGCTTCACACTTTCCCAGGTGCTGCCGGCGCCACTCTTGCCTTCGAACTTCTCCCACCCAGACCGCAGATCGGTCTCTACATCGTTCCACTCACGGCCCATATGATGCTGTCCCGACTCGAAGCCGTATTGGTATGCCGGGCGGAACTCCTCATAATTGCGGCCCGTGGCATAGGGTCGAGACGAGAAGTTGTTACGCCACCAGCTGTCCTCGTCTTGCCAGGTCTTGTTCTGTGCCATGATCTCCTCCTTGGTTGGTCTGCCGTTCCAAGGAAACGAACAGTAGCGCTACTGCCAGGGAGAGTTCGTGATCCTCATCACGTTTCAGAGCCCGTCTTGAGGAACTCCTGCAGAGCCTCGGCGGCGGCAGGCCCAGCGGGACTTCCCTCTTCGTGCTTGAGAAATACGTAGGCGATTTCCCAGGGCTGGCGGCCGATGGTTGCGGCCCAGTGCTGGAGTGCGGCGGTATCATACCCTGAGCGGCGAAGCCGGAGATAGCCCCAATTGGCGGTGTTGACCAAGGGCGCCCCCGGGCCGTCACTTTCGTCCTGATCCACGGTAACCAGTGCCGCATTACGAGCCGCCAGCAGCTGATACACCTCGTCATCGAACCAGGTATCGTGCCGGAATTCGAAGGCTGCCGGCCAATTCTTCGGCAGCCGGTCGAGAAAGGCTCGCAGCCGCGGGAGATCCTTCTGGAACACGGGAGGAAGCTGAAACAGCGTGGGTCCCAGCCTTGGCCCCAGCGGATTCACCGCACGAAGGAAATAGAGCAGCGAGCCGTCCTCATCCTTCAGCCGGCCGCTGTGAGTAATTCTCCTGGAAGCCTTCATCACAAACCGGAACTTCTCGGATACCTCACCAGCCCAGGTTGCAAGGACTGCCTCTGACGGTGTCCGGTAAAAAGAGTTGTTCACTTCAACGGCGGAGAACCGGGAGGCGTAGTGCTGCAGCATCTGATCGGCTGGCAGCGTGGGTGGGTAGAAGCTTCCCTTCCACTCCTTATAGGACCATCCGCTGGTGCCGATGTAGGTGTGCATGGTAGTCGTCAGTCGCCAGTCGCCAGCTCTCAGCCAGTCTTAAGCCTCGCGACACAATTCCATGGCTACTTTCTGGGGAACAGCCTTCGTGACTGGTGACTGGTGACTGGTGACTGGTGACTGGTGACTGGTGACTGGTGACTGGTGACTGGTGACTGGTGACTACTCAACCAGCCGCTTGTACGTCCGCAGATGCCGTATCGCCTCCGCGCGCCGGCCGAGCTGTTCGTAGAGACGGGCAAGATTGAAGTGGGCATCCGCAAATTGTCCATCTGCCTCGATGGCCTGGCGGTACGCTGCCAGCGCGTCGTTCCAGCGACCCAGCTCCTCCAGGGCTGTTCCCAGGTTGAAGGCCGCGGTGGGGTCATTGCTCGCCGCACGGATGGAGAGCCGGTAGTGCTCGATCGCCTCCTCGATCTGCCCGGCAAGCTGCAGGAGCCGTCCGAGATTCACATGGGCGTCGGCCAGCTCGGGGTCGTGAGCCAGCGCCTGGAGGTACGCGCGGGATGCCTCTGCCGGATCGGTCGTCTCCAGCTCGACCGCGAGATCGAACCAATCCCATGCTTCCTGCGGTAAGTCGGAGTGAGCCTGCTGAGGAAGAGCACGGGCGCTGCGGGGACGGGGTGGGGGCAGCTCCGGCAGGGCAAAATCAATCTGCAGCTGGCCCGACACCGGATCCCAGGCACAGTCCTCGTCACGCACCAGGATAGCTTCGCCATCGGCAATGATTCGGATCTCGCTCAGCGCGCGTCCGCTGGGGAGCTGGCGAGCGAGCCCGCACAGCGCACGGCGGATTCGCCCCGGTGGAACCTGGGCCTGGACCAGTTGCCGGGCAGTGCGAAGGAGAACTAGATCCTGGAAAGAGAAGCGGTACCGATTCTGAGGATCGCGCTGGGGAGTAAGGAACCCTGCCCGCGCCTGGACTCGCACCTGAGTCTCGGACCAGCCCAGCAGCCGGGCCACGTCCCGAGTGGTGAAGGATTCCATGAACCAACAATTTAGGACTTTGGGGCGCTAGGGAGAACCTATCGGCCGGCGGCCTTCCGCTTCTTGGGCGGGGCGTCGCTCTCCTCCTCTTTGCTCGCAGCACGCTTAGCCGGCTTCATCTCGGCGGTGCTCGCCCCCTTCTTGGCCAGGCTTGCCTTCAGTGCATCCATCAGGTCGATGATCTTGGTCTCCGGCGGCGCCGCGTCGGCGGTGATCTCCTGACCCTCGACCTTGCGCTGGATCGCCTCCAGCACCCGCTCTCGCACCGTGTCCCGGTAGTTCTCCGGCCGAAACTCCTCGCTGGATGACTGGTCGATCAGTTGGCGGGCCAGAGCCAGCTCCGCATCCTTAACCGGTGTCTCTGGATGGGGCACTTCACTCGCGGGCTTGAGCTCACCCTGATAGTGGAGCTGCTCCATCACCAGAACACCGTCGAGCGGTCGGACCAGGACCAGGTGCTGCTTGCCTCGAGCGGAGTATTGGCCGACAGCAGCTCGGCCGGTCACCTTGAGCGCTTCGCCCAGCAGCCGGTACGCCCGATCGCCGCCCTTATCGGGGCCAAGGTAATACACCTTGTCCAGGTACATCCGGTCGACCGAGTTCAGTGGCACGAACTCGGCGATATCGATGGAGTTGGTGGCCTTCTCATCCAGGGCCTTGATCTCTTCCGGCGTGAAGGTGACATACTGGCCCTTGGCAAACTCGTAGCCTTTGGCGATGTCGTCCTTCTCGACGATGCCACCTTCCTTCGAGCAGACATACTGCTGCTTCAGCCGGCTGCCGCAGGACTTATGCAGCATGTTGAAGCTCACCGTGGCCGAGGACTCACTGGCGGAGTACAGGGACACGGGAACTGAGACCAGCCCGAACGAGATGGTTGCGGTACCTATTGCGCGTGGAGGCATTTGCCCCATATACGCTGCAAATCAGAAGCCCGCAAGGAGCGCGGTACGAGAACGCGAGCGAACTAATTACAGCACACTCAGTTGCTTTGCCGGACGCCTAGACGGGTGTCGCGACGCCGCCTCATGCATCCGGCGGTAAGTCTCTTAACTTTCCGCCATGCCCCGCAAATCCGATCCACTCTCGCCGTATCGGGCCAAGCGCTCGCTCGAGCGCACGCCAGAGCCGGCAGGATCCCTGGGCGAGAGCAGCCGCAGTGATCCCGGTGGTCTGTTCATCATCCATAAGCATGCCGCCCGGCGGCTGCACTACGATCTCCGCCTGGAGATGGAGGGCGTGCTTCGTTCCTGGGCGGTTCCGAAAGGCCCCTCCTACGACCCCGCCGACAAGCGTCTGGCGGTACTGGTCGAAGACCATCCCCTCGAGTACGGCAACTTCGAGGGACTCATCCCGGACGGGAACTACGGTGCGGGAGCGGTGATCGTCTGGGACCGCGGTCGCTGGGTTCCCATCGGTGACCCGCTCGATGGACTGGAGAAGGGGAAACTGCTGTTCGAGCTCCACGGGCTCAAGCTTCGGGGACAATGGACCCTGGTGAAACTCAAGAAGGGCCAGAATGAGTGGCTCTTGATCAAAGAGCGCGACGGATACGCCACGCCGGAGAAGGCTGCGCCACCGGAAGAGTCTGTCCTCTCTGGTCTCACGGTGGAGGATCTGAAGGCCGGCCGGACAGCGGTGGATGAGCTTCGATCCAGGTTGCGGGCCTTGAATGCTCCCGAACGGCCGGTGGAGGTAGGCTCCGTTCGGCTCATGTTGGCGGAGACCAGGGATCGGCCGTTTACCGCCGCGGGGTGGGTGTTCGAGCTCAAGCTCGACGGCTATCGAGCTCTCTCGGCGAAGGATGGAACGCCTCGGCTCCGGTCCCGCAACGGCAACGATCTCTCTGCCTGTTTTCCCGAAGTGATCCAGGCCCTGAAGGCACTTCCCTTCGAGCGAGTGGTACTCGACGGCGAGCTGGTCGCAACCGATAGAGCCGGACGTCCCAATTTCCAGCGGCTACAGCAGCGGGCCCAGCTCCGCCGGCCGCTGGACATCCGGCACGCCGTGGTCGACAATCCGGTGACTTTCTACGCCTTCGACTTGCTCGGGTTCGAAAGCTTCGATCTCCGTCCGCTGCCGCTCGGGGAACGCAAGGCGCTGTTGCGGCGTGTGGTCCCGGAGACCGGCGTCATCCGCTATCTGGATCACTTCGATCAGGATGGAGAGGTTCTCTACGAGCAGGTGCAGAAGCTGGGACTCGAAGGGATCGTCGCCAAGCGAATCGACGCTCCCTACAAGCCTGGCCGGTCGGCTATCTGGCTCAAGATCCGGACTCGCCGGACTGAGGACTTCGTCGTCGTTGGGTTCACCGCACCGAAGGGATCGCGGAGCGGCCTTGGTGCGCTGCTCCTGGGCTGGTATGTTGACGGCCGTCTGACCTTCGCCGGCCGAGCCGGCAGTGGATTCAGCGAGAAGCAGCTGGTGGAAGTGCGCAAGAATCTGGAGCGCCTGCGGGTGAGTGAGCCGCCCTGCGAGGGACCGATCCCCCAGGACAACTCGGCGGGCTGGGTGGCCCCGGATCTGGTCTGCGAGGTCGAGTACACCGAGTGGACCGAGGAAGGACTACTCCGACAACCGGTGTTTCTCCGGTTCCGTGATGACAAAAGACCGGAGGAGTGTGTTGGCAGCGGGGCAGCGGAAAAGCGGGGCAGCGGGGACGCTGGGGAAGCTGGGGAAGGTGGTGAGGCAGCAGCCCAGAGCGGTGGCGACGCGGACGAACCGACCCCTCGGCCGGCACAGCAGAAGTTCGACTTCACCAATCTCAAGAAGATTTTCTGGCCCGAGGACGGCTACAGCAAGGGCGACCTGATCGAGTTCTATCGCTCCATCACTCCCTGGATGCTGCCCTACCTGCAAGATCGGCCGGTCGTGCTCACCCGCTATCCCGATGGCATTGCCGGCAAGTCCTTCTATCAAATGGACGCTCCGGGATTCGTTCCCGACTGGATTCGCACCGAGCGAATGTGGAGCGAGCAGGCCAAACGCGAGATCGATTATTTCATATGTGACGATGAGGACTCGTTGCTGTATCTGGTAAATCTGGGGACCATCCCATTCCACGTCTGGCACAGCAGAACGGCCAACATCGGCTACCCCGATTGGTGTGTGCTGGACATCGATCCCAAGGGCGCACCGTTCAGCGATGTGATCACTGTTGCCCTGGCCTGCCATGCTCTGTGCGACGAGATCGGATTGCCCAATCTGGTCAAGACCAGCGGCTCCACCGGGCTGCACATCCTGATCCCATTAGGTTGTCAGTGCCGGCACGACCAGGCCCGGAGCTTGGGCGAGCTGCTGGCTCGGATCATCACCACCGAGCTTCCCGAGATCACAAGTCTGGCCCGCCAGGTGTCCCGGCGAGAGGGTAAGGTGTATGTGGATTACCTGCAGAATGGAGCAGGTCGCCTGATCGTCGCTCCGTTCAGCGTCCGACCGCTTTCCGGTGCCCCAGTCAGTACGCCGCTGCGCTGGAGCGAGGTGAACCCGGAGCTGGATATCAGACGCTTCACCATCGCCAACCTGGCTGAGCGGATGCAGAAGCTGAAGCGGGATCCCCTTCGTGAGGTGCTCACCCTGCAGCCGGATATCGGGGCCGCACTGGACCGTATCCGGGCCCGATCCTGACTCCGTGACTGAAGCGACCGATCTTCGGCTTCACATCGGCAGCACCGTCGGCGATGTCTCGGCTTTCCTCCTTCGGCCGCCTAACGCCTGGCTGCTGTACGTCCTGGCCCACGGGGCGGGCGCCGGCATGCATCACGCATTCCTCGACAACGTCTCCGCCGCCCTGGCCGCCCAGGGTGTAGCCACATTCCGCTACCAGTTCCCCTACCTCGAGGCGGGACGCCGCCGCCCCGATCCTCCGCCAGTACTCGAGGCCACGGTTCGGGCCGCTGTCTCCAAGGCCGGTGAAATCGTGCCCGAGCTGCCGGTGGTGGCCGGAGGGAAATCGCTGGGCGGGAGGATGACCTCCAGCGCCGCCGCGGCTGCCCCACTCGATGGGGTGAGGGGACTGGCCTTTCTCGGTTTTCCGCTGCACCCTCCAGGACAACCCGGCACTCGCCGGGCCGACCACTTGGACAACGTCCATCTGCCTATGCTCTTCCTCCAGGGAACGCGCGATACATTCGCGCGGGTTGACCTCATCACCAGCGTGTGCCGCCGACTCGGTCCCCAGGCGACCCTCCACCTGTTGGACGAGGCAGACCACTCGTTCGGTGTGCTCAAACGGGCCGCTCGCACGCCTACCCAGGTAATGGAGTGGCTGGCGAGCACGGTTGCGACTTGGTGCCGAGACCTTATCGGAAGCCCCGGGCGCAAATGAGCTTCGAACCGACCCGTCAGCAGCAGCGGGCCATCGAAGCCCCACTCGGTCCGCTGCTGGTCCTTGCAGGACCCGGGGCGGGGAAGACCTATTGCCTGATCCGCCGGATCCAGCACCTCATCCATCGTACGGGCATGAATCCGCGGCGAGTCCTGGCCGTCACTTTCACCAACAAGGCCGCCGAGGAGATTGCCGTTCGGCTTCGTGATAGCGTCGGTGCGATCCAGGAAGAGGTGACCCGGGGAACTCTTCACGCCCTCTGCTACAAGATCCTGCGCGACTTCACGCCGCGGTGCGGCCTTCGCCAGGGCTTCGGGGTGGCGGACGAGGACTACCAGAATGGGGTGCTCAAGCGGCTGCGGATCCCGGAGCGGCGTCGGTCCCAGGTGCTCACGCTTTTTGGACTGCACCGGCAGTTGGGACGGCCTCTGAGTGACCGGGGTATGGAGTTGCTGGCCCGGTATCAGGAGCGGCTGCGTTCCCGAAACCTGGCGGACTTCGACGACCTCATCGTCCTCACCGAGCAGCTGCTGCGGACCGACTCCGCCGCTGCCGCGCAGTTACGGGCCCGGTGGGACTACGTGCTGGTAGACGAATTCCAGGACCTCAGCCCGCTTCAGTACCGGATCCTGCTGCGGCTGGCTGAAGGACACCGCAACCTCTTCGGTGTAGGCGACGACGAGCAGTCCATTTTCTCCTGGGCCGGTTCGGACCCGCAGATCATCCATCGGTTTCGGGAGGAGTTCGAGCTCGAGCCCGTGGTGCTGGACCAGAACTGCCGGTGCTCGATTCCAATCTTTGATGTCGCCCGACGCCTGATCGGGTACAACCCCCGGCGTTTCGAAAAGCAGATCGAGGCCATGCGGGACTCCCCCTTCGACGTTGGGGTTCGGTCCTTCGAAAGCGAGCAGGAGGAAACTGACTGGCTGATCGATGATCTCCTGCAGGACCGCCAGCACGGCGGCCTCGATTGGGGTGAGTACGCCCTGCTGTACCGCTCCCACCGGATCGGGCGACACCTGGAGGAGCGGCTGGTCTGTGCCGGGATCCCGTGCCGCCTGGCCCAGGGACACGCCCTGACTGATGACAAGGTGGTGGGCTGGGTAGTCTCCTCCCTGGAGGTCATCCGCTCACCGGATGATCCCGTCCGCCTGGCACTGTTGGCCGAGCACGCGCTGCCCGGTCCGCTGCGCCAGGAGGTGCGCCGATCGTTCGTCAAAGGCAAGGACCTGGTGACCAACCTGCGGAGCTTTGCCGCCTCCCGCTCCCGGGGCGACCCGGATTCGCGGCGGGTGTGGCGTCTCATCTACCATCTGGAAAACCTGCGGGGGATGGCTCGTTCACACCAAACCCTCAGCGGGCTGGTGGACGAGCTCCTGGCGCGCCCCATTGGGGCCGGGCGGAATCCACTGGAGGAGCACCATCACGATCTCAGCGACCCGTCGCTGCATCCCGGCGCCGGTTTTCTAGCCGGACAACTCAGCCGAGCGATCGCCGCGCGGCAACGGGTCTGGGTCGAACCCTGCGCCGGAATGGAGATCCCGCTGGCCGCAATGCTGCGCGCCGGCGGGGTGGCGCTTGCGAGCCGGCTCGCTCCGGACGAGACGGCCGACCCGGCGGATCTGGTGCTCCGCGCCGGGGACGGAAGCCCCGGGTGGCCGCTCCGGATATTCAAGGCACTCCAGATAGTGCAAACTCGCGGGCTGCGCAGTGACTTCGACGATTTCGTGGCCTTCGACATCGAGACCAGCGATTTCGACATCGACAGCTGCGAGATCGTCGAGATCGCCGCCGTCCGAGTGCGCAAGCGAGTGGTGGTGGAGCGATTTCACAGTATGGTGGCATGTGCCAGGCCGATCTCGGCTCGGGCCACCGACGTGCACGGCTATCGCGACTGCGATCTAGACGGGGCACCGTCACTGGCCGAGGTGTGGCCCCGTTTTCGGGCCTTCGTTGGCAGCGACCTCCTCATCGCCCATAACGGGCAGGAGTTCGATGTGCCGGTGCTGCGCCGGCTGTGCCAGGGGTTTCCCGGGATCGACGATCTGGTCTTCTACGACACGTTGCCTCTGGCTCGGTCTTTAGTCGAGGGAAGCGCCAGGCTGACCGAGCTCGCGGCCCGGTTCAACGTGGAGGTGGGACGGGCGCACCATGCCTTCGATGATGCCTACATGCTCGCCGGCGTGGTCCCGGCGCTCAACGAGTTGCGCCTGCGACGAGCCAGAAAGATCGCATCGGTACATCTCCTGGATCAGCTCGGCCTGGCCCTCGCCCTGGACCGGCAGACAGTTACCGATGACGAGCTAACGCTGTTCCGGGACATCACCCGATCGTTTACCCTCGGCCGGTTCAGCGACTGCCTGGAGCACTATGCCGTGCAGCTGAGTCAGAGCGCGTCGCCAGCTCCCGGCGTCGAGGAAGTCATCGAGCGATTGGGGGGTCGGGCTCTGATGGAGAGGCTTCGGGCCGAGCGGCCCGTCGCGCAACGCTATCCGGTGGCGGTGGAACGGCTGAGAGCACTGGTTCAAGCCAGTCGGGGAAACACCCTGGGGGATCAGATCGAGGAATTCCTGGGGCGAACTGCGCTCTCCAGCAGCGCTGGGGTAGAGATTGATCCGAACCGGGTCAACCTGCTGACGCTGCATTCCACCAAAGGACTCGAGTTCTCCCGGGTCTACGTGGTAGGTGTCGAGGATCACCAGCTCCCTGGCTGGAAGGCCCTGGAGGACGCCGTCGACGAAGAGATCCAGGAGGCGCGCCGGCTGCTCTACGTGGGAATGACTCGGGCACGAGACCGCCTGGTGCTGACCCGGACCGACCGACGTGGTGGGATTCCCTCCGGCGGGAGCCTGTTTCTCATCGAGGCCGGGTTGGTCGGGCGGGAGCTTGGCATATCTCCTGCATTAGCTGCCCCGGTCACATCCAGGTAGGGACCATGAACCGAATCGCTTGCGCCTTGCCGCTTCTGGCCGGGCTTCCGAGCGTGGTGGCTGCGCAGGTAAACATCTCTCTTCCTCGACTTCAGCGGCCGGTGGTGCGTGCTACGGTCGGGCCAGTGACGGTCGCCGCCACCTTGGGAGGACACGGTATTAGCCTTCGGGCCACCCCAGGCTCGAATCGAAAGAGCTCGACACCCGTCTCTCGAAAGCCCACGACCACCACGGCCAGTGCTGCGCGCGTGCTGGCCACCGCCAAACAGTACCTGGGCACCCGTTATCGCTACGGGGGGGAGAGTCCGGCGGCCGGCTTTGACTGCTCCGGTTTCGTACACTACGTGTTCGGCCGTCACGGCGTCGAGCTGCCTCGCACGTCGAGGCTCCAGGCCTCAGCGGGAAGGTCGCTCCCTCTCGATGTTGCAGCACTCCAGCCCGGAGATCTGCTGTTGTTCGCCAGCAGGGGCGCCGGGGTCAATCATGTAGCCATTTATGTGGGAGACAATCGGATTCTGCACTCTACTGCCGGGGCCGGAGGCGTGGTCTACGACGATTTGTCCACCCCGCGCGGCAAATGGTATCTGAAGCGGCACGTGGCCTCCCGCCGTGTCCTGTGAGGAGGTCACTCTCACTTCTTCTCCCCTCCGCAGTAAGCCCATAGATTGACTCGGTCGCCGGATCATTCCACGGAGCCTCCCCGTATGCCCCGCATCGCGCCCCTGGATACCGAAGCCGCCGCGCCGGACGCGCGGGCAGCGGCCGAAGCCCACGTCCGCACCCACGCTCGCATGACCAACATGAAGCGGACACTGCTCCACTCGCTCCCTGCATTCAAGGCGCTCATGGAGTGGTACCCGCTCCGCGACGTGGTCCAGCCGTTCCTGGGTGAGCGACTCACCACCCTCTACGCCCACGCCATCTCGGCGGAAACCGACTGCCTCATCTGCTCCACCTTTTTTCGGCGGATGCTGATCCAGACGGGGGAAAACCCGGACCGGCTCAAGCTCGACGAGCGAGAGACCGCAGTCCTGGAGTTCGGGCGCGCACTGGCTGTCTCTCCCTACAAGGTCCGGGACGAGGTATACCGTCGGCTGGGAGACTATTTCACCCCACCGCAGATCGTGGCCCTCACTGCGTTCGGAGCGCTGATGGTGGCAACCAACGTGGTCAACAACGCGCTCGACGTCGAGCTCGACGAGTACTTGCAGCCCTACCGGAAGGGAGTGCGGGAGAGCGCGGCACTCGGCAGCCGAGGCTGATGGGAGAGTTCTCCGGAGCGGTTGCCTTCATCACCGGAGCGGCCCATGGGCAGGGCAGGGCGACGGCGCTGGCCTTCGCCCGGGAGGGAGCCCGCATCGCCGGCTTCGATCTGGCCCGCCCACTGAGCTATCCCGGCTATGCCATGGGCTCCCCCGACGAGCTCTCGTCCCTGGCCGATGCTTGCCGGGAGCTGAAGACCGAGTGTCTCACCTTTTCGGGTGATGTCCGACGCGACTCCGATATCACCCGAGCGGTCGACGAAACCATTTCCCGATTTGGCCGCATCGATATTCTGTTCAACAATGCCGGCATCTGTGCCTACGGCCTGGCTCACGAGCTGACGGAGGAGGCCTGGGATGCCATGCTGGATATCAATCTCAAGGGCGCGTGGCTGGTGGCCCGGCGGATAATTCCCGTGATGATCAAGCAGCGCTCGGGGGTGATCATCAATAACTCTTCCGTCGCTGGGCTTCGAGGCATGGGACGGCTCAGCCATTATGCCGCGTCCAAGTGGGGGCTCACCGGCCTGACCAAGTCCTGGGCCCTGGAGCTCGCTCCCTATGGGATCCGGGTGAACTCGCTGCATCCCACCGGAGTGAACACGCCAATGAACGACGGCCTGGCTGCGCTGGAGGGGCTCACCCCCGAGGAGATTGCCGAGCGATCGGCCGGGAATCTCTTGCCGGTCCCCTGGATCGAGCCGGAGGACGTGGCCCACGCTGTCCTGTACCTGGCCTCACAGCGAGCCCGGTACATGACCGGGGCCCCTCTCATCCTGGATGCCGGGTTACTCAGCCGCTGAGCCGGACGGCTGTTCGACACCTACTGGTCCCAGGGTTAAGTTCCGTTAGAGGTTGGCAGCACGCAGACGATTTTCCGGCGCGTCGCTACGCGCCTTGAGGCACCGATGTTCATCACCATCCGCAGGTACAGCCCCAAGAACGGATCCGTCAACCGGGCGTCACTGGAGCTGTTGAGGCGCCAGGTCAACGCCGAGTTCCTTCCGGTCATGCAGCAGGTTCCCGGCTTTCGCGCCTTTTATGTGGTCAGCGTGGCGGATCGTGAGCTCATGACGCTGACGCTGTGCGACTCGACCGAAGGGTGCGCGGAATCGGCTCGGTGCGCGGCGGAGTACACCTTTCGTAACCCTCTGGTCTTCGAGCTGGGCCGTCCGGAGATCACGGAAGGGGAGATACTCACGGCTGCGCAGGCGACCGACCGCCCCCCCGAGGCGGACGCTGCGGCCCGGGCGCTCGCCTTGTGGTACGAGGAATCACGGGCTATGCTTCTCACCGCGTCAGCGCGGTGACCGATCACCGCTTCTGCGTCCGGGGGGCTGGCACGAGAGCCGGCCCTCTGTGCTTTCATCTCTCGACGAGGGATCAGGGATGACCGAAGTCAAGCTGAGTGATGAGGACAGCCTCGAGCGGGCGCTCAGGTTATTCAAACGAAAGCTGCAGAAGTCCGGCCTGTTCGGCGAGCTGCGGCGTCGCCGGCACTACGTGAAGCCGAGCGAGGCGCGCGCCATCAAGAGCGCGGCAGCCTTGCGCCGGAAGCGTAAGAAGCAGGTCAGCAGCGGCGACAACTGGTAGTTCTACTGGCAGGCGTCCGACCACTGCAAGGTTTTCAGAAGATCATCCGGAGCTCGAGAGGGCTCCGGATTCGTTTTCTGGCTGCTTCAGGCTAGTGCTTCTCGATCTCCGAGCGCAGCCGCAGCAGCGCGTCCTCGGTGGCCACCAGCTCTCCCCGGGCCTCGTTGAGTTGGACCTGCTGGCTCTGCACGAAGCGCCGGTAGGGCGCAATCGCCTCGTTGATTCGACCAGTGGACTGTTCCAGCTCCAGGTGGACCTGCCGGGTGAGCGCGTCCTTCAGCCGGGTGCGGAGCTCGGCGATGCGTCGCTGGAAGTCCCGCTGCGACTGTCTCCGCTTGCGGGGGAGCACGTAGAGGCCCCCCACCGCTAGCGCGGTAGCCAGGAGAATTCCGGTTACATCGGCGGCGGCACCGGTTACCATGGTCACCACGATTGTGCCCAACCCGACCGCTCCCGCTTCGGCGAGCGCGGTGGTGGCGAAGGCTCCCTGAATGTCGTTGGCGATAATGCGGGCCTCTGCTTCTCGATTGTAGCTTCCTACGACTTCCCGGGACACCCGCCCAACGGAGTCGAGCAACGCCTGCCGGTTGTAGCTGAAGCTGGGACCGACCTCGCCAATTATCCCTTCCTGATGCCGGCTGAGCTGCCGCCGCTCGATGTAGACGCTGATGTCCTGCCAAACCTTATGGTTCCGCTCGACAATCCAGTCGATCACCCGGCCCACCTCCTCTTCCATCTGCCGGGGAGTCTCTCCGATGACTTCACGCTCGAACGCTCGCTTGAGTCCCTCGCTGTCGAGCAGGCTCTTGATGCGCCCGATTCGGACGGTCTCTTCGAAGAAGCGCATCCCTCGTCCCTCCATATCGCTGAGCAGCAGGTCGAGGCGGGCCAGGCGGGGCTCGAAGTCCCGCAGCATTTCCTGGTGGTACAGGGCCAGCTGCTGATCGATGTTCTGCAACGCCTCGACATCCTGCGCCAGCAGCTTCAACCGTTCGAAAGTCGCGTCCTTGTACTTGGAGGCCAGTCGCAGCCCGACGTTGAGCGGGTTCAGCAGCTTGAGTCTGACCCGCTCGTGCTGATCCAGCGTATTGAGGAGGTAGTCTTCTACCTCCTCGAAGCCACTGCTGCGCCAAAGCTCCTCATCGTTGTCGGCCGCCCCGGCGGACGCGCGTCTCGCCCCCATCGCCTGCCGAGCACTCACCGCGAAGATGTGGGGCCGCTCG
>Ga0075421_100002621_pt1 | contig 21488 bp, 24 predicted proteins | sample SoiMetdeltSBSDD5_FD_75292 | JGI IMG/M metagenome (GOLD analysis project Ga0075421, IMG submission 75292) | Bulk soil microbial communities from a Populus tree surrounding site in Tennessee, USA - Soil MetaG P. deltoides SBSDD5 | ecosystem: Environmental > Terrestrial > Soil > Tree plantation...
ACTGCTTTTACGAAGGCGAAAACATGCTCGTAATCCACCCCGAGGAATGCATCGATTGCGGGGTTTGTGAGCCGGAATGCCCGGTCGATGCGATCAAGTCCGCCACCGAGCCCGGGCTCGAGAGATGGCTGTCGCTGAATGCGGAATACGCAAACGTATGGCCAAATATCACGATCAAAAAAGAGCCTCCAACCGACTTCAAGGAATGGGTAGGGAAACCCGACAAGTTCCAATACTTTTCACCAAATTCCGGCGTAGGTGATTGAGGTGGAACCAGTGACCCTGCAATGTCACAGGGAATCAGCGGACTGTTCTTAGCTGGCGTTGGATCAGTATGGAATCGCCAAACTCATGCGCGCGGTACCCCCTCTCGGTGAGGGCCGCGGAGACCCTATTGAGAACTGCGTCATCAGCGAATGCCCTAAGGAGCTCAAAGTGGCTCTCGCCGGGTTGGTGCACGCCGGAAAGAACCGCATCCACCACACGGAGTCGGGTTTCACGCGCCATGCGGCCGCTCGCAATACCACAGCCGGTGCGCACGCTTCCATTGGCATTTGCGGCAGACTCTAGCGAACGGACGACGGTCGTTCCGACTGCCACGATGCGTCCGCCAGTCGATTTCGTCTGGTCGATCGCCGCCGCGGTTCTCTCAGAGATGCTGTAAGGCTCGTCAAAGGGGAGCCGTTCGTCGAGCATCGGATCCCCGGTCGAGGAGATCCCGGCCGCGTGCGTGAGCGTGGCAAAATTGATGCCGCGCTGACGCCAAGCTGCGAGCGTGCGCCAGTCGAGGGCAAATCCGGCAGAGGGCGGCTCGAAAGCAAGCGGATTGGCGGCAATCCTTGTCCAAATGTCCCATAAGGCCAACGGCACGGCGATATGAGCGTATTGAATTGGTCGTCCGTGCAACGCGAGCCCGGCCAGTATCACGCCGCGATCGCCGAGGAAGCGCAGCGCAATGAGGCGCGGGTGGTCGAGAACGCGCTCGACATCTGCGACGATGGGCCCAAGCGAGAGCCGGTCACCGAGCGAGAATATCGGTGGCAGGGGTCGGTCTTCCGTTCGCGTGCGATGATCGCCCGCTCCAAAGGCGATTGCGATAAACCGGGTTGGATCACGGGCCGTAACCCACGCCGCAAGTCGGACCTCGATCGGCTCGCCGCTCGCCAGGTGCATGCCGCATAGACTTGCAGGTAACGTTGCGGCGTCATTGGCAATGACCAGGTCGCCCGGATTAAACAGCATCGCAAGCGCGGTGCGCGGCAAATGGCGCATTCCACCGTTTGCCTCAACGGTAAGGAGCTTGGCAGACTGCCTGTCCGGCCGGTCGGCGGCAATCATGCAGGCGTCCCGAAAAGAGGCGCGGTTCGCCTCGGCAATGAAGCGCGCATCGCTTCGACGATGTCCGCCGCGGCCTCCTCAGGGTGCTTCAATGTTGCCGGATCGGCATCGGGAATCGCCAGCGCATGCAGCGGCGTATTCATATCGCCGGGATCGATCGACCGGAAATGCACACCATCAGCCTTTGCCTCCTCGGCCCAAATTGCTGTCAGATGACGGAGGGCCGCCTTGCTCGCGCCATAGGCGCCCCAGCCTGGATAGGCATTGATCGCAGCATCGCTGGAGATGTTTATGACAATTGCGCCACGCCCGTCCCGTGCCGATGCAGCAAGGGCGCCAAACAGGGCTTTGGTCAATCGGAACGGCCCGAGCAGGTTAACCGCCAGCGCCTGATCGAGCTCCTCGCACTCCGTATCGGCGAGGAATTCGAGCGGGATAGGGCCGAGGCTCGAGGCATTGTTGATGAGAACATCGAGCCCACCTAAATGACCGGTAATCTGCAGGGCAATTGGATAAATATCGGCCTTTCGGCCGATGTCGCCAACGATTCCGTGCGTGCCCGTCTCATGGGCGGTCCGCTTCACGGCCGATGTGGTTCGGGCAACAAAGGCGATTTTCACGCCCTGTGCTGCAAGCAGCCGGACCAGAGCCAGTCCCAGCCCGGATGTCCCGCCGGTGATGGCGACACGAAGGTCCTTGAGATCCATGGCAGCTTCCATCACTAACTCCTTTGCTCAACAAAGCGGATTTCTACAAGTTCAAGTGAACTTGAAGTCAAGCTGTAAATGTGATTGGATCTATCGATGGTGTCTACGTTGACGATCAGCGCGGTTTCACGCCGCAGTGGGGTCGCGTCATCGGCCTTGCGTTTTTACGAGGAACGAGGGCTTATCGCCTCGGAACGGGCCGGTTCAGGGCATCGCCGCTATCCCCGCTCGGTGTTGCGGCGGATCGCGTTCATTGTCTTTGCCCAGCGGATCGGTCTAACGCTTGACGAAATTGGCACGGAACTCGCCAAACTTCCTGCCGATCGCGTCCCCACACGCCGAGACTGGACGCACCTCTCCGGCGCATGGATGAAACGAATCGATGGGAAGATCGCCGAGCTCCATCGTCTCCGGGCCGGACTGACTGAATGCATCGGCTGTGGTTGTCTTTCGATTGACCGATGCAAATTTGCCAATCCTGCCGATCGGGCCGGCCGTGCAGGTTCCGGGCCACGCTATTGGCTCGGTTAGGCGGAGGGTGCAAAACGAACTACCGGATGCGGAGCAAATGCGTTAGGCGGATCGCTAGGGTCTGCCATGAGGAGAGGCCGCGGCGGAGCAGTTGCTCCGGCGTGCCACAACTTCGTCGCCCTGAGTCAGTGGGGCAACACCATGTACAACGTCATGCTGAAGCTCGCCCGGGATACCGGTGATCCTGATGCCAAGGCCTGGTTTAAGAAGACAATGGAGAGCAGTTTCGATGATGCTGGCGGCAATGCCTTCACGCCGCTTGGACGCTTTGTAATGGAGTTGTTCCGCACAATCACACCAAATGGCCGGGAGCATATCGGCCGTGAAGGAGGTGCGAGTCCCGCCATTTCAGCGGCACGGCTATGTCGTCAGCCCGCATGAGGTGACTAGTTCACCGACCAAGTTAGGCCGCTTGCTTTAGCTCTGCTCTATTTCGCGCCGTATCCGGTTTTGAAGCAGCGCTGACACGGCCGCCTCCAAGCTGACATTGAGTGAGCCAGATCGACCGAGGAAAGAGAAGGCGGCCTAAGTCAGCCGCCCTCGTCGCAATTTCTGGAAACCGTCTCGAGAGCTATTTCACAGCCAATGGCGAGTCGAGCCATCGCCCTGAAACATCCACCGGGGTAGCGGAACGAGGCAGCACCGGAGGCAACTTGCTACTCTAGCGACGGTGGACAGCAATTGGCGCAGCGATCATCGCCAGTGTCCCCAGGTTCTCCACAAGAACAAGGCCGACTAGTCCATCTGGTCCAGGATCCTCTTGCCCAAATCCGTCAGGTGGTAATCCTCGGTGATCCAGCCGTGCTCGATACAATCCAAACCAATGCTCCGTTGAATGGACCAGTTACCGCCGGCTTCGCGGCTCTCGGCAGCGTGCAAGACACCGATCTGAGATTCTGTTGGTGTGCCCAAGCGAGTTCCTATTGGGTGATTTTCACGCTCAGCAGGATGGATCCTTGGAAGATCGGCGGGCCTGAGGAACGAGAGCGTTCCAAGGGAGTGCTAGGCGGCTAGGCCGATGCCTATGATGCGTTTTGAAAGCATTTCGATTGCCTCCATGACCTGGTCGGGCACCGAATGGTGCAACATGTGCCCGAGCCCCGGCAGGACCCACAAGGCACTGCCGGGAAGGTCCCTGGCCAACCGTCGTGATTGCTGATCGACATTTACGATTTTATCGCCGGCTCCCGCAATGATGAATGTAGGAAGCTGCAGCGAGCGATAGTGGTTCTGAAAGGAGGCCGCCGCGGACGTCATCGATGCTGTCTCTTCCGCGCTGGCACGGAGCTGTGAAGGGCGAAGTGCCAGATCGAGCGGGAAGCGGCTTCTAAAATCTTCGGTGACGCTACTCGGCGCAAAGCTCTTCGACATCATAAGAGGCGCGAGTGCCCGCCCAAGCAGCGGTGATACGGTATAGCGCATGATGTCGCCGAGGAGCGGTACGGAGGGCAGCGACAGCAGCGCAACGTCCACCCGCGCCGTTGGATAGTAATAGCCCGAAATCAATACGAGACCGCTAACGGCGTCTTCGTCAATCGCAAGCCCGAGTGCAACCAGTGTGCCCCATGAGTGGGCGACAACCATTGGCTTCTCGATCCCGAGCCGGGCAAAGGCCTTGCAAAAGAGCGACGCTTGGGCCGAAGGTGTCCAATCCTTATCGCGCGGACGGCTACTATAGCCAAAACCTGGTCTATCGAAGGCAATGGTGCGATGCTGCCTCGACGCTCTCTCCAGCAGTCCGCTGATCGCCATATCGGCGATCATCGTTCCATTGCCGTGGAGTAGAACAACCGGCGACCTGTCGCCTCCACTGTCCACATAATGGAGGCGTACGCCATCCACCGTCAGGAACCGGCCTTCAGGTGGATGCTGTGTCTCAGCCGTCTTGCTGGCTCGATGGTTGACAATCGCGGTTCCAGCCAGCGCCGCCATTGCTAGGAGTGCGCCCGAAGCCGCCATTTTGGTCGAAGGTAGGTTTTTAACGGTCATGATGTTCTTTCCCTAAAGAAGATTGCGGCAAATCGGTCCAGACGCTTCTAGGACAACGCACTCGCGAATTCCGTCGCGCTCAAAGTGCTTGACGGGCTCCGATCCGACAAATTCTCGGGGTTTGCGCGGACGTGGACTAATGAACTGCTCACCCGAAGGTTCACGCTTCATCGCGCCGCAGGGTGTAGGTCGCCAACGGGAAGTAAGCCTCAGGACTCAGGCAAGCTCATTGGCATGTAAAAACAAGGCGCAATGGGCAGTGAGGCGAGGCTGCCTGACGTGATAGACAGTCAGTCGAGTGCTTGCTTCTGCAGGAGATGTTCGAGTTCACGCGGATCGATTTCGAGGATTTCGCCGAACCCGATCTGCCCTGACCTTTCTGGCAGGTAAATTGTCGTTGAAACTCTCCTATAGGCTTGCAACATCATGTCGCCAAGCGGCTCCTCCTCAATCGTGATCTCGTAGTCTCCGGCAGGATGATTCCGTGTCCCGTTACTCAGGCGGAAGGGTCGATCGATGTTGACGGTCTTACGGATCAAGCGGTTCATGATCACCTTCCCATCGGGATCGAGCAATGAGGCGGGACCGCCAAATCGACGGCCCCACTCTCTTGGCTTCGCTGCAGAAACTCTGCCTCTGCTAGGCCTTTCGGCTGAACTCTCGACCTTTTAAGAGAGCGTCCACGTCACGTTGGACCTGAGGTTTCTCAAGGCCATATTTTGCCACCACCTGAGAAACCAGATCATCGCGGTTCTGAAGAGCCATGAGGTCCTGATCCGAAAATTTGTCCCACTTTGCCTTAATATCCTTTCGGATCATCTGGTTGGAGTCAGGTTCTTTTCCAGAATTCGTCGAAGTATTAGAAGTATTCATTTTGCAAATCTCCAATATAATTTTTCAACCGTCTGAAGGATTATCATCCAGCGGCGTCTCTGAGATATGGGTCATGTGCTGTGGTCAGCAAGATATTTAATTACACCATAACCGATTAATCGCTGATTTAGAGATTGACTTTGACCCATTTGAAGAGAACGCGCTGGTCAGTGCCAAGCCAATGTTCTCCATGGTCGACCTCTTGATCGGCAGAGGAGCCCCGAGCAGCTCCTGCGCGGCGAATCGATGTTCTCAGCGATCTGGTCGGCAGCGCGGGGATGCGTGGTCAGCGACGGCCAGCTATTTCGTAGACCGTGACAGCCGCTCAATCAGCCTCGCATGCATGCTCAGATGCAGAGCCATTACCTCCTCGCATTGCCGCAGCATCAATTTCGCCCATTCGGCACTTCGTCCACTGTCTTCTAGGCGGGCGATATGCTCGCGATAGGAGGCTGTTTGCCGCTGAGTCCGAGCGACTCGGTCCTCAATCTGTGCGAGGTCCCGCAAGATGGTCTCGCGATCCATGGTCGGGAACCGGCCAGTTAGCCTCTGGTTCCAACGGCGGAATTGGCTGCGACTCAGCACCGATCAGCCGCGGTGGTTCTCGACCTCAACCACGACTGTCGCTGGCCATCGACGATCAAGGTGCATTTTCTACTCTCGGTAGCCCATATGTGGACAACAACAGGTCGGCCAAGCGGTTGCTGCCACAACGACCCGTTGAACGAATATTTCTGCGTTAAACTACTTTAATGCTGCGTTCGATTCTTAAGGGGATGCTCGCAGCTGGACGGCTGCTGGTTAAATAGCTGCGAGAGGTGACATGCGCGCCCGCTCGAAGGATTAGGAGGTATTCATGCCTCCGTCTCCTGTCTACGGTTCTGAAGAACTCGCGATGCTCCTCCGCGTTCTCGATGAATCAGTGAAAGTGGTGGTTGAATCCACTGGTGCACTGCTCAGTGAAGATGAGATGCAGGATTTAAGCAGTCGCCTGGGGAAGGCAATCATGGATCACTTCGAGGCCGGCGAGACCGATCCAGAGAGGCTGAAGAAGATCGCCATCGAGAGCGTCCAGCGGCCTTGGTCTTGATCTGGATGGCGCGAGCCGCGCCGGCGGGTGGGGTGACTCACCTCCTTACGGAAGATCCTCCACCTCGGACGGATCGTTGAGGGGTGGCTTCGGATCGAGAACGCGGCAAGCCCGAGGTCATTCGCGACCAAAATGGCGATGTCGCAGGGCTCGGCTTCAGCAACTTGCATCTTTATGTGGCGCTTCAGACGCGCCCGCTTGAGCACCTTCGAAATACCGCTGATAAAATCCCACCCCTAGAACTGTATCGCCAGATTCGGCCACATATTCGAAACCCACATACCGCTCGCCGTCGATGATCAGGGTGCAGATCCCGCTCATTGTGTCCATCAAGACCCCAACAAGACATCGGAACCTACGATTCCCGCCGCTCGGGAAATCGGAAATTGGACTGGACCGGCCCCGCAGGCTAATATCGAGCATCGCCAGCTACGTTCCTGGGCGCTGGTGGCTGAGAGACATGACGTGCGCTCCCGCTCAAAACACTGAGAAGGCAGTCGTGCGAAGCCAATCCAATAGACCTTCACCAACGAGTGAGTCGATGAACCGGGAGGCGATCCGTCGGCATCTTGTCCAAGCTGACAATCGTGTGGCTTCGGGAGAGAGGACGATTGCTCGCCAGTGGGCGATCGTGACCGAGTTGGCCAGAGACAGCCAGGATACGTCTGAGGCCAAATCCATGATCGCTGCTTTTGAGCAAACGCTCAGATTGCAAATCGCCGATCGCAATCGGATTCGTGCGGAACTCGCTTGCTGCTGGTGATGTCGATCTCGGCGAGGGTCGGACGCGCGCTAGCGATGATGAGGTATTGCGCTGAGCCAAGGCGCGCCGAGGAATTCAGGAAACGGGTATGAACAAGGTCGACCTCGTCGCCCATGAAATTCTTCGAGACTTGAAAGCACAACGCGGCATCGAACTTGAACCTGACGATGCGTTGATCATCGCACGCATAGCGATCTCAGTGTTGGAGGGTGTCCACGTAGACAGGGTCCGCAGGGCTTGCGTTCGATGGCACAGGTTCAAAAGCGAATACCAAGCTCGGGGAAAGGAGTGGCTCCACGGAACGGGAGACTTGCCTGATCTCCCAGATATGGCGAGCGAACCTTTGCCGGACTATCTCTCCGCGGCAATAAGGGATGCTGACTAAACGATGAAACAGTGAGAGAGGAGGCGGTCTAGCCTTAATCACCCCTCCCAAATGACCGACAGTCATGCGCTGAGCACGCCGGCTGGCTGATCGCCCACTGCTGGGAGGCGAGAGTTCACCATCAGCCAGCCAGCGCGGCAATGGTGGCTCCCCGGTCCTGACGGCAGTAGTTTGGCCTTATTGCCTGCGGGTTCATCAACCATCTCGTTCACCGTCCTAGCATGGGGCGCGGAGGGTTTGAACGGTCTGCCAGCTGCAATTTCGGCAGCAAAAACAAGCCAATCAATTCGACAGGTGTAACAAAGACGTTACCCTGGCCACCTTGGCAGCAAGCCGACTATGTGAGAAGTAGGTCGGATGGGGAAATTCTTGATTGCAATCAGCCGAATCCTCGCGATTTTCGCGGTCGTGGGCCTCGTGCTGACTCCGGTCGGCACAGCGGTCGCTGCTGATCCTGGCCCAGGCAGCAAGATTATGGTCATGCTGGACGATATGCCTCCATGCGATGAGCAGCCGCCCGACTGTGCGGCCATGAAGGACTGTCCGTGGCTTTCCCCGTCCTATGGGTTCGGGCATCTGTTTGCACCGGCATCTTCGGCCCAAGTGTTCCCTCCCAGAGCCGGTAAGAGCTTTACAATTTGTCATGACATGACCCGGGATGGACTAACGCTGTCTCCTCCCGCCCGACCTCCTCGAACCTAATTCCCAAAAGCCCACGATTCGACCGTTCCCTCGCAAGGGTAACGTTCGTCGCGATTCATCGCGGAACTGAGCGATTTCAGTTCAGCACCCAAACAAAGATTCAGCGGTGCGCTTTGCACCGGTCAGGAAGCGGATATGAGACACTTCGTCTTTGCCCTTCTTCTTGTCGCCATCGTCGGCATGGGCATGGCGCTAGGCTATGCGACTGGCCGAGGCGTCCTGTCAGTGGACTTGGTTCGCCGTCAGATCGAGGCGTTCATGACGATCGATTCCTCAGCAACAGTCTTGCCGAGGATAGACGACGCATATGAATTTCAACTCACGCATCCCGAAGTGAAGCAGGGTGACGGCGCAATGATCGCCGTTCGTTTGGTTCGCAAACGAACCGGCGAGCCTGTCTCAAACGCGGTCATATTTGCGCGCCGACTGGATATGTCGCCTGATGGCATGGCCAACATGGTCGCGCCGCTGGAATCGATCGGTGAAGTCGAGGTCGGGATCTATCGATTCAGGGCAAACATCATGATGGAAGGCGGCTGGCAGTTTGCACTCGCGGCCAAGGTCCAGGGCGAACCTGGCACGGTCAGGAACCAACTTTTGCTGAAGGCGGTGCCCTGATGGACCAGATCATTGAATCCTTTGGGCAGGACCACAAAGAATCTTTATCGAGGCCAAAGCGTCGCTCGCACCTGCTTGCGCGGACGGTCGTATGTTTAGTCGGTGCCATCGTCGGGGCGGTCACGGGGTTCAGCCTCGGGCACGCAGGCTGGTCCTTGCCAAGCTGGATACCGAGTGAACTGGCCGCTGTGCTTGAAGATAGACCTGAAGCCGCACGAGCCTCCGGCGAAGTCATCTACTACCGAGATCCCGACGGCGAACCCTTCTATTCGGCAGTTCCGAAAGCCGTCAATGGGCGGGAGTACGTTCCGGTTCGGTCGGGGGAGGATGTGAGCTTCGATCTGCAGGATGAGACCGGGACGGCGACGAATCAGCAGCAGGCAAACGGTCGGAAGATTCTGTACTACCGCAATCCGATGGGCCTGCCTGATGTTTCGCCGACCCCGAAGAAGGACTCCATGGGCATGGACTATCTCCCCGTTTATGAGGGTGAGGAGGATGGTTCGACTGTCCAGGTAAGCCTCGGGAAACTCCAGCGCACGGGTGTTCGAACAGAAGCAGTGTCGCGTCGGGTCCTGCAAACCTTGTTGCGAGGCCCTGGAACGATCCAGCTCGATGAACGGCGGGTTGCTGTCGTGTCACTCCGTTCGGAATCCTTCATCGAGAAGGTCGAGCCGGTCACGACCGGTGATCGCGTCAAGAAGGGGCAGTCTCTTCTGCGTCTCTACTCGCCGGAAATCTCGGCAGCCGCGGCCCAGTACGTGGCGGCGCTAGGCCAGTCACGTTTGGGGCTGCTGTCCGCGAGTGGAGCCCGGCAAAGGTTGGAAAACTTGAATGTACCGGAAGACGTTCTGCAGCAGATTGAACGCACGCGAGGGGTGCCACTCACCCTGAATTGGTCCGCGCCGAGAGACGGAATCATTCTGGAGCGCGCTGTGGTCGATGGCATGCGCGCCATGCCAGGCGAGGTTCTCTTTCGCCTGGCGGATGTTTCTGTGGTTTGGGCGCTCATCGATGTTGCCGAACGCGACCTGCCGATGATTGCCGTTGGTCAGGCCGTCAAAATCCGGCCCAGAGGCTATTCCGATCGCATGTTTGATGGAACGATTGCGGTCATTTACCCGCAGATCAACACGGCCACCCGTACCGCGCGGGTACGGATCGAACTCGCCAATCCTGAGGCGATCTTGCTGCCCTAGATGTATGTCGAGGCCGAGATCGCAACCGGATCTGACACGCCAGTCATTGCGATCCCGACCAGCGCTGTCATCGACAGTGGAACACGGCAAGTCGTAATCATTGATAAGGGCGGAGGCCGTTTCGAACCTCGCGAGGTCAAGCTCGGACGCCGCGAGGACAGTTCTGTTGAGGTTCGCGAGGGATTGGCTGCAGGCGAGACCGTGGTCACCTCTGCGAATTTCCTCATCGACGCCGAAAGTAACCTCAGGGCTGCCTTGCGCGGTTTGGCGACAACGGAGCCCACACCATGATTGGCAAGCTTATCGCCTGGTCGGCGCGCAACCTCTTGCTGGTGTTCATTGGGACCGTGTTTGTGACCGCTGCAGGGATCTATGCCTTGCGGACGCTGCCTCTGGACGCGATTCCTGACCTCTCCGATGTCCAGGTCATCGTCTATACGGAGTATCCCGGCCAGGGCCCGCAGGTGGTCGAAGACCAGGTTACCTATCCCCTGACAACGTCCATGCTGACAGTGCCTAAGTCGAAGGTCGTGCGCGGCTTCTCATTCTTCGGCGTGTCGTTCGTGTACATCATCTTCGATGATGGAACAGACCCCTATTGGGCACGCTCCCGGGTACTAGAATACCTCAACGCCGCAGCCCGGAGACTGCCGAGCGGTATCTCTCCAACTTTGGGACCAGACGCAACCGGGGTCGGATGGGTCTACCAGTATGCAGTCATGGCCAGGAACCTGTCACTGGCCGAAACGCGCTCGCTTCAGGACTGGAACATCCGCTACGCGATCTCCAAGGCGGAAGGGGTTGCCGAGATCGCCAGCGTCGGCGGCTTTGTCAAGCAATACAATGTGATCGTGGACCCCCAGCGGCTTCGCACTCTCGGAATCCCTCTGTCGAAAGTGCGCGAAGCAGTGCGCGCCAGCAATATGGATACAGGTGGGCGCACTGTCGAGCTTTCAGAGTTCGAGTTCATGGTGCGCGGCCGCGGCTATGTGAAGAACGTCGGCGATTTGGAGCAGATCGTTATCAAGGCCGAGGATGGTACCCCGGTGCTGCTGAAGGATGTCGCTCGGGTCGATCTTGGACCCGACGAACGCCGCGGGATCGCCGAGCTCAACGGGGAGGGGGAAGTTGCAAGCGGCATCGCGCTCCAGCGTTTCGGTGCCAATGCACTTACCGTCATCGAGAATGTGAAAGCACGAATAGCAGAAGTCGCTTCGAGCCTGCCTCCGGGCACGGAAATTGTTCCGGTCTATGATCGGTCGCGCCTGATCGAAGCAGCCATTGCAACGCTGAAGAACACGCTGATCGAAGAGAGCATCGTCGTGGCACTCGTCACGATCGTGTTTCTGCTGCATGTGAGAAGCGCACTCGTCGCAATTCTGATGTTGCCGGTCGGGATCTTGATGGCGTTTGGAGTCATGAAAGTCCTGGGGCTTGGCTCCAATATCATGAGCCTGGGCGGCATTGCGATTGCCATCGGCGCGATGATCGATGCCGCCATCGTCATGGTGGAGAACGTCCATAAGCGTCTGGAAAGAGCGCCACCCGACAAGCCCCGGCTCAGGATCCTGACAGAGGCAGCGTGCGAGGTCGGTCCAGCCCTCTTCTTCAGCCTACTGATCATCACCGTCTCGTTCTTGCCGATTTTCACGCTGGAAGCACAAGAGGGGCGGCTCTTCGGACCTCTCGCCTTCACAAAGACTTTCGCGATGGCATCGGCAGCCATCCTTTCAGTCACCCTGGTACCGGCGCTGATGGTCATCTTCGTGCGCGGACGGATCGTTCCTGAGCGCCGCAATCCCGTCAATCGCTTCCTGATCTGGATCTATCGCCCGGTCATCCGTGGAGTTCTTAAGGCGAAACTGTTCACGATTGTGCTGGCGCTCGCTGCGCTTGTTGCCTCGATTTGGCCTGCAATGCGCATCGGCTCCGAATTCATGCCAAGCCTGAATGAAGGAACACTGATGTACATGCCGACGACCTTGCCGGGACTGTCGATCACAAAGGCGGCTGAGCTCCTCCAGATGCAGGACCGGATCATCAAGTCGTTTCCGGAAGTCGAGTCTGTCTATGGCAAGGCAGGACGGGCGGCTACCGCCACCGATCCGGCTCCAACCGAGATGTTCGAGACCATCATTAATCTCAAACCAAAATCCCAATGGCGGGCCGGCGTCACCATTGACAGTCTCAAGGCCGAGATGGATGCCGCCCTGCAGTTTCCCGGTGTCTCCAATGCCTGGACCATGCCGATCCGAGCCCGCATCGACATGCTATCGACCGGAATCCGGACCCCCGTCGGTATCAAGATCTTTGGCACCGATCTTGTTGAGATGGAGAAGACGGCAAGAGAGGTGGAAGCGGTCGTCAGGGCGGTTCCGGGAACGTCAAGCGCCTATGCCGAGCGGGTGATCGGAGGCTATTACCTCGACATTGTCCCTGATCGGGCGGCGCTCGCCCGCTATGGATTGACCATCGGCGACGTGCAGGACGTCATATCGATGGCGCTCGGTGGGGAGGCGGTCACCATGACGGTTGAGGGGCGTGAACGCTATGGTGTCAATGTCCGCTATCCGCGCGACCTGCGCAGCGATCCGCAGGCGATCGCGCGCGAAGTTCTGGTCCCGCTGCCGAGCGGGGGCACGGTGCCGCTTGGCGAAGTGGCAGCCGTCAAACTCACGCGCGGCGCCACTTCCATCCGTACGGAGAACGGTCAGCTCGCGGTTTATATCTTTATCGACATCACTGGCCGCGATCTCGGCGGCTATGTGAAAGAAGCTCAAAAGGCTGTTGCCAGTGAAGTGAAGCTTCCGCCGCGTTCTTATGTCAGCTGGAGCGGACAGTTCGAATACCTCGAGCGCGCCGAGGCCAGGCTGAAAATTGTCGTTCCGGCTACACTTCTGATCATTTTCCTGCTGCTTTACCTCAACTTCAAGCGCTTGACCGAAACCTTGATCGTCATGCTTTCGCTGCCGTTTGCCTTGGTCGGCGGACTGTGGCTGATGTGGTGGATGAATTTCAACATGTCGGTTGCGGCGGCCGTTGGTTTCATCGCCCTCGCCGGGGTCGCGGCGGAAACCGGCGTGATCATGCTCATCTATCTCGATCAAGCAAAGAAGCAGGCAGAAAGCGAACTGTCCCCGCGTAACCAACAGTTCACAAAAGCTCACCTCTATCAGTCGATCATGGTGGGGGCTGTTGAGCGTGTTCGGCCCAAAATGATGACCGTAGTGGCGATCATGGGTGGGCTCGTGCCGATACTTTGGAGCACAGGTGCAGGCTCGGAGGTGATGCAGCGCATCGCCGTGCCGATGATCGGCGGCATGGTGTCGTCGACGGTGCTGACTCTCGTGGTCATTCCGGCCGTTTACGCTGTCGTTGAAGGCTTCCGCCTTCCGGGAGCTTATCTCTACGGACGAGGGTTGAAAGTCGATGGCCCTCGAAATGAATGCCAAACTGGCCATGGCGCTCAACATTGAGGGAACTCCCGGATTCATTCATCGATAAGAAGCTCATTCCGGGGAGCTGTGTGATTTGATGCACTCAAGGCCGAAATCGCCAAATTCGGGAAGCTGGTGGTTGCCCAATCTGCTGATGCGATGCCGCGACCGACTTTGGCCCGAACTCGTGCGGCATTTTGGCCACAGGTCTGACATCCGATATCCTGCCACCAAATGGCCGCTTGCCTCCCGGTGGCAGCTTCATAAACTGCAGGACGCTATGATCAGTGTCTTGCAACGAATCGTGGTCTTGGTGCTCGCCGTTGCGTTTGCAATGTCCAGCGCGGGCGGGAGCATGGCCGGCATGAGGATGGGTGGATACGACCATTCGGCCGAGAAGAGCTTGTTAGCCGCCCACACAACTGACGGTCATACACACATTCGCGAGTCGGAGATTGTCTCAGTTGATGACCTGGATTCCGAGAGGTCGGCTGGTGCTTCGGATCATAGCCATGATGGCGTGGAGTCTTCATGCTGCGTGATGTGTCATTTCGCCGTGGAAATGCCTTTTCCAATCTTCATCCATACTTGTCCGGCCTCGGTCATTGAGCCGCAGGGCCAGCATCCTGTCAGGCAAAGATTGATTGCCTCCCTGGAACGCCCTCCAAGAGCAGGCTTCGCCCACATTGGCTGACCGAGCCATCGATTTCATGGCGCTGCGGGATTCTGTGCCTGGCAGCTCGCAGATGGTGCCGGTCACAATCGCTCCAAGCATTTGCATCTGACTTGAGTGCCCGACGCTTTCGATGTGACCCGCCGTCATAACGGATGCGCCCGACAGCCTCGTATTCCTGCGGCTCAGATCCTCAATGTTCAATGACATTCTGCAGCGTGGTCACAACGCCCTCCGTCCACTTGTCTCACACTCATGGCTTCGCGCCATCATCCTGCGCACTGTGGCGGTATCCGGCGCCCTCGCCATTCTGTTCGTTGGAGACAGCAATCACGGCTTTGCCTACTCTCTTGGTATCGCAGTCGCCTATTTCACTTGCGTCATTGTTTTGACATTGCTTGCGCGCAAGCAATCGGCAGAACTTCTTATGGTCGGCGTTGTGATGCTGGACGCACTTCTCGTCGTTGGCGTCCTTTATCAGGATATTCTCAGGGCGTCCGCGAGCGACGATCACAGCCTCACGACAGCTGGTCTCGTCGTACCCTTTATCGTTCTCAGTCACGTCTCGATCAATCTCAATGTCCGACTTATATTCATTTTCGCGGCAACAGTTCTCACCGCCTGGCTGGTGATGCTCGCCATCATGGCGTTGAGACATGAGCTGAGCGCACAGGCATTCTTCGGGCTTGATCTAAGTCTTGCGCTCGGCTTCGGTTTTGCTGCGGTTTCAACGGGACTGCTGGCGCTCGATCACAAGCGCACACGCCGCGAGATTCAGAAAGTAGAACACTGGCGGAAGAATCTCGCTCGATTTTTCTCGCCGCATGTGGTTGCGGATCTGCAAGCTGGCCACGCACTCGAACTCAACCGACGCTCGGCCGCCATCATGTTTGTCGATTTGCGGGATTTCACATCTTACGCGGAATCCGCTGCCGCCTCGCAGCTCGCAGGCGTACTCGCGCAATATCGCCGTCTTGTCGCTGGCAAAGTGTTTGACTACGGCGGCACCATCGACAAATTTATCGGCGATGGCATCATGGCGGTGTTCGGCCATCCGACAGAGGCCGGCGATGATGCGGAACGTGCCTTGGCGTGCGCGCTTGAACTGACCAGTCTGCTGCGCAGCTGGAGGCCATCCGACCATACCGATGACTCCGTCTTTGAGACTGGCATTGGTCTTCACTTTGGCAGTGTTATTGGCGGCGTTTTGAAAAGCGGCTACCACGATGAATTCACGGTCATCGGGGACGCCGTGAATGTCGCACAGCGCCTTGAGGCGCTGACAAAGGAGCTTGATGCCGCGCTCGTTGTGTCATCCGTTCTGCTGACACATACGAAGAACTGCGCCACCGATAAACGCTGGATCATGCAAAAATCTGTAACGCTCAGCGGTCGACGACTGCCAATCGATATCGCTTATCTGCCGCGCATGGAAGGTGTGGGAGTGCCGAGGCCAGCGCGGACGTCTGACACCGCGCCGCCAGGAGTAGGGTGAAACACCCTCGAGTTAAACGCGTAGTTCGTGCGGCATTTTGGCCACGGGTCTGACATCCAATATCCTGCCACCAAATGGCCGCTTGCCTCCTGATGTGGGATTCTTAAACTGCAAGATGCTATGGTTAGTTTTTTGCGACGAATCGTGGTCTTCATGCTCGCTATTGCGTTGGCAATCTCCAGCGCAGGCGGGAGCATGGCGGGCTTGAGGATGAGTGGACACGACCATTCGCCGGTGAACAGCTCGTCGGTCGCCGACGCAAGCCACAGTCAAACACACGCTCACGAACCGGGAAGTCTCTTAGTTGACGATCTGGACATCGAGGGGTCGGCTGATGCTTCGGACCACACTCATGACGGCGTGGAGTCATCATGCTGCGTGATGTGTCATTTCGCGGTGGAAATGCCTTTTCCAGCCCTTGTCCATAATTGTCCGGCCTCGGTCATTGAACCGCAAGGCCAGCATGCGATCAGGCAAGGCTTGCTTGCTTCGCTCGAACGCCCTCCTAGAACAGGCTCAGTCCATACCGGCTGATCAGTCCGTCACCTGCATAGCTTTGCGGATGACCTGAGGCCCAGCAGGGGCCCGCTGTCACACGTGCCGGTTTCACATTCCACGCATTCAGAATCTAGCATGAACGCCCACGAGGCATTCGATGAAACCGCCAATCGTCATGGTCCTCACCATGATGCTGTCTGCCTGCTCGTCACCTGTGCCGGTCCTCGAAGCGGGTTCCAAATCAGCGGATCCAAATGTTTCCGTTCCGCGCGTCCGTTACGTCCCGGTGACTGCCGGAACGCGCGATTATCAACCCGTGGGACCGAAGTCCTGGACTGAACAGGGCAGCCAAGCCACGCCTGAGCGAGAGGGTTCGCAAGGCGTAGAGCAGAAGAGCGATGAACAGTCGAAGTCGGATGCAGAGAGCACCCCAGCACAGGAGGCGCAGTGATGGAGTGCTTGCGCCTTTCCTTGATCTTCCGGGGCGTCGTTGCTCTTGGCCTTGGGCTGCTGGGCGGCTGCGCCAAGTTCTCGCCTGATGCCGGCATGGCACCCGTTGCCGCTCACGTTTCGGCCGAGATCGGCCGAGACACGGTGAAAATCACATCTGCCGCAGATGCTGCGGGCGTCAAGGAGCGGGTGAGGGCGATCATCTCTCGAACCCTGACCGCCGATGCGGCTGTTCAGCTCGCGCTTTTGAACAACAGAGGCTTGCAGGCGGAATATAACACGCTCGGTATTGCGGAAGCGGCCTTCGTCGAGGCAAGCCTGCCGCCAAACCCCACCTTCTCCTTCGAGCGGATCTCAGCGCCCGGCGATCTCGAAATCGAGCGAAGGGTGGTCGCGAACATTTTAGCCCTCTTCTTGCTGCCGGCGAGACGCGACATCGCCAAGGCCGGTTTCGAAGCCGCGCGGTTTCGTGCAATCGAGGCTACCTTCCGCGTGGCAGCCGAAACACGCCGAGCCTATTATCGCGCGGTCGCGGCTTCACAGACGGTCGCCTTCCTCGAGCAGGCGCGGATCGCTGCAGATGCGGCTGCCGCTTTAACCCGCAAGCTCGGTGAGACCGGCGCTGCGACGAAGCTCGATCAGGCCAGGGCAGGGGCCTTCTACGCCGAGGTTTCCAACCAGCTGGCGCAGGCGCGGCTGCGTGCCACCACGGAAAGGGAGAGTCTGACACGCCTCTTGGGCGTATGGGGGCCCGACATCAATTACAAGCTCCCTCGCGAGCTGCCGAATCTTCCAGTGAAGCTCCCGAGCTCCGAACAGATCGAAGCGACTGCCATTCGCAAGCGCGTTGATCTGATCGCAGCGCGGCTCGATCTGGACCGGCTGGCGAAATCACTTGGCCTGACGGAAGCAACCCGGTTCGTCTCAGTGCTGGAACTCTCCGGGATCTTTGCTGAACGGAGGACTGATACGGAGCATACGCACCCGATCGGTTACGAGCTAGCGATCGAGATCCCGATCTTCGATTTCGGCGAGGTCAATGTGAGGCGTGCGCGCGAAACCTACATGCAAGCGGTGTATCGCTTAATCGAACGGGCGGTCGACGCCCGTTCCGAAGTCCGATCGGCCTACCAGACACTCAGGGCAACGCACGACATTTCGCGGCAATACCGCAACCAGATACTACCGTTGCGCAAGACCATCAACGATGAGGCGCTGCTCGCCTATAACGGCATGCTGATCGACGTGTTCGATCTTCTCACCACCTCGCGGGAAAGCATTCTCACCAATGTCGCCGCGATCACGGCTAAGCGCGATTACTTCATAGCTTCGGTGGATTTCCAGGCTGCAACGATTGGCGGCGGCGGAGCCGTCGCCGCACCAGGCGAGGAAACAGTTGCGTCAAGCGAACCCGGAGCCGGCGAGCATTAACCAGAGGAGTTTGTCGAATGTCAGTCTCTCGTCGATCCTTCATTCGGGCCTCCGGGGCGGCAGCTCTCATCAGTGCAGGGGCGGTTTCGGGACGCGTCCAGGCAGCCTCGATCCCGGAAGCGGCGACGATGAAAGAGGCGGTCATGCAGCCGCCTCTCTTTCCCACGAGCGGGCCCGAGTATCAGCCCGTCGTAACGCTCAATGGTTGGACGGCTCCGTGGAAGATGAATGGCGATTGGAAGGAGTTCCACCTGGTTGCCGAGCAGGTGGTGAGGGAAATCGCGCCCGGCATGGTCGCCCATCTTTGGGGCTATAACGGGCAGTCCCCCGGTCCGACGATCGAGGCCGTCGAGGGCGACAAGGTGCGCATCTTCGTCACCAACAAGCTGCCTGAACACACGACCATCCATTGGCATGGGCAGCTCCTGCCCAATGGCATGGATGGGGTAGGCGGTCTCACGCAGCCGCATATCAAGCCGGGACAGACCTTTGTCTACGAGTTCCAGCTGCGCAAGAGCGGCACCTTCATGTACCACCCGCATGCCGACGAGATGGTGCAGATGGCCATGGGCATGATGGGCTTCTTCGTGGTCCATCCGCGAGACCCAAGCTTTCGACGGGTGGACCGCGACTTCGTGTTCCTGCTCAATGCCTATGACATCGAGCCCGGGGCCTATGTGCCCAAGGTCAACACCATGCTCGATTTCAATCTCTGGACATGGAACAGCCGGGCCTTCCCCGGCATCGACCATCTGGTCTGCGGCCGGGGCGACAAGGTGCGGATCCGCTTCGGCAATCTCACCATGACCAACCATCCGATCCATATGCATGGCTATGAGTTCAAAGTCTCCTGCACCGATGGCGGCTGGGTTCCCGAGAACGCGGCCTGGCCGGAAGTGACCATCGATTGCGCCGTGGGCCAGATGCGGGCTTTCGATTTTGTCGCCGATGCGGAGGGCGACTGGGCCATCCATTGCCACAAGTCGCATCACACGATGAATGCGATGGGTCATGATGTCCGGACCTGGATCGGGGTCGACAAGAAGGAAATCGCCAAGAATATTCGCAAGCTCGTGCCCGACTACATGCCGATGGGGACAACCGGCATGGCCGAGATGGGCGAGATGGAGATGCCACTGCCTGACAACACTCTGCCGATGATCACGGGCTTTGCTCAATTCGGCGCGGTGGAGATGGGCGGGATGTTTTCAGTCGTAAAGGTGCGTGAGGGGCTCGCGGCCAACGACTACAAGGATCCGGGCTGGTTCAAGCACCCGGATGGAACGGTCGCCTATGAATGGACCGGGGGGTCGAAGAATGCTCAGCGCGCCCCCGGCCCTCAATACGACCCGACCAGAACGGCTGAGTTTCGCGTCGTGAAGCCACGGCGGAATCGCGGCCACAATCACAACTGAAACTCAAAGGAGAACGATGTGACTTTGAAGGGGATCGTAACAAGCTTTATCGGGGTTGCCGCCCTGTCGACATCGGCGCTCGCCGATGCCGGACATTCTCATGACACCCGCGCTTATGGCGAGCCGGGAAATCCCGATAAGCCGGCGCGTGTGGTGCAGGTGATCATGAAAGAGACCGAAGATGGACGGATGGTCTTCATCCCCGACAATGTGACGGTCAAGAGAGGCGAGCAGATTCGTTTCTCGATGAAGAACCATGGTGAGAGCGATCATGAGTTCGTGCTCGGGACCACCGAAGAGATCGTCGCCCATGCCAAGGAAATGGAGAAGAACCCGGATATGGAGCATGACGATCCAAACTCAAAGCGCCTGATGGCCAAGCAGAATGGCGACATCGTTTGGAAATTCACCCAGGCCGGGACCTTTGAGTTCGCCTGCCTCATCCCGGGTCATATGCAAGCGGGCATGAGAGGCAAAATCATCGTCAACAAGTAACCTGAGGAGGTGAAAAGTGCGTAGGTTCATCACTGTAGCAGCATTGGTCATGTTCTCCACGACGGCCATTGCCGAGAGCGCGCCTGTTCTCGGCAGTGTTACAAAGATCGATCAGAAGCAGGGCAAGATCACCCTCAAGCACGGGCCGATCAAAAATCTCGAAATGGACGCTATGACGATGGTGTTTGCCGTGGGCGACCCGACCATGCTCAAAACCGTGAAGGTGGGTGACAAGGTCAAATTCGAGGCCGATCGCGTCAACGGCCGGATCACTGTCACCAAGCTTGAGAAAGCGAAGTAAAGTGATGATTGGTGCGGGGCTCCGGCTCCGCACTTTACAAAGGCCGTGATAGGTTCCCCGATCGATCACGCTGCATGGGAGTGGACGAGCGCGAGCAGGCCGATCCTGAGCATCGAAGACAATCGCCGCGGGCCGAGTGTCTTATGAATTGGTGGAGCTCAGCGGATATGCCCGGCCTGTTCCTCGTGTCCTTGCTCCGAGCAGGCAGCAAGCACCGTGACCATCCTGCCGGCGCTGCCGCCGGCTGATACGCTGATTCAGCCGAACAAGTTCTCGAATGCACTCCTTTGCGGTTCAAGCAGCTTGACGATGGCGGAATGTTTGCGTTCTTCGGCAATATCGCGTGCTGTCCGCCCTTGTGGGTTTCCGACATCGCATCGAGCGCCGCAATCGAGCAGCAGCTTCACCACCTCGTTATGACCCTCACCGCAAGCCATCATCAGCGGCGTCCGACCGTGCTTGTCCCGGCTGTCGTATTTGGCCCCACGGGACAGCAGGAGCCGCGCAATCTTCGCATCCTGACCACGCGCGTCGATGGCACTCGTCCGCTTCAGAAAACGACCTGCCTGAATTGGCACGCTTCCACCTGCTTCTCGGCTGAGCGCGGTCAAGGCAATGAGCTGATCCGCTCCCCGATCGGAGAGCAGAAGAACGATTCCGAGGTCAGCTGAAGAGTTTTCTCAGGCCCTTCTTGTGGCTCTTCTCGTCCGTCGCGAGGATCTCGGCAATCTTGCTGTAATCTCTCGCCTTGGCGTGGTCGGCAGCCGTCAATCCGCCATTGTCCTTGGCCTCACGATCGGCACCCCATCTCAGCAAGAGTTCAACCCGACCCATCTCACCCGACAGAGCGGCATGCATGAGCGGCGTCCGACCGAGATTGTCCTTGCTTTCGACACCAGCACCTTTGTACAAAAGGAACGTCGCGACCGGGATCCTGCCACTTGCCACCGAATAGGTGAGCGCCGTCCGTCCTTTATTGCATTTGGCCTCGAGCTTGGCCGCTTGGGCGTACAACAACTCCACGATGTCCTCGCGTCCGAGTTGGGCAGCCACCATCAATGGCGTCATGCCGAGGTGGTTCGTGGTATCGGCATTGGC
>Ga0075421_100002624_pt1 | contig 21485 bp, 18 predicted proteins | sample SoiMetdeltSBSDD5_FD_75292 | JGI IMG/M metagenome (GOLD analysis project Ga0075421, IMG submission 75292) | Bulk soil microbial communities from a Populus tree surrounding site in Tennessee, USA - Soil MetaG P. deltoides SBSDD5 | ecosystem: Environmental > Terrestrial > Soil > Tree plantation...
GTTTCACCGAATGTGAGAAAGCGCTGCCCCACGCGCTGTTTCCGCGTACCGTAGGAACTTTCACCCACCACGAGCGCCGCGCCACCGGCTGCACCCCAGTGTTCGACGCTACGCGGTAAAGTAATGCCATCCCGATACTATACCTTGCTGAATTCATGGTAGAGTGTCTACCATGAAGTGGTTTAGGGAAGCGCCTTACGGACGAATCGTTTGAAGCTCTGACGGCGGTTGGCGAAGCTTTTGAGGCGTCGCTGCAAAAGGCTCGCGCCACCCCGTGCCGCCGCTGAATTCGATTCCGACGAGGTACTTTCCCTGGAAGGAATTACAGTAGCGAACCGAACCTTTTCCCGAAATACCCAGCTTAGGATCGTTACACGTCACGCCGGCCGATACGGGAACCTGTTCCGCAATCAGCAACTGCAATCCCTCCGCTGAGACGTTGACGAGTCTGGTATCGGACACTTTTTCTTTGCCGGCCTGATCCTCCCATACGATCCGCAATGGCTCGTCAGTGGCGTGCCTGACCTTACTCCGCGAATTGGTTCTTCGAGCCGTAGCGTGCAGCGACTGTTGAGCCCAAAGCGTGGATTCAGCGTAAGCTTCGCCGATGGCTGAGGTTTTGATTTTCAGTTTCTTCGCCGAATCCTTAACCGAGTCCCAGTCGCCAGTCTCGTAATGGTATGCCAATCTGTAGACATTTCGAAATCCGTCATCTTCTCGCGCTGTTCCGAGCAATGCCTCGCTGATCACCGGCGCGACCCCCGCTAGATGCAGAGCTTTGTCGAGTGGCAGATCGATAAGCGCATCGAGCAAGGAGAACAGACCCATCAGGAATCCGAGATGACACTCTTGGATACCGGAAAGTTGCGCCAGCCGTTCGCAGAAACGCGCTCGAACCAGCGAATGTGTCACCAGTTCACCCGGTTTGTTTTTCGCCAAAGCGGGAAGAGCTGCCATCGCGACCCAGCATCGGATGCTGGTTTCGCCAAGGGCCGCCAGAGCTTGATCGATCGAGTGAATCTTTCCGGAGCGCCGAAAGGGAAACAATGCCGAATTCACATACCTCAGCAATTTGAAGGAAAGGGATACGTCTTCGGAGATAAGGATTCGTAGCCGGCAGAAGTCCAGGTCGGTTTCTTGCATTTCACGCAGCAAATTTATGCAGCTGAGTTTAGCAGCGGGAATCTGTTGACCGCGCACTATGACCGGCTTGGTGAAGAAGTAGCCCTGGAAGTAATCGTATCCGGCGTCGAGCGCCCAGTCGAACTCTTCGCGCGTCTCTACTTTTTCGGCTAGCATCGCGATGCCTCGCGGCCTGTAGATGCGCAGAAGCTGCTCCTGCTCCTTCTTAGCCGTCGCCTGCATATCCACCTTGATCACTTTGGCGATCTCGGTAAGCGGCTCGAAACGAGGATGGCGCACAAAGTCATCCAGCGCAATCGTGTAACCCTGGTCGTAAAGCTCCCTGCATGCAGCTAAAAACTCCGGGTCTGGCTCGACCGACTCCAGGATTTCAAGTACCAGGTTTTGCCGCGGAATCATGGAGTGCAGACCGCTCATCAGCAGGATGCGGTCAAAATTAACAAAAGCTTTCTTGCCGCAAACCATGTTTTCGAGACCAATGGACAGGAGGCTGTTCGCGATGACCTGCGTCGTCGCCGAACCGCTGTCGGTACCGTCAAACTCGTTGCGCTCGCCGTCGGATCGAAACAGTAACTCATACCCGTAGAGTTGGCGGGAGCGATCGAAGATTGCCTGGCGGGCGACAAAAACATCCATATCCTACCTATCGGCCAGATGGGCTGCAGTATTAACTTTGACCGCAGCACTTCTTATACTTCTTGCCACTGCCACAGGGACATGGATCGTTGCGACCCACTTTGACGCTGGCAACCACTGGCTCGTCCACGATGAGCTCGCCGTCACCATTCCAAACAGGCTCAAACCCGTCCCGCTCGGCGCGACTATTGAGTAAATCCTTGACCAGCATCTCCTCGTCCGCCGATAAGCCGCCGCCAAGCTCGTCGATCTTCTTCAGCAGCCGGCGCAGACCCGCTCGCGACGGCTCGGCCGAAACGCACATGGCGTAGGCAGCCAGCGCTTCGTTCCGCAAGTCGTCGTCATGGAAAAACGCGACCAGCCGTGGCGCTTCTGTTTCCATTTCAAGCAGCGCGACGCCGAGAATCGCCTGCGCGCATACTTCGCGATCCGGATCGTCCAGACGCTTGGTGAAGTATTCGCCAAACCGAGGATCCTGCGAGATCGCCATAGCCTGCAGGCCCGCCGCCCGCGTAGCCGGCTGCTCATAAAAGGCGATCATCCAGCGCTGCACGTCCGGCTTCTCACCCTCGCGTCCGGCGAGCGACCGCAACGCACCCGATCGCTCCTCGACCGACGCGCTTTCATCGGCGAGACAATCTCGCATCGCTTTTCGGATGTCGCCTCGCTCCCAGCCGTCCATCAGCGCCTGCCAGCACTCGCCACGAATGCTCACATCCGGATCCTCGCGAGCCATCTGCAGCAGCTTGTCCCAAAGCCCCTTCGGAGTAGTCTGCTCCGAGAGCACCGACACCGCAGCAAATCGATTGTCGCGATCCGAGCTGTCAAGAAAGAGTTCCGTCTCCTCTTCGGTTAACAGATCAAAACGCGGATCGGTTTCGGCCGGATATAGCTCCCACAAATCAAATGGCTCATCTTCCTGGACGACCGGACCAGCTTCGAGCTGTTGCACACAGAAGGCCAGAGACTGAAGTATCCATTCCCCGCCTTTGACCTGCTCGCAAGCCTCGCGAACCGCCGGAATCGCAGCCGGATCGCCATAAGCGATCAAACAATGACCCGCATCGACCGGATCGATTTTTAATCGGTCGACCAGAACCTGCAAGATGCGCGCGTCGCGAACCCCGAGCGAGCTGAGAAGGAAGCCTGCGTCCGAGGTCTCGTCCTCTTTGACTTGATCGTAAAGCTCGAGCAGAGGCTCAACCGCCGCCGCGCCGATATCGCGGAACGCGCAGATCACTGGAATCGTGGCGTCCTGATGATTGCGCCGGAAATATTCGACGAGAAACGGAATCGCGCGCGGCGTCCGCAGGTGACGAAAGATCTGGATGAGATCCTCAGTAAGGTTCTCGCGCCCGTTGGGCCGTTGCTCCAGCCCGAATCGAACCAGATCCGCAATGGAGCGCTCCGGATCGTCGATGATGGCATGCACGAATCGATGATCGAGGCCGACGAACCCCTGCTCGGCCGCCAGGAGCAATTCGTAAGTGGAAACGCTGGTGTACTGGTCCGGACTGAGAATCAAACCCTAGCCTTTCACCACGACGTTCACCAGCTTGTCGGGGATCACAATGATCTTGACGACCTGCTTGCCCCGCGTGAACTGCTGAATCTTGTCATCGGCAAGCGCGCGCTTTTCGACCAGGTCCGTGTCAGCGCCGAAAGGAACGCGAATCCGCCCGCGCAGCTTTCCATTCACTTGCACGGGAAGCTCGGCTTCGTCCTCTTTAGCCAGGTCCGGGTCGAACACCGGCCAGGATTGCCGGAAGACAGGACCTTCGCCGTCCATCTCATCCCAGATCTCCTGCGACAAGTAAGGAGCGAACGGAGCAAGCATCAGCGTCAGTTTTTCCAGGATCTCCTTCAGCGCCGCGCCCGAGAGTCCTTGCTCGATCGCGTACAGATCGTTGACCAGCTCCATGATCGAGGCGATCGAGGTATTGAAGTGCCACCGCGTTTCGAAGTCCGACGTGACTTTTTCGATCGTCTGATGCAGCCTGCGCAGCGCCACCTTGTCAGCGTCAGTCGACGGACCATCCCCAGTCCGCGCGCGCTCCGCGTTGCGTGTCGCAAACCGGTAAACCCGCCCCAGAAAACGATACTGCCCTTCTACCCCGGCGTCATTCCAATCCACATCCTTCTCCGGCGGCGCAGCGAACAGCGCGAACAGACGCGACGTGTCCGCTCCATATTTCGCGATCACTTCATCGGCCGCCACGACGTTCCCCTTGGACTTGGACATCTTGGCGCCGTTCCGTATCACCATTCCCTGTGTAAAGAGATTCTTTACCGGCTCATTGTGAGAAGTGAGCCCCAGGTCGCGCATCACCTTACTGAAGAAGCGTGAATAAATAAGGTGCAGGATCGCGTGCTCCACACCGCCGATGTATTGATCGATCTGAAACCAGTAGGCGGCTTTGACAGGATCGAACGGCAGCTTGTCGTTCTTCGGATCGATGTAGCGATAGAAATACCAGGACGAATCGACGAACGTGTCCATAGTGTCCGACTCGCGCCGCGCGGGACCTCCGCACGCCGGGCACTTCACGTTGACGAACTCCGGGACCTCAGCCAGCGGCGAGCGCCCTTTTCCCGTGATCTCGACATTCAGCGGAAGCGTGACCGGCAGATCGGCTTCCGGAACCGGAACCACTCCACACTTCTCGCAGTGGATGACCGGAATCGGCGTCCCCCAGTAGCGCTGCCGCGACACGCCCCAATCCTTGATGCGATACGTCACAGCGCCCTTGCCGAACCCTTCCGCCTCAGCCTTGGCAGTCATCCGGCGGCGCGCTTCGGCGCTCGCGAGGCCGCTCCACTCACCCGAATTCTCGACGATTCCATCCTCAGTAAACGCCGCAGTCGGATTGACAGGAAGCTCGCCATCGACAGGACGGATCACCGGCCGAATCGGAATGCCATACTTCGTGCAGAATTCGAAATCGCGCTCGTCATGCGCCGGCACCGCCATGATGGCGCCAGTCCCGTAACCCATCAGGACGAAATTGCCGATCCAGATCGGAGTCTTCTCTCCGCTATACGGATTGGTCGTGTAGGCGCCCGTGAAGAAGCCTTCCTTCTCGATATCGCCGGGCCCCTTGTTGGCGCGCGCATCGACCATCGCCTTGGCGCGCGCGCGACCAGCTTCGTCGGCGATCTCAGCCACCACCGGATGCTCCGGAGCCAGGATCACGCAAGTCGCCCCAAAGATAGTGTCAATCCGAGTCGTGAAAACCCGTATCTTCTCGAAATCGACCTCGGTCCCTTCCGAGCGCCCGATCCAGTTACGCTGCATCGTAAGCACGCGATCCGGCCAGCCGCCTTCCAGTTGCTTGATGCCGTCGAGCAGCTCGTCTGCGTAGGCGGTAATCCGGAAGAACCACTGATCGAGAGCCCTCTGCTCGACTGCCGTGTCCTCATGACGCCAGCAGCAGCCGTCGACCACCTGCTCGTTGGCGAGCACCGTCGCGCACTGCGGGCACCAGTTCACCAGCGCCTTTTTCCGATACGCGAGGCCCCGCTCGAGCATCTTCAGAAAGAACCACTGGTTCCAGCGATAATACTCCGGCTCGCAAGTGGACACCTCGCGATCCCAGTCATAGCTGAACGCGAAGCGCCGATGCGTCTTCTTCATGTTGGCGATATTCTGCCGTGTCCAATCGCGCGGATGCCGCTTGTTGAGGATCGCCGCGTTCTCAGCCGGCAATCCGAACGCGTCCCATCCCATCGGATGCAGCACGTTGAATCCGCGCATCCACTTGTAGCGAGCCAGCGCGTCGCCAATCGAATAGTTGCGGATATGCCCGATATGAAGCGCGCCGCTGGGGTAAGGCAGCATCTCGAGCACGTAGAACTTCGGCGCAGTCGAGTTCTCCTCAGCTCGATAGAAGGTCGCGTTCTCCCAGCGCTCGAACCATTTCAGTTCGATTTCGTTGTGGTCGTAAGACTTTTCGGGCATAGCTTCTTCAACGTTTCCAGGTTTCGGCGATCGTCGCCTTCCTCATCGACCGGTGTTTCGAGGATGAAAGGAATCTTCGTCAGCTTAGGATGCGCCAGCATGCGCCGGAATGCGTCCACGCCGATATGACCTTCTCCAATACTCTCATGCCGGTCGGTACGGGAGCCAAGCGGCGCCTTCGAATCGTTTGCATGGATCAACTTCACGTTTGTCATTTTGAGAATGCGATCCGCGTCGCAGATCGTATTGCGCAGACCTTCCTCAGTTCGGATGTCGAAACCCGCCGCCAGCAGATGACAGGTGTCGAGGCAGTATCCGATCGGCAGATCGCTCATCGTAGCGGACAGATCGCGGATCGCGCGCAGCTCCTCAAAACGAGATCCGATCAGACATCCGCCCCCAGCGGTACATTCGAGCAGCAGCATGACACGCCCGAGCGCCAATCCTTGCGCAGCCTCCGTGAGTCCGTGAGCGAAGTTGACGATCCCTTCCTCGACACTCTGTCCCTTGTAACTTCCGGGATGGGCGACCAAATACTCAGCGCCGATCGCTACGGCCCGCTCCAGCTCTCCGCGAAAAGCCAGGATCGACCTCGACCGGATGGTAGGGTCGATTGACGCGAGGTTGATAAGATAGTTATCGTGAATCGCCAGCGGCTTCAGATCGAGCTTGCGGCGAGCACGCTCGAGTAGCCGGACGTCCGCCGGATTCGGAGCATTCGCCCGCCACATGCGCGGGCTGGCCGAAAAGATCTGAAAGGTGTTCGCGCCAAGTTCATGTGCTTTAAGCGCCGTCTTTTCGAGCGTGCCCTGACTGTTTGTATGGATTCCAATGCGCAGAATTTCATCGTAGCAATATTGATCGCAGGAACGCTGTCAGCCCAGCCCCGCACTTACGAACTGGCTCCCACCGAGGGCTCACATTTCACGTTTGAAGTCTACAAGACAGGTTTAATGGCGGGAAAGAAACACAAATTCGTCTTCCAGCGCTACTCCGGCCAGACAACCTTCGACGAAGCGAAGCCGGAAGACACCAAAGTACGGCTGGTGATCGATACCCGGAGCGTCGTATGCACAGATACGTGGGTAAGCGAAGGCAACCGCAAGAAGATCCAGGAAGCAGCGCGCGACCAGATGATGCAGGCGGATAAATTTCCCGAAATGATTTTCACCTCGTCGAAGGTGACGCCAAAAGGCGCGGGAACGTACGATGTCGAAGGTAAGCTGTCGATCAAAGGTGTCGAACGACCCGTATTGATCCAGGTAACTGTCAAGCCGCAAGAATTCGCAGGAAACGCGCGAATCAAGCTCAGCACCTGGGGAATGAAGCCGCCCCCCAACAAGACTCTGGGGCTAATCAACACGAAGGACGAGATGGGCGTCCTCTTTCTGCTGAAGGCAACGCCTAATTAACGATCCGCTTCCACTCGACAGTAGCCTTCTGAAAGTTGATGAGAAGACAGACTTCCATGCCCGAGGCACGCAGGTAATTCAGGCATTGAGCCATGTGTTCATTACCCAGACGCTCGACACATTGAGTTCGATCACGACCACATTCTCGACAAGGATGTCAGCAAAATACTCACCCGCGCACAGTCCTTTGTATAACACAGGGAAAGAAGCCTGAGCGACCGTTTGAATTCCTCGAAGTTTGAGGTCATGTAGCAAAGCACGCTCATAGACTTTTTCCAGGAATCCAGCCCCGAGAGTATTGGAGACCTCAAACACAGCCGCAAGTATCTTTTCAGTCAAAACGTTTATCTTATCTGTGTTCATCTGTGTTTATCTGTGGCCCATTGCCTTTAAAAATCTCATGGCCACAGATAACACAGATGAACACAGATAAGAAATTAGCGGTAAGCCGCGACCCCAGTGACCCGTTCACCAATAACCAATGCGTGGATGTGATCAGTCCCCTCGTAGGTCTTAACGGTTTCCAGATTCGCCATGTGCCGCATGATCGGATACTCATCGGTGATCCCATTGGCCCCCAGTAGATCGCGACTCGCCCGAGCGCAATCAAGAGCAATGCTCGCATTGTTCCGCTTGAGCATGGAGACATGCGCCGGATCGAGCTTGCCTTGGTCCTTCAGTCGGCCGCAATGCAGCGCGAGCAATTGCGCCTTCGTAATCTCAGTAATCATCCCAGCCAGCTTCTCCTGCACAAGCTGATGGGACGCGATCGGCCGGTCGTCGAACTGTTTCCGGATGACGCTATACTGCCGCGCCGTTTCATAGCAGTCCATCGCCGCGCCGATGACGCCCCATCCGATCCCATATCGCGCCTGCGTCAGACACGCCAGTGGAGCTTTAAGTCCCTTGGCCAATGGAAGGATCTGCTCTGACGGCACACGGCAATCGGAGAATGACAAGCTCGACGTCACCGACGCCCGCATCGACCACTTGCCGTGAATATCGGACGTCGAGTAACCGCGCGTCCCTTTCTCGACAAGGAATCCGCGAATCCCATCCTCGGCTCGCGCCCAGACAACGGCGACATCGGCCATCGTCCCATTGGTGATCCATGTTTTCTCGCCATTGAGCACCCAGTCGCCGCCGTCCTTTCGCGCCGTGGTCCGCATCCCCGCTGGATTCGATCCAAAATCCGGCTCTGTCAACCCAAAGCACCCCACCGCCTCACCGGACTGCAGTTTCGGCAGCCAGCGCTCTTTCTGAGCTCCCGAGCCGTAGTTGTAAATCGGGTACATGACGAGCGCTCCCTGGACTGAAGCAAAGCTGCGCAACCCGGAATCGCCGCGTTCCAGCTCCTGCATGATGAGCCCGTACTCGACGTTCGACATGCCGGCGCATCCATACCCCTCCAGATTGGCGCCGAGAAAGCCGAGCCGTCCCAGCTCCGCCACCAGGTCCCGTGGAAAGCGAGCTTCGCGAAAGCAGTCCCGAATGACAGGAATGACTCGATCGTCGACGAACTGGCGGGCCGTCCGCCGAACCAGTAGCTCCTGCTCGTTAAACTGCGAGTCGATCAGCAGATAGTCCACACCACGGAACGTGCTCATAAGCATCCTCATTTTAACCTGCGAGATTTCGCCCACCGGGGCACTATCTACCGTAACTAAGGAAACGTATGCGACTCAGCTTGCTCCTGCTTGCGTCGATCCTGGCCTACGGTCAACCGCCCTATCCCGCCCCCGATCCAGCCTATGTACCACTTGCCCGGGCTTACGAACTCCTCAAAGATAAGCAGTACGATGAGGCGATCACCTTTTTTCTCAAGGGGATCGAGGCCGCGCCATCCCGCCCCGCCGTCCGCAAGGACCTGGCCTACACATACCTGAAGATCGGGGAAACAGAGGAGGCCCGCGACCAGTTCGCCGCCGCGATGGCGCTGAATCCCGCTGATTTTCACGTTGCTCTCGAATACGCCTTTCTGTGCCATGACACCAGAATGCAGGCCGAAGCCCGGCGGGTCTTCGATCGGATCCGCAAGTCGGGAGACCCGGAGTCGCGGCAGACGGCCGAGCAGGCCTTTCAAAATATCGACCAGCCGCTCGCGGCCGGAATCGATCGCTGGAAAAAGGCGCTGGCCCTCGCGCCGGAGAGCTTCATGGCGCACTACGAGCTAGCGGGCCTGGCCGAGCAGCGGGATGAGCTGGAACTTGCGGCGCAGCACTACCGGCGCTCCTGGGAAATCCTGGGTAGCCGCAAGCAAACGCTCCTTGATCTGGGGCGCGTCTGGAAGGCGCTGAATCGCGCCGCCGATGCCAACGCCGCGCTGCTGGCCGCGTCGCGCGGTGGTGAGCCCCGGGCTCGTGAGGCAGCGCTCGAGCTGTTGCCGCAGCGCTATCCGTACGTCAACGAATTCACCCAGGCGATCGCGCTCGATCCGGAAAATATCGAGCTGCGCCGCGACCTCGCCTTCTTGCTGATGGCTCTGGAAAAACAGCCGGAGGCGGAGCGCGAGTTTCGCGCCATCCTGGATAAGGCTCCCGAGGATCTACTGTCATGCGCCCAGCTTGGCTTCCTCTATCTGGTGCGCGACGAGAAAGCGCGGGCCATGCCATTGCTGGAGAAGGTGCTGCGCGGCGCCGATGTCGCTCTCGCCAATCGCGTGCGCGCCGCCTTGAAGCTGCCGCTGGTCGATCCGAGTCCCTTGGCCGAGGTGTCGGGCGACGCCAAAGTGATGGCCGAGCGGAGTCTCAAATCGGGATACCTGCGCGATGCGCTTCAATATCTGCAAGCCGCGCACACTACAAATCCAAGGGATGGTTGGGTCATGCTCCAACTCGGCTGGACTTATAACATCCTCCATGCTGACGATCTGGCTTTCCGCTGGTTTCGCCTGGCGCAGTCGAGCGCGGATCCCGCCATTTCCGCTGAGGCCGGCAAAGCCTACCGGAATCTGAGGCCAACGTTCGCGCGGTTCCGCACGACTGCCTGGATGTTTCCCTTCTTTTCGACCCGTTGGCACGACACATTCGCCTATGCGCAGATCAAAACGGAATTGAGGCTAGGAAAACTTCCCTTCCGGCCGTACGTTTCGCTGCGCCTGCTCGGTGATGCGCGCCGCACGACGGGTGGACTCGTGCCACTCGAGCTGTCCGAGAATTCCGGCGTCGTGGCGGTAGGAGTCGCGAGTAACTATTGGCGCGGAATGATGGCCTGGGGAGAAGCCGGCTCGGCGATCCGTTATGTCAATAGTGAACGGGGCGCCCGCCGCGTGACTCCGGATTATCGTGGCGGCGTAAGCTTTGGTCGCGGCTTTGGCCATGGGATCGGCGGAGAAGAGCCAGGATGGTTCTTCGAGACCAATGCCGACGCCGTCTACGTGAGCCGCTATGAAAACGACTTGCTGTTTTACGCGCAAACGAAAATCGGATGGACGCCGCCGCGCGCTGCCTCGATCGAGACACAATTCTTCTGGAATAACAATATCATTCGCGACGCAAAGGGCCTGGAATGGGCCAATTTCGTCGAAAGCGGACCGGGAGTGCGATTCCGTTGGGCGTGGATGCCGCGATCGCTGTTGTTCACGGTAAGCGCCGTGCGTGGGTCGTTTTCGGTCACGCAGCACTATCGTGAGCAGACATTCAGGGATTTGCGAATGGGGTTTTGGTATGCGATTACTCGTTAGCTTCTTACTTCTCACGACCGCCTTCGCAGAGGAGCCACAGATCCACTTCTCAGTGATCGGGCCCGAGGCGGGCGCTTGGCCGCAAGTCCTCTCTTCGGTCGGCTTCGCCCGGCAGGATTCGGATGTCGCCAAAGTATTCGTGCTGCGATCGGCCACACCTGCATCTAAGCAATGGGCTGAGCGAGTCGAGCGGGGCGCATTCATAATTCTCGAGGGCGAGTCTCCCGTTGCCGAATCGTTTGGGTTTCAAGGCGGCCAGCAACGTGTGCGAATCGGCAGCGTTATCGACGCGCGCCGTCCCAAGCTTCCCATCATCTGGCAAAAGACTTTGGAGGCGCCGCGCTTCACCGTCCCCGAATTGGCGCGCGTTTTCGCTACCGAGCGCTGGACTGGCGCTCCTTTGCTTGCCGGATACCGGCGGGGTGCGGGCGCGGTCCTGTGGGTGACGGCCAGCCCCGGGGATCAGGGCTACGAGCGTTTTCCCTATCTGTTGCACGCGCTGGCCGACCTTGGACTCGAAGCGCCGTTTCGTTCCACCCGTCTCTGGGCATTTTTCGATTACTCTTACCGCACACGCGTCGATCTCGATTACTTCGCCTCCCGCTGGCGCGCCGCGGGCATTGGCGCGCTGCACGTCGCCGCTTGGCACTTTTATGAGGCGGACCCGGAGCGCGACCTCTATCTGAACAACCTCATCACCGCCTGCCATCGCAAAGGCATCCTCGTGTACGCCTGGCTCGAACTGCCGCACGTAAGCGAGAAGTTCTGGAACGATCATCCGGAATGGCGTGAAAAGACCGCCGTCTTGCAGGATGCGCATCTGGACTGGCGGAAGCTCATGAATATCACCAATCGCGATTGCTTCCGCGCCGTAGCCGACGGCGTGAAGAGCCTTGTCGGGCGATTCGATTGGGATGGCGTGAATCTGGCCGAATTGTATTTCGAGTCGCTCGAAGGCGCGTCGAACCCCGCGCGATTCACGCCCATGAACGATGACGTGCGCCGCCAGTTCCGGGAAGTGGGAGGATTCGATCCGATCGAACTGTTCGGCGCCCGGAAGGACTCCGCATCACTGCGCGCATTCCTCGATTTTCGCGCCGAGCTGGCGCGGCGCATGCAGCAGGACTGGATGGAGCAAATCGGCGTTCTGCGCGCCGTCCGCCCGAATCTGGACCTGGTTCTCACCCATGTGGACGATCGGTTCGACACTGGCATGAAAGACGCCATCGGCGCCGACGCCGCTCGCGCACTCCCGCTGATCGCGGAGCATGATTTCACATTCCTGATTGAGGATCCCGCGACCATATGGCACCTGGGGCCGAAGCGTTACCCGGAAATTGCGAAGCGGTATGAGCCGCTCACAACGCGCTTGGACAAACTCGCCATCGACATCAACGTCGTCGATCGGTACCAGGATGTCTATCCGACGAAACAACAAACCGGCACGGAATTGTTTCAGCTTGTTCACTTGGCTGCGGGCGCGTTTTCGCGGGTCGCCGTCTATTTCGAGAATTCGATCCTGGCGCCCGACCTCAAGTTCCTACCCGCGGCCGCCGCGGACGTGCGTCGAGCGGAGAAAGTTGGAGCCCGATGGTCGATAGAATCGCCGAAAGGGGTTGGCGTCGCCTGGACCGGCGCAGCGAAAGTTGATGGAAAGCTATGGCCTGTCGCTGACGGAGCGACTGTCTGGCTTCCATCCGGCGCACATACGCTCGAACCCTTCTCCGGTTCGCCGGTTTCCCGGATTCTCGATTTCAACGGAGACCTCCACACCGCCGAGGCGCTTCGTAACGAGTTAGTAATTACTTATTCGAGTTCCTCGCGCGCTATCGCCGTGCTGGAAAAGCGTCCCACATCGCTCGAACTGGACGACGCTGAGATCACGATCGAATTGCTGGCGTCCGGTCAACATTGGGCGCTGCTGCTTCCGCGCGGTAAGCACACGGTGAGAATTCGATTCGCGCCATTGGTATGATCAGGAGGTTATGGCTGCAAAATGCCGGCGAACTATCGCCCTTGCGCTGTTCTTCCTCCCTACGCTCCTAAGTGCAGCCGAAACAATCGAGATTTTCGGCCTGCGTTGGACCGTTCCCATCCTCGCGGATTGGAAAGTGGAAAACGTCGATGGCTTCCCGACCCTGAGCCTGCTGGTTCCCCGTCCGTCCACGCAGCCTCGGCGACCCACTCAGTTCGCGCTCGCCGAGACGCCTGATTACCTTACCGTTACGCTCGAGGCGGAAGTCAAGAAGGAGCCCAAAGCACTCCGGAATCGCAAGAATTCCCTGATCTTCGTCTACGCCTATCGCGACGCGAATCACTTCAACTACGTCCACCTCTCCGACGACAACACCAATCCCGAGGCGCACAACGGCGTGTTTCACGTGCTAGGCGGCGATCGCGTCCGAATCAGCTCCTTCAAAGGCCCTCCGACTCTGACCGAGGAGAAGTGGTACAAGGTGCGGATGGTTTATGACGGGCGTACCGGCAAGGTCGAGATGTTTGTGGATGGCCAGACTTCCCCGGCTTTGCGGGCGGTCGAAATGAGCCTGACCGCAGGCAAGGTCGGGATCGGCAGCTTCTTCGACATGGGCCAGTTTCGAAATGTAAAGATTCATGGCGAACGCTGAACCTGCTCCCGACTTCGCTGACATCCCCGATAAGCTCTACTTTCGCATCGGAGAGGTGAGCGATCTGGTCGGAGTCGAACCCTATGTCCTGCGCTACTGGGAGACGGAATTCCCATCAGTGGGTCCCAAGAAATCCGGGACCGGCCACCGGATGTACAAGCGGAAAGAAGTGGAGCTCCTTCTCAAAATCAAGTACCTGCTCTACGAGAAGAAGTACACAATCGAAGGAGCTAGGCTTTACCTGCAAAGCGAGTCGAAAATCGGAAAGCGCAAGAAAGCCGTCAAGGTCGAGCAACGCGAACTGTTCTCCGCCGATCCTCTACCTGAGATCCGCAAAGAACTGGTGGCAATACTCGACTTATTGAAGCACCACTAATTTGTGGTGTCCTGTAAAATGGCAGAGTATATCCGGTCCAAGTCCTCGGATGAGTAGTAATCGATCTCTATTCGGCCAGAATTGTTCGATTTTTCCACAATCCTAACCTTAGTGCTCAACGCACGCTCCAGTTCCTGAATCGCCGCCTTAACGTTCGGATCGACAGGTATCTCTTTGGAAGACTTAGGCTTGCGAGTCTCAGTCATGCGTTGCGTCAAGCTTTCGACTTGCCTAACCGAGAGTCCTTGCGCAACCACTTTTTCGGCTACCTCGCGTTGCAAGTCTTCGGGAATACCTAGCAGACATCGAGCATGGCCTTGCGATAGCCGCCGGTTAGCAACCAGCGTCTGCAGGTCCTGTGGAAGCTGTAGGAGCCGCAAAAGATTGGTGATGGTGCTGCGATCCTTACCAGTCCGCTCGCCAATCTGTTCGTGACTCAGATTTAGCTCGCGCGCCAAGCGGTCGAACGCGAGAGCTGTTTCTATCGGATTCAGATCTTCGCGCTGAATATTCTCGACAAGCGTAATCTCGAGCAACCGATCGTCCGGGATCTCCTGAATCACTACGGGTACGATTTCGAGTCCTGCGAGCTTGGCCGCTCTCCAGCGGCGCTCGCCCGCCACGAGTTGGTAGCGTCCACCGCTCGGCCTCACCACGATCGGCTGAATTATGCCGTTTGCCCGGATCGAATTGGCAAGCTCCTGAAGTCGTTCGGGATCGAAGACCCGCCGCGGCTGGACAGGATTCGGATCAATTTCGCCGATCCCGATGTGATTAGGCGCGGCAGCGGACTGAGCGGTGTCAGGTGTGGGTCGATTCGGCAGCAGCGCTGTCAATCCCTTTCCCAGCGCTCTACGGGGCGCTTCTTGCGGTCTGCTCATTGGCGAGAATCTCCTTGGCCAGTTGGATATAGCTTTCCGCTCCCTTCGAGCGGACGTCATAGCTGAGAATGGGCTTGCCGTAGCTAGGCGCCTCAGCCAAGCGAATGTTTCTAGGAATCACTGTACGCAAGACTTCATCCTTAAAAAAGGACCTCAAATCTTCGGCCACTTGGCGGGCGAGCGTCGTTCGATCGTCAAATAGGGTCAGCAGAATGCCTTCGATCCGAAGGTTATGGTGAAAGGAGTCGCGGATTCGATCGATCGTGTGGAAGAGTTCAGAAATACCTTCAAGGGCGAAGAATTCGCATTGAATTGGAATCAGGACTGAGTCGGCGCCCAGAAGGTCATTAAGCGTCAAGAGATCGAGAGCTGGGGGGCAATCGATGAGGATATAGTGGTAGCTACCGCGGATCTCCCTCAGTTTCTCCTGCAACCGATATTCGCGCCGCGGCAGGGAGACAAGCTCCAAGTTCGCCGCGACCAGATTTTTGTCTGCGGGAACCAAATCGAGGCCCTCGAATCCGCTCGGAATCGCGGCCTCAGCCAGCGAAGTCGAACCCAGGAGCACGTCGTAAATGGTCCGTCGGTCCGCTCCTTTTTCAATTCCAAGGCCAGTTGTCGCATTCCCTTGAGGATCGGAATCAATGAGAAGTACTTTGAAATCGTTCGCCGCAAGCGAGGCTGAGAGATTTATTGCGGTGGTAGTCTTACCAACCCCACCCTTCTGGTTTGTAACCGCAATTACCTTGGCCAAGTTTTCTTATGCTATCACAAGCAGGGATGTTTCACGTGAAACGGGGATAGGGATGATTGTTTTGGCCGCAGCGGGCGCGGTTTTGCAAAGCAAAGCCACATTTGGCGCTAACTTAAACACAACATGCTCTAAATCCTCCCAACTGACAGCACGCGATACGACCCAATCATACACTTCCGTAACGTCTTCTGCTCGCCGCGGCACGACCGTTACGTTCGGAAGGGCACGCGTTGCTTCCTTGAGAAACACGGCTTTACGCTTGTGCGATTCGATTAGGGCAATGTGGCAATCAGGCCGAACCACGCCTATTGCAAAACCGGGAAACCCCGCCCCTGAACCCAAGTCGGCTATCCTAAGCGGCCCGTCAGGCAGTTTCGACGCCAGGAATAGCGATTCGGCATAGTGCCGATCGACAGCCTCCTCAACGCTCTCGATCCTGGTAAGATTGATGGTCTTGTTCCACCGCACCATCAGCTCGTAGTGTTGCTCTAACTGGTGGATCTGTTCGGAGGACAGTGTACAAAATGCGGAAACCCGCTGGACCAGCAGTTCACGAAACACTTGCCAGGCTCAGGTAAACATCCAAAATTGCTACTGCGGCAGGAGTAACTCCGGGAATACGGGCCGCTTGCCCCAGAGTGACGGGCCGAACTCGCTCCAGCCTCTCTCCTACCTCGCGAGAGATTCCTGGAATCGTAACGAACACGAAATTGCCCGGAATTTGACGCCTCTCCGAGTCCTTAAGGCGATCAATTTGGCGCTCTTGCTGAGAAATATAGCCCCTGTACTTCGTTTCCGTCTCGACGGTAGTCAGCAAGCCGCGCACAGGTTCCTCACCCAGGACCTCGACAATCCAGGAGGCGATCTCACCAATTTGCGATTCTGGACGTTTGAGCCATTGGCCATTCTTGTGGCGGCCTAGCTTCTCCATCAGCCGCTCTTTCTGCTGAACCTTCCGCGTAAATAGTTGCCACCGTACATCCCCAACCAGACCGACCCGCCGGCCCATAGGCGTCAAGCGCTCGTCGGCATTGTCGATGCGAAGATGCAGGCGAAACTCCGCTCGCGACGTAAACATGCGGTACGGTTCATCCGCCCCCTTGCTGATCAGATCGTCAATCAGGATGCCAGTGTAACCTTCCGTCCGGCCTATTATCAGAGGATCGAGTCCAGACAGCCGGCAAGCGGCATTGATACCTGCAACGATACCCTGACAGCCCGCCTCCTCATAGCCCGAGGTACCGTTGATCTGGCCCGCCAGGTATAGATTTGGGATCGACTTTACTTCCAGGCAGTGATCCAGTTCGCGAGGATCGATGGCATCGTATTCGATCGCATACCCCGGGCGAATCATCTCCGCGTGTTCAAGACCGGGGATCGACGCCACCATGGCGGTCTGGACATCGATCGGCATGCTCGTCGACATGCCGTTCACGTAGACTTCATTGGTATCCAGTCCTTCGGGCTCGAGGAAAATCTGGTGCCGTTCCTTGTCTGGGAACTTGACGAACTTGTCTTCGATCGAGGGGCAGTATCGCGGGCCGACGCCGCTGATCTGGCCGCTGTATAGCGGCGATCGAGCAAGGCTCTCCTGGAGAATCCGCTTGGTTTCCTGCGTCGTGTGGCCGATGTGGCATTGGATCTGAGGCCGATCGATGTGATCGGTCATGAATGAGAACGGCGTTGGAACTGCATCGCCGTCCTGAGGCTCAAAGCGTGACCAGTCGATGGTCCGGGCGTCGAGGCGCGGCGGCGTGCCGGTTTTGAGACGCGTCCACTGCAGGCCGAGGCTTCTCAGCTGATCGCCCAAGAGTTGAGATGGGGCCTCGCCGTTGCGACCGCAACTGTAGCGCTGCTCGCCGACATGCGCCAAGCCGTTTAGGAATGTGCCGGTGGTGACAATGACAGCGCCGGCGGCCAGCGTCCGACCATCTCGGAGTTTAAGACCTGATACTCTGTTATTGACTAGCACAAGCTCGGCGACCTCGGCCTGCTTGATGCTGAGATTCGGCTCGGCTTCGAGCACCTCCTTCATCCGCTGGCGGTAGAGCTTCTTATCGCACTGCGCGCGCGGCGACCATACGGCCGGACCGCGGCTCGTGTTCAGCAGCCGGAACTGAATGCCGACGGCGTCAGTTACTTCGCCCATGACGCCGCCGAGGGCGTCGATTTCCCGCACCAGGTGCCCTTTGGCGATCCCGCCAATCGCCGGATTGCACGACATCTGCGCAATCAGGTCGATGTTCATGGTGACCATCGCGGTGCGCAAGCCCATGCGGGCGCAGGCGCGCGCGGCCTCGCAACCGGCGTGTCCGGCCCCGACCACGATTACGTCATAGGAATTCGGCATTCGATATCATCATTGTATCGCTATGAACATTTTGGTAATCGGGAGCGGCGGGCGCGAGCACGCGCTCGTGTGGAAACTGGCGCAAAGCAAAGCTCGGCCGCGTATGTTCGCGATCCCCGGCAATCCGGGAATCGCCAAACTGGCGACACTCCTTCCGGTGGGCGACGGTTCTCCGGCGACGCTGCTGGCGGCGGCTCAATCGGTTTCTGCAGACCTCACGGTTGTTGGTCCGGAGGCGCCGCTCGTAGCGGGCGTGGTCGACATATTTCGAGCCGCCGGACTCAAGATCGTCGGTCCAACGGCCGCGGCGGCGCAATTGGAGGGCAGCAAGATTTTCGCCAAGCAATTCTTTGAGCGCATCGGAATTCCTACGGCGCGATTCCTCACCGCAGAACATGCGGGGCAGGCGATCCAGGCTCTGACGAAATTTGATTACCCCGTCGTCATCAAGGCGGACGGCCTCGCTGCAGGCAAGGGTGTCGTCATCGCCCCGGATCGTTCCGCAGCCGAAGCTGCGATCCGGGACCTCGGCGGCCGTCTAGTAATTGAGGAATTCCTCACCGGCGAAGAAGTCAGTCTCATTGCTCTGACCGACGGCCGCGACGTGGCTGCGCTTGCTCCGGCCCAAGATCACAAGCGCGTCTTCGACCGCGACACGGGTCCCAACACCGGCGGTATGGGCGCCTACTGCGATTCGCGCATCCTCAGCGAAGAGGAGAAACAGCGAATCCTCGACACTGTCATTCGTCCCACCGTTGAGGCGACCGGCTTCACGGGATTCCTTTATGCCGGTTTGATGATGACCGCGAGCGGCCCAAAACTGCTGGAATACAATGTGCGGCTGGGTGACCCGGAGACGCAGCCGATCCTCTACAACCTTCGATCCGATCTCGTCGACCTTCTGATGGCGGCTGCAACTGGCGAGCTTAGTGGCGCTAGAATGCAGTGGAGCGCCGCCTCCGCAGTGTGCATCGTTCTCGCATCTGGTGGATATCCAGGAAAATTCGAGACTGGCCTTTCCATTTCCGGCGTCGAGCAGGCCGAATCGACCGGCGCTACCGTCTTCCATGCGGGCACAAGAACAGGCGCGCATGGGCTCGAAACGGCCGCCGGACGGGTGCTCGGAGTGACTGCCGGCGGAGCTGACCTGGCCGAAGCAATCGCTAACGCGTATGCCGCCGTTGGTAAGATTCAGTTCACGGCCATGCACTACCGTTGCGATATTGGAGCGAAGGGATTGAAACGCTACAATAAGAACACCGGTATGGGGACGTAGCTCAGATGGATAGAGCGGCCGCCTCCTAAGCGACAGGTCGGCAGTTCGAATCTGCCCGTCCCTACCAACTCACTGCCCAACGGCCAACCGATGCGCCAACATATCGGGCAGACCGGCGCGACGGATTTTGGCCTGCGCTGTTTCGATATCGTACGGCTCTCGATAGTAGGTGACGCTGCGGGACTCCGCGTCATATAGCGCCCAGGCGGCTCGCGGGTCACGGTCTCGCGGCTGCCCGATCGATCCGGGGTTGATGAGATATGCGGTATCCGGATCGAAATCGAGAGTTGCTTCCCGAGATCCGTGCGCGGGGCCTTCCAGCTCGCGGATGCGACGAACGGCCAGCGCGAATCCGCCTTGCACGTGCGTGTGGCCGAAAAAAGTGACGTCCCGATCGAGATAGGCGAAGGCCTGATCCGCATCATTTTCACAAACTACATATTCATCCTCATCGAGAGGCGATCCGTGCGCGATCTGGTAATTGTCGATGGGGAGAGGCCCCTTCGGTAGTTCCTTTGCGTATTCCAAATTTTCAGGCGTGAGCTCATGGAGCGTCCACAATGCGGCGGCGCGGGCCACGGGATTGAACCACTCCAGATTTTCGAGCCCCACGGCGGCCTTATCGTGGTTCCCGCGCACAACGTACGCCAGGTTACTTCGCGCCCAATCCAACACACGATTCGGATCCGGACCGTATCCGATCAAATCGCCGCAGCAGACAATCCGATCGTAGCTGCCGGCGGCGCGCGCGAGGACGGCCTCGAGAGCCTCCCAATTCGCATGGATGTCGCTAACGATGAGATCGCGCACGTCAGGCCGAGACCAGTCGAAGCAATGTGATCTCCGGCGGCGCGCCGATTCGGGCCGGGAGACCGATGGTGCCGATTCCTCGAGTGACGTACAAAGAGGGCTTCGCCGGTTGATCCAACCGGTAGTAGCCGCTTACAAAAGGTGTGATGAAGCGGGCGACGTTGAGAGTCTGATTCAGAATTTCGACGGTAACCTGGCCACCGTGTGTGTGGCCGGCAACCGTCAGGTCGAATCCCTTACGCGCGGCGACGGGGAACACATCCGGGTTATGTGACATGAGAACGTTGACCGCGCCCGGCCGGACCAGCAGCTCAGCGTCGGTGAGGTAAGATTTTCGCTTCGAAATACTTTCGTAGTCGACACCAGCGACGTTCAAAGTAGCGCTCCCAAACTTTAGCGGACGGGCCTGCTCGCGTAGGAAGTCGATTCCCAAACGCCCGCCTTGCTGCGTGACATAGTCCTGCACGCTGGTATAGGCTTCGTGATTCCCCATGCAGCCGAGGATTCCGGCATCGGGCCGTAACCGGGCGATCTGGCGAAGGCATTCATCCAGCGGATCACCTCGCATGGAAATCAGATCGCCGGTGATCAATGCCAGATGCGGACGTAGATTCAGCGATTCGTCGATAACCCGCGCCAGATCGCGCTCGCTGAGGAACGGTCCCATATGGATATCGCTGAGTTGCAGGACACGGAGTCCTTGCAGATCGGACGGTAGATTGGGAATGGGGATGCGGACTTCGCGGACACGGAAATCAGTACGTTCAATTAGTGCGCCGAAGCCGGCGAGAGCGAAAGGCGCGGCCACGAACGCATTGCCCGCCGCCCCAACCAGTTTCCGCCGTCCCGGATCGAAATCGACTTTGGGCGCTAACCGGAGCGCAAGGCGGCGTAATCGATGGATGAGATAAGCGCCAGTCGACGCAAACATCCATAGAAAAGCAATTCCACCCAGAAGCCCGCGCAACCGGGAATCCGGACGAATCACATTAACTACCGAATGGAAGCTAAGTAGAATGCCGGCAGCGAGCCAGATACCAGCGCAGGCCACCAGCAGCCGGACGAGGTTCCTCGTTGGGGCTGGATGTCTTTGAGCCCACGTGAGTACCGAGGAGCCGATCTGCCAGTTCGCCCAGATGATAATGGCGAGCGCAGCCACGTCGACCAGGTTACGAAACGATGCGGTAATCACCCAGTTTCTATTCTACCTTGCGCATTACGCACCGAAGCTGATAAACGTGGAACTTGCCTACGATCCTGGAACTTCGGAACATCTCCAAGGTGTACGGTGGCCGCCGCGCGGTGGACGGCGTTTCGCTCCAGATTCCTCGCGGAGCGTTCTATTCGTTGCTGGGTCCGTCCGGCTGCGGAAAGACGACAACTTTGCGGATGATCGCCGGATTTGACCAGCCTACCGAAGGCGCAATTCTGCTGGACGGCGTCTGCGTGGATGGACGGCCGCCGTATGAACGGAACGTCAGCACTGTGTTTCAGAGCTATGCGTTGTTTCCACATCTCACGGTGCAGGGCAATGTCGAATTCGGTCTTCGGCGGAAGCCGGCAAGCGACATCGCGCGCAA
>Ga0075421_100002627_pt1 | contig 21469 bp, 15 predicted proteins | sample SoiMetdeltSBSDD5_FD_75292 | JGI IMG/M metagenome (GOLD analysis project Ga0075421, IMG submission 75292) | Bulk soil microbial communities from a Populus tree surrounding site in Tennessee, USA - Soil MetaG P. deltoides SBSDD5 | ecosystem: Environmental > Terrestrial > Soil > Tree plantation...
ACGACTGGTGATCCCCGAGCGGCCCGGCAACAAGCGTCTCGACGGCATGCTCAACATGATGGCGAACCCGCATGTGGGCCTGATCTTCCTGGTGCCCGGTCGGCAGGAGACGCTGCGGGTCAACGGCCACGCATGGATTACGCGCGACCCTCAGTTGCTCGAACGATGCACAGCGCATGGGAAGGTTCCGCTCGTCGCCATCGGCGTTGAAATCGAGCAGTGCTTCCTGCACTGCCCCAAGGCGTTCATCCGTTCGCATCTGTGGGATCAGCATGCCTGGCCCGCCGCCGACGCGCTGCCATCGATGGCGTGTGTCTTGTTCGATCAGATCCGGCCCGCCGACGCCACGCTCCAGGATTACGAGCGCGCCGTCGAGGAAGGCAACACCAAGGGCCTGTACTAGAACGGTGTGAGAGCCTCCTGTGGCGCCGCACAGGAGCGTTTTCCGGCGATCGGTGTCCAACACTGAGGGCCATCGCCATGCCGTCCGACAACCGCTCGCGGCCGAAGCCGACAACTGGACGCGCGTCTCGGGAGTCATCGGACGGCTTCTCAACCTCGCGACCTACGGGTAAGGCGATGATGCTCGGAAGCGCCTCGACACTTCGCGACGCTCATCGCGACGAGCGCGGCTTACCGCTGGTTTCCGAATTCATGACAGACGTGCGCTACGGCGTGCGTACCCTCGCCAGAAATCCCGGCTTCGGCGCCATCGTCATCGTCCTCCTCGCCATCGGGATCGGCGCGAACACGACTATGTTTTCCGTACTGCACAGCGTGCTCGTGCAGCCGCTCGCTTACCCGGATTCCGATCGCGTCGTGTTCATCGGCCGAGTCGATGCAGGCCGGGGCGCCTGGCTGTCGTTACCGCGCGTCGAAGACACCAGGTCATCGGTCACATCGTTCCAGGGTTTTGGAGCCTATCTTGCCAACAGAGCCGAGGACGTGACGTTCGCAGGACGAGGGGAACCGGAAGTCCTGAGGGGCGCACGCGTCTCGGCGAACTTCCTGGACATTCTCCAGGTGCGTCCCGTGGTGGGGCGCAGTTTCCTTGCGGAAGAGGACACGCCGGGCGGGGCCCCTGTGGCAATGATCAGCGCGGACCTCTGGAGACGCCGGTTTGGAGCGAGCGCATCGATCGACGGCCTCGCCGCCACACTCAATTCAGTACCGCACGCGATTGTGGGTGTGCTTCCCGACGACTTCCGGTTTCCCTACCCCGATGTTGACGTGTGGCTGACGCAGCCGAATCAGACGCCGACGCTGCCCGCTCAGTTCCGGGCTTGCTGCGTCGGCCTCTTCGGCGTCGCGCGGTTGAAACCGGGTGTCACCCTGGAGCAGGCGCGCGCCGATATAGGGGTGGCAAGCGCGCGGTACGAAGCCGAGCGACCGAAGGCGCTCGACCGGGGCGCGCTTCGCATCTCGCCTCTCAAGGACGAGCTCACGACCAATGTCAGCACGATGCTCTGGATGCTGCTCGCGGCGGTCGGCTTCGTCCTGCTCATTGCGTGTGCAAACGTCGCGACGCTGCTCATGGAACGCGCGACGTCGCGCGCGCAGGAGTTCGCCATACGGTCGGCGCTCGGCGCCCGGCGCGCCCGGCTCATCAGACAACTCCTGACGGAAAGCCTGATCCTGTCGGTAACCGGCGGTGCGCTCGGCCTTCTTTTGACATGGGCTGCCATGGGTTTCGTGACGCGGTCGACCGCATTCGACCTTCCTCGCGCCGACGACGTCTCAATCAGCGGCACCGTGCTCCTCTTTACAGTCGCGCTCTCGTTGGCCACCGGCCTCCTGTTTGGAATGCTGCCCGCGCTCCAGATTCTGCAGCCCAGGCTCATGAACATGCTGCGCCAGAGCGGAGCGATCGGTGCGGGCTCAGGCGGCACGATGCGTCGCTGGGTCAGTCCACGCGGGGCACTCGTGGTCACGCAGGTGGCGCTCTCGCTGGTGCTGCTCGTTGGCGCGACGCTGATGATGAAGAGCCTGTCGCAGCTTGCCGGCGTCGACAGCGGCTTCCCGACGCAGGGGCTATTGACGATGCGCGTGCCGCTGCCGGCGGCGCGATACGATTCGGCCGAAAAGCGAGCATCGTTCTTCGAACGGCTCGCGCGAGGGATCGAGGCGATTCCTTCGATTCGAGGCAGCGTCGTAACCCGGACGCTGCCCGCGACAAATACTCTGGGGACGAACCTCCAGATCGAGGGACAGGAGATCCCCAAGCCAGGTCATGTGGGGCTCCTGTTACAAAGCGTCACACCCGGATTCTTCCACGTGCTCGGCGTGCGCGTTGCGCGCGGCCGCGAGTTCACACCGCGCGACAACACCCCGACCTCGGTGCCAGTCGCCATCGTGAACGAGAGTTTTGCTCGCCGCTTCTGGCCCGCGTACCCTGACAGCGTGGAACCGCTCGGCAAGCGAATCAAGGTGCCGATCATCTCAAAAGAGCCATTCGAGATTGTCGGCGTCGTCGCCGACGTCCGGCAGGCGGGGCCGAGCGGCGAGATGTCGGCCCAGTTCTATGTGCCCAATGCGATGTACCCGCCGCAGTCCGCGTATTTGGCGATTCGTGCGGATGGCGACCCGCTGCTCGCGATGAGCGCGATTCGTGACGCCGTGAGGCAGGTTGATCCGGATCAGTCGGTTGCCGACATCCGCACGATGAACGAGATCCTCGAACGATCGGTCGGGCGACAGCACCTCGCGGCGCAACTGCTTGGCACGTTCGCGGGCACTGCACTGCTGCTAGCGCTGGTTGGCCTGTACGGCACCCTCGCGTACTCGGTCGCGCAACGTGCCCAGGAGATCGGCATCCGCCGCGCGTTGGGGGCTGGACAGATGTCTGTTCTCAGCATGGTGCTTGGGCAGGCGCTTCGCCTGACGCTCCTTGGAGTCGCGTTCGGCGTGGCTGCTGCCTTCGCCGTGACGCGGGTACTCGAGAGCTTTCTGTTCCACGTCAGCACGACCGACCCGGCGGCCTTTGTCGGCGCCGCGATGATGTTCATGCTCGTCGCGCTTCTAGCCGCCCTTATTCCGGCATGGCGGGCCGCGCGAATCGATCCGGCCAAGGAGCTCCGTGCTTGAGCGTCGCAGCCCAACGAAGTCCGCTGCGGTGTGACGTGCATGTGATCGCGATGCTCGTGCTGACCATGGCCGCGTTCGGTTGCGCGGCGCGTGCAGCTCTGCCCCCCGCTCCATCGGCCCCGGTCGTTGACGATGGCGCCGGTGAGCTGATTCGCCATGGTTGTTATCGATGCCTCGAGCACGCGTACGAGCAGGCGCAGCGTCGTGGCGCCCAGATGCAGGCATTCGAGGCGGCGGCGTTGCTCGCGCTTCGTTCGAAAGAGCTGGGGCTGCCGAGTGACGTGTGGCTCGCGCGCGCACGCGAACTCGCCGGCGCTGACGCATCGCTCTCACCCTATGTCGACATGGTGGATGTGATCCCGCCTGACCGGTTCAGCGAGAATCGCGATGCGCTGTTCGACGTGAGGCGGCGCATTCGAGTGAAGAGCTCCCTCGAGATGTGGCGGGAGCAGCTTCGCGATGGCCCCGGATCGGACGCGTTTCGCGCCTATCTCGACGTCTCGCTGATCTGTGCGTTTGGGACGCTGAAGGAGACACCAGAAAGCTTTTCTGGCCCGATTGCTCCAGTCGCGGCAACGCCGCTGTTCCAGTACGGGCTCGGCGCCTGCGACGGGGCGTTCCGCGCGCGCCTCGCAGCACTGCGAACATCCGAGCCGGACTTCGTGGACGCGGACTACCCGTTGGGCCGTTACGCCCTCGAGGACCCGGTGAATCCTGATGCCGAGGAGAGCCTGCGTCGATTCGAATCAGCAGCGCGCGCGTTTCCTGACTCTCCGGCGATCGCGACGCGCATCGGCAACGTGTACCGGCTGTGGGAGGACTGGGCGCCCGCGCTCGGCGCTTACGATGCGGCGCTCGGCGTCGCGCCACGTCATCCTGAGGCGACGATCGGCCGGGCCGTCAGCCTGTCGCAGCTCGGGCGATCCGAAGAGGCGATCGAGACTGCCACCCGCCTGATCGACGAGGGGCAGTGGCTGCTCGGCGAAGCGTATTACTGGCGCGCATGGAACCAGCTGCGGTTGAGCAACTTTCAACTGGCGCGGGCAGACGCCGATCGCGCGCGAACGCTGATGTCGAACGCCGGGGTCCTCGTGCTGTCCGGCGTAATCGAGTGGAGGCTGGGCCGCCTCGAAGGCGCGGAGAAAGACTTTGAAGGCGCACTGGCCATCGACCTCGGCGAGTGCGAGGCCGCCTTCAATCTTGGAGTCGTTCGCGACCAGCTGCGAAAAGTGGAAGCGGCACTCGCCGCCTTCAAACAGGCGGGACAGTGTTACGACCTGTCGATTGCCGTGCGCCGCGAAGCGATCGACAGGATCAGAGGTGGAAACGGCAGCGAGACGCTCAAAGCACGCGACTCGGCGCGGCACGAGCGAGTCCTCGCCGATCTCACCGAACGTCGACGCGAGGTCATGCGCATCGTCGAGGCAATCGGGAAAGCCGGGCGCCCTTCAGCCGTGCCGTAGTGTCTCGGCCAGGCAAGGTGCCTAGCGCTTTCGCACGTGCGAGCGGATCTCTTCGAGCTCGGCGTCGGACAGGTCCCCACTCGCCTTCAGTGCCTCAGCCAGCGTCAAAGCCTCGGCCCAGTGCGCCTCGCCGCCGCGCAGCCTCGCGAGCGCAACGTGGTTCTCGATAACGTCGCGCTGCGCGACGGCGCTCGGGCTGCGCGTCGCGATCTGTTGAGCGAGGGCGAGACTGTCCTCGAGGCGCTCGAGCGCATCGGCCAACTCGCCCCGTGCTGTCAGCACCTTCCCCAGGCTCAGTAACACGGTGCGAACCGTTCGAATACCGTCGGGTGACCGGGCAGGCCACAGGCGGGCCACCTCCCGCGCGGTGGCAAGACTCTCTTCGAATTGCGTCTGCGCACCCATGAGATCGCCGGCGCGAGCCAACACCTCGCCAAGCTTTGCCTGGCTTACGCTTTCCACACGCTTGACTCGCAGGTCGAGAGGCGCGTTGGCCACAGCCGCCCTTGCCATCTCGAGGGTCTTCGACGCGCGAATTCGCGCTGAATCGTACTCGGCGATCGACGCCAGACCGTCGCCGAGCTGAATCAGTCCATCGAAGTCGCCGACTTGTTCCAGCGCGAACTCGAGGCGTCGAAGATCGCGAGCGGGTCCCGCGATCGCCGTTTGCCAGTTGGCGTTGCCGGCATCCTCACGCGCAAGGCGCCTAAAGATCTGCAGGCTCTCCAGGAGGAACGGGAGCGCGCGCACTGACTCGGCGGAGGCAAGCAGCTCGCCGATGCGGGCGAGGCTGAGTGCCACGTCTTGCAGCCTCATGGCGGTCGGCGCATCGGCGGCGAGCCGCCTGGCAATTGACAGATCCGCGTTGAAAAAAGACAGGGAACCACGAGCGTCTCCGTCTTGCTGCAACACGTCTCCCATCGCGTGCAGAACAACACTGAGGTCGCTCAGGGCCACAACATTCCTGGGATTTGCACTAGCCACTTGTTCGACCTGCGGCAGCAAAGCCTCGAAAATGAGTCGGGCCTCGGCGCGCTTGTCTTGCCGGACCAACACTTCTCCCAACCGGCTCTGGGAGACGCGAAGGTCGCGCTGAGCCTGCATGTCGTCTGGATTGGCATCGACGCGGCGCTTGAAAGCGCGGACGCTGTCATCGAATCGCCGCTGCGCTTCGGCGAGATCGTCAGCCTTCATCAGCACCGCACCGGCCTCAGTCAGGGCGATGCCCATCAGCCGCTCGTCACCGGTGGCACATCTCACGGCGTTTTCGCTCGCGGCCCTGGCGTCGGCCGCACGGCCAGCATCCAGGAACAGCCGCGTCAGCTCGATCCACGTCCACGCATCGAGGGCGTCGAACTTCGCCGCCTGCTGCCACGCCTCAATCGCCTGCGGCGTCGTCTTCTCACCACGATTTCGTTCGTCGAGCACCATGGCGGCGTAGCCTCGCAGCTTCTTCCCAGTCTGCATCGAGGCCTTCAATCGGGCTTCAGCAACGAGCGCGGCTTCCGTGGCGGCGGCCTCCGCATTCAGGATGAGGCCGAGGTCATCGAGCGCCCGCTTGTCGCCAGCGGCGTAACGGCTGAGCGCGTCACGTTCCGCTGGAGAAGGGGCCTCGGTGAGAGCGGAGATGCTGCTTCGAAACGCATCCAGTGCCGCCTTGAAGACGGGGTCGACCAGACCCCACTGATTGATCAGCGCGTCGCGTTCATCCAGCAGGCCTGCAAGCTGACGCCGGACTTGCTGCCGTTCCGCCTCGTTCAGTTGGATCTGCTGCTGAAGCTGCTTCTTCTGCCTGATCTCGTCGTCCTTCTGCCGAATGAGCGTGGAGATTTCCGCATTCATATCCCTTCGAATCGCATCCTGGACGAGGGCGGACCGCGCAACGAACTCCTGCTGGAGGCGTCGGGAATCGATATTCAGGTCGACCTGCGCGCCAGAAGCACGGGGGAGCGTTGCGGTCAGAGCGACGGTCAGAATCAAAGACCTGCGGTCGAATGTCATCTGCAGACTTCCTCTTCGCGCACAGCTCTCATCTCAACTGCGCAAGTAACCCTCGTCCCGAGGTCGCATCTGAATCCATCGTTCAACTGCGTGCACGTCCAGTCGCCGGGCTGCGGATTCACGACAGGCGTCGGATTGCGAAAGTCACCTTTGTCGAAGCCGGCGCAGACGCGCGCCGCCTCACTGACGACACGAGCGAGTGTGTCTGACCGCGCTTCTGCTTCCTTCGACCGACCCTTGATGCCAGCCACGGAGAGCGGCCCACCCCCAACTTCTGTTTTCGTCCACGTCTCGCGCCGATCCTTCTGCGCGTTGCGCGTGCGTCGATCGGCTTCCTCCGCGTAGACGCCGCGGGGAAACTCGCGGACGAAGCTGCGCAGACCTTCGCAGTCTCCCTTGAGTGCCAACCATGCCTTCTCTTCCGCAGCGCTCGCAACGTGCCCCCATCCAAAACGCTGGCAGGCGCCGCGGGCACCGGGAATCGCGCACGCGGCGTCCTGCATGGATGCCACGTCAGCGAAAAAACCGATCAACCCCGCGACCAGGGCAAGAGCCGCGCCGGCACTGACACGCGCACGGAGTCGCGGAACGACCGCGGGGCGCGGGCGTGCCCGCCCTTCGGTCAATGCCTTCGCCGCCGCGACGACGTTCAGGAACCCGGTGTCCTTGCTGCCACCGCTCCAGTTGACCAGGTTCAGTGCCTGTATCTCGCGAAAACCGAGCGGTGGGTTCACCGTATCCAGGCGAACCGGCAAGAGAACTCCTCGGTCCCGCGCCACGCCTGCCTCTTCGCGGACGAAGCCCCCACGTGACGACACAGAGGTCTCGGTCCACACCACGACGACACACTTCGCGTCCTCGAGGTGCGCCTGAATCGTCGAATGCCAGTTATCCCCGCCGGGCAGATTCTGGTCCCACCACACGCGCAACCCGGCGGCGCGTAAACCTTCCACAAGCGGCGCGACGCGGTCGCGATCATCCTGGCTGTAGGAGACGAAGATGTCGATTTCAGACATACAGTCGCATCAACGCAAGTCGATCACGCGCCCGCATTAGACAACGACAGCCGCGTGCCGTGCGAACATGCGTGTCGGTGAGGTGCCGTCCTCATGGAATCGACTGATCGTCGAGCGCGAACCAGCGACGCGCTCGAGCATCGAGGCCTGCACTGATGTCGCGGATCAGGCGCACGCGCAGAACGCCGCGCATGCAGGTCGCGACGCACTGAACGACGCTCACGAGCATCGCGGTCACGATCGACCCTCGAACGCCCAGTTCCCAGGCCGCCAGAAAGCTCACCGTCCACATGATGCCGGTCGCGGTCCATATGATGCGGAGACGCGTCGCGTGATCTGCCCCATCACGCTCGCTGTCGGCGGAGTAAGAAATCGATCGGCGCAATCGGCCGATCGCCCGACCGCCGACCGCCAGGCTCACACCCGGCACCGCCACCTTCCAGAGCAGCCAGGAACGTGATTCGAGGTCAGGTACTTTCAGGAGGCGAGCGTTGCGATCCGTCACCCGCAACCAGAACAGAAACGCGCACCACGCGGGAAACGAGACGACGACGAGCACCATCGAGATGCCAAAGGGCGTCAACGGCTCTGTATTCTCCGGGACGAGTGCAATCGCGAAGGCGATGACTCCAATGATCGACGCGCCGGCAACTTGCCCGATCGCCATCGCCGTCGCCGTCGCACGCACAGGTCCTGCAGGACGGTATCGATCTTCGCCAACCGCAGCGCCGTGCAGACGGGAAAACAGCCCGATGTCGACCGCCACCGTTGCCCCACCGGTCCCGGCGGGATGAGCCCGACTCGTGCTGAATGCCGTTCGCACGCGTTGCGACCGCAATCCCGCAGACCCGGCGGCGCCGTCGATCCAATGGAGAGAGCGGATGTAATGGCCAAGCGCGCTCCCCATCGGCGGTTTGTCCACGACGAATGGAAGGACAGGCGCAGATACGGCCAGAGCGCATCGAACCAACTCCGTGATCGACGCTGACGAATGACTCGCTCGGGACACAACGACCAAGATAGCGTCGAACCCCGCCAGGTGATGTGGTGAAAGTGTTGCGCCATTGGCCGCCGGATCGGTTGTCCAACAGCGACATCGAAACTCCTCGAGTCCCTTGGCCACAAGTCCGGCAATGGTTTCGTCCTCCGATGCAAAGGCGATAAGCACGTCGGGATCGATTCGGGAAACTTCGCCGCTGGCATGCCGGACATCGGACACGACGGGAGCAGACGAGGCTGGTGGCGTGCGCCTGGAGCGCTGGCGTGCGCGACCACGGTCGAGCACCTGCGAGAGAACCACATACGTCAGGAACGCCGTGACGATGTGAAAGCCGTCCAGCACCGCACTCAGTCCGACGAGCAGGCCCACACTTTGCGGCACGATGTTGAGCAAGCCGTCACGAAGGCCGGTGATCGAATACGCGCACAGAAACGCGACCCCCCAGTAGCGCGCCAGCGACCAGTTATTGGCGCGTGCGTCGTCTGAGTCGCCGGAATCGCGGAGGTCCGTCGCCATCCGCGGAAGCCAGAGTGCATTCGCAAACGGCACCAGGGGCCGCCACACAATCTCACCACCGCCCGTACGCACGTTCGCAAAGAAGGACAACAGGTTCAACCGCGCGCGCCGGAGCATCAGGATCGTGGCCACGATGACGCTCCAATTGCCGAACGTGGATGCCAGCGTCGTCGAGCCGAGGAAGTCAGCCGCCGTGGCAACAGACCGGGCCTGTGGACCAAGGAGCGGCGCCACCAGGAAACTCGCATCGCGATAGAGCACGTAGGCGTTCAGGCACGCGGATATCGCGAGCGCAGCCGCGACGCCGATTTGCAGACCTTTCGCGTCGCGGTATGTCGCTTTCGCGTAATGCGCGCGGCTCAATCCTGTCCGCTTCGTCGAAGAGGCTGGCTCGCTCAGCGCCCGCCGTGTCGCCTCCACGACGTTGTGAATCGTCCGGTCACGGTCTTCACCAGACCACGCCTGGATGGGCGGGATCGTCTCCGTGAAATACGCAATGGATGGAGAGGGGCTCACGTCTTCGATCGCATACGTGATGATCGGAATCCCTCGACCAGCGGCGCGCTCGAGCTCACGCACCACATCCGGCGACGCGTTCGACGCGGATGACAGCACGAACACGAGCGCACGGCCGGACTCGAGAGCCGCCAACGTCTCGGCCGGTGGGCTATCTGATGCTCCGGAAAAACAGTTCACACCGTTGGCGGTCAACGCATCTGCGAGTTCGGCGGCCGCCGTCGAGTTTTCGCGCGCGGCGGAGAGATACACGTCGATGGCGGCAGTCATACGCTCGTGGTCTGAGCCGATCGCCCACGTCGCGTTCCAGCCACCAGGTCGGCTTCACGTCGCCGCATGCGCTTCTCGAGCACCTTGCAGGTGTACAGGCACACGACGCCTGCCGCGATCCAAAGTACGTCGGTCACCATCGCCATCGCCACGATCCGTTCGTCATCCCACTCATCCGCGTCACCCACGCTGGCGGTGAAGACGGACAGCGGCACGAGCACGACGGGAAGAAGCCACAGCAACACGAGCCATCGCGGAGCACTGGCCGCGGCTTTCGATTCCGGAGCCGATGCCGCTCCGAGACGACGGCTGGCCTGCCACAGAACTGCGACCACTGACGATCCTCCCTCGTATCGCAAGCCGGGCCACATGAACCGGCCCGGCACGCGGCGCGCGCCGAACCGAAGGCCCTCCATACCCGCGGCCTCCAGAGTCAGGAACGAGGTCATGAGCCAGATCAGCCACACGAATGCTGACGGGACCAGCAGGATCAACTGAAGCGCTGCCAACGCCAGCACACGTTCGGCGACATCCGCTTCAGCAAAGAGTGATTGCGTGTACACAGCATTGGCAAAGGCATCGAGATTCGCACCGAGATCAAAGACGGCCATAACCAGGGAGACCCAGAGAAGAACCGTCATCCATGTCGCCGTCACACGCCGTACCACGGCGGGCGAGCCGAGCCAGATCTTCTCGGCGCTGGGAATAGGACGCTCCGCATCATCCCCGCCTTCCATGCGGGCCTGAACGATGTCCGCCAGGATTCCAACCTGCGTCGGCAGATCGACCGACGAAGGGGCAAGCCAGTCCAGCGTGCCGACGTTGAACAGAAGCCCACCAGCAGGGACGGTGTCGTCTATGCGAAATGGAATGATGGGATCGCCGTCACGCGCCGCCCGTTCGACCTCGCGCCGTACCTGTGGTGATCGATTGGAGTGTTCCGAGAAGACGAGCACGAGCGATGTGCACTCGCCGATCGCGTCGTAGAGCGCCTGCGCGTAATCTTTGCCCGGCGTGATGTCACGAGGAGCAATCCAGCACGCCACACCGCGGCTCTCGATCGCCTCGCACACAGCCTGGGCAATCTCGCGATCCTCGCTTGCATGACTGATGAAAACGCGACCTGCCACGGTAGGGAGCATAGCCCCACCCGCTCGCAGCTGAAACGTCAACAAGCCTGACTACCGACTCCAGGCCCAAAAGTCCGAGCTGCGCTGGAAGTTGACGTTAACGACAGAGCCACCAGACGCCTGCGGCAACGACGATGCCCAGGAGAGAGTCGATGAGATAGTGATACCGGCCGAGGACCGTGGCGGCCACGATGGCGGCGGCAAGGACGAGGAACACCACGCCGGCAAGCGGCATCACGTCGGCGACCGCCAGTGCCGTTGCCACCGCACCGGCCGCATGACCGCTCGGGATGGTGTTGGCCTGGATGCTGCCCCGGTCGAGGATCGATGCGTTGAATTGTCGAAGCGTCGAGACCGGATGCCTCATGCCCATCGCGCGTTCAATGACACGCGGTGGCCGCGTCTGCAGCCACGGCATCGCACCATAGGCGACGAACTCCGCGAGCAGCACGATGGTCCAGAAACGCGGCAAGGCGTAGCTATACCCGCCAAGTACCAGCGTCGCGACCGCGGCCGGGATGACTGGGTAGACCAGAAGATAGGCCAACTCGAACGACTCGCGCACGATCGGCGGGCTCTCCTCGTACGCCGCAAGAATCCCGGGCCGGCGAAGGAATCGTCGATCGATGTCCATCAACCAAGCTTCGACCCTCGGCATCGGGCTCACGAAGAACAGCCCTGAAAGCCAGTAACCGATGAGCAGCACCGGCATCGGAACAAGGACCGCGAACGTCACCCGGTCAATCCTCGATCCGAACGATGGAAGGACCTGTGCTGCCAGGACGACGACGCACGCCACGGTTCCCGCAAGCGCGGGCATCCGCGCACCCGCGAAGCGCCTGACGACAAGCGCCACGACAAACAAGTACGCGTAGTACGCGATGGCAATCGATTCCCATCGCAGCGTCATCACGAGGATTTCCTCACAGCCGGCGCGGGGCGAAAGATCAGCCGATCATTGATCCAGAAATTTGCCGTCGACGCGATCGCGACGGCGACAACATTTGCCGGCAGGACCGACAGCCCAGTCGCGTTCATCACGATCAAGGTCACACCCAGGTTGGTCAGGACCGAGATCGCGCCAGTGGACAGATGAAAGTACAGCCAGCGTTTGACCCGTTGACTGCGCGGGAGGTTCGGCCATGTGACGCACTCGTGCCACACGAAGTTATGTGAAACGGCGGCCAGGACGGCAACCGTGATCCCGACGCCGGCAGGGACTCCCGCCCATCGCACCAACGCCCACAGCGTCGTCGTCTGCAGCACAAACCCCATGACGCCAACGAGGTTGAAGCGCATCCACCGTCCTCGCGCGCTCACGTGACACCACTCCCCTCCGCATCTCGCACACGTCCGGTGGCGGAGGGATGCGGCCTCCAGGAAGTAAGGTGTCAAATGGATTGAAATCGGCTCAGCGGGTCTTCACGGCGTACCGGTCAGTGAAACCCGGCTAATTCCCGCGCCCGTAGCGCGCCTCTTCGGCGTAATAAGCCGGGAAGCCGACCGCTTTCTTCAGCTCCTCGAAGTCCATCGCAGCCGTCGGGCGCTCTGACCGCCGCAGGCTGGCAAGCGCCACACGCATCGCGTGGATCGAGACATTGAGCAGCGTCAGCGGATAGACCGCGATCGTGTAGCCGATCGCTTCGAGTTGTTGCGGCGGAAGGAGCGGGGTCTTGCCGCCCTCGATCAGGTTGGCCATCTTCGGTCCGTCAACCTCGACGCAATAGCGCCGCATCTCCTCTTCATTCAGCGGCGCTTCGAGGAACGTGATGTCGGCGCCGATCTCACGGAACAGCCGGCACCGGAGAATCGCTTCGTCCAGGTTGATGCAGGCGCGCGCATCGGTGCGCGCCATGATGAGGATGCCGCTTCCGGCGTCGCGCGCGTCGACCGCGGCGCGAATCCGCGTCAACGCCTCGTCGCGGCCGACGACCGATTTCCCTTCGGTATGCCCACAGCGCTTCGGCGCGACCTGATCCTCGAGCATGATCGCGGCGAACCCCGCGCGCTCGTATCCCTGCACCGTGCGTTTGATGTTCTGCGCGCTGCCGAAGCCGGTGTCGCCGTCTCCGATCAACGGGATCGACACGGCGCGGCAGATGTTCTGTCCCTGGTCGGCGAGCTCGCCATACGAAATCAAACCGGTGTCCGGCATGCCGAGGCGCGCAGCCGAGACCGCGAACCCACTCATGAAGCCGAGCTCGAAGCCCGCTTCTTCGATGAGGCGAGCGGACATCGCGTCATGGCAGCCGGGCATCACCAGGATGCCAGGCCGATCGAGGAGAGCACGCAGGCGTTCCGCTTGAGTCATGTCAGTCGTAGTGTCCGGCATCAGCCGGAGTGACACGGTCCGCTTAAAGGCGGACTCCACGTCGGGACGCGATCTTATCGGAGGTCGGCGCAAACATGTGAAGGGGTCTGACCCCTTCACGCCGTTTCAATGCACGCGGAAGGGAATCGTGATCGTCTGTGGGTTGGGACCTTTGTCGACCGTGTCGAAATTGTCCACCTCGAACGCACGGCCGATTTGATTGCCGGCCAGATCTTCGAGGATGTCGAGCGCCAGCAACTGATAGGTGCCGGCACGCCAGGGAGTCGTGGGCGTGAATGTCCAGCGCGTCTCGTTCTGGTCGACCTCGATCGCTCCTTCTACTTCCTTGCCGTCGCGGTTCACGCCAAGCGCTCGCATCAGCAATCCGTGGTCGAGCGATTCAGGAAACGTGACCGCTACACCATCGCGGCTGCCAGCCGCCGGCGGCTGAATACGCCAGGCGGCGGTGTCCAGCGGATCAAGATCGGTCGGACCGACGCGAAGGACACGCCGGAACTCCTCCTTGAGCGGCAGCCCGTTCGCATCGAGCCACTCGCGGCTGATGACGAGTGTCACTGAGCGCCTCTTCTCGAGAGGCCGGCCCATTTGCACGTTCGGCAGAATGCCCTTCTTGACCCGGCCGGGATCGAAGAAGACCGTGAATCGCGTATGGTCCGGACTCCAGAACTCATAGTCGAGCGGCAGCACCGCACCTGGAATCTCTTTGCCCTGGTGATCCAGGAGTGAGATGTACTCGACGCCACTCTTCCGTCCCATAGGAGCCGAGAACTCGACGTACATCCGGAGCAGGTTCTCCGGCACCACGTCGCCGCTCGGATAGACGCGCGCGACGACGGTTGAAGGGACAGCGGTCGATGCCGGGCGTCCGACTGTCGCCTCGATGACGGCACCCGCATCAGCGCCTCCACCGGGCAATCGAGACGGCTCGAACCGGACGTGATACTGACGCCCTTGATCGAACGGGAACAAAGGCGTGAAGCGAACGATATCGTCCACCACCGCGTAGTCGCCGAGCATCGGCGGCGCTTCGGCGCTGACGGCGACGCGGAGCACGCTCGTCCACTGTTCTGGTGTGAGATGAGCTTGCTCCAGTGTTCGGACGGCGGTCGCGGGAAGACCGGTCAGTGCCACGTACGCCGGCGCTCCACCGTCGGGTGTGGCCAGCGAGATGGCGGGCGCAGCGCTGGAGTCAGATGAGCGGCTGCAGGACGCGGCGCCAGCGAGCGTGCTCGCCAGCGCCACGACCCAGAACAGGCGCACGGGCATCCCAGTGAAGTGCTACGGAAGCGGTAGCACCTGCAGGTTGATCGAACCTGACGTGGCTCGAGCGAGCACGATCACGTTCTGATCGTCCAGCTTGTCCATCTGTTCGATGCCGTTCATGCTCGTCACCTTCTCGAACGGCACGCCGCCGGTTTCGGTTTCGACCGGTGTGGTGATCGGCGTCGCGCTCGCAAAGGTGTTGGTCGGGATTTTCATCACGCCGCGGCTGTTGTTGGTGGACAGCAGGAACTCCTGATTGCCCTTGCGGTACACGATCATGTCGAGCACCCGGTTGCCTGCGCCGAACTCGCCGATCGTGGTGCCGCGCACCTTGTCGCCCGGCTTCAGGTCGGCGATCGGGAACTTCACGAGCGGCGTGCACGTGTACCCGGCGAGCAAGTACGGCTTGTTGTCGATCGTGTATGGCACGAACGCGTTCACGGGTGAGCGCGTCTCCAGTTGCCGGTGGTTGCCGTGATAGATCTCGACGCTCGTGCCGCGATCAACATTTGTGAACGGGTACGGGATCGCGCGCAGCTTCGAGGCAAACTCCTCGTTGGAAAGCCCGGCCACCCAGAGACGCCCGTCGGCGAATCCCATGTCGGTGATCACGTTGGATCGCGGATTCTGCCGGCCCGTGGCGTTCGCAGCCGGTGGATTCGGCAGCTCGACACTCTGGAACTTCAACGAGGACAGCGACACCAGATCGATCTTGCCGGTTCCGTCTATGCGAAAGAGCGTGGGGACCGCTCCCGCGCCCTGTCCGCGCATGACCGAGACGTAGGCCTGTCGCGTCTTCGGGTGCACCGCGAGGTCGGTGATGCTGATCTCGCGCGCGCCCGTGCCGAGCAGGGCGGCAAGCTTTTCATCGAGCGCGTCCAGGCCTTTGGCGCCAGGTGCACCCCCAGTTGCCTGCGCACCGAGATCGAGTGCCACGATCGCGGCTCCCTGGTTATCCGCTGCGAAGAGCGTCCCGTCCGGACCGAATGCCAGCGGTCCAATCGACGCCATCTTCGGACCCTGGCCGGCCTGCGCCACTGCGCGAGCCGACGAAGGAGCCCAGGACGTCGCCACGAGGAGCGCGATCAAGAGCCAGAATTTCGTGTTCGAATGCATGAGGAGTGCTCCTTTCGGTGCCTTACGGTACGACCACCGACCGCTGGAGTCAACGGTAAGACACCGACGGAGCCACTCGCTTATGCGCTGGTCAGGACCGGTCGATACGTGCTGAAACCCCACAGAAAACCCTCGGGATCGCGCAGCCAGCAGCATCGCGCCCCGTAGTGGGTCGTGACCGGGGCCTGCACCACGACGGCCCCCTCAGCACTCGCACGCGCGAAAAGCGCATCCGGATCATCGGTCCTCACACTGATCGCCTGGGCGAGACCATCCTGGGATGTCTCGCCGAGATTCAGCATGACCGTCGAATCTCCGAGCCGCATCTCAGCATGCAGCGGCTTCCCGTCCGGACCGGGCACCTGCACGGTGGGCGTGAAGCCGAAGGCACGCGCGAGCCAGTCCACCGCCTCGACACCACGCCGGTAGACCAATTCCGGAAAGACGTTCGGCTCGCCTTCAGGGGAACCCATCGGATACGTGCCGAAGCCCCACAGGTGTCCTTCGAGATCGAAGGCGGAATATTCGCGCGAGCCGTATGGTGTGTCGTACGGCGGTATCGCAATTCGCGCCCCGGCTGACAGCGCTCGGACGTGATGGGCATCCACATCGTCGATCGTCACGTACACACCCTGGCGGACGTCTGACCAGGGATTGTTTTCCGTCGCCGGGGTTGCGGAACTGAGACCGATCACGCCCGAGCCACGCCGAAGCTCGGCGTGCACGATCGCCCCGTCTGCCCCTGGGAACGCGACTTGTTTCTCGAAGAGGAATGCCCGGCCGAGCCAGTCCATGGCGGCCTCGGCATCCTTGTAGCGCAGGAACGGAAAGATGGTTGGTTTCATGTCGCAAGCGTAGCGGCGCGGCGCCACGCCGGTCTTGGACGAAACTTACCTGGCGAGCCAGAGACCAGCGAGCAAGGAGGAGTGGCTAGGTGGACGAGAAGCCGCCCTGGCTCCCGAGCGTAGAGAGCAGCTCGGTGGGCGTCACGCCGGCAAACGCGCGAAAGTCTCGATCGAAGTGGGATTGATCGTAGTAGCCGCAGTCGAGCGCCAGCTCCGTCAGGCTCCCGTGGCCACGCCGTCGCAGTCGATCAACGGCGCGCCCGAATCGCATCACGCGTGCGAACGTCTTGGGAGCGAGGCCGATGTGCTCCCTGAACTGGCTAATCAGATGCTTCTGGCTCCACCGTGTCTCCTCGACGAGGGAACGAATCGTCACGAGCCCGCCGCTGTCGATAATTCGTTTCCACGTGCACAGCACCTCACTCGAAGGTCTCCTCGCCATGGCGATGCGCGATCCAATCTCGCGATCGAGCAGGTCGAAGCGTGCATCCCAGGTCGGCGCGTCGTGCAGCTCCGTTGTGACCCGGCGACCTGCTGACCCGAAGATGTCTTCGAGCGCCACGCCACGATTGGTCAGGTCGGCGAGCGGGCGACCCAGGAACAGGCGCATCCCGAGGATGGTGAAGTCGATCTGAATGCCGCCCTGTGAGCCGTTCGCCTCCACGATCACGTGCGAATCGTAGGCTCCCGTCGCGAAGCTGCCCAGCAGGGCCGACCGCGTCCGATCGGCGACATCGAAGAGACGAATCGGTTCCTCGAAGCTGATGATGAGCGGCACTTCGGCGGTCGGCAGCTCTCGCCGATACAGCGGCGTCGACCGGCGTTCCCACCAGCCCAGATAACGGCGCACGTGCGGCCGCAGCGAGGCGTGCGGTGCCGACGTCACCATCCCCCACTGGTGGAACTCCCGATCTTCGACGACCGTCAGCGGCCGTGGCACCAGCCGATCATACGCGAGAGCGGGTCTCTCCTTCGCTCTCCTTGACAACTTAGGAGAGACGGGGATAGGCTCACCTAAACAGCATAGGAGAGAGTCGATGCCCGAAGAGGCCGCCCTGCTGCCCGGCACGCTGGACCTGCTGATCCTGAAAGCCGTGTCGCTGGCGCCTGAACACGGATACGGCGTGCTGTTGCGCATCGAGCAGATCACCGGCGGCGCCCTGCTCGTCGAACAGGGCGCACTGTACCCCGCGCTCGCGCGGCTCGAGCACCAGGGATTGCTCGACAGCGAGTGGGGAACCTCCGACAACAATCGGCGGGCGAAGTACTACCGGCTCACGACGGCGGGACGCCGGCGACTCAAAAGCGAGACGGACCGCTGGAGCCGGCTCGCGGTCGCCATGTCCCGCGCGCTCAGCGCGCAGGAAGTGTGACCATGATCTGGGCCTCGCTCCGCTCGTTCATCGTCGGTCTCCTGCGTCGCGATCGCGTCGAGCACGACCTCGCCGACGAAGTCGACTTTCATCTCGATGCGCGCGTGCGCGATCTGGTCCGCCGAGGTCTGTCTCCCGCGGAAGCGCGACGACGGGCCCGCCTCGAGTTCGGGTCGATCGAACGGTACAAGGAGGACGTGCGCCACGCACGCGGACTACGGCTGGCCGACGACCTGCGATCCGACCTGCTGTATGGATGGAGAATCCTGAGACGGTCCCCGGGATTGACGCTGGTGGCCGTGACATCGTTGGCCATCGGCATCGGAGCCAATACCCTCGTCTTCAGCCTGCTCGATTCCACGCTGCTGCGGCCGCTGAATCTCCCGGATTCCGATCGGCTCGTGGCAATCTGGACCGTACCGGCTGATCACCCTGACCAACTGGGGACGTCGAGCATCCAGCGATTCTTCGCACTTCGCGACCAGACGCGATCGTTCGAGGCGGTCGGCGCATTCAACGGGATCGCCTGCGGTGTCAAGACGCTTGGTTTCGATCGCGACGGTGTCGCGGCTGAGCGCATCCTCGGGCAGACCGTCTCGCCTACGATGTTTCGCGCGCTCGGCGTCGAACCAATCATGGGCCGGGCGTTCACAGAGGCGGAGGACGTCGTCGATCAGGTGTCGCCTGTCATTCTCCTCAGCCACAGCTCGTGGATGCGCCGCTTCGAAGGTGACCCCGCAATCGTCGGAAAGACGGTGACGCTCGACCGCGTCCCGACCACCGTCATCGGCGTGCTGCCGGAGAGCTTCGATGTCTTCGGCAACGATCGCGAATTCCTGGCGCCACTGTGCCTGACTCGCGCGCAGGTCGACAGCCGGGTAGGCGGCAATTCGATCGTCGGACGGCTGAAGCCTGGCGTGCCGATCGAGCGGGCCCGCGCCGAGGTCGAGACGCTGGCCGCGTCGCTCGCCACGATCGATCCCGCGCGGCACGCGGGATTGAGTTTCCGCATGGAGTCGCTCAAGCGATCGCAGGCGCGTCTGCTCGACGGCATCGGACAGCCGTCGGGTGACTACGCCACGTCGCTCGTGACGCTACAAGGTGCCGTGGGATTCGTTCTGCTCATCGCCTGCGCCAACGTCGCCGGTCTGCTTCTGGCGCGCGGCGCCGGCCGGCAGCATGAGATGGCGTTGCGAATGACTCTCGGCGCGGGTCGTGCGCGCGTCATTCGTCAGGTCCTGACCGAGAGCCTGCCACTCACGTTCCTCGGCGCGAGCCTGGCAGTACTGATTGCCTGGCTCGGCCTGAAGCTGCTGCTGGCGACTGCCCCGTCAGGCATTCCGCGCCTCGATCAGGTGTCGCTGGATCTGCGGGTGCTGTCGTTCACGGCGTCGGTGGCGTTGCTCACCAGCCTGATCTTCGCCATCGTGCCCGCTCTTCACGTCTCGAGAATCACGTCGGGTGCCCCATCCGGGCCGTCACAACGAACGACATGGAGCGCCGAACATCAACGCGTCCGCAGCGTTCTCGTCTCCGGCCAGGTTGCGCTCGCGCTCGTGCTGCTGGTCGGCGCCGGTCTCATGATTCACAGCTTCGTTCGCGTGCTCGAGAACGAACTGGGGGCTGATCCAAGGAACCTCCTGACGTTCGACTTCCGTCTGCCGTCGCGCGAGTCGTTCAAGGCGGTGGGTGCGTACCGCGGCTTGGGACTCTTCGAAGTCAGCCCCGTCCCCGCCCAGACCGTCGAGCGCGTGTTCGAGAGACTCCACAGCGTGCCCGGTGTCGAGGAGGTTGCGGCAGTCAGTTCGCCGCCGTTTGTCGGGCCGTCAGTGGCGATGCCGATTCTGGTCGAAGGCCGGCCGCTGCCGCCCACGGCGACGGCGGGGGCACCGCCGAGCGAGCAGCAGACGGCAGACTACTTCGCCGTCACCTCAGGTTTCTTCAAGGTGATGGGCATCCCGATCCAGCGCGGCCGCGACTTCGACTCCCATGATCGCGCTGACTCCGCGCCTGTCGTCATCATCAGCGAGACGATGTCGCGGCAGTTCTTTCCCAACGAAGATGCGGTCGGCAAGTCCATCCGGTTCGACTTCGTGCCGAACGAGCGGCCTCGTCAGATCGTCGGCATCGTCGGCAACACGCTCGCCGGTCCGCTCGCAACCACGCACAAACCGGCGGTATACGTGCCGCACGTTCAGCAAGGGGCGACCTTCGTGGGACCGCTCGTCTATCTGCGCATTGGGATGGCATTCGTGCTTCGTACTTCCGGTGGCCCGATGTCCGTGCTCGCCGATGTCAAGCACGCCGTGGCCGAGGTCGATCGGACGACTCCAGTAGCGAGCCCGCGCACCGTCGAACAGATACTCGACGGCCACCTCGAGCGATTGCGTCTCTCGATGTGGTTGCTCGGTGTCTTCGGAGCCGTGGCCGCTCTCCTGGCGGGCACTGGAATCTACGGAGTGATTGCGTATTCCGTGGCTCAGCGTACGCGCGAGTTCGGCGTGCGCATGGCGCTCGGGGCGAGCGCGTCGAGCGTGCTCGCGATGGTCTTGCGCTACGCCACACGTATCGTCCTCTCCGGGCTCAGTCTGGGTCTCGTGGCGGCGCTGTTCCTGAGTGGTGTTCTTCAGGCGTCGCTCTTTCAAGTGACGCGCACAGATCCCGCAACCTATGCATCAGTCGCGGTGCTCCTGATGTTGATCGCCGCGCTCGCGTGCCTCGTCCCCGTCCGCCGGGCCACGGCAGTCAATCCCATCGTCGCGCTCAGGCATGACTGAGTGTCGGGGCGCCTTGGAAGTTGGGGATTAGGAGTTGGAGCTTTTTGTGTGTTGACGCACTCAGTTCTCGCTCGGCCTCTCCGCGCTGTCGATCACGATGACCTCGAGCGGCGCCGTCGAAGGTTCGAGCTTCAGCCCAAGCTGTTCATGGATCGCTGTGAAGATCGATGCGCCTGCGTCGGGCGTTGGAGCGGCACCCGGCGAGTCCGGCGTCCATTCCAGATCGACGTCGAACGGTCCGGTCAGCCCTGTACGATCGATAACCTGACGACCAACGAACGACAGCTCGCTCGCGAAACGGGCCATCGTCGCCCCCTGACCACTCAACACGCCATTACCGAGCTTGAACCCGCATCGCGGTCCCGTCTGGGGTGACGGCGCCGAAGGTGCACTGTCCGGCGGTCGGCATTCCGCGTCCGACGGTTTGAGCCGCGAGCCCAGCCGCCCGTCGCGCCGCGCCAGCGTCAGCGCGTAGACGGGCGACTCTTTCAGTTCCTTGTGAACGACGAGCTTGAAGCGATCGGCAAGCAGCGTGCGGAGCATCTCGAACATCTGGTCCTGGCTCGGATTGCCTTCGGCCCTGGCGTCGATGTCGAAATGAGCGGTGTTGATCCAGTCCGGACCACCGACGAACTCCTGCACCGGGCGGTACGCGAGCGAGATCACGCGTTTCAACGTGACGTTGATGCCCTGATACCGGCCGGGTTGGGCACGGCTGGTGCCACCCTGTTCCCCCGATGTGTTTGGCTTGACGGAAACGACACCGA
>Ga0075421_100002628_pt1 | contig 21462 bp, 17 predicted proteins | sample SoiMetdeltSBSDD5_FD_75292 | JGI IMG/M metagenome (GOLD analysis project Ga0075421, IMG submission 75292) | Bulk soil microbial communities from a Populus tree surrounding site in Tennessee, USA - Soil MetaG P. deltoides SBSDD5 | ecosystem: Environmental > Terrestrial > Soil > Tree plantation...
CGCTTTTGAAGCCCGCTTCTTCGATCTCCGGCGGCGTGTCGGAGCCATGCACGGTGGTGAAGTCCTGGCGCTCCTGGGTGAGAATTCTATGACGGTGGAGATCGCGGTAGAGGCCGAGATTGCCGAGAATATCGAAGGTGTAATACACGTTTTCGAACGCCCGGCTGAGCTTGTCGCGGCGATGGCGGCGCTTGGCGAAGTATTCGGAGAGAATTTGCTGCCGCTCTACTTGGCTCATAGCCGCGGCAATCTTGCGTAATTGCTGCAGCGGCTGGCGCGCTTGTCCGTAGAGAATCGCCGCGATCACTTTCTCTTCCCCATCCGCATCGTAATCGACAAGCGTCACCGGTTCGTTAGTGGTAAGAGGCGCCCTCGCCGTTGCATGGGCCGCTAGCGCTTTTGCCGCCGCCGCCGTCGCGACAAGATACTCGTTCACCTGCGCCCGTTTGACGAACGACGGAATGAGCTGATTCAGCTCACCATGAATCGCGCTGCCGAGGTCTTTCGCTTCGGTCAATTCATGCGAGTGGAACTTGCTAATCAGATATTCGAAAGCTTGGCCGACGCCGAACATGCCGACGTTGGTCAGCGTCGCCGCCGGCAAATAGCTGCGCAACACGTCGCAGGCGTGCGCCCGCACGGTGGCGCGATAGGCGGTCTCCGCCCAGCGGCGCAGCCGCTCATCTTTTGCTGCTTCGCCGTAGCTCAGACCTTTGCGGCTCACCGGATCGCGCACCTCCAATTGCTCAATGGGCAGCGCCTTGGCAATCGAGGCCAACATCGGCTCCATCTGTCGCGAGTAGGTGTCGAACAGCAGATTCATCGTTTCCAGATAAGCATCGCGGTGGCGCGAAGCCATAATCTTGGGCTCGCGGTAAAACAGATAGTTGCCCGTTCCGTCCTTCTGATCGAAGCGCACGTAGCGGGTGGATTTTTCCAAAGGCGCGATGCCGATGCGCGCGTCTTCGAGCAGCTTGGCGGCGACGTTGGAGATATTTTCGCACGCGAGGTGGGCGCCGCCCAGCTGCGCCACGGAATCGTCGCCGTAGCCGACCAGCACGCGCTCGTAAAATGCCCGCGCTTTCTTTAACGCCGCGCTATCGTCGCTCGCCGGGCTCTGCCCGCCGAGAAGGTCCTTCAGGCCAAGCTCGGGATCGCCGAGGAATTCGTCCAAAAAAGCTCGCCGCAAACTCTTAGTCGAGCGGCTGTAGCGTGAGAACAGCGCACCGGCGACTTCCTGCGGCAGCTTGAGGCCGAAGGTCGAACGGTCGAGATTGGTAAAAAATGGCGCTAAGCGCGCTTGTTCTTCGGCAGTGAACTCCACAGTCATTCTTGAAATTACCTCTCGTGAATACCCCATTTAAAAAGTGAGGGTTATCGTACTGTCAAGTGTGAATCGACTTCTTTGTCGTCATTCCGGCGCGCAGGCCGGAATCCAGGATTGGAATGTGCAACCACCAGCTATGACTGGATGCCGGTTTTCACCGGCATGACGGACGTTACCTTCAGCACGTGCAGAAATATTCCCAAACGCCGTTGGAGATGAGCTGGCGCCATTCTATTCAGTTCTGGCGCAATGACAACCTATAATTGGGCAACGACCAGGAGCGGAAATCAGCACGCCGCCTACGGCACGCAAACCGCATCGACCAGAGAGTTCAGCAGGCGCCCATTTTTCGCCGATAGACGAATGAACGGATCGATGAGAGCAGGGCGATACACGGCAAAACGCAAGAGCGCGTTGAGCGCCAAGCGTGAGCGAAAAGCGCGGCGGCAAGCGCGCTCGTAGCCGGCCAAGCCCTCAGCGGTGAGATTTTTTCGCCGCAACGCGAGGCCGGTAGTTTCCGCCGCCAACAACCCGCTGCGCATGGCGAAGTAAATGCCTTCGCCGCTGACCGGCTCGGACACCCGCGCCGCGTCGCCGACTAGCAGCGCGCCGTCGGCGACACAACGTCGCGACGGAAAATGGACGGGATACACCGAGCGCAGCTCGGCCGGGCTATCGCTGCGCGTGAGGATTTCTTTGAGATGAGGATTCTGCGCCAGCACCTTGTTAAACAGGAACTCGGCGCCGCGCTCGCGGCCCAGCTTCCGTTTGTCGATCGCCGTCCCCAGAGTGATCGTGCCATCGCCGAGGCCGACGACTCCGGCGTAGCCGCCGGGAAAGAGATGAATCTGGATTTGGCCGCCGGTTGCGCCCGGGCAGCGCAAACGGCTTTGAAAACCGACGGCGCGTCCCTGAAAGGCCGAGCTGCGATTCAGGCCGAGCTGCCGTGCCACCCACGAATTGCGCCCGTCGGCGCCGATCAACAGTTTTGCTTGCCAGCTTTCTTCCTCGATTTTCAGTTGCCATCCCTGGGTGGTTCTGGAAAGTTTATCGACGTGGCATCCCAGGCGCGTCGTCGCGCCCAGCTCGGCGGCTTTTTGCAGAAGCAGGTAATCGAGTGCGGCGCGCCGCAATCCGAGTCCCATCGGGCACTGGCGATCGTGTGACCTGAAGCGGACCTCAGCGTCGCGACCCGAAGAGTGGGTGATGCGAAACCCGGTCACTTCGCCGTGCGGCTCAGCGCGAACGCGCTCTTCCACTCCGAGATCGCGAAAGATCGCCCAGTTAATCGGATTGACAAAGTCGCCGCAGAGTTTTTCACGGGGAAAAGATTTTTTGTCGAGCAGCGCGACCTCGTAGCCGAGCCGGGCCAGGCCGATGGCCGTGGCCGAACCCGCGGGCCCGGCGCCGACGATGACGACGTCGAAATTTCTCATGAAGGGCTCTTGAGCGAGATCACTCCCAGCACGCGAAACGGCAACACCCGCTCGACGCGAAACGTGCCGATATCCGCCCGGCGGATCAGCTCGCTCCACTCGGCAAGGGTGCAGGCCCGACGCACCGACAATGGCGCGTCGACGCGGGTCATCGCGTTGCGGGTGAAGCCGCGCGTCAGCAGGCGAATACCGTGATAGGCGAGCGGATGGCGTAGCAAATCGCTGACGATAATCGCCCGGCGCGCCAGGCGCGCCCAATGACGCAGCAGAGCGATGATCTGAGCATCGTTAAAATGATGCAGCAATTGCGAGGCGAGAATAAAATCGAAGGAGCCGCTACGAAATGGCGGCGCCATGGCGTCGCCTCGAACGATGGTGATTTCGCGCAGGCTCTCGGTCTGGGCCATGGCCTGCTCCACGGTGAGCGCGTCCCGCTCCAGACCGTTGATCCGCGCCGCAATGTTTTGCCGCCGCGCCCAATAGGCGATCGCCGCCGGGATATCACCGCTGCCCGTGCCGATGTCGAGGAGTGTGAAGCGCCGAAGTTTTTGCTCGCGCACCAGCCGTGCCAGACCGCCAAGCGCGCTGCGATAGGAACCGAGATAGCGATTGATGGTGCGCAGGTCGCGCAGATTGCCGGCGAGCAGCTCTCTCGGCTGACCCGGCAGGTCCATCATCTCCAGCTCAGCGCTCCGCTTCACGTTGTCTCCCCTCGCCCAATTACCAACGCCGAGTTCTTCGAACCGAAGCCGATGCAGTTACAGAGCGCGATCTCGGTGTCGCGCTCGATGCTCCGGTTGGGAAGGTAATTCAAATCGCATTCAGGATCGGCCTCGTCGTAATTGGTCGTCGGCGGCAGAAACCCGTGATTCATCCCCAGCATCGCCGCCATCACCCCCGCGACTCCCGACGCGCCTTGCGGATGGCCGATCATCGATTTTATCGAGCTCATCGGCACGTCATAGGCGCGCGCGCCAAAGCAGGTCTTTGCCGCAAGCGTTTCCGTCCTGTCGTTGATCAATGTGGAAGTGCCATGCAAGGCCACGTAGCCGATCTCGTCTTTCGCCAGCCCGGCATCTTGAATCGCCAGGCTCATCGCCCGCGCCGGCTCCTCGCCGCTTGGATCGAGACGCACGCGATGGTGCGCGTCACAGGTCGAGCCGTAGCCCATGATTTCACCGTAAACCTTGGCGCCTCGCGCCAGCGCAATTTCGCGTTCCTCCAAGATCAATACCCAGGCGCCCTCGCCAAGCACGAAGCCGTCGCGCGTGCGGTCGAAGGGCCGGGAGGCGCGCGCCGGCGCATGATTGCGCGACGCCGATACCACACCCATCACGCAAAATCCTTGCATGATGCCGGGCGTGATCGTCGCGTCAGCGCCACCGCTCACCAAATGGTCGGCGAGCCCGAAGCGAATCATATTGAAGGCGTATCCCAAGGCATCTGTCGAGCTGGTGCAGCCGGTGGATATGAGATGGCTCGGCCCGCGAAAACCGTAGCGCAACGAAACTTCGCTCGACAAGCTGCCGGGCGTCGAGCTCGAAATATTGTACGCGCTCACCTTACGCAAACGATCGCTGAAGTAGAGCCGGTATTGCTCCTCCATGAAATCGGTCGTGCCGCCGCCGCTGCCGACGACGACCCCCCAGGACTGCTTCTCCTCAAGGTTGAGATGCTGCCAGCAGATGCGCGCCTGGCCCAGCGCCTCCGCCGTCGCTGCCAGGACCAACGGCACAGCGCGACCGACCCGACGCATTTCTTGCGTGCTTAAGAAGTCCTCGGCGGCGAAGTTTTTTACCTCCGCCGCCACCCGGCATTCCAACCCGTCAGTTTCGAAGAGCGAGATCACCCCGATACCGCTCGTGCCGTTACGCAACGCCGTATGGTACGCGTCGACGCCGATGCCGTTCGGCGCCACCGCGCCCATGCCGGTCACCACCACGCGCCGCGGTATCGGATAGGTCCTAGGCAGTTTCATCTTGGCTCTTCGTCGTGGTAATAGTTCGGCTTTGAGCATAGCACCGGCGTGAATGTCAGTTAAGGCATGGGTAGAAAGGCATTGTGTCGATGAGGTTGATGGTTACCGGAGCAACAGGATTCATCGGATCGGCGCTCTGCGCCGCCCTGTTGGAGCGGGGTCATGCGCTCACATTGCTGACGCGCGGCGCGCCACGCGACGCCAACACCGGAACCAAGCGCTGGCTTCATTGGACTCCCGGCGCGCTGCGCGATTGGGATGCCGCGCTCGATGGCATCGACGGCGTGATCAACCTCGCCGGCGAACCCATTGCCAAGAAAAAGTGGACCCATACCCAGCAGCGCCGCATCGAGAAGAGCCGCATCGATGCGACCCATAGCCTGGTTCAAGCCTGCGCGAAGGTCGGACAAAAACCTCATTTTCTCATCAATGCTTCGGCGGTTGGCTACTACGGTCCGCGCGGCGATGAGACCCTAACTGAAGACGCGCCGCCGGGCGATGACTTCTTGGGCATACTTTGCCGGGCATGGGAGGAAGAAGCTCAAAAAGCTGAGGAGTTGGGCATGCGCGTGGCGCGCTTACGGACCGGCATCGTGCTCGGTCCCGGCGGCGGCGCGTTGACCAAAATGGCGGCGCCATTTAAGTTTTTTATCGGCGGTCCGCTGGGCTCGGGAAAGCAATGGATGTCGTGGATCCAGCTCCAAGACCTGCTGCGCATGATTTTGCTTGTGATCGAGAACCCGCTCGCGCGCGGTCCGATCAATGCCACGTCGCCTAATCCCGTGCAGAATAAAGAATTCAGCCGCGCGCTCGGCAAAGCGATCCAGCGTCCCTGTTGGGCGCCGGTTCCGGCCATTGTGCTCAAGCTTGCTCTCGGCGAAATGGCGCAGATGCTGCTGACCGGGCAGCGGGTCGTTCCCGCTGCTGCCGATAAACTCGGTTTTCAATTCCACTATCCCATTTTGCAAGAGGCTCTCGAAGCCTCCAAGCCAATTTGATCGACCGCGCTTTCCTGCGAATCTAAAATGGACTTCAAAAACCACGTCATCGTGATCACCGGCGCCTCCAACGGCATCGGCAAGCAATTGGCTATCGACCTCGCGACGCGCGGCGCCATCGTCGCCGGTTGCGGCCGTTCCATCGACCGGCTGCGCGATACATTGAAAGAAGTGCGCCGCGCCAGTCCGTCATCGGCGATGATCGGCTGCGATGTGAGCGATGCCGAACAAGTGCAAGGCATGGTCGCCAAAATCTTCGCCGATTTCGGCAAGATCGATGTCCTCATCAATAACGCCGGCGTCGGCATGCGCAAACCGTTTATCGAAACCGATCTGCAAACCATCGAAGAGATCATCCGGGTTAATTATCTCGGCGCGGTGTACTGTACCCAAGCCGTGCTGCCGCACATGATCGCTCGACGAACGGGCCACGTCGTCAATGTCTCCTCCGGCGCCGGCTTGATCGGCACTCTCAACATGGCCGCCTACTGCGCTTCCAAGTTCGCGCTGAATGGTTGGTCCGAGAGTCTCTATCACGAACTCAAACCGTTGGGCATTGACGTGTCGATCGTTTGTCCGGGGCCAGTGCAGACGGAGTTCAACCGCGACTTCCGCGATAGCGAGCCCAAAGCGGCGCCGAACTTGATCGTGTCGGCGGAAGCGGTTGCGCAAGCGGTGATCAAAGTCATCGAGAGTAAGCGCTTCGAGGTGGTGTTGCCGCGCTGGTTGGCGTTTCTGTCCTCCTTAAGGCGCCACTTGCCGAATTTCTTCCGCATGCTCGCTCAGCGACGTTTTCGCGCCCATGTGGTCCTGCCGGAAAACATTTCCGGCCATGCTGACTGAGACCAAAAATCCTGTTAATGTTTTTTATCCGAAGGAGGCTGCTTGTTTTGGCAACACGAATCGTAACCCTGGTCTTCGCTTTGCTTCTCTTAAGCGCTCCCGCGAGCGCCCAACTGGGGCCCAAGGATGGCGCAGACCTGGCGCCGACCGATTTGAACCGCATCAAAGTCGGCCAGCCGGCGCCGGACTTTACGCTACAAGATACCGACGGCAAAGCGATTACCTTGTCGGATTTTCGCGACAAGAAAACGGTTATCCTGGTCTTCTACCGCGGCTACTGGTGACCCGCCTGCGTCAGTCAGCTCGGGCAGCTGAAGAGTTTATTGGCCAAGCCACAGAAAGAAAAAACCCAGATCCTGGCCGTGAGCACCGACACGCGCGAGGAGTCGAAAAAATTCGGCGAGATGCTGCGCAAGCGTTTTGACGGCGAGTTCGATTTTCCCCTGCTCGAAGACAAGGATCACAAGGTGATCGATCGCTATGGAATCTTCAATCCGGACGGCCGCGGCTGGCCGCATCCGGCGACGTTGGTCATCGATCCCAAGGGCGTCGTGCGTTGGAAATTCGTTGAAGTCGATTACAACAAGCGGGCAAGCAACGAGCAGATTCGCCGCGAGTTGGCAAAGATCAAATAACCGGGCCGGCGCCCGTCAGCGCCATGGCTGCTTGATGAAGCCTTCCTTTCCATCACTCCAAAATTCCCATCTGTTGCGTGATGCTCAGCGGCAGATCCATTGCCGCATCAGCGCTGAGAAACCACGTTAGCCGTCCTTTCGTCGGTGCTACCTTTGCGGCGGGATAGCTGCAGGACGCGCCATCGGCAGGGAAGATTTCGCTAACGATCGCTGCCTTGCTCTTGCCCGAAACCAAAAACGTCACCTGAGCGGCGGCATTGATCACCGGCAAAGTCAGAGTCAAGCGATAGGATTGCAACCTTTGAACGTAGACGACCGTGACGAGATGCGCGGTTTCATTCACCGCATCGCTTCCGGGGAAAATCGACGCGGTATGTCCGTCCTCGCCCAAACCGAGAAAAATCAAATCGAAGAGTGGCCATCCGGCAGGCTTTACAGCGAAAAAATCTTTTATCTCCGCTTCATAAGCCGCCGCAGCTTCTGCGGGCTCGCTTTCGCCCGGCATGCGGTGAATATTTTCGTTTGGAATCTGAATCTTGTCCAGCAGCGCTTCGCGCACCATGCGAAAATTGCTGTCCGGATGATCCGGCGCCACGCAACGCTCGTCGCCCCAGAAAAGATGCAGCCGCGGCCAGTCGACAAGATTGCGATATTCAGGTGATGCCAGCAAGAAATAAAGCGCCTGCGGCGTCGAGCCGCCGGAGAGCGCGACGGCAAATCGACCCGAGCGCGCAATGGCGTCGCCGGCGAGCGTGATAAATTGCGCCGCCGCTTTGCGGTTCAATTCATCCCCGTCCTTGCAAACGATGATCTCGCGCTTAGTCACCGGATAAAAACGCCGCGTAATAGGCGGCGCCGCGCAGCGCCGCTTGCTCGTTCAGCACGACTTGCACGGGAATGGCCTCAAGCAAACCCGCATAGCGGCCTTTGTCGCTGAAGGCGCGCATGAACCGGCCGCCCTTGAGCCCGTCGAGTATCTTCGGCGCAATGCCGCCGCCGACATAGAGACCGCGCAGTGATTTTGCGCGCAGCGCCAGATTCCCCGCTTCGGCGCCATACAGCGAGACAAAAAGATCGAGCGTTTTGACGCAGATCTCGAACTCACCCGCCAAGGCCGCCTTGGAGATCACCGCGCTGGCATCCTCGGCGGCGCCCAAACGTTCGCTCAAAATTGGCGGTTCCGCCATCCCCTGCGCGTCCTTCAAGAAACGATAGATGTTGAACAAGCCCGGCCCGGACAAGACGCGTTCGTAACTGACGTGGCCGAAACGGCCGATCAAATGGCGTAACAGGGCAATTTCCAACTCGTCCCGCGGCCCGAAGTCGGCGTGGCCCCCTTCGGTAGCGAGCGGACGAAAGCGCCGGCCGTCGTCGTAAAGAATCGCCTGGCCGAGGCCGGTGCCGGCTGCGATCAACGCCTTATTGCCGGCATCGCGCAACTCGCCCTCATTAAGCGTGAAGAATTCTTCCTCTTCCAGCGTGAAGATGCCGTAGGCGCCGGCTTCGAGATCGTTGAGCAGGTTGACCGAGTCGAGCTTCAACGTCCGGCGCAATTCGTTGCTGTCGACGATCCAGGGGAGGTTGGTCGTCTTGACGCGGCCTTCGACAACCGGACCGGCGATGCCGAAGCAGGCCGCTTCGATTGCATGATTTGCGCCGGCGAGAAATTCTTTCAGGATCGGCGCCAAACCGGAGTACTGTTTACTCGGAAAGGTTCGCGAGGACTCGCTCCGGAGTTTTTCGCCGTGGGCGGAAAACACCGCGAGATTCGTCTTAGTACCGCCGATGTCACCCGCTAAAATTAAATTTTTTACCGGCAATTGCGACCGCCTACAAACGGCGCCAGCGCCGCCCGTCACGCGCCATGAATTCACCCGCTTCTTTGGGTCCCCATGAGCCCGCCTCGTAGTTTGGAAAATTTTTCGGCTTGCTCAGGTTCCACACTTGAATGATTGGATCCATAAGCGCCCAAGCCGACTCGACCCAGTCATGGCGCGTGAACAACGTCGAGTCGCCCTCTATGCAATCTTCCAACAGCGTTTCGTAGGCTTCCGGCGGGCTGCTCCCGAAAGCCTGCTCATATTTGAAATCGAGGCTGAGCGGGCTGATGACCATGTCCGGTCCCGGCGGTTTGACTTCGAACGTCAACGACACACCCTCATCGGGTTGAATGCGCATCACCAGCACGTTGGGATTGACGTCCTCGACGGCATGAGATTTGAACAACAGCATCGGCGGCCGCTTGAATTGTATCGCGACTTCAGTCAGGCGCTTGGGCAGGCGCTTGCCCGAGCGCAGGTAGAAAGGCACGCCTTCCCAGCGCCAGTTGTCGATAAAGAGCCGCATCGCCGCGTAGGTCACCGTCGGCGAATCCTTCACCACTCCCGCCTCCTGGCGATAGCCGGGGACCGATTCGCCGTCGATCTTGCTTGGGCCATACTGGCCCCGCACCGCCGCGCCGGCGACTTCCTCGGGGGCCACGCGTCGCACCGAGCGAAGCAGCTTTCCTTTTTCGTCGCGCACCGAATCGGCATCCAGCCCTACGGGCGGCTCCATCGCCGTCATGCACAGCAACTGCAGCAGATGGTTTTGAAACATGTCGCGCACGACGCCGGCCTCTTCGTAATACCCGCCGCGGTTTTCCACTCCAACGGTTTCAGCAGCGGTAATCTGCACGTGGTCGACATAGCGCCGGTTCCAGATTGGCTCGAATACCGCGTTCGCAAAGCGGAAAACCATCATATTTTGCACGGTCTCTTTGCCAAGATAATGATCGATTCGGTAGATCTGTTTCTCGTCCAGAACTTCATGGATGCGGTGATTGAGATCCCGGGCGGTTTGCAGATCGTTGCCGAAGGGTTTTTCGATGACCACCCGGGCGCGCGGTTCGCCGTCGGTCTCCTTGGGCGCCAAACCGGTTGCCGCGATGCGCTCTACGGCAACGCCGTAAAGATCCGGCGGCGTCGCAAGGTAAAACACTCGCGCAGGCAGCACTCGACTGCCGCGGTCAAAGCCGTCGACGAAATCCTTCAGTTTCTGAAAACCTTCGGCCTCGTCGTAGCCGCCGCGCACGTAATAAAGCGTGTTGGCAAATTCCAGCCAGACGGATTCGTCTTTGAGCCCGGTGCGGGAAAATTCCTGCACCGCTTCGCGCATCTTGTCGCGAAACATCTCGTGGGTCATATCGCTGCGGGCGTAGCCGACCACCGCGAAGCGCTCGGGCAGGCGCTTTTCCAGCGCAAGATTATAAAGCGCAGGGATCAACTTGCGCTTGGTAAGATCCCCCGACGCGCCGAAGATCACCACCACGCAGGCGTGCGGCCTCCTGCCTTGGCTCAACCCCTGGGGCAGATAGTCGTGCGGGTCACTCGCCATCGCTATCCTTTCTTGACCGCATGGCCGCCGAACTCGTTGCGCAGCGCGGCGACGACTTTGGCCGAAAAGGAATCTTCCTGGCGCGAGGCGAAGCGGGCGAACAGCGAGAGCATGAGCACCGGCGCCGGGACGCTCTTGTCGATCGCCTCCTCGACGGTCCAGCGCCCTTCGCCGGAATCCTCAACGTAACCCTTGATCGACGACAGCTTTGGATCTTGCTCGAAAGCGTGCTCGGCCAATTCCAACAACCAGGAGCGCACCACACTGCCTTGGTTCCACAGGCGCGATATTTTCGCGAGATCGAGATCGAACTGCGAGGCTTTCAGCAACTCGAAGCCTTCGCCGTAGGCTTGCATCATGCCGTACTCGATGCCGTTGTGAATCATTTTGACGAAATGGCCCGCACCGTTGGGGCCGACGTGAAGATAGCCGTCCTTGGGCGCCAGCGTCGTGAAAATCGGCGCGAGCCGATCGACAATCGTTTTTTCACCGCCCACCATCATGCAGTAGCCATTTTGTAAACCCCACACGCCGCCGCTGGTGCCGGCGTCGACAAAGTGCATGCCCTGCGCCGCCAATTTCTCGGCGCGCCGGATGGAATCTTTATAGTTGGAGTTGCCGCCGTCGATGAGGATATCGCCCTTGGCAAGCGTCGGCAGCAGCTGCTCGATGGTCTGGTCGACGGGAGCGCCGGACGGAACCATGAGCCAGATCACCCGCGGCAGCGAGAGCTCCCCGACGAAGTCGGCGAGCGAATGAGCCCCCAGCGCGCCTTTTTCGACCACTCGCTGGATCGCCTCCGCGCTGCGGTCGAACGTGATTACCCGATGGCCGTCGCGCACGAGCCTTTCGGTCATGTTCGCGCCCATCCGGCCAAGTCCGATCATGCCCAGTTCCATCTGCGTATTCCTTCCGTGCAGAGTCTCGGTTTAGCTTCGCACCGCGTCGAGCACTTTTTTCAGACCGCCTGCCGTGTCGCCGCCCAGATTCACCCGGAGCACGCGCCGCCGCCGCTGTTTCAAGGCGGTGAAATCGCCCAGCGCCTGGGCTTGAATCAATGCACCGAAAGAATAATTCGTTTCCGGCACAGCCAGGTTATCGGCGGGTTGATCGACGAGCTGTAGCACCAGCACGGAGTTCGGGCCGCCCTTGTGCAGTTGGCCGGTGGAATGAAGAAAGCGGGGACCGAAACCGAGCGTCGCGGCCGCGCCGAGCCGCTCTTGCAGCGCCGCGCAAATGCTTTGCAACTCTTTGCCGTGGTCCGCCGATGGATGGATATAAGCCTGCACCGCGACGTAGTCGCGCTTTTTTTTCCTGCCCAGCCACGATGAAACCGCCTGGCACAACGCTTCGTTATCCCCCGCCGCGACTTCGTCTTTGAGCTTCGCGCCGGCTTTCCCGCGATTAGCGCTCATCGCCTTTTTCGCCAGGTCTTTCGCCAGTTGCACGTCGGGCTGATTGAACGGATGGATACCGATGGCCGCACCGGCAGCCGCGACGGCAAATTCCCAACGGAAAAACTCCTGTCCAATATCTGCCTTCTCGTTCAAGTCGATACGTACGGCCGGATGGCCGTTAGCCTCCAACGCCGCCAGTTGACGATCGAGTTCATGGTTTTGATCTTCCCCGAGCCGCAAATAAACGAAGAAGCGATCTTCGCCGTACTTTTCCGGCGCAGCCAAGTTTTCATTAGCTATCGGCACAATGCCCTTGCGCTCTTTGCCGGTGCTTTCGGCGATCAGTTGCTCGACCCACGATGGAAACGCAGCGAGCGACGGCGAGCAGAGAAAAGTCACTTTGTCGCGCTTGGCCAAAGCCAATTCGCCCAAGGCCGCGCCGAGAATCATCGCGGGATTGCTGCCGTCCGGCATCGTTGCGCCACAGGCCTCGCTCATGCGCCGCGCCCGCGCCAGCACGGCGCCGATATCGGCGCCGATCAAAGCTGCCGGCACCAGACCGAACATCGTCAACGCCGAGTAGCGCCCGCCGATATCTTCCGGCGCGTTGAACGTGGCGCGGAAGTTTCTTTCCTTGGCGAGTTTTTCGAGCGGCGTACCGGGATCCGTGATCGCGACAAAGTGGGAACCCGGATCGCTGTTTAATTGTTTCAGCTTGTCCCAGAAATAAAAGAAAAAGGAATTGGTCTCCGTCGTCGTCCCCGACTTGCTCGACACCACAAACAAGGTGCGCGCCAAATCGGTGCGCGCTTCGACTGACTTCACTGCGGCCGGGTGAGTGCTATCAAGAACTTGCAGCTCAGGATAACCCGGCGCATTGCCAAAGATCCGTTGAAACACTTCGGGCGCCAGGCTCGATCCGCCCATGCCGAACAGCACGACGTGCATCATACCGTCCGCTTTGGCCTTGCCGGCAAAGGTAGTCAAAGCGGCGACCTGTTGCTCCATCGTCGCCGGCAGTTCGAGCCAGCCCAGGCGATCGGTTAATTCCGGCTGCGGCTCCTTGGACCAGAGCGTGTGATCTTTTTTCCACAGCCGGCTGGCGAATTGCGCTTCTTGCCAATCCTTCAGCCGCCGCTCGACGCGCCGCCGGTATTTTCCAAGGTGCAGCTCCAAGCGATCGAGCTCCGCGCCGGCCATCGCCTTGCGCTTCTTGTCGAGCGCCGCCATCAACTGATCGAACGACGTCGAGAACGCCGCGACGCCGTCTTGCTGCAATTTTTCCGTGATCGCATTGAGATCGATGCCGAGGCCGGAGAGACGCGACAAAGTGGCGTCGGCTTCGTCAAAGCCTTCTTTCACCGTTGGGCCGGGAATCTTGCCGTGGTCGCGGAATGCATCAATGGTGTCCGGCGGCAAGGTGTTGACGGTTTCGGGGCCGATGAGATTTTCCACGTAGAGAACGTCTGAGTAAGCCGGATTCTTCGTCCCCGTGCTTGCCCACAACGGCCGCTGCACGCGCGCGCCGCGCTGGCGCAACGAGACGAAGCCCTCGCCGTGAAAGATTTCCAGGAAGCGGCGATAGACGACTTTGGAATTGGCAACGGCAATCTTTCCCAACAAGGCTTTCGCTTCGGGCGTGCCGATCGCCTCCAATGTCTTGTCTACGACCGTATCCACGCGGCTGACGAAGAAAGACGCCACCGAGGCGACTTTCGCCGGGTCGCCGCACCGCTCCAGGCCTTTCACGTAGGCACGCGCCACCGCCTCGTAGTGGGCCATTGAAAACATCAGGGTGACGTTGATGTTGATGCCGGCAGCGATGAGTTCTTCGATGGCGGGAACGCCGGCGGGCGTCGCCGGCACTTTGATCATCAGATTTGGCCGGTTCACCGCCGCGCGCAAGCGTTTCGCTTCGCTGATAGTTTTTTCGGTGTCGTGGGCGAGATGCGGCGACACTTCGAGGCTAACGTAACCGTCGTCGCCGTTGGTCGCGTCATAAACCGGGCGCAGCACGTCCGCCGCCATTTGAATATCTTCGATGGCCAGCGGCTCGTAAAGTTTTTCCAAGTCCGCGTTGGGATTTTCGGCGAGCATGGCGCGCAGAGCCTGGTCGTAGTCGGTGCTGCCGGCGATCGCTTTTTCGAAAATGGTCGGATTGCTGGTAACACCGCGGATACCGTCGTCATCGACCAGCCGTTTGAGGCCGCCGCTCGAAAGCAGATTGCGCCGGATATAATCCAGCCAGATCGCCTGGCCCTGCTCACCCAGCTGTTTCAAAGGGTTCATTATCTATCTCCCTCAAGCTGTTTTACTGTAGCGCCGTTCCAGCGCCTTGATTTTTTCCACCCTTTGCCGATGGCGCTCCTCACCGTTGAATTTTGCCGCCAGAAAACGCTCGACCAAATCGCGCGCCAGCTCCACGCCGATCACCCGCGCCCCGAGCACCAGCATATTGATGTCGTCATGCTCGACGCCCTGGTGCGCCGAATAACTGTCGTGGCACAACCCGGCGCGGATGCCGGGAATTTTGTTGGCCGCCACCGACGCTCCTACGCCGCTGCCGCAAAGCAAAAGGCTGCGGTCGCCCCGGCCATCGAGGAAAAGTTTCGCAACCTCCTCGGCAAAATCGGGATAATCCACCGGTTCGTCACTGGCGGTGCCGACATCGATCACTTCATGACCGCGCGTGCGCAGATAAGCGGCCAGAATGGTTTTAAGATGAAATCCGGCGTGGTCGGCGCCAATAATGATGCGCATTGTTCACCTCGTCTGGCTGAGCTGCCCCTTGGCGGCAGCGACGATGTTTTCTACCGTAAAGCCAAATTTTTCCATCACTACGTTACCCGGCGCGGATGCTCCGAACCGATCCACGCCAATGACAGCTCCGCCATCACCGACGTAACGGTGCCATCCCTGGGACAGCGCCGCTTCCACCGCGAGGCGCACCCGCACCGCGCGCGGCAAAACCGCGTCGCGGTAGGCCTGCGGCTGCTGGTCGAATAATTCCCAACTCGGCATGGAAACCACCCGCGCCGAGATTTTTTGCTCCGCCAGTTTTTCCTTCGCGGCGACGACCAATGAGATTTCCGACCCCGTACCGATCATGATGATGTCGGGATTCTCCCCCGGCGCGTCGGCCAAGACATAAGCGCCTTTGCGCAATCCGTCCGCCGGTGCAAATTGGCTGCGGTCAAGCGTTGCCATGTTTTGCCGCGAGAGCACCAGCGCCACTGGACATGCGCGGTTTTCGATCGCGACCTGCCATGCCACGGCGGTTTCGTTGGCATCGCCGGGGCGGATCACGATCAGCCGCGGTATGGCGCGCAGCGCCGCTAATTGCTCCACCGGCTGATGGGTCGGGCCGTCCTCGCCGACGCCGATGCTGTCATGCGTAAAAACATAAATAACACCGAGGCCCATCAGCGCCGCTAAGCGCATCGACGGCCGAACGTAATCGGAAAAAATAAGGAAGGTGGAACCGAAGGGAATAATGCCGCCGTGCGCCGCCATGCCGTTCAGCGCGGCGCCCATGGCGTGCTCGCGCACGCCGAAATGTATATTACGCCCGGAGTAATTCCACGCCCCGCCCGCCGATCCTTGATTATCGGCAAACTTCCGGTCGGGACATTCAAAATCGCCCATCTTCGGCAACACCGTGAACGTCGACGGATTTAAATCCGCCGAGCCGCCGATCAAGGTCGGCAGCTTCGTCGCGATCGCAGCGAGTATTTTTCCCGACGCGGCGCGCGTCGCCACGCCTTTGGCGTCTGCAGGAAAACTTGGAATCGATGTTTCCCAGCCGGCGGGCAATGCGTCGCTCGTGATCTGTTCGAATTCTTTCGCAAGCTCCGGGAATTTTCCGGCGTACGCGTGAAACCGCTCTTTCCAACTCGTCTCGGCTGTTTCGCCGTTGCTCACCGCCTCGCGAAAGTGCGCCGCGGCGTCATCCGGAATATAAAAGGGCGGATCGGTCGGCCAGCCGAGCTTTTCTTTGGTGAGTTTGACTTCCGCCTCGCCGAGCGGCGAACCGTGCGCCTCGAAACTGTCTTGTTTTCCCGGCGAGCCGTAACCGATGTGGGTGCGGAGTAAAATCAGCGAAGGCCGCGATTTTTCCTCGCGCGCCTCGCGCAGGGCGCGCCCGATCGCTTCGGTATCGTTGCCGTCATCGACGGATACCGTGTGCCAGCCGTAGGCATCGAAGCGCTTCGCGCAATCTTCGGTAAAGCTGAGATCGGCAGCGCCCGCCAGCGAAATCCGATTGTTGTCATAGAGGTAAATGAGCTTGCCCAATTTCAGATGGCCGGCGAGACTCGCCGCTTCCGCGGCCACGCCTTCCATTAAGTCGCCGTCGCTGACGATCGCATAGATAAAGTGATTGACGATGTCGAAGCCGGGGCGGTTATAGCGCGCCGCCAAGTGAGCTTCCGCGATCGCCATGCCGACGCCGTTGCCGAAGCCCTGACCGAGCGGACCGGTGGTCGTCTCCACGCCGGGCGTGTGGCCGCGTTCGGGATGGCCGGGAGTGCGGCTTTCCCACTGGCGAAATTGCTTGATTTGATCGAGCGGCACATCGTAACCGGTGAGGTGAAGCATGCTGTATAGCAGCATCGATCCGTGCCCGGCCGACAGCACGAAGCGATCGCGATCCGGCCACTGAGGATCGCGCGGATTGTGCTTGAGAAAGCGCGTCCATAAAACATAGGCCGCTGGCGCAAGTCCCATGGGCGCGCCGGGGTGCCCCGAATTGGCCTTTTGGACCGCATCTATCGACAGCGTGCGGATGGTATTGATGCACAACTGATCCAGCGATTGACTCATCTTTTTTGCCTGTCCGCACCGGCATAAACCGGCACAAAGGTTGGTTTATATTAATACCTCTAGCACTTTCAAAACCGCAGGTCAGCAGCGTAATTGTTAAATCAGTGCCCACAGCGGTAAAGCTGCGGGCGGCATCGATGCTTGCCTCCAGGCGGACCATTCCCGGGAGCAGCGATTCGGCGCCGCCAATGACAATGAAGTTCGCCGTAATTGAGTTCTTTAGCAATAATCCGAATTAGAAACTTTCGGCACCTTGGCGCGGAATCAAACGGGGAGCTGCCCAAGGCAAAGAACCGTCCTTTTCATCGCGCTGCGCACGGCTGAATCGCTTACCCCTCGCAAGCGCGCGATGTCACCGACTTTGTCGACGTCAAACCACTGCGGCAGCAAGGTAAAATCGATGCTTAAGCGGGTAAGCCTCTGGACCGTTTCAGCAAGCACCTGATTATGGCTCCAGGTCATGCCGGAAAATATCTCCGGCACCGGCTGGTTCATACCGATCAAATAATAACCGCCGTCACTGCTCGGCCCCAACACGACGCGCTTCTCGCCGGTCGATAATTGCTCGAAGCCCTCATGAAACGTATCGAGCGGCACCGGCGGCAGGTCGCTGCCGATCAGAATCAAACTGCGATGGCCGCGCCGCCAGAGCTCGGCAAAGACTTCGTTCATGCGCTCGCCCAAATCACCGTCGCGCTGGGCGAAATATCGGTAGCCCGCCGGCGCAATATTCGCGATCGGCGCCATCGCATCGCTCGGGGCAAAGGCCACGTACAGATCGACAGCTTCGAGCGCGGTTAAATGCTCCAGCTGATCTGACAATAGCGCATGATACAACTCGGCCGCTTGCTCTTCCGTCAGCGGCGGCACCAGACGAGTTTTCACTGCGCCGGGAACAGGCGCTTTAGCCATGACGGCCAGAGTGTTAGCGTGTGTCGGCATAGAACTGTTTCAGCCGCACTGTTGACACCCCGGCGAGGTAGAGGAATTTCAACGTCCACATGCGGAAAATCGTTCGCCACACACCGTCGCTTTCCCAGCGCCGGGCCGAGGTTACTACCCGACTGCGCAGACAGGCGATACCGCCCAGCCGTTTGAGCAAACGGCATAAAGCAATATCTTCCATCAAAGGGATGTCCGGATAGCCGCCGACTTCAGTGAAAACCGCGCGCCGCACAAAGATCGCTTGATCGCCGGTGCCGACTTTAGTCGCGCGCGAACGGTAATTGATCAGAGCCCCTACGACTTTGAGCATCCAGTGGCTGCCTTCGAGCTCAACATCGAAACGCCCGCCCAGGCAGCATCCATCGCTGAGCGCCGCCGCGATGTCTTGGAAAGCCGAATCCGGCAGTTGGCTATCGGCATGAAGAAACAGCAAAATGTCGCCCGTCGCGTAACGCGCGCCGTAGTTCATCTGCCGCGCCCGGCCGCGCTCGGAACGCAGAACCTGGGCGCCGAGCCGCCGGCAAATTTCCCGGCTTCGATCATGGCTGCCGCCGTCGACAACGATGATTTCATGCGGTTGCAGCATGATGAGCGCGTGCAGCGTGGCTGCGATGGTCTTCTCTTCATTGAGGACGGGAATGATGACGGAAACATTCATCGGAACCGCAGCGCCATTTTCTGTGATGGATTGTTCTCTTGGGCTACGCCTTAAGCGCTTACCTTGTCTTAAGGCTTCTCTTCGACACCGTTAAGCCGCCAATCGTAGTCATGCGCCAGGCCGCCGCTGTATTTTTCCAGCGCATCGACGAGCGGCGGATTGGCATATTTTTGCCAATGCTCCATCAACTCCTCGGCGTCGCCGCCAAAGTCTTCTTGAAACCACACGTAAAGGCTCGATACCTGGAGCCGTCCTTTTTGAATTGTTACGCCGCGCGGATGATTGACGAAATCTAGGGCGCCGCGATCGAGCAATGTTTCTGCATTTTCAGCGGTGAATGCAGCCGGTTGCAGATGGGGACAACCCAGGCTCGCCCAATTGAGCGCATAATGCACCCGGTTGTCCTTCCAGATCGGTCTGAGAATACGATGTTCAATATCGTCGAGGGAAAGCCGCTCGCCTTCGACCGAGAATAATTTCGCGCCCCAGGGACCGCGCGCCAAAAGGCCCGGCGAAATATTGATATCGCGGATCGACTTGAGCGGAAAGCGCGCCACAACCAAGTCAACGATCGCTGCGTTATAGAGGTTGATCCAATAGGCCTTCTGTTCAGCGCGGCTATAATTCGAAATGGCGACGCTTTGCATCTCTTGCAAATAATTTTTCAGGCTTTTCAAATCCTCCGGCGTTACCGCCTGATAGCGGAGACGGTTGATGCCTGACGGATGCGGCGCCACGATATACTGCTTGAGGAATCTGTCCCAGGCATAGTGATCGATTGTTTTGCGGTTCGCAGGATCGTGCTTTTGCCAGCGCGCCCAAAGCTCCGCCTTCGACGCGGCCCAAAGCGAAGCGTGTCCAAACGAGATCGCGATAACGATCAATACTCGAAGCAATCCGATGCTCATCAAAAACCCCGGTATCCTTATGCCTAACTCAGTTTACCGCCGCCAGGCCAGCCATTTCCCGAAAAGTGTTTTCACAAGCGGCGTCAGTTTGGTGCGCATGTAGGCGTCGCCGATTTTGCGCAACACCTCGGCCTGCGTGGGATATGGATGGATGGTCGAAGATAGCACGCCGATGCTCTGCTTGGCACCGATCGCCAGGGTCAACTCGCCGATCATTTCACCCGCGTGGCGTGCGACAATCGTTCCGCCGAGAATGCTGCCGCTTTTCTTGTCATAATGAACCCGCGCAAAGCCACCCGTTTCGCCGTCGAGAATTGCCCGGTCAACTCGCCTCAAGGGTTCCGTGATCGTTTCGACGGTAAAGCCCGCCGCTTGCGCGTCTTTCTCGTAGTAACCCACATGGGCGATCTCCGGATCGGTGTAAGTACACCAGGGGATGACAAGGTCCGTCACCTTGCGCCGCGCCATGAACAGCGCGTTGGCGATGACGATGCGCGCCATGGCGTCGGCGGCATGAGTGAACTTGAACCGCGAACAGATGTCACCGGCGGCGAAAATACGAGAATTGGTCGTGCGCAGCCGCTCGTCGACGTCGACACCGCGAGCCGTGTAGCGAACTCCGGCTTCGTCCAAACCAAGATTTTCCAGATTCGGCGCGCGGCCGACTGCGACGAGAATCACATCGCACTCCAATTCCAGTTTTCGATCCCCGACGCCGAGGCTTAGATTTTTTCCAGTCTCTTTGCCCGTTACCCGTTCAACCTTCGCGCCGGTGATGATCCGTACCCCGTCTTGCTCAATCTGGCGGCGCACGATCGCCGCCGCGTCGCGGTCCTCTTTGGGGAGAATCTCGGCGCCATCCGTGATCAAGGCAACTTCGCTGCCGAAGCGCTGAAAGCTCTGCGCCAACTCACAGCCGATGGGTCCGGCGCCGATCACGGCCAAACGGCGCGGCAACCGAGTCAAAGTGAAAATCGTTTCGTTGGTGTAAAAACCGCTCTCCCTCAAGCCGGGAATTGCCGGCTCGGCGGCGCGCGCGCCGCTGGCAATCACCGCCCGATCGAACTGTATTTTTTTGCCGTCGACTTCGATCGCCCCGGGACCGCTGAAACGGCCGGCGCCGATAAATACATCGACGCCGAGATTGGTAAAGCGTTCGACTGAATCGTGCTCGCTGATATCGGCGCGCAGCCTGCGCATCCGTTCCATCGCCAAGGCGAAGTCGATCTTGGGTTCAGTCGCGAGCCCTGCGCCAAACTCGGCGCCGCTGCGCGCGTCATAGGCCGCCCGCGACGCGCGAATGACGCCCTTCGACGGCACGCAACCGACGTTCAGGCAATCGCCGCCCATGAGATTGCGCTCGATGAGCGCGATCTTCGCGCCCAGACCGGCTGCGCCGGCGGCGCTGACTAAGCCGGCCGTGCCGCCGCCGACGACAATCAAATTGTATTTCCCCAACGGCGTTGGGTTGACCCGACCAGGCGGATGGCAATTCGCGACCAGTCGTCTGTCGTGCGCATCGCCAGTGAGTACCATCTTATCGAACCGCGTCGGCTCGAAGTTGTCATCGAAATGGGGTTTGCCCGAGACGATACTACCGTCCTGGGTCTGCTCGGCCTCGGCCAGGGCTTTGCGCGCGATGCGCGTCACGATTACGACAACAGCGACGGTGGCCGCTAGGCCGACGTACTTTAACACCTGCTGATAGAAACCGGCGGCGGCATCCGGCTGGCCGGCAAGAGCGTCGCGCGCCGCCGCCCCGATGTAGACAAAGAGAAACGTCGCCGGCAACATGCCGATCAAATTGGCCAGAACGTAAGCGCCCACGCGCACCGCAGTCAGGCCGAGAAAATAGTTCAGCAAGACAAACGGAAATACCGGACTCAGCCGTGCGAGCAGGACCATTTTAAAGCCCTGGCGCCCGATCGCCTGATCGAGCGAGCGAAATTTCGGATTCGCCGCGGCCCGCGCCGCGACCTTCTCGCGCAAAAAACTGCGCGCCAGCAGAAACGAACAGAGCGCGCCAAGATTGGCGCCTAATATGACGACAATGAAGCCTGTTTTCAGCCCAAACAACGTTCCCGCGCCGACTGTAATTACACTCCCCGGAATGAACAGCACGGTGCAAAGAACATAGACAA
>Ga0075421_100002630_pt1 | contig 21460 bp, 14 predicted proteins | sample SoiMetdeltSBSDD5_FD_75292 | JGI IMG/M metagenome (GOLD analysis project Ga0075421, IMG submission 75292) | Bulk soil microbial communities from a Populus tree surrounding site in Tennessee, USA - Soil MetaG P. deltoides SBSDD5 | ecosystem: Environmental > Terrestrial > Soil > Tree plantation...
CGGTGTGATCGCCTTCCTCGAGCACAACCTCGCCAGCACCGAGACGTCGGTCGAGATGCGGACGCAATGGCGCGGTGGTCTTCGCTGGATCGACTCGGAGAGTCGCAAGCGTTTTGGTGTCGTCTACGCGGCGGCCACGCCAACGCAGCGGCACCAGATCCTCGACGACATCGCGTTCCCCGATCGTGTGCGCCCCGAGTTTCGACATGGCGCGGCGTTCTTCGCGCGCGCGCGCGACATGGTGGCGGCGGGCTTCTTCTCGAGCGCGATCGGTGTGAAGGACCTTCAATACCTGGGGAACACGGCCATGCCGACGTGGAACGGCTGCCCCGAGCCGGCACTCCGGAAGCTGGGCGTCAGCTATGACCTCATGAACAAGGCGGACACACAATGAGTGGGGAGCGACTCGGCGTCGGTTTCGTCGGCAGCGGGTTCAACACGAAGTTTCACTTGCGCGGATGGACGACGGTCCGCGACGGAGATGTCCGCGGCATCTGGAGCCCGAACGCGAAGAACGCCGCTGCCGCCGCCAAGCTCGCGCGCGAGCTCGACATTGGAGAGGCCAAGCCATACAAGACGATCACCGACATGGTGACTGACCCAGCCATCGAGGCGATCTGGCTGTCGGGACCGAACCACGCCCGGCTCGAGAACGTCGAGGAGATCGTCACCGCGGTCGAGAAGGGAAAGGGAAAGCTCAAGGGCATTGCGTGCGAGAAGCCGCTCGCGCGCAACGTCGCCGAAGCGAAGAAGGTCATCGAGCTGGTGAAGCGGATCGGCGTGCCGACCGGCTATCTGGAGAATCAGCTCTTCTCGCCCCAGGTCGAAGCAGGACGCGAGCTGATCTGGGCGCGCGGCGCCGCAACGACGGGGCGACCGTATCTTGCTCGCGCCGCCGAGGAGCACAGTGGCCCGCACGCTCCGTGGTTCTGGCGCGGAACGCTGCAGGGCGGCGGCGTGCTCAACGACATGATGTGCCACTCGGCGCTGGTGGTGCGCCACCTCCTCACGAAGCCGGGAGCGCCGCGCAACACCGTGAAGCCGGTGCGCGTGACGGGGCACATCGCGAGCCTCAAGTGGAGCCGGCCCGAATACGCGAAGCAGCTGAAGGCGCGGATGGGGAAGGAGGTCGATTATGCGTCGGCGCCGTCGGAAGACTTCGCCGCCGTGCACATCGAATTCGAGACCGACGACGGCCTCACCGTGCTCGGTGAGGCGACGACCTCATGGAGCTTCGTCGGCGCGGGGCTCCGCCTCTCCGCCGAGCTGCTCGGCCCCGAGTACTCGATGCAGTGGAACTCGCTCGATGCAGGGCTCAAGCTCTTCTTCAGCCGCGAGGTCCGCGGGAAGGAAGGCGAGGACCTCGTCGAGAAGCAGAACGCCGAGATGGGGCTCATGCCGGTGGTCGCGAACGAGGCCGCGGCGTACGGGTACGAGGCGGAGGACCGCCACTTCGTTCGCGTCTTCCTCGGGAAGGAGAAGCCGCGCCTAACGTTTGACGACGGCCTCGAGGTGGTGAAAGTCCTGATGACGGCCTACGCGAGCGCCGAGGCGGGGAAGACGCTGGAGTTCCCGCCCAAGGATATTGACAAGTTCGTGCCCAAGGTGGCCAAAGGCGAATGGACGGGCGGTAAGTAGGGCTCAGGAGTCAGGAGTCAGGAGTCAGGGGGTGTCAGGGTGTGGGTTGCAGGAGAGAACGGCACCGAGGGATCAGGTGCTGGGACGGTCGCTCCTGGAACCTACACCCTGACACCCCCTGATCCCTGACTCCTGACTCCTGACCCCTGAATCACAGGGTCCAGCCTTTGCGATACTCCGGCTTCCAATAGTGCTCCGGAATGCCCGTCGTCTTCAGATTTCCAGTCGCGGGATCCACATCGATCGGCTTTCCCGCGCGCACGGCGAAGTTGCCCAGCAACACCATTTGCGTCAGCGGACCGGAGTGCTCCGCGAAGCTCGAGCCGGCCGCGGGGCCACCCTTGCAGGCCGCGATCCACTCGGCGTACACGTTAGGCACGCGCGGGTACTTCGAGGGTGGGGGCGAGGCCGTCAGCTCCTTGTGACGCGCCGCATTCAGGTGCACCAGCCGTTCGCCGTATGCGTCGGCGACGAACATGCCGTCGCTGCCGATCCACACCTGGCTACCGACATCGCTGTACGGCCAGGGGTGCTCCGGAGGTAGCCCCTCCGGGCGAGCTGCCGCGAGCTCCCCATCACGCCACACGACCCGGACAGCGGGCCGTGCACCGCGTGAGGGGAAGTCGTACACGATCCGTGAGACGCGGGGCGCCGTCTCGGGGAAGGGTCGCGTCGTCTCCGCCTCGATGCGCGATGGGAACCCGAGGTTGAGCGTCCAGTACGCGGCGTCCATCGCGTGCGGCGCGATGTCGCCAAGCGCTCCGGTGCCGAAGTCCCACCACCCGCGCCAGCGGAAAGGTGCGTACGCGGGATGATACGGACGCTCGGCGGCCGGGCCTAACCAGAGATCCCAATCGAGCGTCGGCGGTGGAACGTGCAGCTCCGTGGGTCGCTCGATCGCCTGAGGCCAAATGGGACGATTGGTCCAGTAGTGCACTTCGCGAACGGTACCGATCGCTCCCGCCTCGACCCATTCGCGAATCCGGCGCGTGCCCTCGCCGGCGTGTCCCTGATTCCCCATTTGGGTGGCAACCTTGTAGCGACGGGCGCCATCCATCAGGGTGCGCACCTCGTGAATGGTGCGCGCGAGCGGCTTCTGACAGTAGACGTGCTTTCCCATCCGCATCGCCGCCATCGCGATGACCGTATGCGTGTGATCCGGCGTCGAGACGGTGACCGCATCGATGCCTTTTCCCTCGCGGTCGAGCATCTGCCGGAAGTCGCGATACTTCTTCGCCGCGGGGAAGCGAAGAAAGCTGGTCTCCGCCATGCGGTCATCGACGTCGCACATGGCGACAATGTTCTCTCCGCTGACGCCGTTGACGTCGGAGCGGCCCATCCCTCCGACGCCCACGCACGCGATGTTCAGCGTATCGCTCGGCGCCCGGTAGCCCGGCCCACCGAGAACGTGACGAGGGACGATGGTGAACGCCGCACTGGCTTTGGCGACGTCGGTGACGAAGTCGCGGCGCGAAATGTCGCTCATGTCTACGGCCCCGCCGGGGTAGCTGGCTCGGCGGCGGCCAGGCCGGCACCTCGCCTCGCTTCGACCTGACGATCCCGGAAAGCGAGGGTGAAGAAGACGAGAACCACCGCCGCGAACGCCGCCGGCAGCAGCCAGAAGCTCCGCCACTGATCGAGCGTGAGCCCCGGCGCTCCGGCAAGGAAGCGGTTGTAGATGTTGCCGGCCACCTGAGCGCCGATCAGCATGCCCACGCCGTACGTGACGAAGACGAAGAAGCCCTGCGCCTGTCCGCGGATGGCCGCCGTCGATTTCTTGTCGACGTAGATCATCCCGGTGACGAAGAAGAAGTCGTAGCAGATGCCGTGGAGGAGGATCCCACCGACGATCATCCAGTACACGGCGCCGGGCGCGCCGAGCGCGAACAGCACGTAGCGTAGCACCCACGCTCCCATCCCCGCCGCCAGCATCCACTTCACGCCGAGGCGCGCGAAGAAGAAGGGCATCAGGAACATGAATACCGTCTCGGACATCTGACCGAGCGTCTGCGTCGCGGCGATGCGCGGCACCTGCGCGGTTTGCAGGTAGAGCTGGGTGAAGTTGTAGTAGGCCGCGAGCGGAATGCAGAGGAGCAGCGCGGCGGTGATGAAAACGTAGAACGGGCGGCTGCCGAGGTGCTTGAATGCGTCGAGCCCGATCACGCTGCGGGCGGAAACCGCTTGTCCGCGTGCCGGTGGCGGCGTATGCGGCAGCGTCAGACTGAATCCGGCGAGCACCAGGCTACCGACCGCCGCCGTGTACAGAGGGAGGGCCGTCTGTTCCGGCCTGAGCTGGCCGCTCACGAACGCTCCGAGGCCGAAGCTGATGAACAGCCCGGCGATGATCCAGCCGATCGTCCCCCACACGCGGATGCGAGGAAACTGCTTCTCCTGATCGGCGATGTTGTGGAAGGCGAGCGAATTCGAGAGGGCAATCGTCGGCATGTAGCACAGGTTGTACAGCAGCAGCATGACGATGAACAACGTCGGGTTGCCGGCCATTTGCGGCGCGGCAAGCAGGATCACGCCGCCGAGCAAATGCAGAATGGCGTAGATCTTCTCCGTGGCGAAGAACCGGTCGGCCACGAGCCCCACGAAGAACGGCGCGGCGATCGCCGCGATCGGGTTGACCGTATAGGGCCAGTGCGTGAGCGTGCCCATCCCCTGATTCGTCATGTAGACCGCGATGGTGGTATACCACGCGCCCCACACGAAGAACTGGAGAAACATCATCGCCGAGAGTCGCGTCATGACGCCGCTCATGGCAGCACCCTGATTTTGATGTTGCGGAAGGCGACCGTGTCGCCGTGATCCTGAATGGCGATGTGACCGCGCTGGGCGCGTCCGAACTTCGTCCACGAGGCGAACTTGCTCTCGCGGACCCGCTTCTCCCAATCGGGACTCCACAGCTCGTACTCGACGACCTTGGTGCCGTTCAGCCAGTGCTCGATGTGCGCGCCGTTGGCGACGACGCGTGCCTCGTTCCATTGGCCGGCGGGTCTCACGATGCCAGCCGGCGCGGGATAGAGGCCGTAGGCGGCACCGGCAGACGTTAGGCGCGACTGGCCATCGGCGTGCCCGGCATCATCCAGCACCTGCATTTCCGGCCCGGTGTGGTACGTCTGCTCTCCCTCTTCGGTGACTCGGTAGAAGACGCCGCTGTTGCCGCGCGGCTGCACGCGCCACTCGAGCGAGAGCTCGAAGTTGCCGAACTGATCGGTGGTCATGAGGTCGCCGCCGGGGCCAACCCGGGTGAGCGCACCATCGATGACCTTCCATCCATCGGGCACGTCGGTGCGTTTGTAGCCTCGCCATCCGGCGGTCGTCGCGCCGTCGAACAGCGGGCGCCATTCGGCCGCGCTCAGGTCTCCTGTCTGCGTCGTCATGGCCGCCTCCTGCGACCGGCCGCTCGTGTCAGCGGTGGAAGGCTCTCGTGGTGTGGCGGTGCACGCGGTGACCGCTGCGACGGTCAGCATCCAGGCTCGAGACATCGGTCATCTCCGGTGGAGGTCGTCGAGGTCGTCGAGGTCGTCTAGGTGATCGAGGAGCGCTCGCCGAGTGCTGTTCACCCCGACCACCTCGACGACCTCGACGACCTTGACCACCTCGGGTCAGTGTCTGAACTGCCTCTGTCCCGTGAACACCATCGCCATCCCGTGCTCGTTCGCGGCCGCGATCACCTCGGCGTCACGCACGGAGCCTCCGGGTTGGACGATGGCGGTGATGCCCGCTTCGGCGGCCTGATCGACCCCGTCGCGGAACGGAAAGAACGCATCCGATCCCAGTACTGCGCCAGAGGTCGCGTGGCTCGCGGTGCGCGCCTTGTGGACCGCCATGAAGGACGCATCGACGCGCGACATCTGGCCCGCTCCGATCCCGATCGTGGCGCCGTCACGCGCGAGGACGATCGCGTTCGACTTCACCGTGGCGACGGCACGCCACGCGAACAGAAGATTGTCGCGCTCGGCGTCCGTCGGTGCCCGTTCGGTGACGACCTTCCACGTCTCGTAGGCTCCAGCGGCCACGGGTCGCTCCTGAACGAGCAAGCCGCCCCGGACGCGTTTCAGGTCGGTCGAGTGGCGCGGCCAGGGCGCCGTGCCCTGAAGGACGCGGAGGTTCTTCTTGCGACCGAGAATCTCCACGGCCCGCTCCGAAAACTCGGGGGCGACGATGCACTCGACGAACAGACTCGAGATCGCTTCGGCCGCGGCTTCATCGACCGGAACGGTGAAGGAGATGACCGAGCCGAAGGCGGACACGGGATCGCAGGCGAGCGCCTTGCGATAGGCGTCGAGCGCATCTCGCCCGACCGCGAGGCCGCAGGGGGTCGTGTGCTTGACGATCGCACACGCGGCCTGCTCGCCGAACGGGTCGGTGGCGAGCAGGGCACCCTCGAGATCCAGCAGGTTGTTGAACGACAGCTCCTTTCCACCGAGCTGGTGGAGGCTCGCCAGTCCGCCGCCCGGCCGCTCGACGTAGAACGCGGCACGCTGATCGGGGTTCTCGCCGTAGCGCAGCGTCTGCGCTCGCTCGAGCCCCAGCGTCAGGCGCTCGGGGAAAATTTCCCCCCGCTGTGCGGCGAACCACGAAGCGATCGCCGCGTCATAGGCCCCGGTGTGAGCGAACACCTTCTCGGCGAGCAATCGACGCAGGTCCAGATCGTCGTCAGCTGCCTGCAGCGCCGACAGGACGCGACCGTAATCATGTGGGTCTACCACGGCGTAGACGGACGCGAAATTCTTGGCGGCCGAGCGAAGCATCGAGGGGCCACCGATGTCGATCTGCTCGATGGCCTCGTCAGGCGTGATCCCCGCCCGGGACACCGTCTCGCGGAACGGATAGAGATTGACGGCGACGAGATCGATCGGCGTGATGTCCTGCTCCTCGAGCGCGCGTCGATGCTCCGGCAGATCGCGTCGCGCGAGCAGGCCGCCGTGCACCTTGGGGTGCAGCGTCTTCACGCGGCCATCGAGCATCTCCGGAAACCCGGTGACGCTCGCGACATCCACGGGCGACAGGCCGGCGTCGCGAAGTGCGCGTGCGGTTCCTCCGGTAGAGATGAGGTTCCACCCGAGGCCGGTGAGACCGCGGGCAAAGTCGATCAGCCCATCCTTGTTCGAAACGGAAATCAGCGCGCGGGGCATGTTGCTAGTAGACTAAGACTGTGTTTCGCCCGGGGGGCCGCAGATGACGCAGAGAAACGCAGAAACTTCAAAAGTCAAAAGCATTGGCCAGGGAGTTCACGGATTTCTAACGGCGAAACTGCGCGGATACGGCAACGGCAGGAGGTCCTTGTAGCTGCAAACCAAGGATTCTCGAAAGCCGGATGACTCGGCGCGATCCTTACTCGATGGGTTCTCACAAAGCCTTTCGCAGTTGCTGTTGATCCGCGCAGTTTCGCCGTTCGCGATCCGTGGCATCCGTAATGCGCTGTTGACGTTGCCGTTGCACTTTCCGCGTTCATCTGCGTCATCTGCGTCCCCGGGTGACAGAAGCAGTCATTGGTTCTGCGCGAGCGCGGCCACGAGCCGGCCGAGGGCATGAACGTCGCGCAAGTCGATCAGCTCGGCCGGTGAATGACTGTATCGAAGCGGCCAGGAAATCGGGACGTCGACGACTCCATAACGAGTGAACGGGGAGCCGTCGTTGCCGCCGTTCGTCGTCCCGACCTGGAGCGGGATCCGTTGCTGTCGGGCGATCCTCGCCACGCGATCGATTTCGTCGCGCGGTGCGACGCTCGAATTGTCGAGCGCACGGACGACGGCGCCGGCACCGAGTGGCGCGAGCGCGAAGCGCGAGCTCTCGAGCGGTGAGTCGGATGACACGAACGTATCCACGGCGTGCACACGCCGTCCGCTGGCGCCGATCACCGCCGCGACGGCGGATGCCCCGGCCAGCCCCGTCTCCTCGCGAACCGACCAGATGAAGACGACTTTGCGCCCGAGCGCTGCCCGATCGAGCCGGCGCAGCGCCAGGATGAGCGCGGTCGAGCCGGCGCGGTCATCGATGGAGCGCGCCGTGAAGCGCGTGACGCCAAGCCGGCGCGCCCGCTTCCAGCTCGTTAGGGACTGTCCGACCGCGACGCCGCGCGCCACGAGGGCGGCCGAGTCCATGCCGAACCAGGCGGTGACCTCGCGGGGCTGACTGGCCGTCGCGACGCGGCGAGGCACGAACACCCCGCGGAGGTACGGCGGAGTCGTGTCTCTCGCCTGCCGCGGGAGGTGCACCAGCGCCGGCTGTCCTTCGAAGAGCGAAAGGAAGAAGCCGCCGCGCTGCCGCAGCGAGAGCTGCCCGTCCGACGCGATGCGGGTGATCTCGAATCCGATCTCGTCGAGGTGCGCGACGAACACGACCGTGTCGCGGTCGGGGCCCACGGCCACGATCAGGTTTCCCGCGGTATCCACCTGCGCCAGGGCTCGCGCCCACTCGGGGAGCGCGTTGCGCACGACGTCGCGCACCGGACCCTCATGTCCCGAGACACCGTACTCATCGGAGAGCTGCGCGAGCAGTGCGGCGACGGGGCTCAGCGAGTCCGCGCGCACGGCCGACGGCGCGAGCGGCGTCGCGGCTCGCAGAAAGGGCCACGTCACATCGGTGGCGCTCACCCCGGCCGCGTCGAGGACTTCGCCCAGCAGCAACCGCGCGTCACCCTCCTGGACACTTTCCGCGAACGTGCCGTGGAAGGAGTGGCGAGCGCCCAACAGCATCGTCGCGCCAATGCGAACGCTGGCCGGAACCCGGAACCGGAAGGTTGTCGGCCGCCGCGACTGGATCGATTCCGTCGTGTCGGTTACCCCGATGTACGGATCGACGAGTGTGACCGAGTCGGCGCTGCCGAGCTCGGTGAGCGCGGCCGACAGGCCGACGTGGGCGAAGCCGGATTGCGCGGCGAGAATGTAGATGGTTTCGCCGCTCGACGGTGTCTCTCGTGCCGCCGCCGCGACGGCGGCGCACGCCGCGCGCGCGGCCGCGCCGGGGCCGGCGACGAACTCGCCATATTGCCACCGGGGCCAGTCGCGAACGACCGGGTCGAGCACCTCGACCCCGCGGGCACGCACCTCGGCGGCGGTGCGAGCGCCGATGTCGAGCCACATCTCATCGATGGTGGCCGGAAGCGTGTCGGCGGAGCGACCGCGCCACAGGTGCACGCTCCTCACCGCGATGACGCCGGGCACCGCGCCCGCACGCGTGAGCACCCGCACACGCTGACCTTCGTGGAACTGACCCCAGAGCGGGTGTCGCGTGGCATTGCCGGCCTCGTGCAACCGCAGGTAGCCGTTAGGCGTGAACCCCGAGACGACATACGAGGGCTGATCGAGCGGGCAGGCCACGACGCGGCGCGGCCGCCCAGTCCCGCGGCGCAGGATGAGGTTCCCGGTCCGGTCGCGCGCCCATCCGGTGAGCTCCCGCCGAATGATATCGGTGCCGAAGTGCTCGCGACCGGTCGGCGCATCGAGGGCGATCCAGGTCGCGATGGCGTCAACCGCGCGACGCTGGGCGCCGGCGGGCGTCGACAGAACGATCAGCGCGCTGACGCTAAGCGCCGAGCGCACTCGCCATGCTGTCGGCAAGGGCATTCTCCTCTGGAATAGCGAACAGAAACGCGGCGCGATCACGCGCGCGATCGTGGGTTGCCGCGACGCGTCCGTCATCGGTCAGGGCAATTCTTCCCGTCGCGACCAGGTGCACGACGCGCGGAAGCAGCAAATGCTCGACACGGAGCACGCGCGCGGCGAGCTCCGCCTCGGTGTCATCGGAGAAGACGGGAACCGGCCACTGGGCGATGATCGCACCGCGGTCGTACACCTCATCGACGAAGTGCACCGTCGGCCCGGTCACGCGCGCACCGGCCGCGAGGACGGCGCGATGCACACGCTCACCGTACATGCCGGGACCGCCAAAGCCCGGGAGCAGCGCGGGGTGCACGTTCAGCATTCGGCCGCGAAATGCGCGCACGACGGTCGCCGGAACCAGGCGCAGGTAGCCGGCGAGGACGACGAGATCGACTCGTGCGCCGCTGAGCAGATCGAGAATCTCGCTGGCGTCATTCCCAGCCTGTGAGAGAATCGCGGTCTCGATTCCGTGGTCGCGCGCCCATGCGAGCGCACCGCTGGTGCTCCGGTCGGAGGCGACGAGGACGACCTCCGCGCCACCGGCACGCCGGAGATGGGCGTGCAGGGCTTGCAGGTTGGAGCCACGACCGGAAACGAAGGCGGCGATCCGCGACATCATGCTGCGCAGATCTTAGCGCCGGCTGTGTCCGCCTGTAAGGGTGGCGATGATTTCGCGCGCAGCGTCGGGGAGTGACGGTCGGACCATGCCGCGAGCGCGAGCACGCTCCAGCTCATCGGCGGGAGTCGAGCTCGCGGGAATCAGGAACGCCGAGGCACCGAGCGTCTCGCCCGGTTGCACATCACGCCAGCGGTCTCCGATGTACCATGAGCGCGAGAGATCGAGTCGGTGGTCCTTCGCGGCGCGCTGAAAGAGCCCGAGCCCCGGCTTTCGGCACTCGCAGGACGGGTCCTGAGACGGTGCGTGTGGGCACATGTACGTCGCATCGAGGCGGGCGCCGTGGGTCTCGAGCACCTGTTCCACTCGAGCCTGCACCCGCTCGTAATCCTCGCGCGTGAAGTATCCGCGTCCGATTCCGGATTGGTTCGAGACGACGATCACCGGGACGCCGGCATCGTTCAGCGCACGAACCGCGTCGGCGGCGCCGGGCAGCAAGCGGACGTCTTCGGGGCGGGCGATGAACTCGACATCCTCGATGATGGTCCCATCACGGTCCAGGAACGCGGCGGGGCGAAGCTCCCTCACGCGAGCGCGCGGTCGATGATGCCAGCCAGCTCGTCATCGAGCTCGGACGGCACCGTCCGAAGCTCGACGAGAACGCGACCGTCGAGAATTCGCGTCACCACCGGCGGCTCGCTCGCACGCAGGCGAACGTCGTGCCGTTCCGCGTTACCGGCGAGGCTGACCGCGATGGAGGGAATGCGCGCGGTCGGGAAGGCGCCGCCGCCGACGCTTGCATCGGTATCGACGACGTCGCATGTGATTCCCCGCGACCGGAGCCGCGCGGTGAGTTGTTCGGCCCGGGCGCGAAGCGAGGCAACGTCGGCCGCGATCATCGCGAGCGTCGGGATCTCGCGGAACGCGCGCGCGGCATCGCGGTACAGCGCGAGCGTCGCCTCCAGCGCCGCGAGCGTGAGCTTGTCCACGCGAAGCGCGCGCGTCAGCGGGTTCGTGCGAATGCGCTCGATCGCGGCCCGCCGACCGAGGATGATCCCCGCCTGCGGCCCGCCCAGCAGCTTGTCGCCGCTCATCGTCACGACGGTCGCTCCATCGCGCACGGCCTCCGACGCCAGTGGCTCGCCCGTTAGGCCGAACTGCTCGAGCGAGATGAGGAGCCCGCTGCCGAGGTCGTACAGCACCGGAATCTCGCGCGGGTCGGCGAGCCGGACGAGCTCGCCCAGGGGGACGTCGGCGACGAACCCCTCGATGGCGAAGTTGCTGCGGTGCACCTTCACGATGACGCCGCCTCGCCCGAGCGCGCGCTCGTAGTCGCCGAGATGCGTACGGTTCGTGGTCCCCACTTCCTCGAGCAGGGCACCGCTCTTCGCCATGATGTCGGGGATCCGGAAGCTGCCGCCGATCTCGACGAGCTCCCCGCGCGAAATCACCGCCGGCCGCTGATCGGCGAGCGTATTCAGCGCCAGGACGAGGGCGGCCGCTCCATTGTTGACGACGAGGGCGTCCTCCGCACCGGTGAGCTCGCGCAACAGGCCCACGCAGTGCGTGTATCGCGAGCCTCTCGCGCCCCGCTCGAGATTGTACTCGAGATTCGAATAGCTCGCGGCGACCTCCCGCATGGCGTCGAGCGCCGCACGCGCCAGCGGAGCGCGGCCGAGGTTCGTGTGCAGGATCACCCCGGTGGCGTTGATGACCGGACGCAGTGATCGCCGCTGGCGAAGCGCGAGGGCGTCGCGGATGGCGGTGGTCCATGCGCCGGCGTCGCGAGGGGCATCGGTCGCGTCGCGCGCGGCAGCAACGGCGTCACGCACCGCGTTCACGACGAGCTCGCGTGGCGCGCTCTCGAGCAACGATCGCACGCTCTCGCTCTCGAGCAGACTGTTGACGCTTGGCAATGCGCGGCGAGGATCGCTCATGGCGGTGGCGCGCGGCGCGTCGTATCGGCCGGCGCGCGGGCGGGCATGGTGAACACCCGGGCGCTCGTCCCGGCACGCTTGAGAAGATTGCGAGCTTCGACCGCGACGAGACGGTAGCTCGTGTCGGCCTGCAAGGGCACCGAGGTCAGCACGACGAACCGCGAGACAGGAACGGGGCGGGGAAGGACGACGGAATCCCGCCTCGCCGCCGGCACCGCTGGCCGCACGGGTGGGCGTCGCGCGGTGTCGGCGCGTGCGAGCGAGTCGCTGCGCGCCCGATCCCAGGCGTCGGCGGTCAGAACGGCACGCAAGGGAACCGCGCTCGAGTCGGGTCGCGTCAGGCGAAAGAGCGTCGTGTCGACCGATTGCTCCGGGTCGAGGGGTTGACTGAGCTCCACCCGCAACGTCATGGAGTCGATCGGCTGCACGGCGTTGATGCGCAGCGGCAATGTGTCGTGCACGAACGCGAGCAGCTCGACGGATGCGGAGTCGGTGAGTGTGACGGCCGTGCTATCGTAGGACTCGCGCGGATCGCGATCGCGGTTGTTGTTGGCGTCGATCCACCCGATGAGCGTGTAGGCGCCGGGCGGGAGGTGCGGGAGCACGAATCGCCCAGCCGTGTCCGCGCGGGCCACGTAGACGATGCTGTCGGACACCGACGTCGCATTGACCGCTCCCCCTCGCGCGATCGTGCCGGCGACCCAATCGTACATGACGCCGGCAATGCGTGTCCGCGGAATCGTCGCGCCGGTCGCGAAGGTGACCGACGCCCCAGTGGGGAGCACGTTGCCACGCAGGTCGGTAATGCCGGGCAACAACGTGACCGTGTAGACGACGTTCGGTTTCCATCCGCGCCTCGGCCGCACCGCCAGCGAGCGACGCCGCCAGTCGACCCGAGGAAGCCCGTCGGTGGGGGAAATGAGCACCATTTGTTCGAGCGACGTCGCGCCGCTCGGCCGTTCGCTCACCACTTCGTCGAATCGGAACTCGACGCGGTCGGGCCGCACGTTGACGGCGCCACTCTCCGGCGCGATCCCGATGAGAACTGGGGGCACGGCGTCCGGCGGTCCGCCGGGCGGGTCGCCCTGCGAGGCGCAGGCCACGACCCCGATGACGGCGATCAGTCGCCGCACAACGCCTTCACCTTCTCCGCCAGCACCGTCCGCCGTGCCGACCATTCGCGATGCTTCGCCTGCTCCGCCTCGACGACATCGGGCTTCGCTCGCGTGAGGAAATTGGGATTCTCGAGCCGTGCGCCGAGCGATGCCAGCTGCTTGTCGAGGCTGGCCAGCTCACCGCGTTGACGCTCGCACTCGCGACGGACGTCGATCAATCCCTCGAGCGGAACGATCACCGACCAATGGCTCGGGAGCACGGCGTGCGCCGCCGCGCCCGGAGGCGCACGATCCGCGATCGCGACGCGACTTCTCGTCAGGCGGCCGATGAGCGCTGCTTCGTCGCGCAGCACCTGCTCGGCCCAGCGCCCGTCGTCAGCGACGCCCTCGGGAGGCGATAACAGGGCATCGACCTGGGTTCCAGGTGGAACGCCGTATTCCGCGCGCAGGCGCCGGATCGCCGTCGCCGCCGCCTGCACTTCCTCGAATTCGCGGTCAGGCGCGAACCTGGTATCGACTTCGGGCCATTGCGCCGCCGCCAGCAGCTCATCCTCATGACGGCCCGGGAGACGCTGCCAGAGCGCTTCCGTAATGAACGGCACGATGGGGTGGAGCAGCCGCAGTGCGTTGTCGAACACGTGGACCAGCACGGCGCGCGCGACCTCGCGATCGGCGGCGGCCTGGCCGAGCCGCCCCTTGGACGCTTCGACGTACCAGTCGGCAAGCTCATCCCAGACGAACCGGCGCGCGACCTCGGCGTACGCGTCGAGCCGCATGCCGAGGCGTCCCGATCCATCGGGCCATCGGTCGCCTGCGTCGCGGGGGGGACGCGCGGGACCGAGAGCCGCCTCCACGTTGGCGATCGTGTCGTTGAGCCGCGCGAGGATCCAGCGATCCGCGCGCGTGAGGCGCTCGTCGGAAACCTCGGCGAGCGGCATGACGGCGCCGCCCTCCAGATTGCCTAACAGGAACCGGCCGATGTTCCAGAGCTTGGTGGCGAAGTTGCGCCCGGGCGAAAAGGACTGCTCGAGATTATCGGGATCGAGAATCTGATCGACGCCCAGCCCCATCCCGGCGACGACCGTCCACCGCAGCGCATCGGCGCCGTAGCGGTTCACGACATCCATCGGATCGATGCCGTTGCCAAGCGACTTCGACATCTTCCGGTGCTGCGTGTCGCGGACGATGCCGTGGAGAAACACGGTGTGGAACGGCTGCCGCCCGTCGAAGCAGTATCCGGCCATGATCATCCGGGCGACCCAGAAGAACAGGATGTCGGGGCCGGTGACGAGCACATCGGTCGGATAGAACGCGCGGTAATCGCGTGCGTTCGTGTCGGGCCATCCGAGGGTCGAGAGGGGCCAGAGCCAGGAGGAGAACCACGTGTCGAGGACATCCTCGTCCTGGCGCACCGGCCCGTCGCATTTCGGGCAGCGCTCGACGTCGGTGCGGCTCGCGGTTTGCGCGCCGCACCCATCACAGTACCACACCGGGATGCGGTGGCCCCACCAGAGCTGGCGAGAGATGTTCCAATCCCGGATGTTCTCCATCCAGTGGACGTACACGCCCTCCCACCGCTCGGGGACGATGCGGATGGTGCCGTCGCGCACCGCCTGGAGCGCGGGCTCGGCGAGCGGCTTCATGCGCACGAACCACTGATCGCTCAACCGCGGCTCGACGACGGTGTCGCAGCGGTAACACCGGCGCACGGCGTGCTGGTGCGGCTCGACCTTCACGAGCCGCCCCTCGGCGCGCAGCCGCTCGACGATGCGCTCGCGCGCGTCGAAGCGGTCGAGACCGCGCAACTCGTGAGGCACGCGGCCCTTCGCCTCGGTCACCTCGCGAACGACGGCGTGCTCGTCGATGATCACCGGCATCGGGAGCTGGTGCCGCACTCCGACCTCGAAGTCGTTCGCATCGTGCGCCGGGGTGATCTTGACGACGCCGGTGCCGAACTCCGGATCGGCGTACGCGTCGGCGATGATCGGAATCTCGATATTCACCAACGGGAGCAGCACGCGACGCCCCACCAGGTCGCGGTAGCGCTCATCGTCGGGGTTCACCGCGACGGCGACGTCACCGAGCATCGTCTCCGGACGCGTGGTGGCGATGACGAGGGAGCGGTCCGCGTAGTCGGCGACCGGATAGGCGATGTGGTAGAGCTTGCCCGTCGTCTCGTGCGCCTCCGCTTCCTCGTCGGAGAGCGAGGTCAGGCAGCGCGGACACCAGTGGATGACGCGGTGGCCGCGGTACACGAGCCCTTTCTCGTACAGTCTCACGAACGCTTCGCGGACGGCACGTGACAGCTCGGGCGAAAGCGTGTAGGCCGTTCGCGACCAGTCGCACGAGCTTCCGATCGCCTCGAGCTGCTTGAGGATCGTGCCGCCGGTCTCGCGCACGAACGCCTCGGTGCGCCTGACGAACTCGGCCCGGCCGACATCGAAGCGGGTTTTCCCGTCGGTGTTCCAGATGAGCTTCTCGACGACGTTCTGCGTGGCGATTCCGGCGTGATCGGTGCCCGGCACCCAGAGCGCCTCGTCGCCCGCCATACGACGCCAGCGGATGAGAACGTCCTGCGCGACGTTGTCGAGCCCGTGCCCCATGTGCAGCACGGCGGTCACGTTGGGCGGTGGGATCACGATCGTGAACGGCTCCCGATCCCCGCCCACGCGAGCGGAGCGCTCGGCGCGGCCGGTGAACACACCGGCGGCGAGCCAGCGGTCGTAGATCGGTCGCTCGATGGCGACGGGATCGAACTGCGCGGGAAGGGCGTCGAGCGAGGAGCTGGCCATGCTTGAAGAAAACTCCGCGCCCCTCGCCAATGGAAGCGGGGGTCAGGAGTCAGGAGTCAGGGGTCAGGGGTGGTAAGGCAAACGGCGGCGCGTTCGCGCCGCCGTTTGCTCATCTGATGAGCGCCGCTGGCTGCGAAGCAGCCGCGGCGCCTTACCACCCCTGACCCCTGACTCCTGACTCCTGATCCCCAAATCAGTCCGCGCGCGGAGGCTCGTCGACGCCAAGGGGATCGGCGACGTGATCGGCCTTTGGAACACCCGTCGGCGCAATCGCGCTTCCGTCGGCGCGGCCCCCGCGGCGCGCCTTCTTCGAGTTGCCGCGGCGCACGCCCGTGTCGGGCGTATCATCGGCCGCCTGCTCGAGCGCCCGGTTCTCCGCGAGCCACCGCTCCTCGAGCGCGGGCTTGGGATCCGCGTGACGATCGATCTCCTCGGAGTTGCCCTGACGACGGCGCCCGGTGCCGACGCGCTGTCCTTCCCACCGCGCTTCGTTCAGGGCCGGATCGCCCTCGGCGTGGCGACGCGCGTTCTCATCGAGCATGTCCTCCTCCTCGCCAACGATGATGCGATTGACCACGGTTTCGACGCCCGGCACGCCGCGCGTGATCGTGGTCGCGCGCTCGGATTCTTCCGGCGTGTCCACCCATCCGGTGAGCTCGATCGTCGCCTCGCCGATGGCACCGATGTCGATGCCGCGCTCACTCAGGATCGGATCGTTTCTGAACGCTTCCAGCACCCGCTCTTCGAGCACGGTGTCGACCTCCTCATCGGCCGTGAGACCACGCGCCGTGCGATAGCGATCCATGGCGTCTCCACGGAGTCCCGCGATTCTGTCTCGAAGCCTCGACGAGATCCCCGCGATGCCGCCCACCTTTTGCGCCATGATCACGCCGACGACGAAACCGGCGGCGACGCCGATCCCGACTTTCGCGAGGGCGGCGCCAAGCGAGTCGCCCTCGTCACGATAGCGAAACGGAGCCATGCAGTCCCTGTGGCGTTGGTTGTATCGTAAGGGTAGCTTTCCGGGAGAGTGTATGCGAGTAGAGGCAAGAAGAAGGCCACCTACCGCTGCCCGATTCGCTCATCCCGAAACCGTGCAATGACTTCCCCCGAGCCCTCTCGTCCGGAGCGAGGATCCACCGGTCGCGCACTGATCTGGCTCCTCGCCGCGGTCCTCCTTCTTGGCGGACTCTACCTGTATTTCCGATTCGGGCGAGAGACGCCGGCCGTGATCCATGGAGTCCCGTCGTAATGCACAGCGCCACCGCGATGCTGACGCTCACGCTGCCCGACGGCTCGACGCGCGAGGTCGAGCCGGGGACGCTCGCCCGCGACGTCGTCGCGTCCATTGGAGCGGGGCTTCTTCGCGCGGCCGTCGCCGTCGAGGTGAATGGTCGCGTTCAGGATCTGGTGACCCCCATCCGCGACGGCGGGACCTTCAAGGTGCTGACCGAGCGCGACGAGCGAGCGCTCGCCGTACTGCGCCATTCCGCCGCGCACATCCTGGCGACGGCGGTGCGACGCCTCCGTCCCGATGCGAAGATCGGCTTCGGCCCCGCCATCGATGATGGCTTCTACTACGACTTCGAAGTCGCTCGCCCGTTCACACCGGACGACGTCGCCGTCTTCGAGGACGAGATGCGGAAAGTCGTCGCCGAGAAGCTTCCGTTCGTCCGCGAGGAGGTGGACAAGCCGACGGCGCGCAAGCGGTTCGCCGATGACCCGCTGAAGCTCGAACGACTCGAGGAGCTGGGACCCGACGAGGTCATCTCTGTCTACACCGATGGCCCCTTCGTCGATCTCTGCCGCGGCCCGCATGTTCCCGACACCTCGCACGTCAAGCACTTCAAGCTCCTGTCCACGGCCGCGGCGTACTGGCGCGGCGATGAGAAGCGACAGACGCTTCAGCGCATCTACGGCACGGCGTTCTTTCGCAAGGAGGAGCTCGAGGCGCACCTGCACCGGATCGAGGAAGCGAAGCGACGCGACCATCGCGTTATCGGGAAGCAGCTCGATCTGTTCTCGATTCAGGATGTGGTGGGGCCCGGCCTCGTGTTCTGGCATCCGAGAGGAGCCCGGGTGAAATGGCTCCTCACCCGCGCGGTCGAGGACGACAACCTCGCGCACGGGTACGAGCTGGTCTACACGCCGAACATCACGCGTGAGGAGCTGTTCCGGATCTCGGGGCATTTGCCGTACTTCGAGGCGAACCAGTACCCGCCGATGGCAGCCGCGGCTGGTGAGTCGGAAGACGTGCGCTATCGGGTGAAGCCGATGAATTGTCCGATGCACGCGCTCATCTTCAAGTCGCAGCCGCGGAGCTATCGGGATCTTCCTCTTCGTCTGTCGGAAGTCGCCAACGTCTACCGGAACGAGAAGTCGGGTGTGCTGCATGGCCTGCTCCGCGTGCGCGGGCTGTCGATGGACGACGCGCACATCTTCGCTACGCTCGACCAGGCCGAGGACGAGATCTTTCTCTGCCTCGGCCAGGTCGATCGTCTCGTGCGGCAGACGTTCGGCTTCGAGCTGGACTTCGAGGTCTCGACCCGGCCGCCGGAGAAGCTGGGCGATGACGCCACCTGGGACCGCGCCGAGGATCTGCTCAAGCGCGCGCTGGAGCGCAAACAGATTCCTTACCGGATCGATGCTGGCGGCGGTGCGTTCTATGGACCGAAGATCGACGTGAAGTTCCGGGACGCGATCGGGCGGCTGTGGCAGGGCCCGACCATTCAGCTCGACTTCCAGCTCCCCGAGCGATTCGAGCTCGAGTACACCGGCGCGGACAACAAGGCGCACCGGCCAGTGATGATTCACCGGGCGATCTACGGAACGCTCGAGCGATTCATGGGTGCGTTGATCGAGCATCTCGCCGGTGCCTTTCCGACGTGGCTCGCGCCGGAGCAGGTGCGCGTCATCTCGATCACCGACGCCCAGCGCGACGCGGCCGCCGAAGCGACCCGCCGGATGACGGAATCGGGCATTCGCGTGACGCTCGACGATCGGTCGGAGACGCTGAAGTACAAGATCGCCGAAGGGATGCGATTGAAGATTCCCTATCTCGCGGTGGTGGGGAAGCGCGAGGCCGAGCAGGGGACCATCGCGGTGAGCGTGCGCGGGGCGGGGGAGAAGCAGCATCCCGTGCCCGTGCCGATTGACCAGTTCATCGCTCGAGTTCGGGAAGAAATCGCATCGCGTGCACCGGAGCTGCGTGCTGCTGCCTCGTGAGGTCGTGAACCGCAGAAGCCGCAGCCAGGTTTTGTTAGGCCGCAGATGAACGCGGATTAACTGAAGACCATTTTTGGGGCGATTGTCACGTCCCGCACGTGACAACAAGCAAGGACTTTTGGAGCTTCCTTTCTTATTAAAGCTGTCCCCCCGGCCGTATCGAATCTGCGTCATCTGCGTTCATCTGCGGCCAACAAAACCGCGTCGGCTCCGCGCATTCCGCGGTTCCCCGCCCTCGCAAGAAAGACCGACCTTCACCCCGCCGGAGGTTTCATGAGCAGGTCCCCCATCTCGATGCGCCCCCTCGTGCTGGCGCTCGCGATTTCGCTTCCGTTCGCGGTCGCCGTCGCCCAGGCTCCGGCGCCGCCCGTCGCCCCTCAGGTGCCGAAGGTGGACACGATCCACGGCGACGTCATTGTGGACAACTACTTCTGGCTTCGCGACCGGAAGAATCCGGAGGTCATCAAGTACCTCGAAGCGGAGAACGCCTACACCGCGCAGGTGACGAAGCACATCGAGCCGCTCCAGGAGCAGCTGTACAAGGAAATGCTCGGCCGCATCAAGCAGACCGATCTGTCGGTCCCCGTGCGGCGTGATTCGTTCTACTACTACACGCGCACGGAGGAGGGGAAGCAGTATCAGATCTACGCCCGGAAGAAAGGATCGCTCGACGCGCCCGAGGAGATCCTGCTCGACGAGAACGTCATGGCGCAGGGGAAGGGTTACTTCCGACTCGGTGGGACGCAGGTGAGTCCCGACCACCGGCTGTTCGCGTTCCTCGTGGACACTGCCGGCTCGGAGCACTTCACGCTGGTGGTGAAGAACATCGCGCGGAACACGATGCTCCCCGACCAGATCGCCGATGTGCACTTCGGGATCCAGTGGGCCAACGACAACCGCACGATCTTCTACACGAAGACCGATTCGGCGCAGCGACCCGATCGCATCTTTCGTCACACGCTCGGGATGCCGACGCGTAGCGACGTCATGGTGCACCACCAGCCCGACGTCCTCTTCGGCCTCGGCATCTCGAAGACCAAGGACGACCGGTTCATTCTGATTGGCGACGAGAGCTTCACCCAGTCCACCTGGTACTACGTCGACGCGTATCGGCCGGGTGAGAAGCCGCGCGTGATCTCCGAGGCACGTCCGAACGTCGAGTACGCCGTCGAGCACCACGGAACGCACTTCTACATCCGCACCAACGACGGCGCGACGAACTTCAAGCTCGTCCGCGCGCCCGATCGCGATCCGCGCCCGGCGAATTGGCAGACGGTGATTCCGCATCGCGACTCGGTGCTCCTCGCCGACTTCGACGTCTTCCGCAACCACCTGGTGCTCTTCGAGCGCGAGAAGGCGCTCACCCGCATCCGCGTTCGCGAGTTCGCGTCGGGCAAGGAGCATCACGTCGCGATGGACGAGCCGGTGTACACGGTGCGCATCGGGGCGAACCCGGAGTTCGATAGCCGCACGCTGCGGTACATGTACACGTCGCTCGTGACGCCGATGACCGTGTACGACTACGAGATGACGACGAAGGAGCGTGAGCTGAAGAAGCGTACCGAGGTACTCGGCCGTTACGACCCCTCGCAATACGAGACGGAGCGCACGTGGGCCGAGGCGCCGGACGGCATCATGGTCCCGGTGTCGCTCGTCTATCGCAAACCGCTGGTGAAGGACGGCTCGCGCCCGATGCTGCTTTACTCGTACGGGTCGTACGGCTCGAGCACGGATCCGACGTTCTCGTCGAACAACCTGTCGCTCCTCGACCGCGGCTTCATCTTCGCCATCGCGCACATCCGTGGCGGACAGGAGATGGGACGGTGGTGGTACGACCAGGGGAAGATGCTCAACAAGAAGAACACCTTCACCGACTTCATCGCATCGGCCGAGCACCTCATCAACGAGAAGTACACGTCGAAGGAGAAGCTCGCGATCCGCGGCGGCAGCGCCGGTGGGTTGCTCATGGGCGCCGTGGTGTCGATGCGCCCCGATCTGTTCAAGGTCGTGGTCGCCGACGTGCCCTTCGTCGACGTGATCAACACGATGATGGACGCGTCGATCCCACTGACCGCGGGGGAGTGGCAGCAGTGGGGCGATCCCCACAACAAGGAGCACTACACCTACATGAAGTCGTACTCTCCGTACGACAACGTGGGGAAGACGTATCCCGCGATGCTGGTGACGACGGGACTCAACGATCCGCGCGTGGCGTATTGGGAGCCGGCGAAATGGGTGGCGAAGATCCGCGCCAACAAGACGGACGGGAACCTGCTGATCCTGAAAACGAACATGGGCGCGGGCCACGGCGGAGCATCCGGCCGGTACGACAACCTGAGAGAGCTGGCGTTCAGGTACGCGTTCATCATCGATCAATTGGGGTTGGCTGGGGTGCCGTCGGTGTCGATGCCTGAGTGACGGGGGCTGACGGCAAAGAGGACAGAATTCAGAATACAGATTTCAGAATCCAGATAAAACCGACGGGCAGCCAATGCGTGGCTGCCCGTGGTCGTTCGCTGAATTC
>Ga0075421_100002632_pt1 | contig 21434 bp, 16 predicted proteins | sample SoiMetdeltSBSDD5_FD_75292 | JGI IMG/M metagenome (GOLD analysis project Ga0075421, IMG submission 75292) | Bulk soil microbial communities from a Populus tree surrounding site in Tennessee, USA - Soil MetaG P. deltoides SBSDD5 | ecosystem: Environmental > Terrestrial > Soil > Tree plantation...
CGGTGCCGACGACGAGCGCTCCACCCCGCGTACTCGTACAGTCGCCCCGTTAGGCGGCCCTGGCGGTCACGCTCGTACCATCCGCCGAACGGATCCGGTTCGGTGTCGCGAATCCCGAGCGCGCGCATCGCCGCCGTGTTTACGATCATGCCGTGTCCCCACCCGGTGTAGATCGCGACCGGATGATCGGGCGCCTCGCGGTCGAGTGTTTGCCGACGCAGCGTGGTATCGGCGAATGCCTTCGCCCAGATCTCCACTCGAATCCACGTCCCGCGCGCCACGCGGCCGGTCACGGCGTGCACCGAGTCCAGCACCTGGTCGCCGCTGGCATCGATCTGGGCGCCGCCCATCGACACGTTGGTCCCCGGGCTACCGGCCAGGATGTGATCGTGCGCGTCGTTGAATCCTGGAACGACGACGCGGCCGCCGACATCAATGATGCGAGTTCGCGAACCGGCGAGCCGGCGGACGTCTGCCGTCGTTCCTACGGCGACGATTCGCTCACCTCGAATCGCGACGGCCTCGGCCCACGGACGCGTGGTGTCGCTCGTGAAGACCTTGCCGCCGACGAGGGCGAGATCTGGCGCCTGCTGAGTCGCCCCGACGGGCGCCGCCGCGAAAGCGGTCGCGAGAGCGGTCACGACCCAGCCACTGAGTGAAACGATCATCGCTCGAGGAAATGTCGTATCGACGACGTCCGAACTGCGTCAGGGAGTCTTCGCTGCAGCCGGCGCGGCCGTCGGCGTAGCCGGTGGGCGTACCTCACGCCGCGCGAGCACACCCTTGTCCACGACCGCGCCCGTGCGGCTCACCGTCTGAAAGTACAGGGAGTCGCCCGCGATCTCCGCGAGCAGGAACGACCGATCCCTGTCGAAGCGCGCCGCGAGCATCGGGCTCGGATGCGTGTCACCCTTCCGCAGCTTCGCCGCGCCGCCGACCGTGAAGTAGTAGATCCCCTTCTGCGGCTTGTACCGCTCGTAGATGTGCTCGTGCCCCGAGAACACGACGTCCACGCCGTGCTTCACGAACAGCGGCTCGAGCACCGCGCGCACCTCGACCTCCGGTCCGCGCCGCGCGGTCGTGTACAGCGGATGGTGGAAGTACGCGATCTTCCAGTCCGACCCCGACGCCGCCAGCTCCTTGTCCAGCCACTTGAGCTGCTCCGGGTCGAGATAATTGCTGTCGATGACGAAGAAGCGGACGTTCCCCTTCTTGAACGTGCGATACCGGTTCCCGCCGAGGTTGAAAGGCTTGTAGAACCGCTGATTCGGGTCGTCGTGATTCCCGAGCGCGGCGTTGAACTCGATGCCCTTGTCGAGCAGCGTCTTGTACGGTCGCGTGAACTTCCGGTCGAAGTCCTGCGGGCGCTCGGATCCATAGATGTTGTCGCCCAGCATGAGCGCAAACGTGAACGGGAAGGTCTTGTCGTACCGGATGATCTGATTCGCGACGTCGTACTGCTCACGACCCCCCGTTCCGGCGTCGCCGATGACGAGGAAGCGCACCGAGCCGGACTTCATGGGCAGGAGTACCTGGGCGCCGAGCGGCGCCGCAGTCAGGATGGCGGCGAGGATCGCTGTTCCGAACCGTGATCGCATAGCCTGGCCTCAGGTCGGAACGGCGTTAGGCATGACGTCCAGGATGACGTTCGCTTCGATGTCGCGGAGCACGAGGTAGTTCTGCACGATGCGGTACTCGAGTGCCTCGGGAAGCGGCGGCAGGATCGGCAGCAGCGTGGCCGGGAACGTGGCCAGCGGATAGGTCGTCGGATAGAGCTGGTTCACCTTCGGGACGAAGTTCGGCAGCTCATCCTGCTGATCCTCACGGGTCTCCTGCACCGAGTCGGGCCGGCGGCTGTACTCCTGCTTGATGAGCGTCGCGATCAGGGCAGAGAACTCTGGAGTGAAGATGTCGCCGGGTTTGGCCTGTGCGCGCGCCGCGATGATGCTGTTCGCGAGCTTCGTCGCGCGCGTTGTGATCTCGGCCTGGCTCTTCGTCGGATCGAGCTCGCCCACGGAGTCGACGAGCGTCTTCCGGAGCTTGACGTAGCCGTCTATCCGCTTGGCAAAGTCGGCGAAGACGGTGTCAGTGGGATTCGCCGCAGGCTTGGTCTCCTCCTTCTTGCATCCGGTGGCCGCCACGGCCGCGCCAGCGCTGACGACAAGGACGAGTCTGCGGAAGTCCAGTGCGCGTAACACGATCGGTCTCCTTTGTTGCCGTTCGACGGAAGCCCGTGGTGCTGCGCGAGGGCTATCTCAGGCATGGCAAATGGCGCTCCAGACAGGGTCCCCGGACGTTTGGGATCGGGCTGATCAATCGGATCGACCCGCGTTAGGGCTGGCCAATTCGGGTGACGGCCCCTTGACCTTTCCGGGTCGGGCCAGAAGTTGCAGGCCGAGCCACTGAACCAGCTCAACCGTCCTCACGGGAAGCCCCATGACCCGACCCGTTTCCGTCCGATCTGCTGGCGCCGCGCTCGGCGCGCTTGCACTCGCCACGCTTGTCACGCTGCCGCTCGCCGCGCAGCGACGTCAGGGCCCCGGCCAGCCCGTTGGCGCGGTGGACCCGCGCAACTCGCAAACGGAGAAGCCGCCCCTCCACGCCAAGCACTGGCTCGCCATCACCGGCAAGCCGCTCTCGGCCACCGCCGGCGCGATGATGTATCAAAAAGGCGGTAACGCCGTGGACGCCGCGGCTGCCATGCTCGCCGCCGGCTGCACGATGTGGGACACTCTCGGCTGCGGCGGCGAGACCCAGGCGCTCATCTACAACCCGAAAACGAAGAAGGTCATCGGGGTCAACGCGTTAGGCGTCGCGCCCACCGGTGCGACCGCGGAGTTCTACCGGTCGAAGGGCTACAAGGAGCCGCCCGAATACGGGCCGCTCGCGGCCGTCACACCCGGTACGATGGGCGGGCTTCTGACCATGCTGGCCGAGTGGGGAAAGCTGTCGGTCGCGGACGTGTTGGGGCCGGCGATCCAGATGGCCGACGGCTATGCGATCGAAGCGCAGCTCGCGAACTCCATCGAGCGGCAGAAGAGCTGGACCAAGAAGTGGAAGTACTCGCCGGCGATCTTCCTTCCGCACCTGGGGCAGGCGAGAGAGGCGCCGGAACCCGGCGAAGTGTTCGTGCAGAAGGACCTCGCCGCGACCTTCCGCAAGCTCGTGGAAGCTGAACGCCAGGCGAAGGCCGCCGGCAAAACGAGAAAGCAGGCGATCTACGCCGCCTACGATCGCTTCTACAAGGGCGACATCGCGCAGGAGATCGTACGCGGCGTGAGAGAGGACGGTGGCCTGTTCACGATGGAGGATCTCGCGAGCTGGAAGGTGAAGATCGAGGCGCCGCTGAGCACGACGTACAAGGGGATCGAGGTCTACAAGCTCCCGCTCTGGCAGCAGGGCGCGGCCATGCTGCAGGCGCTCAACATACTCGAGAACACGGACGTGAAGGGCATGGAGTACAACTCTCCGAAGTACATCCACGCCCTCTACCAATCGATGAACCTCGCGTTCGCCGACCGCGACTTCTACTACGGTGATCCGGCGTTCCCACCCGAAGAGCCGGTGAAGGGATTGCTGTCGAAGGACTACGCGAAGGCGCGCTTTGCGCAGATCGACTGGACGAAGAACGACCCTAACGCGAAGCCGGGGGATCCGTATCCGTTCCAGGGCGGGACCAACCCGTTCACGTCGCTGCTCGAGAACTGGAAGAACAGCGACTTCGTGCTGCCGGACTCGCAGCCGGCGAGTGGAGGTCAGGACCGGCGTGTCGTACCGCGCACCGACTCATTGCGGCTCGAGGCCGACTCGGCGTTCATGGAGAGCTTCTATGCCGGCACGACGTCGATCGAAGCGGCGGACGAAGAGGGCTGGGTCGTGTCGGTGACGCCGAGCGGCGGATGGGTACCGGCCGTGATCGCGGGGCGGACGGGGATCGGGCTGAGCCAGCGCGCGCAGAGCTTCGTCACCGAGGCGAAGGACGGGCCGTTCAATGTGATCGAGCCGGGCAAGCGTCCGCGCGTGACGCTGACGCCGACGCTCGCGCTCAAGGACGGCGCACCGTATCTCGCGTTCGCCGTGCAGGGCGGCGACTCGCAGGACCAGAACCTCCTGCAGTTCTTCCTGAACGTGGTCGAGTTCGGGATGACGGTGCAGCAGGCGGTCGAAGCGCCTAACGTCAACAGCTACCAGATGCGGAGCTCGTTCGGCGCGCACGAGTCGCGCCCGGGCCGTATGACGGTGGCGTCGTCATTGCCCGCGCCGACTCGTCAGGCGCTCCGCCAGATGGGGTACACGCTGGACATAACGGAGCGCACGTCGGGGCCGATCAACGCGATCTTCTTCGACCGGAAGCATCGGACCATGTGGGGCGGGTCGAGCAATCACGGGGAGGACTACGGGATAGGGTGGTAGGGCGCTTTAGGACGCGAGACGGGAGACGAAGGGAACGGGAAGCGGGAACAGAGGCTCTCTACCGGACCCGGCGGATTCCTCGGTGCGCTCGGGATGACACCCATTCGTCTCCCGTCTCCCGTCGCCGTTTTCTACACGATCTCGGGACAGCCCATCGAGACCGACGAGTTCGAGGCGATGCAGCTGTTCGCGGACCAGGCAGCGCTCGCCATCAAGAGCTCACGCGTTTTTCGAAGAGCTCCACCAGCACAACGCTCGCCTCACCGTCGAGAACGCGTACCTGCAGGAGGAGATCAGCGCCGAAGGAGGTTTCGAACACATCATCGGCGAGAGTGCCGCGCTCAAGTCGGTGCTACGGCAGGTGAGGCAGGTGGCCGAGGCCCAGTCGACGGTGCTGCTCACCGGCGAGACCGGGACGGGAAAGGAGCTGATCGCGCGTGCCATTCACGAGCTGAGTCCTCGAACGGGACGCGCGATGATCAAGGTCAACTGCGGCGCGATATCACCGTAGGGCGTGATCTCCGATCCGAACGGTGCAGCGAAAACTCTCGGTCTTCACCCGAACACGCTGCGCTCCCGCATGGAAAGGCTCGGGCTCGACGACTGAGAGTCACGCCGCGACACGAGGCTTGCCCGCCGACGTGGTACTCTCGGCCGCACCGATCGAGGCGCTCGCCGACATTCCTGGCTTCAGTCGATGCTCCGGATTCGGCACCTCGATCTCGACTGTGAACGCACGACCCGCCGGATCGGCCACCACGCCGACAATCCTGACCTTGCCGGCAAACTGCGCACCGTCGAGCGCCGGAACGGTGATCGTGACGTCGGCCCCGCGCGAGATGCCGGCGATCTCCGACTCCGGTACGCTCACGCGCAGGCGCACGACGTCGACGTTCACGATGGTGAACGCCGGCGCGCCTGGCGAGACGATCTCGCCGGGCTGCACCGCGCGACGCGCGACGACACCAGCGAGCGGGGACGCCAGCCGCGTATCGTAGAGCCGCTTCTCGGCCCGTGCCGCCGCGACCTTCGCCAGCGCCGCGGCCGCCATGACCTCGTTGTAGTTGTTAGGTGCCGCACCCGCCGCGGTGGCGCTCGCCTGGAGACGCTGCGCCTCGCCGGCGGCGCCCAGGTACTCGAGCTTCGCCTGCTCGAAGTTGAGCACATACTCGGTGGCGTCGAGCACGGCGACCAGTTCACCAGCTGCAACCTGTTCACCTTCATCCACGCCGATGGCCATGACGGTTCCAGCCACACGGAAGGTCAGGTCGACGCTCGCTCCCGGAGCAATCGTGCCGGTTGCAGCAACCTTGGCCGGGTGCGGCGCCGGAACGACCGGAGGTACGGCGACGCTAGTCACGGTCTGACGCTCACGTGCCTCGAGCCGCTCGACGCGACACGCGGCAGGGCCCAGCAGCGGCGCAGATACGCACACGCCGACCAACGTTAGGCGACGTCCCAGGCCGGGTCGTCTGCGGTGCCACCCGTTCGATAACAGGTTCATGGCAGCCACCTGGGGCTTTTCGGCCTGCGGACCGTGATCTCTTGAAGAAAGGTCATTGAAACGGGTCTCCAGATTCATCTCGATTGTTTTTTCGTTTGGTGTCGTATGCCTTTTGCGACCGTTCGCGGTCGTCGGCGTCCGGTCGTGCCCCAAGTGAAAAGCAACGCCGGGGCCAATCGAGAGTCGCGTGCGGCGTCTCGAGATATGGTGATGCGACACGCCGACTTGCGCTCATTCCCGGGCATGGCGTGCGTCGGTCGACACGCGCACGCGCGACGCGGGATTTCACGAAATCACGGAATGTCGTGGCGCAATGATCGTGACCGGTGAGTAGACGCTGGCGCCGACCGAGGGAAGTGAACGCGCGCTCGCTCAACGAGTTGTACACCAGCTCACGCGGTGCTTCGGCGAGTGGCCCTCACGTTGCTTTTCACCGCGGTGCCGCACTGGGCGGCAACCACTCACGTCATTTCACCTCAAGAGACCGTTCCATGCACAATAGTTCACTCGCGCGCGGCTCGTTCGCCGCGCTGATCGCTCTTGCTCTCTCGTCAGGCACGGGTCAGAAGGTTGCCGCACAGCAGCCGACGCACCGCTTCGAGCTCGTACCGTTCAGCGCCGCGTTCGTCCCGACCGGCGCGCAAAGCAACACGCTGGAGAGCGGCTTTGGCGCCGGCCTGCTCGGCGCGTACGCGTTCAATCGCCATCTCTCTGCAGTAGCCCGGTTCGCGTATTCCTCCACCGAAGACAGATCGACAGCGAACGAAGACGTCAACGTCTTCACCTACGACATCGGAGCGGAAGCCGGTACCGAAAAGCAGCTCACCACCGCGCTCAGGATTCGTCCCTTCCTCGGGCTCGGCTTTGGCGGCCGCGCATACGACTTCGATGACCGCGAGTCGGAGTCGCAGTTCGACGTTACGGGGTACGGCTCCGGCGGCGCCGAGCTCATGATGGGTCGTTTCGGGTGGCGGGTCGAGCTCCGAAACTATGTCTCGGGCTTCAAGGGGCTCTCCGGCGAGCTCGATTCGCGCCAGGCGCGCAATGATCTGTCGATCTCGAGCGGGATGACGGTGCGCTTCTGACGGGTTTCGCTTTGCGAGCCGGCCGGGTGAGGTCTAACATTCGCATGTATGCCTCACTCGGCGGCTGTCCCGTTCCTGCTGGAGCGCAAGCACGAGGTGGTTGGGTGGGAAATCACGTCGACGCGCGAAACCGTCCACGGACTGCTGCGCCTGGATGGCGGCAGCCTGTACGTGCAGTGGCGCGTCGCGAAGTCGACCAGTCACGTAGGCATGACGATTCGGACCGACAACGAAGTCGGCCCCGTGCGTGAGGTCATGATCCCGCTGACCGCGGTCGCAGGGGCCGCCGTCCGCTGGAACTGGCGATGGCCTCCGGGGCCGTGTCTCATCCTGACGGCTGCGGACCTCCGTGCCTTCGAGGAAGTCGCCGGTGCGGCAGGGCTCAGTCTCGACCATCCCGCCGAGCTGGTGCTGCGACTTCGGCGAAGCGACCGAGCGCTTGGCGTGGAGTTCGCGGGTGAGCTGGAGCTGGCGATCGCCGAGCGCGCGATCGCCGCGGCCGAGGGAAAGCCGATGCTGGAAGGCGGCCAACCCGGCGCTCCCGTGGATGCGACGCCGCACCGCGAGCCCGAGCGCGCCTAACGTCGATGGGAGAGTCGATGCTCACGTTTGCCGTCGCCGGCGTCACCGGCCGAGTCGGATCGGTCGTAGCCAATGAGTTGCTCGATCGCGGCCACCACGTCGTTGGCATTGTCCGCACTACGCTCCGTGCCGCGGCCTGGTCCACGCGCGGCGGCACCCCAGCGCTCGGCTCGCTCGACGACAAGGAATTCCTCACGGAAACGCTCCGCGGTGTCGCCGGTTTCTTCACACTGCTCCCGGAGAATCCTTTCGATGCCGACTTTCACGGCACGCGTCGCCGCATAGCCGACGCCGTCGCGGGTGCCGTGCACGAGGCTCGCGTGCCGCACGTGGTGGTTTTGTCGGCGGCTGGAGCCGTCCTGCCCGACGGCAACGGGCCGTGCAAGGACCTCTACTACCTCGAATCAGCGATCGGCGCGACTGGCGCGAAGGTCACCATTCTCCGTGCGTCGTGGTTCCAGGAGAACGTCGGCGCCGTCGTGGAAGCGGCGAAGACGGTCGGGATCTACCCGAATCTCATGCTGACGGCCGATGCCGCCATTCCGACGATCGCTACGCGGGACGTCGGCCGGATTGCCGCGTCGCTGCTCGTTTCGCCGCCGGCCGCGAGCGAGACCATCGACCTGATCGGCCCCATGTACTCGCCGCGCGACCTCGCCGCGGCGTTAGGCACGTCGCTGGGCCGGGATGTACAGGTCGTGGATGTGCCGCCAGCGGCGCGCGTCGGGGCGCTCGTCCAGGCTGGCCTTCCGCAGTCGTTCGCCGAGGAGGTCGCGGAGCTTTACGCGTGCTTCGATGCGGGGCGCATCCGTCCGCAGGGCGACCGCGCGCTGACGGCCGCCACAACGATCCACCAGACGCTACCGTTACTCACCCAAATCCGCGGTTGACCGATGACTAACAACCAATGACCCACAACCCAGCACCCACGACTCGCGAAGACTCCTCGCGATGGCTGCGCGAGTCATGAGCGCTGGGTACTGGGTCATTGGTGTTGACCGCTACTTCGTGACGGTAGTGGGATCACCCGTCTGCTCGAGGCGCCGGCGCACGTCGGCGATCAGTGGATCGAGCTCGGCATCCGCACGGCGCCAGAGCTGGAGGAGCGCCGTGTACTGCGCGGCCGCCTTAGCGCGATCGTTCTGCTGCTGATAGAGCTCGCCGAGCCGCTTCATCGCAAACCCGAGCTCGAGGCCATCGCTTTCGTAGCGTCGCTGCCACGGTGCGTGGAGGTAGCGCTCGTACATGGCGATCGCGGAATCGGGCTTTCCGGCCACCTCGTACGCACGCGCGAGATCGGGTAACGCACAGATCGGGCACGGGTGCGCTTCCGCCGCGCCGTGAATCTCGATCTCGCCCTCCCACGCGCGGCCTTCGGCCATCGCGATCGCGCCTGCCGTCCAGCGACGGTCGGCGTCGGTACCTTGCTGATGGGCGGGCCGGCTCTTCTCGGCCTGCGCCACGAGCTCGCGGGCGTGCTTCGGTTGGCCCGCATCTGCGTACAGACGGGCGATCTCATCGTACGGCCGTTCGCCTTCAGCCATCTTCGACAGCGGAAAGCGCGCGAGCGTCGCGTTCATGGCGGCGATCGCGGAAGCCGGCGCGTGGCGGTAGTGAAGGTCGAGGTAGGCGATACGAAGCCCGGCCGCGAGCCCTCGCCTCAACGGCACGCCCCGGCCGCCTAACGTCGTGATCCGCCGAAAGCTCTGTTCGGCCTCGCCGAGCCGGCCCTGGGCCATGACGATGTTGGCAAGGGTCTCCAGGCCCTCGAGCGTATCGGTCGAGTCGTCCGGCGCCTGCGTCATCCGCGCTCGCGCCTCGCGCTCTGCCGCCTCCCAGTCCTGCTTCGACGTCGCGAGCGAGATCTCGGCGAGCCTCCTGCCGCGCATGCCCGGAAAGCGGCGTGCGGCGTTGTCGAGTACACGACGCGCGGCTTCGTACTTGCCCTGGTTCACGTCGGCCAGCGCCAGGCTGGTGTAGAGCGACGCCACGCCGGAGTCCACGGCAATCGCGCGCACGAGCAGGCTTTCCTGTACGGCGTACTCCCGCCGCGCCGCGTGCACCGCGCCCAGATTGGTCAGCGCGCGAAGGTCGTCCGGATAACGCGCGAGGATCCTGTTGTAGGCATCGACCGCACCAGCGTGATCGCCAACCACGAAACCGGCGTAGCTCCCGAGCATGTGGTTGCGCTCGTAGAACGGAACGCGCGATTGGTTCGCGAGCGCGTGATCGCGCGCGTCCGCAGAGCGCACGCGATCCCCCATCTCGTTATACGTGGTCGCCATGAGGCGATGGGCCGACGCGAATCCCGTGTCTATGGCGACGGCGGCTTTGAGCATTCGGATGGCGCCGGCGCGGTCGCCATTGCTCGACGCGCGCATGGCGCTCGCGTACGCGCGCAACGCTGGCAACGATGCGGTCGTCACCTCCTCGAGCCTTGGCGCTCCGGCAATGCTCGATGGCGACTCGCCCAACTGTTCGCGCAGGCGCTCGGCCACGCGGCCGAGGACGCGGACGACGTCGGCGGAGTCGGTGGCAGTTTCCGCGAGCGGATCACGCTGATCTGTCTTCGGGCCGCGCGTCAGGCGCACGCTGATGGCGTAGCCCGCGGCGGCTGTGTCGATGCTGCCGATGACGAACGTCTTCACGCCCGGCCGGCGCGTCGAAACGATCTGCACGGAGGGCGACTCCGCGAGCCCGGTTCGGAAGGCGTCGCTGAGGGCGGCGACGAGCGCGGGATCTCCGACATGATCGGAGAAATCGAACACGAGCACGCGCTCGCGGCTCGTGGGCGCCTCGACCGGAGCGGGAGCCGGCGCGGATTCCGCCCGCTCCGTGAGGAGCGGCACGAGCTGGATGCCTAACGCCCCAACGGCACCTGCTGCCAGCGTCCAGGCAACCACGGCGCCCGGGCGGCGCCGCCGGCGGGACGCGGACGGCGCAGCACGCCCGGCGTCCGGGCGCGCGCGGCTCGGCGCGCTGTCGAGGTACCGTCGAATGTCGTTCGCAAGCTGGTCGACCGAGCCGTAGGGGCGATTGCCACGCGTCGTGAGCGCTCCGAGCGCGATCGCGTCGAGGTCACCGCGCAGCGGTCGGCGTTCCCCGCCCGACGAGCCTCCGCCGAGCAGCGCGTCGAGCACACCACCTAGCGCGGAGATGTCGGCGTCCACCGATTCCGGCGGCGCAACGCTGCCGAAGTCGAGCAGCTTCGGCACCCCGCTCGCGGTGACGAGAATGTTCGTCGGCTTGAGGTCGCCGTGGATCACATGGTACCGATGCGCCTGCGAGACCGCGTTGCAGACCTGCACGAACAGCTGGAGACGCTCCGGGATCGACAGGCGATGACCGTCGGCGTAGACGTCGATCGGCTCACCCTCGATGTACTCCATCACCGCATATGGCCGGTCATCCTCGGTCGTCCCGCAGTCGATCATCCAGGCGATGTTCGTGTGACCGCGGGAGGTCAGGATCTGATGGGCCGAGCGCAGGCGTTCGAGCGCGAGGGCGGGGTTCATCTCGCCTTCGATCAGCTTGATCGCGACGCGCTGCTCGAACCGTCCGTCATCGCGCCCGGCGAGGTAGACCGTGCTCGTCGGTCCGCGGCCAATCTCCCGGACAACCCGGTACGGTCCGAACCGGTCGGTGAGCGGTGCCGGCGGTGCCGGCGGCGCAGTCGTGGCGTTCCTGGTGACCGACGGCTCGGCGACAGCGGACGCCGAGGTCACGCGGTCGTGCGCGGCGATCATCCGCTCGACATCGGCCTGCAGAGTAGGGTCGTCCGCGCACTCCTCGGCCAGGAGGATAGCACGCTCGTCCGCGGGCAACGCAACCGCGACGTGATAGAGATCGGTGAGTCGCTCCCAGCGATCGGTCATGGGAAGGCGCCCTCGGTCAATCGGGTAGTACCTGAACCGGTTGGTTTTAGGACGATCCAATGGGAAATCGGCAAGTCATCGCGTCTGTTGTGGGTCGGACGAGAGCGTCAGTCCAACCACTAGTTCCAAGTAATCAGTCCTCAGTGGTCGGTCATCAGGCATCAGGTTCCGTTTCCTCCGGTGGTTGACCCGCGAGGGTTCGGCAGGCGTCGCGCCGCTCTCGCGCTCCCAACCTGTCGGGGACGGAACCTGATGCCTGATGCCTGATCACTCACAACTGACGACGTGGAACTGGCCATGCCGCCGCCGGATGGCTGGCCCTCTCCGGTCGGGCAAGATGCATTCGTTCGATGGGAACGGAGTCTGACCCCCAACGAATCGCCATGCCGCCGCCGGATGGCCGGCCCTCTCTGGTCGGTCCTTGCTGGCCCTCCCCGGCCGCTCTATGATCCGAAGTTTCCCGCTGCGAGGTCGTAGCCGTGCCTAACCCCCAGTTCACCGCGAATTTCAGCACGTTCGAGGCTGCCGTTGCCGACCGGTACATCGTCGAGAACGAGATCGGCCGCGGGAGCCGCGCTACCGTCTACCTGGGGCGGGATGCCAGGAATAACGAGCCCGTTGCTATCAAGGTGCTGCGAGCCGACCTCGCCTCGGCGCTCGACTCTTCGCGGTTTCTCAACCAGATACGGAAGGCGGCCGAGATCCGTCACCCGGGCATCGTCACGTTCCTCTATGCCGGTGAGGCGGCGGGCCGGTTGTTCTGCGTCAGGCCGTTTCTCGAGGGTGAGACGCTCAGGTCGCGGCTCGCGCGTGAGCGTACACTTCCGTTGGCGGACGCGCTGACGATCGCTCGTGAGGTCGCGGAGGCGCTCGGGCATGCGCACGCGAACGACGTGCTGCACAAGGACGTGAATCCGGAGAACATCCTGCTCAGCGAATCGCGAGCGCTGTTGTTGGACCTCGGTCTATCGCGAGCGATCTCTCGATCCATCGACGAGACGATGACGGGCAGCGGTCTCACGATCGGGACGCCGGAGTACATGAGTCCCGAGCACGCCTCGGGCGGTGCTGAGATGGACGCACGAGCGGACCTGTACAGTCTCGGATGCGTGCTCTACGAGATGCTCGCCGGCCAGCCTCCGTTCTCGGGTAGCCCGCCGCACGCGCTGCTGATCCGCACCCTCAAGGAGAAGCCGGTTCCGATTGCCACGTTGCGGGATTCGATCCCGGCGGATGTCGAAAAGGCAATCGACCGGATGCTCGAGAAGCATCGCGACAACCGGTACTCGACTGCCTCGGACGTCATCGAGGCGTTAGGGAATCGGGAATAGAAAAGAGGGAACCGGAATCAGGAACCAGGCCGCTCTACCGGGACCCTAAGGATTCCTCGCTGCGCTCGGAATGACACACCTTGTCATCCCGAGCCGACAGGCGAGGGATCCTCATCCTCCCGATAGAGAGCTACAGTTCCCGGTTCCGTTATTCCCGATTCCCTAGCCTTTCAGATTCGGGTTGTTCTGCGTCTCCACGTCAGGCAGCGGGATGCACGTTAGGTTGCTGTACACCTGGCCCTTCCGGTTCGTCCCCGTCTGGAACGGCAGCTTCTTGCGAAGCATGTCCGTGTAGCGCTGCCCCTGGCTGAACAGCTGGCGACGCCGCTCCTCGAGGATGATGTCGTCCGTCACAGTGCCCACGAGCGGCGAGATGCTGTTGATCGCTCGCACGCGGTTGAGCGCGGCGAGCTTCTCCGCCTGATCACTCGACGCCTCGGCCAGAATCAGCTGCGACTCGATGTACGACGCGATCGGGATCGGCGTCGAAACCGTCTTGAACAACTGCTGCTGAAAGTAGGGTGTGACACCGTCCTGCCCGACCTTCTTGAGATCCGTCACCGGAACGCGCGGATCGGGCTTGCCATCCACCGTTAGGCCCTGGTACGGCGGCGCGACGGAGATGAACAAGTTCGGGAACGTCATGTTGAACAGTCGGTTCTCGCGCGACTGCGTCGTTGTTGACGCGTTGTACTCGGCGTTGCGGACGAAGCCCGATGGAACAAGCCGGGCATCTGCGGCCGCATCCGTGAGCTTGCCCAGATCGAGACGCGCGCGCGCCCGGCCCGCGATGGCCATGTTCTTGAGACTGTTGTCACCCAGCGCCGTCGCCAGCGTGATCGCCTCGGTGAATTTGTCTTCGGCCATCTTCCAGACCTCGGCGCTCGTCAACTTCGGCCCGCCGTCGACGGTCATGTCGCACATGGTCTCGCCGAGAATCAGGTACGCATACGCGCCGTAGGCGCGAGCCTCGGTGAGCATGCGCTGCCGATTGGGCACGTCGGCATCGGTGAACTCGGAGGCGCGCTTGAAGAGATCGTCGAGCTGAAACCGCGCCTGTTGCATGGGCGTGTAAAAGCCCATTGACGTCGCGGTTCGGCCTGGACAGCTGCCTGGCTCCTGCTTGATCTGTACGATACCGCGCCACTCCCAGGGGTGGCTGTTGACGAAGTTGCTGGACACCCAGTATTCGCCTGACAAGACGCCGGCGGTCGGGATGTAGTTGTCCCACGCGCACTGGAACGACTGGAGCGCTCCCGACTCGAGTGTCGGCATGAGGCCCGGGTCTGTCAGTGCGTCGACTGGAACGTTCGCCGGGTTTTGCACCGACAGCAGGCGATCGCAGGCGCTGGTGGTGACCACCGTGGCAGTGACGAAGGCCGCGGTGAGCTGACGGAGGTCCACCCCCCGACGGCCGTTCCTAGCAATGGTATAGCGCATCGTTAGGTCTCTCGGTCAGAAGGTGAGGCGAAGGGAAGTCACGAAGCTGGCGGTCGGCGGCATGATCGTCTGGAAGCCGTTCGAGAGATCACCGACGGCGCGGATTTCCGGGTCCCACACGTGCTGATCGGCGATATTGATCTTGATCATGCCATCGCGCGATGTCTTCCAGCCATCCTGCTGCGTCCAGAGCATGGACAGGTTGCGGCCGGCGACGCTGAGCGACGCGCTCGTCGCGCCGAAACGCCTAACGACCGACGGCTGGACCGTGTACGTGGCCGAGACCTCGCGGAGGCGGAGGAACGACGCCCGATAGGTTCCCGGAGCGTCTGCCTCGATCGCGCGATAGACCGTGAGCAGCGGGTCCTTGTTGATGACGCCGAGGGTCGACCCCTGGTTGTGGAGCGCGCGGACTTCAGTGTCCGACTGGTAGTGGCCGCCGTTGCCGTCGACGCGGGTGTAGAGACGCAGGCGGTCGAATAGCGTGACGGTGGTGTTGTATCCCATCTGCCAGATCGGCTGCGAGTGGCCCCAGAACACGCGCGGGGCTTGCGCGCACGGGACGTCCGGCCCACCGGCTTCGACGCCGCCCTTGCCGCGGCCGCCGTCGCAGATCGACGCGTTCAGGTCCGCGGCGCCGTTCGTGAGCACCGGCTTGCGAACCTTGTACATGAAGAAGTCTGCGATGCCGTACCCGACGCGGTTCTGCGCCTGGCCACCGCCGCCGACCGTGAAGAAGTTTGACCCGCCCATGTCATCGATGCGGTTGCCGTTCCGCGCGAGCTGCGTGCCGAAATCCCAGTCCACATGGCGGGTGTCGAGGATGCGGGCGGTCGCCTGGAACTCGTTGCCCCATCCGGTCACCTTACCGATGTTGATGACCTGGTTGCCCGGGTATCCGACGGACGGCGCGATCGGGACGTTGACGATCGCGTCGGTGATCTTCCGGCCGTAGTGCGTGTACGAGAGGTCGACCTTGCCCTTGAGGATCGTGGACTCGAAGCCGAGCTCCAGCTCCTGGCTCCGCTCGGGCTTGAGCTCGGGGTTGCCGTACGATCGGGGGATGAGGCCGGGCTGGTCTTGATAGCCGGTGGTCGACTGGTAGAGCTGCGCGGCGTCGAACGTGCCCGGCTGCGTGCCGGCGGCGCCTAACGCGCCGCGCAGGCGGATATCGTTCACGAACGGGAGCTTGAACCACGGCTCTTCACTGAGGACCCACGACGCACTCACCTTCGGGTAGTACGCGGCCTTGAAGTCCTCGCCAAACGTGCTGTTGTCGTCACCGCGAAGCGCGGCGGTCAGGAACACGCGGTTGTTCCACGCGGCAGCCTGTTGGACATACATGCCGACCGTCGCATTCGCGATGTACGTCTCGGTGCCCGAAGTCGCAGTACCGTTGCTGATGGTCGTGAGCGGCTCCGCCGGGAACGTGTTGGCGGTCGCGCCGATCTGGCTGGACTCCGAGCGGTAGTGCTGCAGGCCGACGGACGTCGTCATCTGGAACGCCTGGCCAATCGCCCACTTGCCGTTGCCCGAGTAATCGAGTGTCAGAATGCTCCGTGAGGTCCGACCCGCGGTCTTCCGGCCGAGTCCGTCGCTGCCGATGGGGTCCGCGGAGCCTAACGGCGTACGCGGGTAGAGCAGCGAGCTGTTCTCGGCGCTGACATCGAGCCCCGTTACCAGCTTGTTCGTGAACCACGAGAACGGGTTGTAGTCGGCCGTGAAGCTGAGCGTCGTGCGGTCGTTGTCCGCGCGCCCTTCGACATTGCTCCATTCCTCGGGCGGCGTATTCGAGAAGCCGCGCGTCGGCGAGTTCACCCGGCTAACGTCGCCCCACACCAGCTGACTGAACGGGTCCGTGTTGATGTCGTTCTGCGCGAGCCGGATGCGATCGCGGATGTGCCCGACGCTGCCCTGGAACCGGAGCTTGTTGGTCGCGAGGATGTCGAGGTTCGCGCGGCCGGTGAACTTGCGGTCCCAGTTCCACGATACGACGCCGACGTCGTTGTCGTAGTTGCCCGACAGGTAGTAGCGGCTCGCGTCGGTGCCCCCGGATACGGCCCCTGCGTACCCCTCGTTCCGCCCGTTGTGGAAGATCTCGCCTTTGCCCTCCTCGGCCTCGTGCTTGTACAGATTGAGGCCGATGATCGTCCCGTTGGCCCCCGGTTTGTACAGCATCCCGGCACGCCCCTCGGGGTTGGCCAGCCAGTTCGTCCCCTGACGGGTGTTGAAGGTGAATTGCGGCTTCCCCGACTGGCCGCGCTTGGTGATGATCTGGACGACGCCGTTCGACGCCTCGGTGCCGTAGAGGGTCGCCGCCGCCGGGCCCTTGATGACTTCAATGGTCGCAATATCCTCGGGGTTGATGTCGTTCAAGCGGCTCGCGCCGGCGCCGCCACGTTGTACGGGCCCGCGCGCGGCACTCGCGTCCATGCGCACGCCGTCGATGTACACGATCGGGTCGTTGGTCAGCGTTAGGCTGCTCGCGGCCCGGACGCGAAGCTGCGCCCCCGTCCCGACCTGCCCTGTGCTGGGGAGCACGACGAGCCCCGGTGTGCGCGCGCCGATGAGCTGATCGACGCTCCTCGCCGGCGCGATCTCCATCACGCTCTTGGCATCGATCGTCTCGACGACGTTGCCGACGGCGCGCCGCTCTGTGGCGCCGCCGGTACCGGTGACGACGACCTGGTCGAGCTGTGTGGTCCGCTGCTCGAGAGCGAAGTCGGCGGTGACGGTCGCGCCGTTGTTCACGGTGAGACGCTGCGCTTTCGGCGCGAAGCCGACCATGCGGACGCTCACGACGGTCGCTCCCGCGAGAACTCCAGTGAACGTGTATCGGCCGGACACGTTGGTGCGTGTGACGCGTCCGTTGCCCGTGGCGGCGTCGGTCGTAAGAATGACCTCCGCGCCCGCCACTGGCGTCTTTGTCAGCGAGTCAGAGACTTGACCGGTAACCGTTGCCGTCCCGTTCTGCGCGGCCGCGGAGCCGGCGAAGAACAGTGCGAGTAGTGGCACCAGGGAGCGGCGTGTGACGAATCGTTTGGGCATCATCCCTCCAGGCAGGCGAGGCACAGCGATGGGAACAAAGCGTGTCCCGTGGCTCGCGCGACAGCGCACGAGTCACCGCCCGGCGAAAGCGATCGCTAGCGAGCTACGCCGAGTGCAACCGAGACCAGATTTGTGGAAAGGCGTTGCCGGATTGACCACGAGGCAAACGCTGGGAGCGAGTCGCCACTGGATTACAGCGCCGCGCGCGAACGCGCAATAGGGGGAGGGCCTGTGGCGTTATGCAGACGGTGAACGCGGTGCAGGGCGGTGGCAAAGTGGTCATACCGCTGTATGCTTTTCTTGCATGACGCTCACCCGAACACCACGCCCGGTCATTCAGGTCGCCGGCTGCCGGAAGACCTACAAGTCCACGGTCGCGGTGGACGACGTGTCGTTCGAGGTCTACGACGGCGAGATCTTCGGATTAATCGGTCCTAACGGTGCCGGGAAGACGACGACCATGGAGTGCGTTCAGGGGTTACGCACTCCCGACCGAGGCAGCATCTCCGTCCTCGGCCTCGATCCGTTCCGTGACGTGTACGCGTTGCAGGACCGCATCGGTGCGCAGCTGCAGCAGGCACAGCTACAGAAGCGGATCAAGGTTTGGGAGGCGGTGCACCTCTGGGCGGCGCTCTACCGCCGAAAGTCGTCCGAAGGTGACCGCCTGCTCGAACAGCTCGGACTCGCCGACAAGCGCAGCGCGTGGTTCATGACGCTCTCGGGTGGGCAGAAGCAGCGGCTCTTCATCGCGCTCGCGCTCATCAACGATCCCGAGGTCGTGTTTCTCGATGAGCTCACGACTGGACTGGATCCGCAGGCGCGGCGGACGATCTGGGATCTGGTGCGCGACATCCGCCACCGGGGGAAGACGGTGTTCCTGACGACGCACCTCATGGAGGAGGCGGAGCGGCTCTGCGACCGGGTCGCGATCATCGACCAGGGGCGGATCATCGATATCGACACGCCGGAGGGGCTCGTGCACCGGCACTGTCCGGAGCGCTCGGTGGTCCTGAAGACGCAGGACGCAAGCGCGGGCGAGCGATTCGGCGGCGTGCCCGGCGTGAGCTCGGTGACGGCGCTGAATGGCCGCCTAACGATTCATGGAACGGGGGAAGACCTGGTGATGGAGGTGATCCGGTGCCTGTCGGAGGAGCAGATCCGCGTCACGGACTTTCGGACCGTGCTGCCGACACTGGAGGATGTGTTTCTCAGACTCACTGGACATTCAATTCGAGATTGACGGTATCCGAACTGATGACCAATGACGAACGACCCACAACCCGGCACTACCGACTCGCGAAGATTGGTCGTGATGTCCGCGCGAGTTGTCGGCTTTCGGTCGTGAGTCCTTGGTAGTTAATGATCAGTCTTCCTTCCATAACTGGGGTATGCTGCGCGGACTGTGGCGGTTGACCTGGATTGAAATCAAAGTCTTCATGCGCGAGCCGCTCGGTGCCGTCGGCTCGATCGTGATGCCGGTGCTGCTCTACATCCTGTTCGCCAGGCTCGGACGCACCTTCTCGCCACAGAGCCGCGTGGGCGCCAGCAGCTTCTCTCACACCAGCGTCCCGGTGATCGTCGCGATCCTCATCGCGATCAACGCCGTGCTCTCGCTCATCGCCATCATCTCCATCTACCGCGAGAGCGGCATCCTGAAGCGTCTGCGCGCGACACCGCTTCGCCCGTGGACGATTCTCACCGCGCACGTGCTCGTGAAGCTGCTGCTCACCACGACTACGCTCGCGCTCATGCTGCTTGTCGGGCGCCGATACTTCCCGCCCGGCATGCACCTCCCGGTCGTGAGCTTCGCGATCGCGCTCGTGATCACGACGTGGAGCATCCTGTCGATCGGCTTTCTCATCGCGAGCGTCGTCCCGACCGCGCGCTTCGCACAGCCCGCCGGTGCGGTCGTGCTGTACCCCATGTTCGTCCTGTCCGGCCTGTTCGTTCCGATCGAGGTCCTTCCCCCGTGGCTTCGGCACTTCCCGTTGAGCTACGCGGTATCGCTGTTGAAGGGGATCTGGCTGGGCGACCCATGGTCGACTCACGTGACCGACGTGGCCGCGCTCGCGCTCGTATTCGCCGTCTGCATGGCGTTGTCGGCGAGGCTCTTCCGCTGGGAGTGACGCAGCATTCGGCTGCCTGCCGTCTTTCTGGCTCCTTGCGAGCCGCTGATGCGTTTACGAGAAGGGATCGAAGGTGTCCGCTCGATCCCGCAGAATCCGCATACCCTGGTCGTAGGTGGCTGTCCATCGACCACTATAGATTCCGATACCCTCAGCCCGGCATCCGGAGGATCCATTGTCCCGCTTTGCCAACATTCTCGAGACCGTCGGCAAGACCCCAGCCGTCAGGATCAACAAGCTCGCCCCGCCTAACGTCAACCTCTACGTCAAGATCGAGGCGTTCAATCCCCTCGGCTCGGTCAAGGACCGCCTCGCCCTCGGAGTCATCGAAGACGCCGAGCAGCGAGGGGAGCTCAAGCCCGGCCAGACCGTCGTCGAAGCCACGAGCGGCAACACCGGCATCGGGCTCGCCATGGTCTGCGCGGCGAAGGGCTACCCGCTCGTCGTCACCATGGCCGACTCGTTCAGTGTCGAGCGCCGGAAGCTCATGCGCTTCCTCGGCGCCAAGGTCATTCTCACACCGGCGGCAGAACGTGGCACGGGGATGGTGAAGAAGGCGGTGGCGCTCGCGAAGCAGAACGGGTGGTTCCTCACGCGGCAGTTCGAGAACGAGGCGAACGCCGACTTCCATTCGCGGACGACCGCGCGCGAGATCATCAACGATTTCGCCGGCGAGCGGCTCGACTTCTTTGTCACCGGCTTCGGCACGGGCGGCACGCTCAAGGGCGTCGCTCGCGTGCTCGAGAAGGAGCGGCCGGAAACGAAGATCATCGTGGCCGAGCCGGCCGAGGCACCGATGCTGACGAGCGGGACTGCGCAGCAGCAGAACCCCGATGGCTCACCTGCCGCGGGTCATCCGGCCTGGAACCCGCACCCGATCCAGGGGTGGAGCCCGGACTTCATCCCGAAGCTTACCGGCGACGCCATCGCCGCGAAATACGTCGATCGCATCATCACGATCCCGGCGCCCGAGGCGATGCAATGGAGCAAGCAGCTCGCGCAGAAGGAGGGGATCTTCGTTGGCGTTTCGGCAGGCGGGACGTTCGGTGCCGCGCTGAAGGTATGCGCCGACGCGCCTAACGGGGCAACCGTGCTCGCCATGCTGCCCGATACGGGCGAGCGCTACCTGAGCACGCCGCTGTTCGCCGACATCCCGGCGGACATGACCGAGGAGGAGCAGGCGATCGCGCGGTCGATATAGGTGTCATCCTGAGCGAAGCGAAGGATCTTCGTCGTCCCGATCGAGCCCTCTATCAGGAGGATGAGGATCCTTCGGCTGACGCCTCAGGATGACAGCGCGCCTTCGCTCAGGATGACACCATCCGCTGAGGTTTGTATGGTTGATCCGCACGGCTCACGGGAATTCCCGTACGCGACGCATCTCGACGTGAAGTTCCGCGGGCTCGAGAAGATCGAGCTCGACCCACTCGTCGCAGGCGTGCGTGACCAGTGGTACAACCAGACGCTCGCGCGCGTCAACGATTCAGTCGTTAGGCTCGGCGTGATGCAGGGGGAGTACCACTGGCACCACCACGAGGACGATGACGAGTTCTTCTACGTTGTCGAGGGACGGTTCCTGATCGACCTGGAACCGGCGGCCGACGGCACGACGCCAGGTCGCGTCGTCGAGCTCACGCCACGACAGGGGTTCGTCGTGCCGAAGGGCGTCGTGCACCGCACGAGAGCACCGGTGCGTTCGGTGATCCTCATGATCGAGACCGCGGCGATCGTGCCGACCGGAAGCTGAGCGTGCGTGGGTCGCGCGCGGGATGGTCATCTGTCGATCTGGATCGGTGGCGCGGCAGCCGGCATCGTTGTGCTCGCCGGGCTCGCCGCGCTCGTCATCTGGACCGGCCCGCGTTGGCTGGTGGCGCAGATCGCGAAGCGAGCGCCCGGATGTCTCTACGCCATTCACACGCCCGAGCGCGCTGTCGCGCTCACGATCGATGACGGTCCGGCAACGGAGACGGGCGAGATCCTTCGCGTCCTTCGTGAGAACGACGCGCGCGCCACGTTCTTCCTGATCTCGA
>Ga0075421_100002633_pt1 | contig 21432 bp, 21 predicted proteins | sample SoiMetdeltSBSDD5_FD_75292 | JGI IMG/M metagenome (GOLD analysis project Ga0075421, IMG submission 75292) | Bulk soil microbial communities from a Populus tree surrounding site in Tennessee, USA - Soil MetaG P. deltoides SBSDD5 | ecosystem: Environmental > Terrestrial > Soil > Tree plantation...
GCGTTCGGCGGTGCGCGTGGCCGCACCGACGTGCCGAAGATCGTCGACTGGTACATGGACGGCAAGATCAACATCGACGACCTGATCACGCACACGATGCCGCTCGCCGACATCAACAAGGCTTTCGACCTGATGCACTCGGGCGAGTCGATTCGCAGCGTCGTGATTTTCTGAAGATCAACGCGGGAGAGCACCATGGCTTTTGCAATTCATCCAGCAGTCGACAACGGCGTAAAGGCTGGATCGTCGGAGTTTCGGAGCGGCACGCTGACCTGCAAGTGCAGTAATGCGCCGGTGACCGTGAGCATCAAGGGCAATGTCGCATTCAATCATGTGTGCGGCTGTACGAAGTGCTGGAAGCCCGCCGGCTCACTGTTCTCGCTGGTTGCAGTGGTACCGCGCGACAATGTCAGCGTGACGGCCAACGGGCAGAAGTTGAAGATCGTGGACACGGCCGCCGTGATTCAACGCTATGCATGCACGGAATGCGGCGTGCACATGTACGGTCGCATCGAGAACAAGGGCCACGCGTTCTACGGATTCGACTTCGTGCATCCTGAGCGCTTCCGGGAGCAAGGCTGGGCGCATCCGGAGTTCGCGGCGTTCGTCTCTTCGATCATCGAATCCGGCGCGAAGCCGGATCAGATGGGTGCCGTGCGGGCGCGGCTCAAGGAGCTGAAGCTGGAACCCTACGACTGCCTGTCGCCAGCGCTGATGGATTTGATCGCGGTCAACGCCGCCAAGGCGAAAGGTGTACTCGCTGCATGACCCACCGGCGCGGCATCGTAATGATGCCGTCGCCCGTTACACGCGAACTGCAGTGTGGCTCCACTGGCTGGTCGCGCTGGTCATTCTCGTGCAGATACCTCTCGGCTGGTACGTGGACGAGATTCCGCGCGGCACGCCAGCGCGCGGCTGGTACGTGAACCTGCACAAGTCCATCGGTCTGACCGTCGGCATCGCAATCGTTCTTCGCGTGTGGTGGCGCTGGCGCCATCCTCCGCCAGGTTGGCCCGAGCGCATGAGTGCATGGGAGCGGGTCGGCGCGAACGCGACTCATCTGGCGCTGTACGCGTGCATGCTGATCATGCCGCTCACAGGGTATGTCGCATCGAACTTCAGCCAGTGGGGCGTGAAGTACTTCAACGCGATCCAGCTGGCGCCGTGGGGCGTGGACGACGAGCGCGTCTACGCGTTCTTCAACGGCGCACACGTCGTGACGTCTTATGTCTTCGTATCGCTGATCGTCCTGCACGCGGTCAGCGCGATCTGGCACGCCTGCATGCGCGACGGAATCGTCGGTCGGATGTCGCTTACGCGACGCGGGTAGACTGTGTCTGGGCCTGGCTGTAGATTGGATGCATGTCCAGGGTTGAGGCGCTTTTCGTGACCGAAGAGCTCAGCGATATTCTCGACGAGTACGCGCAGGTGCCCGGACCGCTGCTGCTCGTCCTACACGCTGTCCAGCGGCGGCTGGGGTTCGTGCCAGATGCTGCAGTCCCCTACATTGCAGAGCGATTGAATCTCTCGCGGGCAGAGGTTCACGGGGTGTTGAGCTTCTATCATCACTTCCGACGAGTCGCGCCGGGCCGCCACGTCATACAGGTCTGTCGGGCCGAATCGTGTCAGGCGATGGGGGCCGAGCACTTGGCGCGGCATGCGCAAGAGCGACTCGGGATTCAATTTCACGAGACCACGCCGGACGGCGCATTCTCGCTGGAGCCGGTGTACTGCCTGGGCAATTGCGCGTGCTCTCCGGCCGTGATGATCGATGAGGAGTTGTTCGGTCGCGTTTCTCCCGAGCAGCTCGACGCACTGCTCGCAGAGCGTGGCGGTAGTCGATGAGTGCAGTGATCTACGTTCCCCGGGACGCCGCCGCGTTGTCTGTCGGAGCGGAGCGCGTGGCGACCGCGATCGCTCGCGAAGCTGCGTCTCGTGGCATCGACGTGACGCTCAAGCGCAATGGCACGCGCGGCATGTGCTGGCTCGAACCGCTCGTCGAGGTTGTCGTCGGCTCCGAGCGCTACGGCTATGGACCGGTGACGGAGCGTGACGTTCCCGGACTCTTTGCGGCTGACTTTCTACACAACGGTGCCCACGCCCTGAGGCTCGGTCGCGTGGCCGAGATTGCGTACTTCGCAAGTCAACAGCGCTTGACGTTCGAACGCGTGGGCGTGATCGAGCCGACCAATCTGACCGACTATCTCGAGCATGGAGGCTACGAAGGTCTCCGCAATGCGCTGCGCATGCAGCCGCATGAGATCGTTCAAGCCGTCACTGACTCGGGGCTGCGCGGTCGAGGCGGAGCGGCCTTTCCTACGGGCATCAAGTGGAAGACTGTCCTCGATACGCCGGCGCCTCATAAATATGTGACGTGCAATGCGGACGAGGGGGACTCGGGGACGTTTGCGGACCGCATGCTGATGGAAGGCGATCCGTTCGTGCTGATCGAAGGCATGACGATCGCCGCTCTCGCGGTGGGTGCGACGCGCGGCTACATCTATCTGCGCATCGAATATCCGCACGCCGAACGTGCACTGACGGAAGCCATTCGATCGGCTTACTCCGCCGGTTACCTTGGCCCGGATGTGGCAGGCAGCGGCCGTCGTTTCGATCTGGAAGTGCGGTTGGGCGCCGGCGCCTACATCTGCGGCGAAGAGACCTCGATGCTCGAGAGCCTGGAGGGCCGCCGCGGCGAAGTGCGTGTCCGGCCGCCATTGCCTGCCGTCAAGGGCCTCTTCGGCCGCCCGACGATCGTGAACAATGTCATCTCACTCGCGAGCGTGCCGATCATTCTCCAGCGCGGTGCGGCGTTCTATCGCGATTTCGGCGTCGGCCGCTCGCGCGGGACGATGCCGATTCAGCTCGCCGGCAACATCAAGCGCGGAGGTCTCGTCGAACGCGCCTTCGGCATCAGCTTGCGAGACATGCTGTACGACTACGGCGGCGGTTCGGCCTCCGGGCGCCCCATCCGCGCAGTGCAAGTCGGTGGCCCCTTGGGGGCCTACGTTCCTGCGTCGCAATTCGACACGGCCATCGATTACGAAGCGCTGAGCGGCATCGGTGCGCTGCTCGGTCACGGTGGTATCGTGGCGTTCGACGATACAGTCGACATGGCGCGCATGGCGCGCTTTGCGATGGAATTCTGTGCGATCGAGTCGTGTGGCAAGTGCACGCCGTGCCGCATCGGCTCGACTCGCGGCGTCGAGGTGATCGACCGCATTCTGTACGGCGTCGATCGCGATGGAAATCTGCGGCTGCTCGAGGATCTCTGCGAGACGATGGCAGAGGGCTCGCTCTGTGGCCTGGGCGGCATGACACCGTTTCCGGTCCGCAGCGCGTTGCGCCACTTCAGGGATGATTTTCTGAAACCTCCCACGAGGTAGCGTTCCATGTTTTCCCTCGATTATTACGATTTCGGTACTCCGCCCAGCGAAGCCGCTGAGCTTGTCACCCTCGAGATCGACGGCCGGCCCGTGACCGTGCCTGCCGGCACGTCGGTGATGCGTGCGGCGGCGCTCGCCCGCACGCAGATTCCCAAACTCTGCGCGACCGATACGCTCAAGGCCTTCGGCTCGTGCCGTCTGTGCCTGGTGGAAATCGAAGGTCGCAAAGGCTATCCGGCGTCTTGCACCACTGAGGTCGCGCCGGGGATGAAGGTCAAGACGCAAAGCGAGACGCTCGACCGTCTGCGCCGCGGCGTCATGGAGCTCTATTTATCCGACCATCCAGCCGAGCTCGTCAGCGACCAGAGGCCCGTGCGCACCGAGATCCGGGAGATGGCGCAGCGTATCGGCTGTACGCAGAACCGCTATGGCGCCGATGGTGCTCGCCACGTCGGCGCGTCCGTCGACGACAGCAATCCCTATTTCCAATTCGATCCCAACGCATGCATCGTGTGCTCGCGCTGCGTGCGCGCGTGCGATGAAGTGCAGGGCACATTCGCGCTGACGATCGAGGGACGCGGCTTCGCCTCGCGCGTCGTGGCGAGCCAGGATGAAGGCTTCCTCGCCTCGGAGTGCGTCTCCTGCGGCGCCTGTGTCGAGGCTTGTCCCACCACGGCGCTGCAGGAGAAGACTCTCCTCGCGCATCCACTTCCCGAACGGACGGTGACGACCACGTGCGGATACTGTGGCGTGGGGTGTTCGCTCAACGCTGAAATGAAAGGTGAAACCGTCGTGCGCATGGCGCCCGACCGGGAAGGCAAGGCCAATCACGGTCATGCCTGCGTCAAGGGTCGGTTCGCCTACGGCTACGCCACGCACGAAGATCGTGTCCGGACTCCGCTGATTCGCGCCAAGATCACCGACCCGTGGCGCGAAGCGACCTGGGACGAGGCGTTTCAATACGCCGCGAGCGAGTTCAAGCGTCTGCAGGCGAAGTACGGACGCGATTCCGTCGGCGGCATTACGTCCTCTCGCTGCACCAATGAAGAGGCATATCTCGTTCAGAAGCTGGTGCGCGCCGCCTTCGGCAACAACAACGTCGACACCTGCGCACGTGTATGCCACTCGCCGACGGGCTATGGATTGAAGCACACGCTGGGCGAGTCGGCCGGCACGCAGGCTTTCACGTCCATCATGAAGACGGATGTCGTTCTGCTCATCGGCGCCAATCCGACCGAGGGTCACCCGGTCTTTGCCTCGCAGCTGAAGCAGAGGTTGCGGCAGGGCGCGCATCTCATCGTCGTCGATCCGCGCACCATCGGCATTGTGCGTGCGCCGCACGTGCAGGCGGACTACCACCTGCAACTGCGTCCCGGAACGAACGTCGCGGTGATGAATGCGCTGTCGCATGTGGTCGTGACCGAGGGACTCACGCGGGAGTCCTACATCGCCGAGAGATGCGAGCAGCCTTCGTACGAGAAGTGGAAGGCGTTCGTTGCGCATCCGGATCGCTCGCCGGAGGCCACGGCAGATGTGACGGGCGTCCCCGCAGATCAGGTCCGCGCCGCTGCGCGGCTGTACGCGCAAGGCGGCAACGCAGCCATCTACTATGGTCTCGGCGTAACGGAACACAGCCAGGGCACCACCATGGTGATGTGCATCGCCAATCTCGCGATGGCAACCGGCAATCTCGGTCGCGAAGGCGTCGGTGTGAATCCGTTGCGCGGCCAGAACAATGTGCAGGGCTCGTGCGACATGGGCTCGTTTCCGCACGAGCTCACCGGTTATCGGCACATCTCGGATCAGGCCACGCGCGCGCTGTTCGAGTCCGCGTGGGGCGTCGTGCTCGAACGGGAGCCGGGATTGCGGATTCCCAACATGTTCGAAGCGGCGCTGGACGGCACCTTCAAAGGTATGTACGTCCAGGGCGAGGACATGGCGCAGTCGGATCCGAACACTCTGCACGTCACGGCGGCGTTGTCGGCCCTGGAATGCCTCGTCGTGCAGGACCTGTTCCTGAACGAGACTGCGAAGTATGCGCACGTGTTCCTGCCGGGCTCTTCCTTCCTCGAGAAAGACGGCACGTTCACCAACGCGGAGAGACGCGTCTCGCGCGTGCGTAAAGTCATGGAGCCGCTCGCTGGTCTGGAGGATTGGCAAATCACGGTGCGTCTCTCGAATGCGCTCGGGTATCCGATGAACTATGCGCACCCGTCCGAAATCATGGACGAGATTGCGTCGCTGACGCCGACCTTCACAGGGCTGAACTACGACAAGCTCGATCGGCTGGGCAGCATCCAATGGCCGTGCAACGCACGCGCGCCCGATGGCACGCCTACCATGCACATCGGGGAATTCGTGCGCGGCAAGGGCAAGTTCTTCGTGACCGACTACGTGCCTACGACCGAGCGCACGAACAGCCGCTATCCGCTGCTGCTGACGACCGGCCGCGTCCTGACTCAATACAACGTCGGCGCGCAAACGCGACGCACCCAGAACGTGGTGTGGCACGACGAAGATCGCCTCGAGATCCATCCGCACGATGCCGAGACACGCGGCGTCAATACCGGAGATTGGGTCGGAGTGGCGAGCAGAGCAGGGGACACGGTGATGCGAGCGCTCGTCACGGATCGCGTGCAGCCCGGCGTCGTGTACACGACTTTCCACTTCCCGGAGTCCGGCGCGAACGTGGTGACGACCGAGAACTCGGATTGGGCGACGAACTGCCCGGAGTACAAGGTCACCGCCGTGCAGGTCATCAGGGTCACGCAGCCAGCGTTGTGGCAGCAGCGTTTCCGCGAAATCAGCCAGCGGCAACGCATCTTGCGAGGCGATCGTGTCAGTCAGACCTGAGGTGCCCAGCTCGCCGCCCGATGAATTGTCGAGCTTTCGCCAGGTCAGCGTGGAGCGCGAGCAGGGCGGCGACGTCGAGTCGGTGACTGACTACGTGGCAGAGGAACGGCCGGTCGCTCTTCATTATTACCGCCTGCCGTACGTCGTGATGCTGGCTTCGCCGGCGGATCTGGAGGATCTCGGCGTCGGCTTCACGTTGAGTGAAGGAATCGTCGACGCTGCGGACGAGATTCGCGGCGTCGAGCTGGTCAGGGACGGCGAGGCTTTGGCAGTTCACCTCAACATCACCGGTGAACGCCTCTCCAGCATATTGCACCGCCAGCGCAATCTGACGGGTCGCACCGGTTGCGGCGTGTGCGGCGTCGAAACCGTGGAAGAAGCTATTCGACATCCTGCTCCGGTGGGCGCAGGAGTCCGCGTGACGAGTTCCGAGATCCATGCGGAGCTTGCCAAACTGCATACGCAGCAGCCGCTGAATCTCCGCACGGGCAGCGTGCACGCAGCGGCTTGGGCGCTGCCCGGGAAAGGTATTCAACTGATTCGGGAAGATGTGGGCAGGCACAACGCGCTGGACAAAGTCATCGGCGCGCTGGTTCGCGCTGGAACAGACTTGAGCGCCGGCTATCTCATCATCACCAGCCGTGCCAGCTATGAGATGGTTCAGAAGGCCGCAACCGTGGGCGTCTCCCTGGTCGTCGCCGTCTCCGCACCGACGGCATTGGCGATCGATCTGGCCGTGGAGACTGGTGTGACGCTCATCGGCTTCGCGCGCGCAGACCGTCACGTCGTGTATGCGCATCCGCAGCGCTTGCGAGACTGATGCTCATGGATCCTCATCATCTCGTGGCCATGGTGAACGAGATCGCCGCCTTCTTTGCTGGGGAGGACCCGGGGACGGCCGCGCCGAACGTCGCGAACCATTTGCGGCGTTACTGGGATCCGCGCATGCGCAAGCAGATCGTCGAGCACGCAAACAGCGGCGGCGAAGGCCTCTCTCAGGTGGCCAAGGCCGGCGTTGACCTGATCGCCAGATAGCAGACGAGATGCAGGCGACACTCTGCACGCTGAGCTTTATCGGCGCATTCACCGCCGTGAGTGTGCTCGCGTCGGAAACGATGCCTGCCGGACTCTACGAGGTCGTCACGCAGACCGCCATGCCGCACCTCGAGGAGAATCTCCGCTATGCGACTACTCGAGAGAATCGCTGCCTGACGGGCGAGGATCTCGCGTCGGCGTTCCCGGTCCTGAAATCGGCGTCTCTCGCGGACTGCAAGCTGCAGCACGAGAGTCGGAACCGTGACACCGTCTCCTATCTCCTCGTCTGCGAGGGTGGGCATGGGACTACCGGTAGTGCGAACTGGCGCTTCGCTGAGCAGCTGATCGTAGGGACGCTCAGCGTGAAGCTCGGCGGCAAGAACATGACTTTTTTTCAGCGCGTGACTGCGAAGCCTTTGGGTCAGTGCCCCCGGAACATTCCAAGCCGGCCCTGATTTAAAACTAGTGAGTCTCTCGTGATTGCTTCGTAGGGAACTCACTCACTCACGCTGGCGCCGCGCGAAGGCGTCACCTTCTATAGCTTGCGCGGGAGACATACATATGACGCGATCATCCGCATTGCTGGCATTGATAGCTGTTGGGTCCGCAACGTGTGCGCTGGCGCAAACGCCGCCGCCGACGCCAAACGATCCGACCGCTCCGAGCGCTGCCTCGAGTCCGCACCAGCGGGACGCTACTCGATCGACGGACGCCGCGGAGGCGACCCCGACACCGGGTGCAGAGCCATCGTCCACTGCCACGCCGCATCAGCGGGAAGTCACGCAGGGCAAGACGATGAAGGCCGTGACGCCGGAATCGTTTGCCTCGCAGGCTGCGGTCATCGGCAAGGCCGAGATCGAGCTGGGCCAGATCGCCCTCAAGAACACACAGGATGAGGGTGTGCGCAAATATGCCGAGCGCATGGTCAAGGATCACAGCGCCGCGGACAAGAAGCTGAAGGCTATTGCCGCGAAAGAAAACCTGCAGCTGCCGCAGTCGCTGGACGCGGAGCACGAGGCGTTGAAAACCAAGCTGCAGAGCTTGAAGGGCGAGGACTTCGATCGCGCCTACGTGAATGCGATGGCGAAGGGTCACGACAAGGCGGTTGCGCTGTTCGAATCTGCCTCGCAGCAGTCGCAGATGCCGGGCGAATTGAAGCAGTTCGCAGCGTCGACGCTACCGACGCTGGAACAGCACCAAGAGATGGCGCATTCGCTGCACGAAAAGTAAAGCGGAGCTAGCGCCGGGTCGAGTCGCACGACGGGAGTCCGTGCTCCCGTCGGCGTCTACTGCTTGCCGACCACCACCTCGCTGATCTGAATGACCGGCTGCAGGTCCGTGTACTTGGGAATATCGGACATGATTTCCTTGGCATGGGGGCCGAAGCCGCGCTGAAACGCTTCGATGGAATCGCAGAAGATGTGGCACATGCCGACGTAAGTCGCCGGCGCCCCGGGCGTGCCGCCTGCCAGTCCCTTATCGACGGTGTAGAACCTGCAGTTGTCTCCCATTCGTTCCTTCACTAGCGGCATGTGCTTGTCGCGATAGTAGTCGTGGTCGAATCGCGCTCCAGGCGTGTTCGGATACATGACGCTGACCTTGATCATGGCGGTCTCCTGCTGGCGGCATTTGCTGCGGAAAACGTGCATGATGCGCGCGGGGCAAGCCAATCGACAACCGCCTTGGATGGAAGGCAATCATGTCCGCCGATCACCCGATTGACGCCGTGCCGGGCCTCCTCGTGCCCGGCTTGCTCGATAAAGAACGCACGATCGCGCCGCGGACGTTCAACCGCTGGCTCGTGCCTCCGGCCGCTCTGGCTATCCATCTGTCGATCGGCATGGCGTACGGCTTCAGCGTGTTCTGGCTGCCGCTATCGCGTGCGATCGGCGTACATGAGCCGGTTGCTTGCGAAGGCGTCGGGTTCAGCGGACGCGTGTTCTCGACGAGCTGTGACTGGCCCGTCTCGATGCTTGGCTGGACCTACACCTTGTTCTTCGTTTTTCTCGGGTCGGCCGCCGCGATATTCGGTCACTGGCTCGAGCGGGCAGGTCCGCGCAAGGCGGGAGTAGTTGCGGCGCTGTGCTGGTGTGGCGGCCTGTTCATCTCAGCAGTTGGCGTTTACACGCATCAGATTTGGTTGCTGTGGCTGGGATCCGGGGTGATCGGCGGCATCGGACTTGGACTGGGCTACATCTCGCCCGTCTCCACGCTGATCAAGTGGTTCCCCGATCGGCGTGGTGTTGCGACGGGACTTGCGATCATGGGTTTTGGCGGTGGCGCGATGATCGGTGCCCCGCTGGCCGACCGATTGATGAACCTGTTCGCGAGCGAGACTTCGGTAGGCGTCTGGCAGACTTTCGTCACGCTGGGCGCGATCTATTTCGTTTCGATGATGTTGGGGGCATTCGGTTACCGATTGCCACCGGCCGGATGGCAGCCCGCGTCGGGCGCTGTGAAGGCAGAGAAGCCACTCGTCACATCGGCACATGTGCACGTAAACACTGCGATCCGCACGCCGCAGTTCTGGCTGCTGTGGGGAGTGCTGTGTCTCAACGTGAGTGCGGGCATCGGCGTCATCGGCATGGCCTCACCGATGCTGCAAGAGGTTTTCGGCGGTCAGCTGATTGGAATTCCCGCGAGACTCGCGCAGCTGGCGGAAAACGATCGCGCGCAGGTGGCGACCATCGCGGCGGCATTTGCCGGTTTGCTGTCGCTGTTCAATATCGCTGGGCGCATCTGCTGGGCGTCAGCCTCGGACGTCCTCGGCCGCAAACTGACGTACACCATCTTTTTTCTGCTGGGGTTCGCGTTGTATGTATCAGCCCCGATCGCTGGTGAAGCCGGCCGCATCGGCTTCTTCGTGGCGATCTTCTGCGTGATTCTCACCATGTACGGCGGTGGCTTCGCGACCGTGCCCGCTTACCTAGCCGATCTCTTCGGTACGCAACACGTCGGCGCGATCCATGGCCGCCTGCTGACCGCATGGTCCGTCGCCGGCATTCTGGGTCCCGTCGTCGTCAACTACATCCGCGAGTTCCAACTCGCACGCGGAGTGCCCGCGCATCAGGCGTACAACATCACGATGTATGTGCTCGCCGCGATGTTGCTGCTCGGGCTGTTGTGCAATCTGCTGCTGCGCCCCGTCAATGCGAAGCATCACATGACCGAGGAGCAGATTGCGAAGGAGCGCGCCACCCCGCTTGCGCGCCATTCGAGTTCCGCATCCGCCACCGCGTCGACCCTCACGACCGCTACGGCAAACTATGGCTTGCTGCTCGCTCTCGCATGGGCTGCGGTTGCGCTGCCGCTGGCATGGGGTGGATGGATCACGCTGAGCAAGGCCCTGGTCTTTTTCAAATAGCCATGGCGGAACCTACCGTTGCGGAGTTGGCGCTGGATGCAGAGCGCGAGTTTCGTGCCGCCTTCGCCCCGGCGCTGGGGACAGCATCGCGCCAGACATTCGGTGAGTCCAACTATCGCGGTGGCTTCAAGCTGGTCTTCGCTCACGCTGCAGGCCGGTGCGAGGTCGTGTACTCGGACATGGAAATGGAAGTCAGCCTGAATGGAAAGGAAATCTTCGGGTCCAAAGTGCATGCTGGTTTTGAAGGCAACATGTTCTCTCACGAGCACCTGCGGGAGTATCTTCCTCGTATCGCTGCAAGTGCCGCTGCCGCAGGAACCGCATTGTGATCGCACAACGGCTGGGTCTCGTCTCATTGGTGGTCGATGACTATGACGACGCGCTTGCATTCTTCGTCGGCAAGCTCGGTTTCAGTTTGGTGGAAGATACTGTCGTCCCGGAACAGTCGAAGCGCTGGGTTGTCGTGGCGCCTCCGGGAGCAAGTGAATCACGGCTCTTGCTGGCCAAAGCGTCAAACGAAGAGCAGAAGTCGCGCATTGGTTCGCAGGCGGGCGGCCGGGTATTCTTGTTTCTCTATACGAACAACTTTTGGCGAGACTACGAGCGCTACAAGGCAAATGGCATAGCGTTCGTCCGCGAACCCAAGCGCGAACCGTACGGCATGGTCGCAGTGTTCAAAGACCTGTACGGAAACTTGTGGGATCTGCTGGAGCCGAGCGATGCAAACCGGAGCGCCTGACAACGCGCTGCGCGCCTGCGTTGTTGTCGGGTCATTGCTGCTGCTCTCATTGGCTGCGCTCCGTCGCGGCATAGCCAAGATCACCGAGCTGATCGCCGCGGATGTGGGAGCAAACCGATGATCGTGAGCAGTCGGCCGACATGGTCACTGAATCGTTATCAGTTGCTGGCTGTGCTGTCGTACTCAGTCATGTTCGTGGTGCTCAACTCACTTGGAGGAGTGTGGGCCAAGGCCTCCTTGCTCGGATGGGCGCCATTTCTACCTGTTGCGTATGTGACTGGCTCGATGGGGGCTTCTGTGCGGGAAGGTCAGTGGGGGTTTCTCGTGGGAGCAGCAGTGGGTATCGGCGTTCAAAGTTGGGCACTGCTGTGCTTGTGGACTGCGTGGCGTAGGTGGCGAGCGTCCAGATGAATCCAACACCCATGCATCTCCGGACTGTGTTGATCACTGCGTTCGCAACGGTGTTGCTCGCCCTGGCGCCGGTGACGATTGCCGCTGACCTCAACTGGCGCTCGCTGGACCCCAACCGCTCACTCCAGGGGTGGAGCGTTCGTGGCGGCAAGGCTGAGTTCACGGTCGCGGGCCAGGAAATCGTCGGGCGGTCGGTCCTCAGCTCCCCGAACAGTTTTCTCGTCACGGATGCGACCTTCGGCGATTTCATTCTGGAATACGATGCCAAGGTGGACCCCCGACTCAACTCCGGGGTCATGGTGCGCGCCGAGCGTCGGCCCGAATACCGCAACGGTGTGGTCTTTGGCTACCAGGTCGAGATCGACTCCAGCGCGCGTGCCTGGAGCGGCGGGATCTACGATGAGCAGCGCCGGGAGTGGCTGAATACGCTTGCTCGCAACGCTCCGGCGCGTGCGGCTTTCAAGGTCGGCGAGTGGAATCACTTCCGTGTCGAGGCGCTGGGCAATCGCATTCGCACCTTCGTCAACGGCGTCGCAGCGGCGAACCTGATCGATGACATGACGCCGCGAGGGTTCATCGGTCTGCAAGTGCACTCTGTCGATGACGGTCCGAAGCTCGCAGGGCTGGAAGCGCGCTTCCGCAATATCCGCATTTTGACGCAGAACGTGGCAGCCGACGCGACGCCGCTCGATCCCGCAGCGGACGAATACAACTACATTCCCAACCGGCTTACCGATGCGCAGGTCGCGCAAGGTTGGCGTCTACTGTGGGATGGCACCTCGACGAATGGCTGGCACGGCGCGACTCTGCCCGGGTTCCCAGATCACGGCTGGACGATTCGAGACGGTGTGCTGAGCGTAGACGCCGCAACGGGCGGGGAGTCGACCAACGGCGGCGATATCATCACGCGGGAAGAGTTCGCGAACTTCGAGCTCGAGCTCGACTTCCGCATCACTCCCGGCGCGAACAGCGGCATCAAATATTTCGTCGATCCACAGCTCGGCCCCACGCTGGGTCTGGCAGGCTCCGCGATCGGATTGGAGTTCCAGATTCTCGACGACGAGCGCCACCCCGATGCCAAGCTCGGCGTGCGCGGCAATCGTACTGCCGGCTCCCTCTACGACCTGATCCCGGCCACCAATCTCGACGAGCCCGGTCGCAGCGCCAAGCGAGTTCTGCCTCCAGGAGAGTGGAATCGCGCGCGGATCGTGGCCACCGGGCGTCATGTCGAACACTGGCTCAACGGAGTGAAGGTCGTCGAGTACGACCGCGGCACGCAGCTGTTCCGTGCGCTGGTGAGCAACAGCAAGTACAAGGACATGCCTGGATTCGGCGAACGCGAGCGTGGCCCGATCCTGTTGCAGGATCATGGCAACGCGGTCTCGTTCCGATCCATCAAGATCCGCTCACTCTGAATCGGGTGGTGCCCATGCTTACGCGCCGTTCTCTATTGGCAGGTGCGATCGCAAGTGTCGCAGCCGGCGGAGCCCTGTCTTTCTCAGCCCGAAGTTACGCGCGGATCAAGGGCGCCAACGACCGGTTGCGAGTTGCAGTCATGGGGATGAACGGTCGCGGCATGGCGCATGTCAGCGCGTTCGCGGCCGCATCGAATATGCAGGTGACTCACCTGGTGGATGTCGACTCGAATGTTCTGCGCACGCGCGGCGCGGAAGTCGAGCGCAAGCACGGTCCGACGAAATTGGAACATGACTACCGTCGCGTGTTGGACAGCAAGTCTGTCGACATCCTGTCGGTTGCAACTCCGGATCATTGGCACGCCAAGGCGGCGTTCGACGCCATGTCGGCCGGCAAGCATGTCTATCTGGAGAAACCGTGTGGGATCGCTCCGTCCGAAGGCGAAGCGCTGATCGACGCTCAGAAGCGTTCCGGGCTCGTGCTGCAAGTGGGCAATCAGCAGCGCTCGAGCGCAGAAACTCGAGAGCTCGTGTCGCTCGTGCACGAGGGCTTGCTCGGCGAGATCTACGCGGCAGACACCTGGTACGCCAACAACCGGAAGTCGATCGGTGTGGGCGTCGATGGCCCGCCGCCAGCCAATCTCGATTGGGATCTGTGGCAAGGTCCCCGGCCGCGGCGCACCTATCGCAGCAATGTCGTTCACTACAACTGGCACTGGTTCTGGCACTGGGGCACCGGCGAGCTGTGCAACAACGCCGTGCATGAGGTGGACATCGCCCGTTGGTTGATGGGTGTGGAATTTCCGGAACGAGTCTCGGCCCGCGGCGAGCGTCGCTTCTACCAGGGCGACGACTGGGAGATGTACGACACGATGCGACTGGAGCTGACGTTCGCCGGCGGCCGCGTGATTCGGTGGGATGGTCACAGTTGCAATGCGGTCGCACGCTACGACCGCGGCCGCGGCACGCTGATCTACGGCACCAAGGGTGCCGCTATCGTGGATCGCAACGGCTACGAAGTCTTCGACCTCTCAGGCAAGAGCGTTCGGAAGGCTGTAGCACGTGCTACGAGCAGTACCACCGATACTGTGGGCGAGGGCGCGCTCGATATCCTGCACGTCGACAACTTCGCAGCCGTGATCCGCGGCAACACCTCGGCGTTGGCGTCACCGATTCGCGAAAGTCACATCAGTACGCTGCTGTGCCATCTCGGCAACATTGCCTACCGCACCAGGACGGACTTGGTGTGCGACATCGCGACCGGGCGTCCGGCGAGCACTGCTGCGCTCGCGTATTGGACACCGGAGTATGAGCCGGGATGGGAGCTCGTTGCCCGCAGCGCTCATTGATTTCGCGACACATTGAGCGTATTCAATTTCGAGCGCACGGATCAGGAGGGTTCGGCAATGGCAGGCACATGGACCACGCTGACCAACGCGCCGCCCGCAGCGGTCGCAACAATGCTCTTGATGACCGACGGATCAGTCCTCGCGCAAGGTGTGAGTACGAATCAGTGGTACCGGCTCGCACCAGATCTGAACGGCAGCTACGTTAACGGCACCTGGTCGACACTCGCGGCCAGCGTGCATGCGCCGCTCTATTACGCCTCCGGAGTTCTTCGCGACGGGCGCGTCATCGTGGCGGGTGGCGAGTACGACGCCGGCGCAATGGTCTGGCTGCTGAACGTCGAGCTCTACGATCCCATTGCGAACACCTGGACGACTCTGCCGAACCCGTCAGGGTGGTTCCGCATGGGTGATGCTCCAGGTTGCGTGCTACCCGACGGACGCTTCTTTGTCGGTCAGGTCGGTATGCGAAGCACCGCCATCTACGATCCCGCAACGAACACCTGGGCGGCCGCAGCCGACAAGATCAATAGCGTCGGCGAGGAAAGCTGGTCGTTGCTGCCGGACGGCACGATCCACGCCGTTGATTGTTCAAACCCAGCCAACGCCGAGAAATACATCATTGCGTCCAATCAATGGGTCGCTGCGGGTGTGACACCTCAGGTCCTGGTCGACTCGATTTCTGAAATCGGTCCGTCCGTACTGCTGCCTGACGGCCGATTGTTCGTCATCGGCGCGACCGGTTTTACCGCTTTGTACACGCCGCCGCCGATCGCCAATCAGCCTGGAACGTGGACGCAAGGACCGTCCATTCCTCAGGTCAATCCGAATCAGGCACTGGGACCGGTGGATGCGCCAGGGTGCGTACTGCCAAATGGGAACGTACTGTTCTCAGCTTCGCCCATTACCATTCCGGCATCGTTCCAGTCACCGACGTTCTTCTTCGAGTACGACCCCGTCGCCAACTCGATTACCCATGTGCCTGAACCGTCGACCTCCGCTAGCCGCTGTTATCTCGGCAGACTGTTGATCCTGCCGAACGGGCAAATTCTGTACAGCTACTACAGCACGACGGTCAGCGCATATACGCCGAGCGGCGGACCGGATCCGGTTTGGAGGCCAACCATCACGTCCTGCCCGGCGTCACTGCGGCGGGGCCGGACGTACAAGCTGTCCGGACGTCAGATCAATGGCCTCAATCAGGGCTCTTATTACGGCAACGATGCGACCAACGCGACGAACTACCCCATCGTCCGGCTCGAATCGACCACGTCTTCCGAGGTTTACTATTGTCGTACCTCCAACTTCTCGACCATGGGGTTGCAGACGGGAACGATCATCCATTCGTGCTCGTTCAGGGTTCCCAGCTCCATGCCGGTGGGCTCGTACTGCCTTCGCGTGATCGCTAACGGAATTCGCTCGGCCTGCCGGACCGTCAGCGTCACGAACAAGTGGTTCAAGGAGCTGAAGTGGGAGATCAAAGAGAAGCAGGAAATCATCGAGAACATCAAAGAGCTGGTGGATACGAAAGTGAAGCGCATTCCCGACATCGACTTGAAGATCAATGAGCAACTCGACATCTTCAAACGGGCGGAGGAGGAATGGTTGAAGACCGTCCGGGACCTTGCTGCCGGCGTCGACTCCATTACGGCCGAGATGTCGCGAACCTTCATTGGTCCGGAGGAGCGGCCACAAGTGGATGTCCCGCCGCCAGTCGTCGAAAAGCTGGAGCCGCGCAAGATCTCCGCTGCGGAAGCACGGCGTGAGACGGAGAAGATCGTGTTCGCCGACGGCCGCACGGGGATCGTTCGAGACAAGAAGATGGAGGAGTTCCACGAGAAACTGCACAACATCTATCGTTCCGGTGGCGCCGAGATCGACGGCGCCCCGCGTAAGAAGGGTCGAGGGCGAGGGCGCGGCCGCTCGAAGGATGACAGCAGCTCGTGATCGTCGTATTGGGGAGTCGGCTCGATACTGTCACCGACTCCTTGGTTCGAGCACTACCGGCCGCCGTGCTATGCAGCGCCGAAGATCTCACGGTGCCCGGCTGGACGTGGCCTCTCGGTTATGGGCATGCCGATCGCTGGGTCGTTCAGGGCCAGATCGTCGACGATCGGGAAATTACCGGCGTGCTCGTGCGCCGGACTTGGGTCTATCCAGAAGAGCTCGTTCGAACACATCCCGACGATCGAGAGTATCTGGCAGCTGAAACGCTCGCATTTCTCACGTTCGTGCTGGCGCGAACGGGCGCTCGGGTCATCAACCCGGTGCAGGGCGACGCGATCGGAGAAGAGATTTTTCGGATCGAGCGGTGGCTGCCTGCAGCCATCGCTGCCGGTCTCGAACCCAAGCCCCTGCGGCTCTCTGCGCGGCACCAAGCAGCAGCTCTCGATCTTGCCTTCACGATAGAAGTAGTGGGCCGCGACGCGTTCCGCAGCCCATCGAGCGACCTGGCAACCAAGTCAATCGACTGCGTCCGTCTGTTGGGGCTCGCTTATGCCGTGCTGGTGTTCGACGCGGAGAATCGGCTTGCGGCGATTTCAGCGGCGTCGTGCCCATCCTCCGCTGCATTGCCAGCGCTCGCGGCTCTTCTGAACAGGCGGGTCTCGCGATGATCCTGGTCTGGGGCTCGGACGAGGATCCACCGATTGCCGACGTCACGGACGAATTGCGCGCACGCAATGCGGATGTCGTAAGGATCGACAATCGGTTGCTTGCGACCACCGATTTCGACGTGACCCTCGCGCCCGAACCGGAGGGCTGGATCGAGGTCCAGGGCAGGCGGTTCGTGCTGGACTCGATCTCCGGAATCTATCTGCGCCCGCAACCGGTTCGCGATCAGCAACTCCATCCAGCGAGCAGCTCTTTGCTCGCCATCGCGTCGCTGTTGGACACCAGGGTGGTCAACCGCCCGACCGCGGGTCGATCGAATCTTTCAAAACCGCTGCAGCTCGCGCAAATCGAGCACGCCGGCTTCGCGGTGCCGCCCACTCTGGTGACGACCGATCCCGCTGCGGCCCGCAGTTTTCTCGCTGAACACGGGCGCATCGTCTACAAGTCGATCAGCGGCATCAGGAGCATCGTCTCGTCGCTCGACGGCAGCGATGCTGCTCGCCTGGATAACGTCGCGACCGGGCCGGTGCAGCTGCAGCGTTGGATCGACGGGGTCGACCTCAGGGTCCATGTCGTCGGGCGCCGCTGTTTCGCGACGGCGATCGAAGCGCAGGCCACGGATTACCGCTACGGGTCGGCGCCTGACCACATCAAGATGATGAGCACTGATGTCGATGATGATCTTGCAGGCCGTTTGGTCGCGCTCACCGCAAGCATGGGCTTGCTCGTCGCCGGGATCGATTTGCGCATCACACCGGACGATGAATGCATCTGCTTTGAGGTCAACCCATCACCAGGCTTCAGTTTCTACGAGGATGCGACGGGGCTGCCGATTGCAGCCGCCATCGCCGACTTGCTCATGCGAACTGACGATGGTTAACAGACGTCTGTCACGTACCCGGCGCTGCCGGCCCAGCGCCGCCCAGCGCGAGCATGAGCTGCGCGGTGTCCATGTAGCGTTGCGCCTGTGCGCGGACATAGCCGAGGCGCGCTTGCTGGTAGCGGCGCTCCGCGTCTAGTACTTGCAGCACGCCGACATTGCCTTCGTTGTAGCTCTGCCGTGTCATCGTGACTGTGTCGCGTGCGGCGGCTTCAGCGTTCTCCTGCGCGTGGAGCTGCTCGGCGCCGTTGTCGAGCGCTTCGAGCGAGTCCGCGACCTGGCTGAACGCGGCGAGCACGGTTTCCTCGTAGTTCGCCGCGCTGGAGCGCATCGCATCGACCGCGGCGCGTTGCTCCGCGCGCAGCGTGCCCCCATGGAAGATCGGTGCAACGAGTCCGCTCGCGATACTCCATACGTTGCCCATCTCGTCGAAGAGCGCGCCGGTCGTGACCGATTGCTGTCCGATCGAGCCGGTGAGATCGATGCGCGGATAGAGATTGGCTGTCGCAACGCCGACCGCTGCCGTTGACGCATGCAGCTGCGCTTCGGCAGACAGAATGTCGGGGCGTCGCCGCGCGAGCTCGGAGGGCAAACTCACCGGTAGTTGCGCCGGCAATGTGAGCTGCGCGAGATCGAGCTCGGGGAGCGATGGATCTGCGGGGCCGGTACCGAGGCTCAGTGCGAGCGCGTGCCGTGCTTCAGCGAGCTGTTGCCTGAGCGCTGGCAGCTGCGTCATGTCGCTCGCGAGCTGCGACTGCGCGCTCACGACGTCGAGCTTCGAGACCGAGCCAGCATCGAATGCGAGCTGTACGAGCTTCAGGTTCTCGCGATCGCGATCGAGCAGCGCTTCGACCGTCGCGATCTGCGCGCGGAGCGACGCGACCTCGAGCGCCTGGTTCACCGCATTGCCCGTGACCATGAGCTGGGCGGCTTCGACTTGATGCTGCTGATATTCCGCGAGCGCAGCTTGCTGCTCGATGGAACGCGTGAGGCCGCCAGCGATGTCGAGGGAGTAGCTCACGGTGGCACCGACCGAGAAATACGTGAATGGCGGCGGCTTCGGCAGCGGGCCGAGGAACTGCGCACCGTACTTCTGACGCCCGACGCCGGCAGTCGCATCGATCTGCGGCCAGCGGCCGCCGCTCTTGGCATTCACGAGCTCTTGCGATTGCGCGAGCGACCATTGCTGCGCGGTGAGCCGGCGATTGTTAGCGAGCGCCCGCTCGACGATCTGGTCGAGTGCATTCGAGTGAAAGAACTGCCACCACTCGTTCGCCGGGCTCTGGCCAAGCAAGAGCTCCTGACGCTCGGCGGGACGAGCATCCGTCTCAGTCGCCGTCCTCGGCGCGATGTACTGCTGCGCTTGCGGCGGATCGGGACGCTTGAAATCGGGACCCACGGCGCAACCGGCAAGCAGGGTTGCGACGACGGCGGCAACGAGCGTTGAGCGTGTCGGTGTCGGTTTCATTCGGCTACTCCGCAATCGCCGGCTGCGTGCTTGGCGCTGCAGTTCTCGGCGCACGCAACAGCACGACGAGCGGGATTGCGATGACGGTCAGGACCAGCATCAGCTTGAAGTCGTTGTTGTACGCGATCATCGCCGCCTGCTGCGTCACTGCTGCGTTCAGGCGGGCGAGGTGCTCCGCCGTCGGCAGACCTGCGCTCAACGATGAAGTCAAGCCGTCACCAAAGGGGGTCACGTGCTCGGCGAGTCGCGAATGCATGATCTGCGTGTTGCGCACCAGCAGTGTGGTCACCACGGAGATACCGATGCTCGAGCCGAGATTGCGCATGAGACTGAAGAACGCAGTGCCTTCGTTGCGCAGATGCGGCGAGAGCGTCGAGAACGCGATCGTCGACAGTGGCGCGAACACGCAACCGGTGCCGATGCCCTGCAGCAGGCCCGACCAGACGACTTCATTCGAATCCATCTGCAAATAGAAGTTGGTCATCCACCACAGCGATACGGCAGTGAGGGTGAGCCCGATGGCCATGACGTAGCGGCCGTCCACGCGACTGCCGAGGCGACCGACGATCACCATCGCGATGAGCGTGCCGATGCCGCGTGGCGCGGTGACAAGGCCGGTCAGCACGACCGGATAGCCGAGCAGGCTCTGCAGGAGCGGGGGCAGCAGCGCCAACGTTGCAAACAGCACGACGCCGACGATGAAGATGAAGAGATTGCCGGCGAGGAAGTTGCGATCCTTGAACAGCGCCGGACTGATGAACGGCGCCTTGCGCGTCGTGAGCAGGTGGATGACGAAGAGGTACACGCAGACGAGACAGATGCTCGCTTCGACCCAGGTCTCGAGACTGTTGAACCAGTCGTTCGACTGCCCGCGGTCGAGCATGAGCTGCAGGCTCCCGACCGCGAGCGACAGCGATGCGAAACCGAAGAAGTCGAACCGCGACAGTCGCAGCGTCGTCTCCTTCATGAAGGCGAGCACGCCGAAGAAGCAGAGGATGCCGATCGGTACGTTGATATAGAAGACCCAGCGCCAGCTGTATTGCTCCGTCAGCCAGCCGCCGAGCGCGGGGCCGAGAATCGGGCCGATCGTGACGCCCATGACCCACACCGTCATCGCGCGTCCGTGGCGCTCTGGCGGATTGATGTCGAGGAGCGTGGCCTGCGACATCGGGATCAGTGCTGCGCCGGCCAACCCCTGCACGAGACGCGCGAGCACGATCTCCTGCAGCGATTCCGCGAGGCCGCACAGTGCCGAGGCGAGCGTGAAGCCGAAGATCGAGAACAGAAAAATCTTGCGACGACCGAAGCGGCCCGCGAGCCAGCCCGAGAGCGGCGTCATGATCGCGGCGGCGACGATGTACGACGTCAGCACCCACGACATCTGATCCTGCGTCGCGGAGAGATTTCCCTGGATGCGCGGCAGCGCGACGTTGGCGATCGTGTTGTCGAGCGCCTGCATGACCGAGGCGAGCATCACGGACACCGTGATGAGGCCTCGATGCGGCACCTCGCGGGCGGTGCCCGGAATTGTGGCGGCTGCGGCGCTCATCGACTCGCGGTTGCAGGTCCGGTGTCGGCAGCGTACTCATCGGGCAGCTGCTCGTTTGCACTGAAGAGATGACGCTGATAGCGCGTGTCGACGTTCACGGTTGCCGAGAGGCCGGCATGCAGCGGATACGACGCGTCGAGCTGCCCGAGCTCTATGCGGACAGGCAGGCGCTGCACCACCTTCACCCAGTTGCCGGTCGCGTTCTCGGCCGGCAGCATCGAGAACTGCGAGCCGGTCCCAGGACTCACGCTCACGACCTTGCCCGTGAACGTCTTGCCCGGGTAGCTGTCGATGCGGACACTCGCCGTCTGACCCGCGCGCATGTGGGCGAGCTGGTCCTCCTTGAAATTTGCTTCGAGCCACACGTCGTGCG
>Ga0075421_100002635_pt1 | contig 21431 bp, 19 predicted proteins | sample SoiMetdeltSBSDD5_FD_75292 | JGI IMG/M metagenome (GOLD analysis project Ga0075421, IMG submission 75292) | Bulk soil microbial communities from a Populus tree surrounding site in Tennessee, USA - Soil MetaG P. deltoides SBSDD5 | ecosystem: Environmental > Terrestrial > Soil > Tree plantation...
CGCGGCGAGGTGCGCGCCGTATGCTCGGTGTCCGACCGCGTCCGCCCTGGCGTCGCCTGGATGCCGTTCGGCGGGTTCGTCGATGCGGGCGGCACGCGGCGCGCCGTCAACGTGCTCACCGCCGAAGAGCCCACCGACTGGGGCGGCGGCAGCGGCTTCTATGACGCGTTCGTCGAGGTCTCGCCGGCCGAACCACACCAGGCCTGAGGCCGCTCAACCCGAACGTAAAGGAAAGCGCGAACGTCACTCACGGAACGCTGCCGCGAAACGCCGCAGGCCTTCGTCGATTCGCGCGAGCGGAATCGCGCCATAGCCGATGACGAATCCCTGCTGAACCGGACGAGCGCCACAGAACCGCGACAGCGGCGACATCGCGACGCCGGCCGCGCGGGCGCGAGCGAGCACGCGATCGACGTCCACGCCAGCGCGCGTACGAAATGTGAGGTGAAGCCCGGCAGCCGACGGAACGCGCTCGAGCCAGTCACTGAAGCTGCGCTCGACGGTCGTGACAATCCGCGCCCGCCGGACCGCGTACTCCCGCGACGCCTTCCGGACATGGCGAGCCAGCAGCCCCTCGTCGATGAATCGACTGAGCGCCATCTGCGTCGGCAGCTCGCCATGCCAGTCGGTCAGCCGCTTGGCGTTGCGAAGAGCCGGCCGGAGCGACGCCGGCGCGACCATGAAGCCGAGGCGCAACGCCGGCAGCATCACCTTCGAGAACGACCCTACATAGATCACTCGTCCGCGGCGATCGAGACTCTGCAGCGGATCGAGCGGACGACCCTCGAAGCGGAACTCGCTGTCGTAGTCGTCCTCGATCACGATCGCGTTGCGGCGCTCGGCCCACGCGAGGAGCCCGGCTCGACGCGCCAGCGACATGGGCACTCCGAGCGGAAATTGATGTGACGGCGTCACGTACGCCAGCCGCGCCGAACGCGGCAGGGCCGACACGATGATGCCTTCGTGGTCCACGGGCACACCGACGACGCGCGCGCCGAGACTCTGAAACAGCTCGCGCGCCGGCGGATAGCCCGGCTCTTCGACGGCCACCGTCGTTCCAGGCTCGATCAACACCCGACCCGCGAGATCGAGCGCCTGTTGTGCCCCGTGCGTGACAACCACATCGTCGGCGCCGGCACGAACCGATCGGGCGACGCCGACGTACCGCGCGATCGACGCGCGCAGCCGCTCGGGTCCGGCAGGGTCGCTGTAGCGGGCACCACGCACGGCCGAGGGACGGAGCTCTCTGGCGACGAGGCGCCGCCATGACGTGAGCGGAAACAGGCGGGCATCGGGAACGCCGACACCAAAATCGTACGACGGAGGCGCGCCGTGTGCCCGTTCCGGCTCCGCGATCGATTGCCACACTGCTCTGGGCGAGACGTCCGTACCGGCCGGGGCGCTTCGATGCTGCCCGGACGAGACCGCTTCGGCGCTCACGAACGTTCCCGACCCGACCTTGCTGACGATGATGCCTTCGGCGACCAGCCGATCGTAGGCCACGGTCACGGTGTTTCGCGCGACGTCAAGATGCTCCGCGAGCTCGCGCGTCGGCGGGAGGCGCTCACCGGACCGCAGCCGGCCATCGACGATCGCGTCGAGCAGCTGGCGGTAGATCCGCGCGGAGAGATCGCCTCGTCCGCCGAGACTCACATGAACGTCCATCGGCCCACTCTGAATTGGACCAATAGTATTTGTCAATATTGGCTCTTGTGAGGGTCCAATCGCACGGGTATCGTCGGGTCATGTCCTTCATCACACCTTCGAGCCTCGACAGGCACCCGCGCCAACGACTGCACGTCCTCGATGCGGAGATGAGCTTTGTCGATGCCGGTCATGGCGACCCGATCGTGTTCCTGCACGGGAATCCGACCTCGTCCTATCTGTGGCGGAACATCATTCCTTTCGTGAGCGGCCTCGGCCGCTGTCTCGCGCCTGATTTGATCGGCATGGGTCTCTCGCGCTCGGCGTCGGTTCATCGCCCGCGCTTCGCCGATCACAGCCGCTACCTGGACGCCTGGTTCGATGCGCTGCACCTCGATCGCCAGGTCGTCCTCGTCGTCCACGACTGGGGCTCGGCGCTTGGCTTCGACTGGGCGCGGCGTCATCCCGATCGTGTGGAAGCCATCGCCTACATGGAGGCGATCGTGCAACCTCGCCGCTGGGAGGATTTTCCAAACGGCCGCGATGCGATGTTTCGCGCTCTTCGGTCGGATCAAGGGGAGCGCATGGTGCTCGACGACAACTTCTTCATCGAGACCATCCTGCCGAAGAGCGTGATTCGGCCGCTGAGCGAAGAGGAGATGACGGCGTATCGCGTTCCGTTCCGAACGCGTGAGTCGCGGTGGCCGATGCTCGTGTTCCCGCGCGAGCTGCCCATCGACGGTGAGCCGCCCGACGTCGTGAAGGCCGTCGAGGACTACGGACAGTGGATGGCATCGAGCGACATTCCAAAGCTGTTCATCTCCGCGGAACCGGGAGCGCTCCTGACCGGACGCGCGCGCGACTTCTGCCGGACGTGGCGCAACCAGCGGGAGGTGACCGTCAACGGGATTCACTACGTGCAGGAGGATTCACCCGTCGAGATCGGGCGGGCGCTGCAATCCTTCGTCGCAGCCGTTCGATGCCGGAGAGAGCAGGAGGTGACATCGTGAAGACACGTATCAACTACAGCAAGGTTGCACCTGGAACGTACGAGGCGATGGACGCGCTGGATCGCTACATTCAGGAGTGCGGCATCGAACGCTCGCTCATCCTGCTCGTCCAGCTGAGGGCATCACAGATCAACGGATGCGCCTACTGCCTGGACATGCACTGGAAAGACCTGCGGGCGATCGGGGAGAACGAGCAGCGTCTGTACTCGCTCGACGCCTGGCGCGAGTGTCCCTACTACACCGATCGTGAACGCGCGGCGTTGGCATGGACCGAGGCCGTCACGCGAATCGCCGTCGATCATGCGCCCGACGAGGTGCACGAACGGGTGCGGCCGCACTTCAGCGAGAAGGAACTGGCGGATCTGACGTTGACGATCGCGGCGATCAATGCGTGGAACCGGCTCTCCATCGCCGCCCGTCTCACACCTGGGACGTATCAGGTCGCGAGCGTCGCGGCAGGGTTGTGACTCGCGGCGGTGCGATGCTCTCCAGCGTCTTCAGAGCCGACTTCGCTTTGGCTGTACGCACGGCCTTCCAGTCGGCGTCGACGCGCTGGTGCTTGAGGTCAGTGAGGTACGCGTACTCGGGCGACATCAGGTCCGCGGGCCTGGTCTTCGCCCAGCTTCGCGCAAACTCATCGAACGTCGGCGCTTCTCCGCGCGTCCAGAAGTCCATTGCGAGCACCCGGGCGACGGCGCCGTCCTGGAAGCGGCCCGCGGTCAGGTCGCGAAGCAGCCGCAGGACGCCCTTGTGTTCCTTTGCGTACCAGCGATAGTAGAGACGATCCCGAGGCCCGAGCCGCGCCGGCGGATTCTCCTCGCGGACGATCGCCGCTGGGATGCACGTGGCCCGACCGACATCACCGGTCGCGAGGTACCGCCGGACACGGGCGAGCACGATCGGCTTGCGATCGCTGTCCTTCGTGACCTTCACTTTGCCGTTCGCGTACTCGGCCACGATCTTGTACGGAATCCCGCGGGCGGAGCAGAAGCCGCGAATCTCCTCGAGGTTCATGTAGTTCAATTCCTCGAGGAGCCGAGCGCGCTCGTCTGTGTTTAGCTGCGACAGGAAGTTGCGCAAGGTGTCTAGTATCAACCAACCTCGTGCGCAGCCACACGGAATCGATGGCTCCCCCCTTCAGCGGCCGCCGAGCTCGTTGGCATTTGCCACTGCCTGCCAGGCGGTGAGGGCTTTCGCGAATGCGCGGCGCAGAAGTCGGCGTACGTGTTGCTACTTGGATCTCCATGGGATTTCGTTTGAAGAAGGATGAGTCATTTGGGCCCGGCCTCGCACGCGTCGTTGGCCAGGAGCTTCGATCGGCAATCGAGCAGCTGACGTCCAATCCCACGGACGAGGCTGTTCACGATGCGCGGAAGAGCATCAAGAAGGTCCGCTCGGTGCTCCAGCTTCTCGGCGATGAACTCGATGCGCGCGGATCCCGCGGGCGCCTTCGAAAGGCGAGCCATCTGCTCTCGCCGATACGTGATGCGGACGCGATGCTCGCAAGTGCCCGGAGTCTGCGATCCCGCCACAGCGCTGAGCTGTCAGAACTGGTCGGGTCATTGCGTTCGCGACGGGCAACGCTCGTCGCCGATGCGGACCGCGAGCGCATTGGGCCGCGCGCCGCGCGCGCTCTGAAGCGTGTGCGCCGCAAGGCGCGCGGCTGGGACTGGGACGATACGACATTCCCGGTATTGGCGAAGGCGATCAGGCGCAGCTACAAGCGGGCGCGCACAAGCCTGGACGATGTCCGTGCCGACTCTCGAGCGGAGACATTCCACGAGTGGCGCAAACGAGTGAAGACGCTCTGGTACGCGCTCCGGCTGCTCGAACGTCGCGCACCGCGGCTCCAGCGGCCGATCGCCGACTTGAAGCGTCTGCAGACCATGCTCGGCGACGATCACAATCTGTTCGTTCTGCGCACGCAGCTGGGATCCGAATCGACAAGGATGGGGTGGTCGGGACGCGCGCGTCTTCGGATGCGCATCGATCGCCGGCAGCGGGAATTGCGGCAGCACGCGTTGGCACTCGGCCTGCGGCTCTTCGCGCTTCCGCCGAAGGTCTTCGCCCGGCGTTTGCGAGAAATGTGGGACTCGAGGCCCGCGGCACGGCGTGCCGCGGCGGCGTAGCTGCGGCGTACTGCAGTTCTTGGTCCTTGGTCCTTGGTTGCTTCGTCCGTGCTTGGTCCCTGGTCCGTCCGTGGTCCGTGGTCCTTGGTCCGTTCGATTCGATCAGAATCGCATCTGGCCGGGCTACATCGATCTGAAAGCGCCCGAGTCCTGCCGCACCGGGCCGAGCATCTGCTCGCCGCCGGCGGCCACGAATGCGGCGGCTGCGTCGCGGTAACCCGCTTCCGCGATCCGGATGACAGCGGCAAACTCCGCGTCGCCGCGCAATGAATCGAGCCACGGATCGCGCCAGAAGAAGGTGGCGCAGTGGAAGCCGCCTTCCACGGCGCGTCTGAACGTCGGCAGCGCCTGCGGATGTTGAACGGCCGCCAGCGCGCGCGCCAGGTAGTACAGGCCGCATGGATCGCGTTGCCGCCACAGCGTCAGCAACTGATCGCCGCCGGCGCGCGCCTCGTCATGCCGCCCCTCGAGAATGGCAAGCGTCGCTTCGAAGACGAGCCGGATCACTCTCGGCAGGCCGGGCGCCAGCTGCTCTCGCGTCCGGGCGATCGCGCGGTCGCGCTCGCCCATCAGATCGAGAGCCAGGATGCTCACATACGAGGGCTCGTCCTGATCGAACGCGACCGCTTTCTCGTAATCGCCCGCCATCAGATAGGGGTGACACACGGCTGTCCTGATCTGCGGCTCGAGACGGCGGGCATGCTCGTGCGCCGCGATGGCCGGCCTTAGCAGGCCCGCGTAGCGGCAGGCTTGCACCAGTCCGGCGAAGAGCTCCGGATCCGACGATCGCTGGCGCACCCGTTCGAGCAGACGAAGCATCGCCTGCTTCACGCGTCCGGTTTCGATCTCCACCACGGTGTACAGGTTGTGCGCGAGCGACAAATCCGGGTTGAGCGACAGCGCCCGCTTGAACGCGTCTTCGGCGAGTGCATAGGCGTCGTCCGAGGCGTCACCCGAATACATGCCGATCACGCGGTGCAGCCGCGCCAGCCGCGCCCACGCCGGCGCATAGCGCGGATCCTGCTCGAGACACTGCCGATAGAGGTCGCGCGCGACGGTCCAGTTCGACGCCTGATTGGCCAGCTGATTGGCGCGCAGATAGAACTCGTAGGCCTTCGCACTCGCCGGCACGTCCTGCTTCAGCACCTGCCGGTCGCGGGCGCTGAGCGGCACCGCCAGCGATTCGACGATCCGGCTCGTGAGCGCGTCCTGCAATTGAAAGATGTCGCCGATGCGTACGACCATCGACTGCGACCAGCGCACCGCGCCGCCCGGAATCTCTGCGAGCTGCGCCGTCACGCGCAGCTGATCGTCGGCTTTCAACAGCGTGCCGGTCAGCACGGCATCGACGTCGGCTTTCCTGGCCAGTGTTTCGAGATCGATCGGGTCCACCGCAAACTGCGCACCGGTGAAACTGGACCGCACCAGGAGCGAATCGAGTCCCGACAACGACGTCGTCAAGGCGTCGGCAAGGCCAAAGCCGAGGAAGTCGATCTCGGGATCGGGCCGCAGCATCCTGAATGGCAGGACGATCAGACGGGTGATCGGGCGTGCCGGGCGCGCGACGGAGCCGGTGTCGGCCGCTGACATTGCGGCGCGGAGCTCGTCGGCCATCACGCCGGCGGACTTGTAGCGATCCTCCGGGCGCTTGGCGATCGCCTTGTGGACGATCCGGTCTACGGCGGCCACGGCGGCCGAGCCGCCAAGCGCCGGCGGGTGCTCGTAGACGACGGCGTGCACGACCTCGGGTACGGTGTTGCCGTTGAATGCCGGCTGGCCGGTCAGCATCTCGTAGAGCACGACACCGGTCGAGAAGAGATCGCCGCGATGATCGGCCGGCCGTCCCATCAGCTGCTCGGGCGCGAGATATCGCGGCGTGCCCATGAGCATTCCCGGTGTCGTCAGCCGCACGTCCTGCTCGTCGAGCGGGCGCGCCAGGCCGAAGTCGAGCAGTTTGACGCCATGCGGCGTGAGAAAGATGTTCGACGGCTTCAGATCGCGATGAATGAGGCTGTGCCGGTGCAGTGCATCGAGCGCCGAAAGCGTCGAGAGCGTGATCGTCACCGCTTCCTTCAGTGGCACCGGCCCCTCGGACATCCGCGACGCCAGCGGTTCGCCTTCGAGCAGCTCCATGGCGATGAAGAACTGACCGTCTTCGGTGCCGACGTCGTAGAGCTGACAGATGTTGGGGTGATTCACGCGGGCGGCGGCGCGCGCCTCGCGGCGCAGCCGCTCGGTGGCGGCCGGATCGGCCACGTTGGCGCGAATGGTCTTGAGCGCAACCGCGCGATTGAGACGATCGTCCCAGGCGGCGTACACCACGCCCATGCCGCCCTCGCCGAGCGTACCCGTGATCTGATAATGGCTGATCGACTTCGGCATGAGACGCAGTCGATTTCGATCCTAACCCGAGCCCAGATACCGCTCGCGCAGAATGGCAACGTGGTGGTTCACGTGGCCGACGCACATGTAGGCAAGCGCTCGAACGGTGAACGGGTTGTCGCTCGCAATGCCGCGGCGCAACCATGCGTCGGCCGGCAGCGACCGGAAGAAGGCCGTCGTCCCGGCTCGCACCGCCTCGAACTCGCCGACGAGATCCGCCCACGGTCGCTCGTCCGCCTGTGCCGTCCGCACGGCGATCTCCTGATCGAAGCTGGGCAGCGCAGTGCTGAAGCCGCGCGCAAACCAGAACGCGCGGCCCACGAACAGGCGCTCGCAGTCGGTCAGATGATTCATGACGTCGCGGATGCTCCACTTGCCCGGAGCATAGCGATGACGCGAGCGCTCTTCAGTGATGCCCCGGGCGAGCTGGAGCAACGGCGGGAGCTGCGCGTCGAGCAACTCGCAGATGCTCCCGTCCGGCACCTGATCGATGTAGGTGAAGTAATACGCCGCGGCTTCCGTCCGATCGGGTCGGTTCACGAGTATTCAGGATAGCCCGCCCCTGGTCAGCACGAAATGGGATGCCTTCTCCGTATTGACGTGCTTCGAACACGAGTATCCAAGGGCCAGCAGGTCAATACCGCTGAGCAGGTGCTCGCCACTACCCAAAAGCATCGGCGATATTGCGACGTGCATCTCATCGACAAGGCGATCTTGCAGGTACTGCCGGACGAGACTCACGCCACCGCCCAGGCGGACGTCTTTTCCTCCGGCCGCTTCCTTCGCGCGGCGCAACGCGGTCTCGATCCCATCCGTCACGAAATGAAACGTCGTGCCCCCCTCCATCTCGATCGATGGCCGAGCGTGGTGGGTCAACACGAATACCGGCACGTGATACGGAGGATTCTGTCCCCACCATCCCTTCCAGTCGCCGGACCACGACCCCCTGATCGGTCCGAACATGTTGCGGCCGAGAATCCATGCACCGATATTCTCGAGACCGCGCGCGGCGAAGCCGTCATCGGCTCCGGTCTCGCCGCCACCTTTGCCGAGCATCGTCTGGAAGGTACGTGTCTCGACGAACCACTCGTGCAGTGCCTCTCCACCGATGCCGAGCGGGTTCTCGAGATCCTGCCGCGGCCCGGCGCCGAATCCATCCATGGAAATACAGAAACAATGAACGCGTAGTTTGGACATCGCTGCTCCGAAGGTCACTTTAACCTGAAGACGTTACGTCAGCGGCTCACCAGCACGCGATCGACGCGGTTGCCGTCCATGTCGACGATCTCGAAGCGGAAGTCACCGCGCTCGAAGACGTCGCCAGTTTTCGGTACACGGCCGAGGGCGAGCATCGCCAATCCGCCGAGCGTGTGATAGTGCTGCCGATCCTCATCGCTGAGAAGCGCTTCGTCATCGAGCGTGCGAAGCACCGTCGTCAGATCGAGTCCGCCGTCCATCAACCAGCTTCCGTCTTCCCGGCGCACGATTGACGGCTCTTCACCAGGTTCGGAGGGAAGGTCGCCGACGATCGCCGAAATCACGTCGATGAGGCTGACCAGCCCGTCGACGTCTCCGAATTCGTCCACGACGAGCGCGAGCGGGAGATGCGTACGCTTGAACTGCTCGAGCAGTTTCATCAGCGTCATCGTCTCCGGCACGAACAACGCCGGCTCGGCGAGCGCCGGGAGATCGAGTGCGTCTGTGTCCAGCACCTGCTCCAGGACCTTCGTCGCGCGCACGAAGCCGAGCACGTGATCCAGACCTCCATCGCACAACGGCAACACGCTGTGTGGCGCGCCGCGCAGCTTCTCGCGACTCGTCTCCACCGGATCTCGCACGTCGAGGAAGACGATGTCCGAACGGGGCGTGAGGACTGAACCGACGTGACGCTGGTCGAGATTCAGGACGTTGGTCACGAGCTCGTGCTCGGTTGGCTCGAACACGCCTTCCTCGGCGCCCTGTTCGACCATCACTCTCACTTCCTCGACCGTGACCGCCGGCGACTGCACGTGCCGGACGCGCAGCAGACGCAGAATCGCATCGGTGGAGACACTGAGCACGAACACCAGCGGCCGTGCCACAGTGGCGAGTGTCCGCATCGGCCGTGACACGATACTGGCGATGGTCTCCGGACGGGTCAGCGCCAGACGCTTCGGCACGAGCTCGCCGATGATGAGCGACACGTATGTGAGCGCGACCACCATCGTGCCCATGGCCAGCGGGTGCGCATACGGCGCCAGCAGCGGCACTTGCTCGAAGAACGCGTTGAGCCGTGTCACGACCGCGGCTTCGCCGATCGCGCCGTTCAGGATGCCGATGCTGGTGATGCCGACCTGCACGCTCGACAGGAATCGCGTCGGCTGCGATGCCAGCTCCAGCGCCTGCTGCGCACCAGAACTGCCGGTTTCCGCCATCTGCACCAGGCGGGCGCGCCTGGCGCTGACGATCGCAATCTCCGACATGGCGAAGATGCCGTTCAAGACGATGAGTACGAAGACGAGCAGGATGTCAGCAGTCATGATCCCTATCCGCATCGCGAGACACGACGTCAGCACTGCCGCATCGCAACGCGACGGTGTCACGCGCTCGCGGCAGCTCGTCGGGCTCGCTCCGTCACAACACCGTACACGAAGTGCGCGACCAATGACTGCAGGTGCATCGCCAGCGGGCGCCGAAGCGTCGAGCGCGACAGCCCAAGCAGCGGCATCGCGATCTCGTCGGCGGTGAGCCACAACGCCGTGCCCAATCCCAGACCGGTTCCAGGTCGAGTCCGTCGCCCGGCGTACATGCCGTAGGCGGCACCCACCGCGGCGCCGAACGCAAAATGAATCGCCGGCGCGGCAATCGCGAGCTGCCGATCGGTCAGGCGGCGGCCGGCGAGCGAGGCGAGCGCTTGCGCCGCCAGCTCGTTCGAGTTCTGACCTTCGTCGCGCTCCTGCCAGTCACGCGCGTCATGTGGCCCGGCCGCCGATTCCGGGGGACGGGCATCGGCCAAGAGTGTCCATGCGCGCTGCGCAAGGTTCATCGCGAACGTGCCGGCAAGTCCGCCCACGGCCCCGCTGCATGCGGCTCGTATCCTCGAGTTCATGACGCCGGATCTCTGCAAACCCCCGGCCTGAGTGACGGAGGAGTGCACACCGGGCTCAGTTGTTGCTTCGATGAGGACGTGCCTCGGCAGCTGGTTGCCTCGGCGATGGTGTTCGCAACTGTCGCGCTCGGTTGGACCGGATGCAGCCGTCAGGATGAACGTCTGCAACAGCATCACGAGAACATCGAGTCGCTGGCGTCATCTGTCCGGACGATCGGCAAGGCGTGGCTGACGGGTAGTACGTCGGGCACATACACGATGACGGCACTCGAACAGACGTATCTCCTGCTCGAACAGGAGCGGAGCGCGCTGGCGAGCACGCCTGACGCACTGGCCGATCCACGGGGTGCGCGGCTTTCGCAGAGCGCCGAACACCTGTCGAGGCTGATTGCTGCGATGCAGCACGACGTGCGTGGCGCGAACGCGCCCTCCGTCCGTCAGCACCTCACCGATATCTCGGCGCTCGAGGTGCGGCGGTAATGGGCGCCATCTTCGATCTCGTTCTCGGCATCGTCACCAGCATCGGCGGTTTCGTCGAAGCCGGGTCGATCTCTACCGCCGCACAGGCCGGCTCCGAGTTCGGGTTTCAGCTGCTCTGGGCGATTGCCGCCGCGACGCTCATGCTGGCGATGCTCGTCGAGATGTCGGGACGGCTGGCGGCGGTGAGCCGGCAGTCGCTCGCCTCCGCGGTCCGCGAACGCTTCGGCCTGCACTTCCATCTGGTGCCGGTCACCGCCGAACTGCTGATTGACGTGTTGCTGCTCGCGGCGGAAATCGGCGGCGCGGCAATCGCGATCAAGCTGCTGACCGGCGTCGGGTTTCAGTGGTGGATCGTGCCGATTGGCCTGACCATCTGGCTCGCGCTGTGGCTATCGGGGTTCGGCGTGATTGAGTATGGCATCGGCCTGCTCGGGCTGATCACGCTGTCATTCGTCGTCTCGGCCTGGCAGCTGCAGCCGGACCTGTCGGACGTGGCAGCCTCGTTCGTTCCGTCGCGTCCCGACCATCACGCGACGCGGTACGCCTTCCTCGCCGTCAGCATCCTCGGCGCCACCGTCAGCCCATATCTCCTGAACTTCTATTCGTCAGGCGCGATCGAAGAAAAGATGACCGAACGTGAACTGTGGGTGAACCGCACGACGGCGTACGTCGGGATGTGTTTTGGAGGCGTGGTGTCGATGGGCGTGCTCGTCACCGCCGCGATGGTGCTCGGGCCGCAGCGCATCCTGGTCGATTCGTACGAGCAGGCGGCGCTCATGTTCGTGCCGGTTTTCGATCGCTGGGCCATCGCGCTGTTCGCGACGGCGCTCGGCATCGGATGTTTCGGCGCGGCCGTGGAGCTCACGCTGAACGCGGGCTATCTCTTTGCCCAGTTCTTCGGATGGTCGTGGGGCGCGAACAAACCGCGTCGCGACGCCGCCCGGTTCGTGTCGGCATTCACCATCGTCCTGGTGGCGTCGCTCGTGATCGGGCTCATCGGCATCGACCCGTTGCGGCTCACGATGATCTCGGTAGCGCTCACGGTGGTGATCATGCCGGCCGTCGTGCTGCCGTTTCTCGTCCTGATGAACGACGAGAAGTACGTGAAGACGCACACGAGCGGTGCGATCGGCAACGCGTGCTTGGCGACCTTGACCGTCCTCGGTGCGCTGATGGCGGTCCTCGTCATTCCGTTGGAGCTTCTCGGAGGCTGAATGGATCTCGTTCGCGACCTGCTCGACAAACGAGTCGTCGATCGCAACGGGCGAGACATGGGCCGCGTCGATCGCGTCGTGCTGCAGATGCGTGCTGGTCAACCGGTGCAGGTGACAGGCATTGAGATAGGACCGTCGGCTCTGGCGCATCGGCTCACCAGGATCGCCGGATGTGTTGCCGAAGCGCTGGAGTGCGTCTTCGGTGTCAGAAAAGGCCGGCCCGTGCGCATCCCGTTTTCCGAGATCACCGATACGAACAACTCTGTGCGCGTGACGCTCGCCGTCGGCGAGACCGCCGCGTCGGCAGTTGAACACCGCCTGCGCCGCTGGATTGGTTCGCTCCCCCGATCATCATGAAGACGCTCTATCTCGATCGTCTGCTCGGTCGTGTGGTGCTCACCCGGAACAATCAGCCGGTCGGACGGCTCGAGGAATGTCGCGCCGAGAGGCGCGGAGATGAATTGATCATCACAGAGTATGTGGTCGGTGCGGGAGGCCTCTTGGAGCGTCTCGGCGTCGGCGTCAGGCTCGTACTCGGGATGCGGGTTCACGGATATGTCGTGCGGTGGGATCAGCTCGACATCAGCGACCCTGGGCAGCCCCGCCTGACGTGTAGCGTTGAACAGCTGCAGGAGCTCTAGCCCGTCCATAGCGCAGAGACGGGAGACGTACAATCACTCCTCACCGGGAAACGGCCACTCGTCACTGTTACGAACGAGACCGTCACTCGGTATGCGGGGGGGAGCTATGAGACGTTTGGCACTGCTCACGGCAGTAGCGATGGTGTCCGTGATCTATGTTCGGCCTCAGGCCGTCACGGACGGAAGGCTCGACGGCAACGCGCACCCTGCCGTCGTCCTGCTTCTGATGGAAGTGAACAATCGGCCCGCGTTCCGCTGCAGCGCGACGCTGCTGTCGCCGACGATCGTGCTGACAGCCGGCCACTGTACCAGCAACTTCCCGGACAGTCCGTACACGGGCATGCGTGTATTCACTGAGTCCGATGTGGAGGCGGGCATCGGCACCACCAATAACTATCCGTTTGCGGGTCCCAACGCGGTGGAGGCGACGTCGTGGGCGGCGCATCCGCTCTACGAGACGGGACCGTTCTTTCTCCATGACGTCGGAGTCGTCGTGCTGTCGGCACCGATCACTCTGCCCGCCACTCAGTACGGGCGCCTCCCGCAGGTCGATCAGTTCGATCGATTGAAGACGCGGCGCGGACAGCAGGACGTGACGTTCACTGCCGTCGGATACGGGCTCCAGGAGAGCTTTCCCGACCCGGCGCTCTTCCTGGCCACCAACACCCGAACGCGAATGTCGGCGACTCCCCGCCTCATCCAGATCAACGCTCCAGGGTTCACTGGCGACTTTTCGATGCTGCTCTCGAACAATCACAGCACCGGCGGTACATGCTTTGGCGATTCGGGCGGACCGAACTTCTACGGATCGGGCCGGACCGAAACGAAGATCGTCGCCGGCGTCACGTCATTCGGCCTCAACGGGAACTGCGCTGGAACGGGTGGTGTCTTCCGGATGGATAGGCAGGACGTGCTCGATTTCGTTCAGAGCTATCTGCCCTAAATCTTGGTCCTTGGTTCTTAGGGCCTCGGTCCGTTCTTGGTCCTGTGGTCCGTGACGGACAGAGGACCAAGGACGGACAAAGGACCAAGAACGGACGAAGAACCAAGGACCAAGGACCAGGGACCAGCGCAGTCTAGCGCACCTGGAACGACGAGATCTGATCGCTCCAGTTGATCGCGCCGAGATCCGCCGCGTCGCGATCGAGCCGCAGCCGCTCGCCACGATAGTTCGCGTCACGATAAACCTCGACGCGGGCGCGGCCGAACACGCGGATCGAGCTGATGCGATCGTTCCAGCCGGTGCCGCTCAGATTGCGCGCTTCCTCGTCCGCGGTCCAGCACTGCGAGCGGCCGCCGTAGTTGATGTCCTCGTAGACGCAGATCCGATCGCGCGCCGGCCGGTTGTCTCGGTCGTCATCGCGGTCACGGCCGAAGCCGCGCCCGCGGCGGTTGAAACCGACCACCTGAAACGAGTCGATGCGATCGTTCCAATTGCGGCGGCCTTCCATGCTGCGGAGGCGCAAGTCGGCGACGTCCATGTCGAATTCATCCGACGCGCCCATGAACTCCTCGAGGTCGTAGACGATCACTCGGGCGCGACCGGAGATCCGGATCGACGAGATCTCGTCGCCGCGGTCGCGGAGATCCGCGAGCTCGTCGCCGACTCGATAGCACCACGACGGACCCTGGTATTCCACGTCACGGTAGAAGCACACCCGGTCGGAGTCGCGATTGTCATTCCGGTCGCGCCCCTGTTGCGCGTGCGCGGGAATGGCGGCGATCGAAATCCCCAGAACCGTTACTGCGGCAAGAGTGCGATGCATCATGGCGTCACCTGGCTGAGTGCCAAGCGAAGTGTATGCCAACCTCTGCTGCGAAGCAGTGCTCGTTCCTGCGCATTTCAGCGCCCAGTGGTGAGGACAGTTATGCGGCCTCCTGACGGGACCCGCGCGCGGGAGCCGCGGCCGATCGCACGACCCACACGCCGGCGAGGACCAGTGCCGAGGCCACCAGCATCCGGCTCGAAAATGGCTCCGACAGCAGCAGCGTGCCGAGCACCACCGCAATCAGCGGGTTCACATACGAATACAGCGAGACGGTGGCGATCGGCAGATGTTTCAGCGCATACACGTACGCGGAGAAAGCGACGATCGAACCGAAGATCACGAGATAGAGAATCGCGCTCGCCGAGCGTACGGTTATCGCAAGCCGGCTCCATTCACCGGTGGACGTGGCAATCGCCAGGAACATCACGCCAGCAACGAGCATCTGCAGGGCGGACGTGGCTGCCGGAGAGGCCGAAGACGTGCTGCGCTTCGTGTAAGAGGTGCCGAGCGCCCATCCGGCGCAGGCCACCTGCAAGGCCACCACACCGGCAATGAACCACGTTCCCCCGCTACCCGTGAAGAGTTGCGGCCACACCAGCACGACGATCCCCGTGAACCCGATCGCCAGACCGCACAGCGCTCGCAGCGTCGGCCGCTCACCCCCCGGATACACGGCTTCGACCAGCACGTTCCAGAACGGCACCATCGCGACGAGCACCGCCGCGAGACCACTGGCCACGTATTGCTCGGCCCACACCACCGCACCGTTGCCGATGATCAGGAGGAGAAAGCCGGCGAGCGCCGACGAGCGCCACGCACGTGCAGGTGGCAACGGCTGTCCCATCAGAAGCAGTGCCACGAACAGAATCAGCCCCGCTGCCGTGAATCGCAGCCCGCCAACGAGCGCCGGTGGCACGGACTCGAGGGCGATACGGATCGCCAGATACGTCGTGCCCCAGACGATGCACACGATAATCCACGCGATGTAAGCAAGGGTGCGAGGTGCGAGGGTGCGAGATGGGGGAGGCATGAACGCGACCAGTACGGGAGAGATTCAGCCTCTATGTTGCCGCCTCATCTCCCGTGGTTGTCATGGTGACACTGTTGGCGAGCACGACGACCGCTCGAGGTTCGACGCGCAGCCGCTCGCCGGCAACGAAACGGCGGCGGGAGGCGCGCGGCCGCAGCCGTCGCGTATCGATGAGCACTCGCCATCTGGCGTTGGGCACTGATCCGGCCAGCATGAAATCGACCGGGTGATCGTGCGCGTTGAACAACAGCAGGAAGCTGTCGTCGACGATTCGCTCGCCTCTCGGGCCGGCACCCGCGATCGCGCAGCCGTTGAGAAACACCATCACGCCCTTCAGTCCGCCGTCCGACCATTGCTGCTCGGTCATCGGCGCACCGGCTGACGTGAACCACGCGACGTCGGGGCAGCCGTGCTCGCTCAAGGGTGAGCCAGTCAGCCAGCGCTGCCGCCAGAACGTCGGGTGGGCCCGCCGCAGGCGAATCAGCTGCCGCGTGAACTCCAGCAGGTCCGTGTCCATGGCGTGCCAGTCGATCCACGAGATCTCGTTGTCCTGGCAATACGCGTTGTTGTTGCCCAGCTGCGTCCGGCCGAACTCGTCGCCGCTGAGGACCATCGGCACGCCTTGCGAGAGGAGCAGCGTGACCAGCATGTTGCGCTGCTGACGTGCACGCAGCGTGTTCACCGCCGGATCGGCTGTCGGACCCTCGGCGCCGCAGTTCCACGATCGGTTGTGCGACTCGCCGTCGGTGTTGTTGTCGCCGTTGGCCTCGTTGTGCTTCTCGTTGTACGAGACCAGATCGCGCAGCGTGAAGCCGTCGTGCGCGGTGATGAAATTGACGCTCGCATCGGGCTTGCGGTTGCGGGCGTAGAGGTCGGAGCTGCCGGCAAACCGCGACGCGAACGTCGCCACCGGCTGCTCGCCGCGCCAGTAGTCGCGCATCGCATCGCGATACTGGCCGTTCCATTCGCTCCATCGCGGCGGAAAGTTGCCCACCTGATAGCCGCCGTCGCCAACGTCCCACGGCTCGGCGATCAGCTTGACGCGATTGAGCACCGGATCCTGCTGAATGACGTCGAAGAACGACGACCCGGCGTCCACGTGGTGGAACTCGCGGGCCAGCGTCGACGCCAGGTCGAACCGGAAGCCGTCGACGTGCATCTCCTGCACCCAGTAGCGCAGCGAATCCATGATCAGCTGCAGCACCAGGGGGTGCGTCGTGTTCATGCTGTTCCCGGTGCCGGTGTAGTTGGAGTAGTAGAGCGGCTGGTCGTGCTGCAGGCGGTAGTACGCGCGGTTGTCGATGCCGCGGAAACTCAACGTCGGGCCCTGATGGTTGCCTTCGGCGGTGTGGTTGTACACGACGTCGAGAATCACCTCGATGCCGGCACGGTGCAGCGCGCACACCATCTCGCGGAACTCGCCGATCTGGGCCGCCGGATCGCGACGGCTCGAGTAGTCGGCATGCGCCGCGAAGAATCCGATCGAGTTGTAGCCCCAGTAGTTCTTCAGTCCGCGATCGATGAGAAAGCCTTCGTGCAGGAAGCGGTGAATCGGCATGAGCTCCACCGCGGTCACGCCAAGCTGCTGCAGATACCTGACCGTCGCCGGATGCGCGAGGCCGGCATAGGTGCCGCGAATCTCCGGCGGCAGATCGTCGCGAAGCCTGGTGAAGCCTCTGACGTGCAGCTCGTAGATCACGCTGCGATGCAGCGGGTGCCGCGGCGGTGAATCAGAACGCGGCCACCTCTCCTTCGGATCGATGACGACCGACCGCGGCACGTACGGTGCGCTGTCCTCGGTGTTGACCTCGGTCGTGGCGGAGCCGTCCGGCGCGATGACGTGGCCGAAGATCGCCGGACTGTTCACCGTGTCGCCGACGATGGCGCGTGCATACGGGTCGAGCAGCAGCTTCGCGGGATTGCAGCGCAGACCCTCTTCCGGCCGCCACGGTCCGAACACGCGGAAGCCGTAGCGTTGTCCCGGCCGGAGCCCGGGCACGTAGCCATGCCAACAGAACGCGGTGCGCTCGGGAAGCGTCACCACCGTCTCCGTTCCGGCCTCATCGAACAGACAGAGATCGACGCGCTCGGCGACCTCCGAGAAGATCGAGAAGTTCACGCCCAGGCCATCGAAGTACGCGCCAAGCGGAAACGATCTTCCGGGCCAGATCGCCGCGGTCACTGCGTGACCGGCGGTCATGTCGTGACTGTTCATATCGGCTCGGCGCGAAACAGACACGCACAGTTGGCCTGCAGCGTCCACGCACCTTCCTGCGCCACCGCGGCGACGCCGGCGCCGCCGTAAGCCGCCCGCTCGCTGCACCACACCATCGTCCAGCGCAGCTGTCGCGACGCCGGCGCGAGCAGCGGGTCATTCATGCGCAGCTTCGTCTGTCGACCGAGGTTGACGACGAGCAGGCGCTCCTCGGCGCCGGTTGTATATCGAATCAGCACGACATCCGGCGTCGGGGCTGACGAAGCAATCTTCGTGGCCGACGTGCCGAGTCCCGATAGCACCGCGTCGGACCGGCGCAGCGCGAGCAGATCGGTGTGCAGCAGTCTGGCGTCCTCTGATCCCGGGTGCATCGTCCAGCCGATTTTGCAGGAGCGAAACGATTTCTCGTCAGCGGGGTCGGGCAGCACGTCGTGTGTCGCCGGATCGGTCAACTGCGGAAACTGCGACAGGAACTCCAGACGCCCTTTTCGGACCGCGTCAGCCAGATCGCCCGTGTGGTCGGCGAAGTACGTGAACGGCGATGACGTGGCGCATTCCTGACCCTGAAAGAGCATCGGCACGCCCGGTCCGAGGAGGAGCAGCGACACCATCGCTCGCCATCGCGACGGGTTTGCCAGTTGATGCAGCCGCGCGCCCCGGCCGGTGTTGGCGACCTGATCGTGGTTCTCGAGGAAGCAGACGAACGCCGAGCTCGGACAGCCTCGCGCGTCGGTACCGCGCCGCTGCTTCTGCCACGAATACCACTGCCCCTGATACAGCAGATTCCATTGCGCCATCGCGGCGAATTCGTTCGCAGTGCCGTCGTAGTCGGCGCAGTAGGCGACGCTCTGTCCGGTCAGCGTCACGAACGCGGAATGGTGCCAGTCCTCGTTCCAGATCCCGTCGAGGGCGCCGGGGCCGCGCTCGCGCTCGTTGTTGACGAGCGGATCCTTCAGGAAGGCGACGTTCTGTGCTTCGTTCTCGGCGACGACGAACAGACGCCGTGAGCGCGCGACCTGCCGCGCATGGCGGGTCAGCTCGTGAACGATGTGGTCGGGAGAGCCGTCGACGATCGAGTGGACGGCGTCGAACCGCAGGCCGTCGAAGTGATACTCGTCGATCCAGTGGCGCACGTTCGCGCGCATGAAGGCGCGGACCGCTTCGGAGTGCGCGCCGTCGACGTTGAAGCCACGGCCCCACTCGGTGTCGTGTTCGGCAAGGTACCAGTCGCTGAACTCGGGCAGCACGTTCCCAACCGGACCGAGATGATTGTAGACGACGTCGAGGATGACGGCGATGCCGAGGCCATGTGCGTCGTTGATGAACACGCGCGCGTCGTCGGGCGTCCCGTACTCGTGGAAGGGCGCAAACAGGAAGACGCCGTCGTATCCCCAGCCGAACCGTCCCGAGAACTCGGCCAGCGGCATGATCTCGAGCGTGGTCACACCAAGATCGGCCAATCGCTGCAACTGCGCGCGCGCCGCGCCCCACGTCCCGGCGGCGGTGAACGTGCCGATGTGCATCTCGTATACGACGTTACGATGTCGCGGCGGCGCACCGGGCCACGCGCTGTCGGTCCACGGGAACGACGTGGCGTCGACGATCGCGGATGGACCGAAAACGCCATCCGGCTGATAGCGCGATACCGGATCGGGGCGAAGGGCGTCGTTCAGCTTGAACCAGTACTTCTGTCCCGCCCGCGCGCCCGGAACGGTCACCGAGAAATAGCCGTCACCGCGCGGCTCCATCAGGATGTCGCGCCATCCGGATGGGATATCGCGATCCGCCAGGCGCAGCGCCAGCGACTCGTGCCGCGGCGCCCACACGGTGAACGTCACCCCGTCCCTGCCGACGCGTGCGCCGAGGTCGACGTCCGTAGGAGCCGCCGCTTGCGTAGGGGCCGCCTTCAAGCGGCCCTGGTCCGCGCTATCGACCGGCATGACAGGAGGCTCAGGAGGCATGGAGTCTCATGAGGCATCGCAGGACTTCGGCCACGCTCCAGGCCTGCGCGATACAGCCTCGCGGCGCGTGCGCCGGCATGGCGTCGAAGATTTCGCTGATGCTCCCGACACAGGCCTCGCTCAAATGGCCGTCGAACGCCTCGAGGAGCTTGAGCGCCTGCTGCTGGGCGCCGGGATGCACTCGAAGCCACGCGTCGATATACGGACCGATGAGCCACGCCCACACGGTGCCCTGGTGATAGGCGGCGTCTCGCGCACGCAGGTCGCCGAAATACTGCGCCTTGAAGTCCCGGTGATCCGGATCGAGCGTCCGCAGTCCGAACGGCGTGAGCAGTTTCCTGCTGACGACGTCGAGGACCGGCGACCACCGCGACTGGTCGAGCACAGGATGACGCAGCGAAAACGAGAGGATCTGATTCGGGCGGCACGACGCATCGTCGCCGGCTTCGCCGTCCACGATGTCGTAGAGATAGCCGCCCGCGGCATACCAGAACCGCTGGTTGAAGGATTCTCTGATGCGATCGGCGAGCGGTTCGAGCTCCTCATCGGGCACGCGCAGCGCCGTTCGCCAGTCAGCCAGCAGACGTACCGCGTTGTACCAGAGCGCGTTGATCTCGACGGGCTTCCCGCGGCGAGGCGTCACGACCCAGTCGTCGACCTTCGCGTCCATCCAGGTCAGTGGCAGCTGCGGATCGCCTTGCGTCAGCAGTCCATCCTCGTCGACGCGGATTCCGAACAACGTGCCGGCGCGGTGATGGCGGACGATGTCGTCGAGCGAGGGCAGGAGATCGCGCAGCGTGTCCACGTCGCGCGTCATCGAGACGTAGCGATCGATCGCATGGAAGAACCACATCGTGGCGTCGGCGGTGTGATAGAGGCCGTGCTGATCGCCTTCAGGAAACAGATTGGGGATGAGACCCTGGTTGAGATGCTGCGCGAACGTGAGCAGAGTGTCTCGCGCCTCGGCGGCGCGGCCCGTCGAGAGCGAGAGACCGTCGAGACTGATCATCGTGTCGCGACCCCAGTCGGTGAACCAGTGATAGCCCGCGATCACGCTGCGCGCGTTCTCACCCGCGGCTTTGGCCCGTGCCGTATCGGCCGTGCGCGTCGCCGGTTTGATGACGAACTGGTCCGCCGCGAGCACGAGTTCGGCGGTCATACCATCGGGGTCCGGACTGCCCGCGGCGACGAGGAGCCGCGTGCGGCGATCGAGCTCCGTCATCCATGCCTCGTTCGGCGATAGGGCATCGACGATGCCCAGATGCTCGGTGGAGGCGATGAAGGTGATCTGCTCGCCCGCGGCGAGATCGACCTTGTAGTACCCGGGACTCCACGTGCTGCCCTCGGCGGCATAGCCGCGTTGCTCTTCGAGCTCGTAGTGAAGATCTTCGGTCACCGGGTGGACGGTGAACGTCGAGTCGTGATCGCGAATCGCCAGCCTGATCGTCGGAACGGTGTCGCCGGCCTTCACCTCGAGATACCGCTCGTGAGCGATGAGCACCGGCTCCTGTGGAACCGTGCGATCCACCGGTGCTTCGTGCATGCGGATCGCCACCATCGGCCGGAGTCCAAAGCGGACGGTTTCGTCGGCCTTCACCAGGGTGTAGGTGACGAAGATCGAGTTCTGCTCGTTGGGCATGAACAGCCGCTTCTCGATCACGACCTCGTCGAACGTGTACTGCCAGACCGGGAGTCCGCCGACGAGCCGGAAGTCGCTGACGACGACCGGCGACGCATCGTCGGCGCGGCTGAGCCATGCAACGCGCCGCGGCAGGAGCCGGAGGCGTTCATCGAGGTGTGCGAGCAGCGCGAGCCGTCCAAGCGGTGCGGGCAGCGCGGCAACGAGCATCGAGTGGTAGCGGCGCGTG